>Ga0233415_10000167_pt1 | contig 32898 bp, 28 predicted proteins | sample Na_anoxic_12_MG_FD_188631 | JGI IMG/M metagenome (GOLD analysis project Ga0233415, IMG submission 188631) | Seawater microbial communities from Saanich Inlet, British Columbia, Canada - Na_anoxic_12_MG | ecosystem: Environmental > Aquatic > Marine > Inlet | place: Canada: British Columbia...
CTTGAATGGATGGCAGGCGATCGCTCCAACGAACTTCTTTTCAATGAGGTTGCTGAAGGAATTGAAGCGCTTGATACACTCAGCAGCGCCGACAAAAAATTCATGATTAACCTTACAAAAGTCTTTTTACCGGAACTTTTTGTAGCATCTCGTAAACCCATTGCTCAAACGGTTGCCCTGCTGAAATCTCTTCAGAAAAAAGGGTATCCACTCTATGTACTTTCAAACTGGGATCGTGAATCATTTGAAAAAATGCTTCAAAAATACCCTGAAATTTTTGCACTCTTTGATGGATATATTGTTTCGGGAATTGTACAATTGGCAAAACCGGATCCACGCATTTATCAAGAACTTGAGCGGCAATTTCCGCACCGTGGGTACATCTTTATTGACGATCAAAAAGATAATATTGCGACCGCTCGGGAATGTGGCTGGGATGCATTGAGGGTAAAACCCGGTGCATTGAATAAGAAAAAAATGAAGCATTCTATTGCAGCGCTCAGCATAGCAACCGTTGAAAACCGCGAGACTGCAAGCGCATAACAGGAATACATATATGAAAATATATATATCAGTGCTCACTACTACACTCTGTTTCTTTAGCAGCCTATCAGCTATGGATGAAGGCCCTCAGAAGAAAACGGTATACGATCTTATTCCACGGGTTGTAAAACACTCAACTGGGAATCTTGAGCAAGATTTTCGTGATTGTTTGGTTTCTATGTTGATACACAATGCACAGCTAGAAAAAGGCGAAACTGTAACCGCTGAAAATATAGACGCTCTCCTACCTGAAGCTCACAGACAGGTTCAAAGCATCCCTCAAGAAGAATTCCAACAACGATTTGAAGACTGGTTGCTCATACGAAATTACTACGCAAAAAACCACTAAAAAAGCATACGTAACTATGAATATAATTTTTGACCTCAGAGACGTTATTTTTAATCATCATCCTGAATTTCGAGGAACTGAAAAGCAGTTCACCGTGATTAAAAAAGGTTTAGAACTTCTACTGAAATGCCATGCCGCTATCGATGAGCACGGCAAAAAGAAAAACAAACTCTACGTGCTTTCTAATGCAAGCCCGGAATCTCATCATAATTTTATTACACATCATGCAGATATCTTCAGTTACTTTGATGGTATTATAACCAGCGGCATTTCTGGCTTTTCTAAGCCTGACGCACGAGCGTTTTATAATATAATTGAACGATACAAACTTGATCCTAAAAAATCTGTTTTTATCGATGATAAAGAAATTAATGTGCGTATGGCGCGCGCTATCGGCATGCAAGGGATTCAGTGTCTTGATCATGACACGGTGATTAATGAAATCAAGGCGCTCGGTGCTTTTAAATAATAGCTTTCTTTAATCAATTCACAAATGTAACACATCTAAACATCTATTTTATCGCTCTACCGATCGGTTTTAATTTTTCATTACCATGTCGGCCTTTACAGGCTGCATGAAGTATTTTGCTTGCCCAAAATACCTCAACTAAAAGGGCATATAAGAGAAGTGTCTCTTATAAATCTCTTTAATCCATCTCCATTTCATTTCGACGGATCCTATCTCTGCGATTGAAATGCTTCCCCATGCGCCTTCCCTTGCTTGGAGTCTATCAATCTAATTTATGTAGCTGCGGCTTAGAGGGCATGCAATCGCGAATGACTTTTTAAACTTTATTTACACAAAATTATGAAGGTTTGAATGGAGCGTATCCGCTCACGCTCAAACCTACCATTATAAATAATGCGACTCCGATCTAGCTTGTCGGATGTCTGAGCCGCACATGCAACGGAGCACTATAACTTACTCCAAGTGAGAGTAGGCGAATGATTGATCATTCAAGCGTCGAGAGATACATAAGAGATACCTCTCTTATGTGCCCTTGTATTAAATGTATTGGGCAAGCAATACATTTACGCTCCCCGCGCAGGGGCGAGATAAAGAAAGAGAAATTACAAAATGCGTTGTAGAAAAATACACTGCAGTAGCAGTATGGAATGAAATTTTAAAAATCATTTTAAACCAAACCAACCATATTTCTTGGCAAGTAGCGGCACTACAGCCAAAGCCGCAAGCAATCCAAAAGCCAGTAATACTGTTGGGGAAAACACATCCTGCAACGAATTAATGGTCGTTAACTGTTGCCCGGCAAAGGCAAAAACAAGCGTGCCTGGAATAATGCCAAGTGCAGTCGTCCAAATAAACGTCCATACCGGTGTATGAGTCATCGCAATGAGTACATTCATAATAAAAAACGGAATGAGTGCAATAAGCCGAATTGCAAACAGATAAAAAACGCCATACTGCTCCATCTCTGTATGTACCCAGGCCAGTTTATCTTTATAACGATCCTGGATTACAGATCCAAATGCATAGCGCACCAATAAGAAAAAAATCGTGCCACCGATAGTGGCACCAATATTTGCATATACCGTTGCAGGAAGTACGCCAAATAAAAAACCTCCCGCCACAGTACTCAACGCTGCAAGCGGAAGCGCAAGAATTACTACAGAAATATACCATACAATATAAGCAAAAACTGCCCACGCATACTGCGTATCTACAAACTCCATTAGCTGAAGTCGTTGCTCTTGAACTGCTGCAAGCGTGATATGATTTGTTATGCCAGAAAAACGCAACACAATGATCAAGGCTATGAATGCTATGCCAATTAAAATCCGTTTATCAAAACGCATCCGAATCTCCACCATTACGCAAACGCCATTTTTGTATAAACATTGGAAGCAGTGCAAGCGCTGCAAGTAACAGTAATACCAATAGCATCTGCGTACTTAAAATATCTTGCCACGAATGGATGTTATACAGTTGTTTTCCTGCAAAGGCATAAATAACGACTATTGGGAATGATCCAACTATTGTTGTGAGTAAAAACATAAAAAATGGCACTCCTGCGAGTGCTGCTAATGAATTAATTATAAAATAGGGAACCACCGTCAGCAGCTGTAGCGTAATTAAATAGGTATACCCATATTTTTGCATCCGCTCATTAAATCCCGCTAATCGTTCTCCATATTTATGCTTCATCATATGCGAAAGCGCATACCGCACCACCAAAAATGAAATCGCTGTACCAATAATAATTGAAATCATCGAATAGAGAATGCCCGGGCCCATACCAAATAAAAATCCACCCAGTACTGCCATCGGCGCAGTAATAGGAAACGTAAGCATAATGAGTAACGTTGATACCGCAATAAATACGAGTGCTGCATGAAAATAATTTTCAGTCACCTTATCCTGAAGATACGAAGCATTAGATTTCACACTTTCAAGCGAAAGATGTTGAGATATTCCAAAGTAATAGAGAATAAAGATCGCGATTACCAACAACGTAATCCATACCAACAGTTTTTTATGAAACGTTTTCATTATCTTTTCCTTTTTTATGCCGCCCTTTTATGAGAGTGTAGCAAAAAAAAAGGCAAGCACCCTAGATGCCTGCCTTTTTTTATATCTTTACGCCTTCAGTTAAGACACAAACACATTCGCATATGGATTTAAAACCGTTCCATCTGGTGGATTTGGAGAGGCAACACCCTCTTCAGTTCCCGTCCCGCGCAAATCAAACTTAATAGTGTTTGAAATATTATGTGCAAAATTACTAAATATTATCGAATACGCACCGGCCGTTGTTACCGCATCAAGAATCGCTTTTCCGCCAGCTCCTCCGGGAGCACCTCCTGCACCAGTATTACGAATTCTGCATCCATGCACACCAACGTCAACTGCTGTGCTTGCAATCTGGATACCATGGCCACCATTACCACCAGCAGTTGAACCATCTCCCCCACTGCCAGTCTCAAATATCGTACAGTCATCCAATTCAATATGATTTGCCGTATCTTTAATATGTATGCCATCTCCACCGCTGCCTGCAGTTCCTGATGATGAGTCACCACCATTTCCCGTAATTATAATACAATCACGCAGACGCACTTTATTTGCAGTATCACCAATAACAACTGCATGCCCACCATCATCCGCATCACTATTCGTACTATGCGCTGCAGACCCAGAAGATACACTGCAATCAAATAAACTTACTACTGTACCAGAAACTTCAATTGCCGTTCTTCCTGGCGCACTATCAAATACGGTACCAGTACCAACAAGAGAATAGGTTTCTTCAACAGTATCAGTCATCGTCAACTCATAGAGCGTACCGGTCAATGATGAATCGTAACATTCCACATGAAAATGTTTCAGCAATACGCTATTCGCACTATCTTGCACTTTTACAGCCGGTCTATTTGCAAGCTCTACGTTTAATGGTGTTGGTGCAAGCACCGCTCCATTTTTTATAATTACTACACTTCCCGAGACATCGATGGTCCCTACAATCGTGCGACCGCCCAAATCAAGTGTAATGTTCGTTCCAGTAATCTCGATATCAGTTACAAGATTAGTAAGCGGTTTATATGAACCAACATCTGAAAGCGTAATTTTCCCATGCACTTCAGTTGGCGAGTACACCACATCAGATTGACGTAGTCCCACATCAAGAACATCAATAGTTTGAATAATCTGTGGAATCAATCCAAGACGCGTCAGCTCATCATCACCCGCATTGATAGTTCCCAACTCATCTAAATCACCCATTGCCATAATAGGCACTGCACATAAAAGTGCTAATATTGCTAGTTTTGTTTTCATTAATACACCCCTTCTTTATAATCTTCCGGTTACTTTTCTTAACAATTTAACAAATATATTTTTTTCTAAATGATCAATGTACGCTTTTTTTGCCGCATGCCAATTCATCTCAGAATACGTTGGATAAACATGCACAATTGAACCTATTTTATAAAACGGTATCCGATGATACCGTGCAAATACCAGTTCATCTAAAATTTCGCCCGCGCGGGACCCAATAATATGCGCACCTACCAATTTTCCTTTTTTATTCAAAATGTACTTTGCAAGCCCATTGGTAGTCCGATCAGTAATTGCACGATCAAGCTCATGATACGGTTTGATATACACCGTTATTTCACCACATTGCTCACGCGCTTCTTTTTCAGTCAAGCCCATGCGTGCAAGCTCAGGCGCCGTGAAGGTAACCCATGCAGCAGTATCATATGAAATCTTTGATTTAAAAAACGGAATCGTTGCATTACGTGCCGCGGTTACTCCCTGATACCATGCCATATGACTAAAAAGAAATGGGCCAACAACATCACCGGCCGCATAGATATTTGAAACCGAAGTTCGCATAGTACAATCAGCGATAATATGTTTTACATCATACTTCACGCCAATCGCATCTAAGTTTAATCCTGCTATGTTTGGCGTACGCCCTACCGCAACAAGTAACTTTTCTGCTGAAAGAATTTCAACCTTTCCCCGCTCATCTTGCACATGCAACGCAACGGCACCATTCTCTTGTGCTACCTGCGTTGCTTTCATTCCGGTGCGAATGCGCACCCCTTCTTTGAGCATTGTCTTAGTCAAAAGCGCAACCACATCTTCATCTTCACGAGGCAAAATACGATCAGCCATTTCAACCAACTGCACATCAACCCCGAGACGATTAAGTGCACTTGCCATTTCAGTGCCAATTGGACCACCACCTAAAATCAATAACGATTGGGGCAACCGATCCAATGCAAATAATCCTTCATTCGTTATATACTCAACATCAGAAAGCCCATCAATAGGTGGTACAAAAGGAGATGAGCCGGTAGTAATAATTGCTTTGGAAAAGGTGATCGTGCGTCCATCTAAATCAATTGAATTTCGATCAATAAATTTCGCCGCACCAAACAATACATCAATGCCCAGCTCTTTCAGCTTATCTGGTGTATGCGATTGATAATCTTCTTGCACAATAGCACGCACATACGGCATTACGTTTGAGGTATCGAGCTCAGGCACACGCCCTTTCAGGCCATACGTTTCAAGATGTTTGGCATGCCACGCAACCTTAGCTGTTTTGATTAATGTTTTACTTGGGATACATCCCGTCCAGGTACATTCGCCACCCAACCGATCTTTTTTTTCAATCAGCGCAACACGATTGCCCAAACCTTTAGCCGTCTTTGCAGCGGTTAATCCCGCTGCTCCACCACCAATAACGACAATGTCATACATATATTTCATTACACTCCAGCATCCTTACTCATCGTGTGACAATTTGCCCCCACCAAAATTTTCGGAAAGATCCACTGTTTCAATACGCGGCCCATATCTATCTACATAACCGACAAGAAGATGCTCTTCGTCATCGTATTGTACTGAACATACCCCTTCCGTTTTCCATTTCGCAACCGGCATCTGAGTATTTGAATCGATCTTACACAACTGCATCTTGCCACCTTCATGAACAATTACGAAAGAATCCCCACCAGGAGAACAAGCCACAGAAATAATATCCGATTCTTCTGGGCCGAACTGTTTGATTACTGAAGGTGTCGCATCTAATGATCGCTTTGTTCTCATTTCAAAATTTCTTTTATGAATTGGAAACACCTTCACCTCAGATTTTCCTGCTTTTTTGCACACGGCAACGAGCATTGTCCCCGCAGCATCAGCTGATAGCGCACTTATCGAAACATCATCCTCAGAAACTATTCGCTTATTCTTTCTATAAGCTCCATCTTTTGAAACGTATAACGTGTAAACAGTGCCATTATCACATCCAACAGCCAAACTAGTACCTTTACCAACAAAACTTACTGATGTGACCTTACTGGTAGCATCCTGCAAACAAAATGTATGAATTGGCTTTAACCCATCATTCTCATGCTTTGATACTATTATCATTCTTGAATCATGTACTGTTGCAACCAAGTCTTCCTGGCAAGAGCAGGCTACCCCTTGCCTATTGGTATCAGCATTAAGATGCAATACTTTCTGCAGCCATTTTTTCCAATAACGGCTTTTCCACACACAGCCCATATCCAATCTATTGTATACACAGGTCTCATCAGATGCATGAGTAACAATCTGCTGTTTGTCATGTGATAAAGCAAAATACCTCCCCTTACCGGCACTGCCCTTTAGCTGAGAAAAGTCAACCGCCACAGTAAAACAATGAAGTAAAAAGGAAAGTAATCCCAACACAATTATAGAATACTTCATATTCAGACCTTACAATTATAACGTTACCAATATGCTTGATGTACCTATAATAAATTATCGATCAAGCTTTCAAGTAACAGCTCAGTTCGCTTAATACGCGCCGGCACATCTGGAACTATTGCAATCGGCGTTAAAGCACTCGTGGCAATGTTCTGCATCAGGCTTGGCTCTTCTCCAAAAAGCTGATCAAATACATTCGTTACAAATTGATAGTTGCTTGAGACAATCGGCTCATTGGCAGCACGTGGAATTGGATTATTAAATGCACTGTTTTCAATGATCATGTTTGCAATACTTGATCCAGAAATACCAACTCCACCCGGACATTCATTACCCGAATTACAATAAACAGTATTCCCCTGAATCACATTATTCTGTGGAAACTGAATACCTGATACAATATTAACAAAGTTGGTTAACCCAGAGTATCCAGTTTGAAGCGATATGTATTGCCCATCAGGAGCCCAGGCCATCCCGGAAGAACTTGCTTCCTCACCATTGAATAATCCATCAATAAACGTTAACGCCGGCGCAGCAGAATCAAACCTCAATACTTGGAAAATCCCGCCCGTTAAATCAAACCCTCCCATACAGAGATATTTTCCATCAGGAGACCATCTCACATCTGAAATCCGTTGATCCGTATTAAAATGACCCGTAACTGTCGACAATGTATCAGTTGTTTGATCAAAACTAAATATCTGCAATGGATTGCCCGTACCACCAGTTATTGATTCTCCACCCGCTACGATATATTTTCCATCTGGTGACCATTCAACTCTTTGAATAAATGCTGACGATAATGCACCATCCTCAGACGTTAGAGTATTTGTAGCGCGATCGAAACTAAATATCTGAAACTGATCTCCAGTACCTCCCGTCATAGCAGCCCCGCCAATAGCTACATACTTACCATCGGGAGACCAGTCCACTGAATCAACTGAAGGAAAGGTTCCTCCCGTGCCCAGCGCTCCTGCTACATTTTCTACTCTGCCAGTTGCTCTATCAACAGATAAAATATGCAATAAATCGGTAGTAGAAGATGTTCCGCCCACCGCCAAATAACGCTCATCGGGAGACCACGCTACCGCCCGTATCCCCTCTGTATTATCAAGAGCCGATCCAATAGTTACCAGAGAGTTACTCGGCCGATCAAATCGTACGATTTGCACTGAATCGACAGATGCTGACTGCAAACCAAGGCCCGCTGCAATATAATTGCCATCGGGAGACCATCGCGCATCTCTTACGTTACCGGACGTATCAAAACTGATCGATGTAATAATTTCCACTTCCTGCGCTACATAATTAAATTGAGCTATAGCAATTTGCTGGTCATTCATATTAATATCGTCCCCAGCAATCGCATTGTATTTCCCATCGGGAGACCAATCGGTTGAACGCAATAACGGAAATGGAGACGCACTTTGATCAAGTAAACCAGTAACAGTTTCTACCTGATCCAATGTCCCTTCTAATAAAACGCCATACGGCACCGTAAAGCCATTTACATTTGTTTCTGCGTTACCAGCCTCTGAATTAATAATTTTGGTGCAGCTCTCATCGCCGCGTAACGCAAAGCCGGCAATTAATGAATCCGTGTCAGTAACTGATAATGCCATCGTAGAATTTGCAATACAGCGTTCAAAGATATTGCCATTACCATTTGCAGATACAAAACCAAATACGGTAGTCATATCTATATCGCTATTACTATCACCGGTAGAAAGCGCAGAGCATTCAATAAGGCTACAAGTGGTACTAGAAATGAGATCAAATCCTGCATGGGTATTGGCGCGCGCAGTGCAATTTTCCAGCACAATATTATGACACGAATCAAGCTCAATGCCGGTAGTACTTTGGCGCATATCGCAATTACGCAGTAACGCATTAGTAACTTGTTCTAAATTCATACCGCGCAATGCATTGGTAACAGTAATATCTTTGAGCGTAATATCAGTACACCCTGCGCCTACTTGAATACCATCTGAACTTACAGATGTAATAACTCCATTCCTGAGGGTAACATTTTGTAAGCCCCCGTTAATCACAATCCCATTTGTACCACCACTCACGGTTGCCCCATTCATATCAAGCGTTACATCACTTGCGGAAATGGTAATTTGATTGGATACATTACTTGCAAGTTTATAAAAACCCGGAGTATCAATTGTGGTAAATGGATATGTTACTGTTCGCACAGATCCAACAATACATAATAATGCGACAATCATTACTCTCAATGTTTTCATAGTATTCCTACAATAAGTTATCTATCAAACTTTCTGCCAGCGCTTCCAACCTGTTCAATCCACCCGGTATATCATATCGATCTAATACCGGATCAATGCCACTCAATGAAATATTTTGTAATGCCGTTGGGGCATCACCAAACAGTTGATTAAAAACATTTGTTACAAACGCATAATTTGTTTCCACAATTGGCAGATTTGCAGCACGCGGTATTGGATTATTAAATGCGGTATTACCAATCACCATATTTGTAATACTCGGCGCAGAAATTCCTACGCCACTCGGAAATTGCGCGCCCGAATTGCAATAAACAGTGTTGCCTTTAATCACATTTTTTTCGGGAAATTGCAAACCGCTAAATATTTGCAAAACATCTTCTCCCGCTCCTAATAATTGATATCCCCCTACCGCAACATATTTGCCATCTGGCGACCAAGGAACTGATTGAACAATCCCCGCACTTGATAATGCACCCGCAATATTCGTTACCGTACCAGCAGCTCTATCAAACTGAAATATCTGAAACTCATCTCCTGAGCCACCCGTTAAACCAGCACCCCCAACAGTTATATACTGCCCATCCGGAGACCAATTAATATCATAAACAGCCCCTGCAGTTCCCAAAGCTCCGGTTATGCTCGTAAGAATTCCTGCAGCACGATCAAATTTAAATATCTGCAACTCATCTCCTGAGCCGCCCGTTAAACCACTTCCTCCAACAGCCAGATACTGTCCATCTGGAGACCACTTTGCACTATCTAAACGCCCAGCAGTACCTAAGGCTCCCGTTATACTTGTAATCGCTTCAGAAGCTGAATCAAATTTAAATATTTGAAAACCATCTCCTGTTCCTCCACTTAGATCACCCCCAACTGCCAGATACAGCCCATCTGGAGACCAATCAACCGCCAATGTTTGTCCCGTTATACCAGTACCAATATCTAAATTTGTAAGTGTTTCAGAAAATCGATCAAATTTAAATATCTGAAAATCATCTCCTACTAAATCTACACCCCCAACTGCCAGATACAGCCCATCTGGAGACCAATCAATGCGCCACCCTACATCTGCTGTAGATAATATACCAGTAATAGCTGTAAGCGTTTCAGAAGCTGGATTAAATTTAAATATCTGAAGATCGTTTCCTATTAAATCAAAACCAAATACAGCAATATACTGCCCATCTGGAGACCATGCAACACCATCAGCCTCCCCATCATTCCCTGTTAATGCGCCCGTCACATTCTGCGTTGAATCAATTGTGCCTTCTAATAAAATTCCATAGGGAACCGTAAAACCACCCGCATACGTCTGCGTATTAGCACTTTCGGAATCGATAATTTTTGTGCAGCCTTCTGATCCCCGTAATGCAAATCCGGCAATTAATGAACTTGATCCGGTAACTGAAAGTGCTTGCGTAGAGTTAGCAATACAACGTTCGAAAATATTGCCGCGTCCATTTGCTGAAACAAATCCAAACACCGTCGTAGTATCAATATCAGTATTGCCTTCACCCGTACTTAATGCCTTACAATTCTCAAAACAGTTAGTAAAAGAAGAGATAAGATCATATCCTGCATGCGTATTGCAATTTGCGATACAATCTTTCACCGTAATTTTGTGTGAATTATCTAATTCAAGGCCAGTGGTGTTTAACGTCATCTCACAGTTTTTAATCAAACCGCTTGTAACAGTATCAAAATTAATACCACGAATAGCGCCTTCTACTCTCATGTTATCAAGCGTGATCCCTGTACAACCCGCATTAGCAATAATACCATCAGTGGTTGCCTCAATCGAACCATTCATAATCGTAATATTATCAAGTCCGCCGTTAATGATAATACCGGTTGCTGCAGTAATGGTATGGCCATTTAAATCGAACGTTACATCAGAAACTTCAATTGTTACTGAATTATCAAGTTCATCAGAAAGTTGATAAAATCCCGGACTATCAATCGTTGTAAATACCAGACGAGCCTGAATTGTACTCAATGAAAACAACGCCGCTAAAAGTACTACCCATTTTTTTATATTCACTACTGCATCCTTTTTTAATCAAACGCTCTATGAAACAAAAACATTCGCAAATGGATTTACTACCGTCGCTGTTGGTGGATTTGCTAATGCAACTCCTTGCTCAGTACCTAATCCTTGTAAATCAAATTTAATTGAGTTGGCAATATTATGTGCAAAGTTTGAATAGACCATGGAAAGGTTTGCGATGGTAGTCACTTCATCGAGAACCGCTTTACCACCTAAAGTACCGGTCATATCATCGCCACCCGCACCTGTATTTCGAATAGTACAGTTACGTATTACCGTATCAACGGCACCGGTTTTACTCCCATCAATAAATATGCCGTGACCACCACTCCCATCAGCTGTCGCAGTCCCACCATCACCTGTAAAAAGAATAGTAGTATCGGTAATTTCCGTTTCTGTTGCTAAAGAAATAATAGTGATTCCATTGCCACCATCGCCACCGGTAGCACCATCACTCCCACCATCTCCAGTAGAAACAAAACAATTTTTTATAACAGCATTATTAGCCGATGCACCTACTAAAATACCAACACCCCCATCGGTAGTAGTATCGGCATCTCCCGCACCACTTTTAACCGTTGAATTAAAGATTTGTGCGTCATTTCCTACTACTTCAATACCATCACGCCCTACTACTCCATCAGTAGTAGTATCAGCACATATAATCAATACATCATTAATTTTCGCACGATTTGAAGCAGCTGTAATTGCAATTGCTGCGGATGGAGCTACAGTTGGAGCTGCAGGAGTAATACTTCCCCCCTGCACCAACACATCATCAGAGGCAATTAACATTTCTCCAGTTACGCATCTACGATTTAAATCCAACAATACACAATCAGCTGAAATAATAATATTTGCTGTTACATCTTCAGCTAAGCAATAATTTCCTGAAGTTGAAATGGTAATCGCTCCAGCCGAAATATCTGCAGAAGTTAATACAGTTGGACCACACCCTTCAAGTGCATCAATCTTACTTTCCATAACATCAAGTTGCGAATCCATCTCGCAGACTTTGCTCTCAATATTATCTACCGTTGCATCAATGACGTCTTCTTTTGATTCAATCACATCAAGCTGGGATGCATCACTCTCAACAACAATTCCTTCAACTAAACTTTCAATTACATCTTGCTGCGAGTCAATGTGGCACACCTTATCAAGCGTTTCATTCACGCTCGATTCAATCTGATCTTCTTTTGATTCGATCGTATCGAGCTGGGAATCCATCTCACATACTTTGCTTTCAATCAGATCAACCGTGCCATCAATCACATCTTCTTTTGATTCAATCACATCAAGTTGAGAGGCATCGCTTGGAATCGCATCAACTTTACTTTCAATCGTATCGAGCTGGGAATCCATCTCGCAGACTTTGCTCTCAATCAGATCAACTGTGCCATCAACAACATCAATCTTGCTTTCAATCACATCCAGCTGTGACGCATCGCTTGGAAGCGCGTCAACTTTGCTTTCGATTGTATCGAGCTGGGAATCCATCTCGCATACTTTGGATTCAATGAGATCAACCGTTTCATCAACAACGTCAACTTTGCTTTCAAGAGCATCTAAGTCAAACGTATCAAGCTTGCTTATAACTTCCTCAACTTGAGAGTCAACGACGCACAATTTGCTCTCCACAATATCCAACTGAGAAAGATAACCACTTGCATCAAAGGCATCAATCTGACTCATAAGAACATCCATATCAGAGTCAACGACGCACAATTTGCTCTCCACCATATCTAACTGAGAACTGATTTCAGCAGTATCAAGATTTTCAATCGAACTTTGCAATACGTCTTGCTGCGATTCAATGTGACATACCTTATCAAGTGTTTCATTCACACTTGATTCAATTTGATCTTCTTTAGATTCGATGGTATCGAGTTGAGAATCCATCTCGCAGGCTTTACTCTCGATAGCATCAACAGTTCCAGCAATGCGCTTATCAATATTCCAAACAGATTGTCCGGGAATTACCGGACCAACTTCAGCATGCAAAGATGCAAAAAACAAACAAAGAAAAGATAAAATTAAATACAAAGAAGAGACTTTTTTGACTGTCTGATTCGTCACTACTCCCGCCAAATACCATCATTACACTCTTTATATGCACACTACTTTAGTCGGCGGGGGGAGTCAAGAAAGATTACTGTAATCCTTTAAGGGCAATAATCAATTTTTCCACATCTTCTTTTTTTGTATAGCAATAAAAGCTCGCACGCACGGCCGCATCATATCCGAGCAGTTTCGCAAGCGGCTGTGCGCAAAAATGCCCCGCACGTACCGCTACTTTTTGCGTATCAAGATAAGCAGCCACATCATGCGCATGCATTCCATCAACTGTAAACGTAATCGAGTGCCCCTCTTTTTTAAGCAGATCAAGTGGACCATATAATTTCACATGTGGCATTTTTTCAAGTTCAGAAATTGCATATGCAGTCAGCTCAGATTCATGAGCTCTTAATTGATCAAAGGGCACATTTTTTTTCATATAGTTCACCGCCGCATGCAATCCAATCACCTGTGCAAGCGATGGGCTCCCTGCTTCAAACTTTTCAGGAGCATCGGCAAGCGTATGCGAATCCCACGTAACTTCTCGAACTACGCCACCCCCTAAGCAGAGCGGCTCAACTTCATCATGGAGCTCTTTTTTAATATAAAGCACCCCAATGCCAGTTGGCCCGAGTAGTTTGTGCCCAGAAAAGGCAAGAAAATCGCACCCTATTGCTTTTACATCTACTTTCTTGTGTGGCACTGACTGACACGCATCTACTAATACTCGCGCGCCCACTGCGTGTGCCATCTGAGTAATTGCAGTTACGTCAACAGGAGTTCCAATCACATTTGATTCATGCGTAATTGCGACTAACTTTACATTTTGCTTTATTAGTTGATTGGCAGCATCCATATCAAGCATGCCATTCTCTAATAGTGGAATAAAAAGAAGCTCGGCACCCGTCTGCTTGGCAATGCGCTGCCACGGCAATAAATTTGCATGATGCTCAAGCTGAGAAAGTAGAATCTGATCACCTTTTTTTAGATGATCTCGTGCCCAGCCTTGAGCAATATAATTAATGCCCTCTGTAGCTCCACGCACAAAAATTATTTCGGATGGTTCAGCCCCAATAAACTCAGCGACGGCTTTGCGAGCGTCTTCATATTCTTTAGTCGCCTGCTCGGCGAGCTCGTAAATTCCACGCCCTGGATTAGCTGCATACTTAGTATAAGCGGTGGTCACCGCATCAATTACTTCTTGTGGTTTTTGCGCAGTAGAAGCGCTATCAAGATAGGAGATATCATGCTGCATTAAAAGAGGAAAGTCGTTTTTAATATTTTTCATATGTGTATATTCCTTTAGTATTATTATTTTTGATAATACCACTTATTTTCAACCCGTCTATGTAGAAGGCTGCGGGAGTTATTAGTTATAACGGCCTTATTGTGATTTTTTGAATATTCAATTTTCTACAACACTTTTTGTAATCTTTCATTCTTAACTTCGCCCCTTGCGGGGTGCACGAAGATATTACTCGCCTAATATCTTCGATACAAGGGCGCATAAGAGAAGCATCTCTTATGAATCTCTTTAATCCATCTCCATTTCATTTCGACGGATCCTATCTCGACGCTTGAATGATCAATCATTCGCCTACTCTCACTTGGAGTAAGTTACAGTACTGCGTTGCATGTGCGGCTCAGACATCCGACAAGCTAGATCGGAGTCGCATTATTTATAATGGTAGGTTTGAGCGTGAGCGGATACGCTCCATTCAAACCTTCATTATTTTGTGTAAATAAAACTCAAGAATCATTCGCGATTGCATGCCCTCTAAGCCGCAGTTACATAAGTCAGATTGATATACTCCAAGCAAAGGTAGGCGCATGGGGAAGCATTTCAATCGCAGAGAGATATATAAGAGATACCTCTCTTATATGCCCTTTTAGTTAAGGTTTTTTGGGCAAGCAAAATACCTTATGCTGCCTGCAAAGGCAAACATGATAATGAATTATTAAAAAACGTTGTAGAAAATGATACTGCGAAAGCATCACAAAAATGAAATTTTAAGAAAACTACTATAGATAAAGATCTTCCATAAACGCATCTAACAACAAGCTTTGCACTCGATCCTCATCCATTCCACGTGCATACAAATAGTCTCGCTGCTCATCATCTATCTGCCCAATAGCACTTCCATGCCCACATTGCACATCATCAGCATGCACTTGCAAGCTCGGACGAGCATATGCATACGCCTCATCACTCATCAGCATTGCTTTATGCGTTTGAAACGCTTCACTTTTCTGCGCCGCTTTGACTATCTGAATCATACCATCATAGAGCGAACGAGCCGAGCCTGATACAATCGCTTTTATTATACAATTACTTTTTGTGAAGGGAGCTTGATGCAGTTGCGATGTGCTAATTTCTTGCTTTTGATCATCAGTAAGCCGTGCACCACATCTCATATCAATTTCAGATCGCTCACCTTCTAACTGCGCATCAATAACTAGTTTTACTTTTTTTCCACCCTGCTGCCATTGCTCAAAGCGAATTACGCTATCTTGTTGTGCCGTAAAAATAATGCTGCTATTAACCACTGCCTGCATAGTAAATTTTCTTTGATCACAATACAAGAGCTGGCCATTTTTTTGAACGATGCAATTAAAAGAAAACTCTAAAGAATCCTGCGTATACTCGCGATCATCGATACAGACCACCTGAGCAGATGAACCAACAATAAGTTCAACACTTTGCGCATCTGCTGCGCACTCTGAAAGTTTTATTTCACGCGTACTCCTGCATGGAATAGTTAGAGTAAGTGACTTCATCCGATTGACCCCTCCATCTCATGCGCAATCAATCGATTTATTTCAACGGCATATTCCATCGGGAGCTCTTTTACAAATACATCAATAAACCCATTTACAATTAAAGCACGAGCCGCTTGCTCAGTGATGCCTCTACTTTGCAAATACTGAAGTTGCTCTTCGCTTACCTTACTCACAGAAGCTTCGTGTCCAATATCAACCCGCTGTTCTTTCACATCAATAGTAGGATAGGTATCCGTTTGCGATATATCATCAAACATAAGAGCATCACATTGAATTTTTGATTTTGAGTGATGCGCGCCTTTCGCAATTTTTAACAATCCACGATAGCTCGTGTGGCCTCCATCTTTGCTCAGAGATTTTGAAACGATATTGGAGGTAGTATACGGCGCTAAATGAATGATTTTTGCACCCGCATCTTGATGCTGCCCTTTTGAAGCAACTGCAATGGAAATTACTTGTCCTTGCGCGCGTTTGCCTTTCAGTACAATACAGGGATATTTCATTGTAACCTTGCTGCCAAAGTTACCATCAATCCATTCTACCTTTGCATCTTCATATGCAACAGCACGCTTTGTTACTAAGTTGTACACATTACCAGACCAATTCTGAATAGTAGTATAGCGAATGTGCGATCCAGGAAGTGCAATCAATTCAACAACCGCACTATGCAAAGAATTTTTTTTATATACCGGCGCGCTACATCCTTCTACGTAATGCACATAGCTGCCAGGCTCAGCAATAATAAGCGTTCGCTCAAACTGACCCATACTTTGGGAATTAATACGAAAATATGCCTGCAATGGCATATCGATTTTAACCCCTTTCGGGACGTACACAAAACTACCCCCACTCCATACCGCTGAATTTAATGCAGCAAACTTATTATCATGCGAAGGAATAACCGTACCAAAATATTTTTTAAACAGTTCCGGATGTTCTTTGAGTGCGGTGCTCATATCGCAAAAAATAACACCCTGATCAGCCCACTTTTTTTTGAGCTGCTTATAAATCACTTCAGACTCAAACTGCGCCCCAACACCAGCAAGCATACTTCGCTCAGCTTGCGGAATACCAATTGCTTCAAACGTTTTTTTGATTTCTTCTGGAACAGTTTCCCACGTTTTACTTTGTGTCTCTACCGGCTTAACGTAATAATGCACATCCTCATGATCTAATTCAGAAAGATCCGCACCCCACGTTGGCATTTTTTTTGCTTCAAATAATGCTAATGCTTTTAATCGAAATGAAGCCATCCATGCTGGTTCATTTTTTTGCTCAGAAATATCCCGAACAATCTGAACATTCAGCCCTTTAGGGGCAGTATAGACGGCAGTATACTTACTCGCTTTTGAAATATCACTCATAGTAGGTTCGCATAGCCGGTTTGCTCAAGCTGTGGCACTAATGCAGCATCACTCGATTGCACAATCTGCCCATTGACCAAAACGTGTACGTAGTCCGGTACAATATGCTCTAGAATGCGATTATAATGCGTAATGATTATCGTCATAAGATCAGGATTATCCGCTTTTACTTTTTGAAGTACTTTTGCGACAAGCTTGAGTGCATCAATATCGAGTCCCGAATCTATCTCATCTAAAATAAGAACTTTAGGGCGCGCAACTAAAAGTTGTAATAACTCAAATCGTTTTCTTTCACCACCTGAAAAACCATCATTGCAGTTTCGTTCTAAAAACGAATGATCCATTGAAAGCAATTCAAGATATCCCTTTACTTCCTGCATAAACGCCGTAAGATCGAACGATTCTTTGGCATTCGTTTGCCGCATTTCTTTTAATAACGTAAAAACTCGTAACCCCGGAATTGCTGGTGGCTGCTGAAAAGAAAGGAAAATTCCCCGCTGTGCACGTTGGTGCGCAGGAAGATTCGTTATAGTAACTCCATCAAATCGTACCACGCCATCAGTAACTTCGTACGAACTGATGCCCATGATTGACTGCGCAAGCGTACTTTTTCCTGAGCCGTTGGGCCCCATGATCGCATGCACTTGGCCGGGAGCTATTTCTAACGAAAGGTTTTTTAAAATAGACTTATCGTCTATGGAAACTGAGAGATTATCAATTGAAAACATATGCACCGCTTGCGTGAAAAACTTATACTGATTTCACTCAATCATACCATAAATAGCGTATTTTCATAGATTTTAAGCAATGATCCGAGCAAGCTCTTCAAGCGAGATAACGCCTTCTTTCACCTTGCAGATACCATCCTGCAAAAGAGTGGTCATTCCATCCTCGAGCGCTTGGGCATAGATTTCATCAAAAACTGGCTGGCTCACTATTCGAGCTCGCAATTCAGGGGTAACAACCAACAGTTCAAAAATTCCTATTCTACCCCGATAACCTCTACCATCGCATTGACCACACCCATTCGCATGAAACAACGGCATATCATCAGGAATACCGAGCCGCTTACAGATATGATCATAAGAAGCATCCCGCACTACCGGCTCTTTGCAATCAGTACAAAGCTTTCTTACCAATCGCTGCGCAAGTACCCCACTCAATGAGGCATTAATTAAAAATGGCTCAATACCCATATCCATCAATCGCATCACCGCACTTGGCGCATCATTCGTATGCAATGTACTCAGTACCAAATGCCCCGTTAAAGCTGCCTCAATAGCAATGCGAGCTGTTTGCTTATCACGAATCTCACCGACCATTAAAATATCTGGATCTTGACGAAGCATAGAACGAATTCCCTGCTCAAAGGTAAATCCTGCATCGCTATTAATATGCCCCTGAGTAATGCCGTGTAAATTGTATTCAACCGGATCTTCCAATGTCACAATATTTTTATCAGGATCATGCAAATCAGAAAGCGTTGCATAGAGTGTTGTAGTCTTACCAGAGCCAGTTGGGCCTGTTACTAAAAAAAAGCCGTGTTGCTTTTTAGTGAGCGGTTTGATGATATTGAGCATGCTTTGCGTGAAACCAAGCTGATCTAAAGACATTGCATGGGCCGCTCGATCTAAAATCCGAACCACCATTTTTTCGCCATGAAGCGAGGGAAACGTAGAGACCCGGAAATCAACCGGTTTGCTTTCAATCGTTAAAGAAAAGGTACCATCTTGGGGAATGCGCTTTTCGGCAATATTCATCTGCCCAAGCACCTTTAATCGAGACACTACTTGCTGCATAATAGAGCGAGCAATGGGATTTTGATCATAGAGCACGCCATCAATGCGATAGCGTACGCGAAGAGATTCAATAGTTGGTTCTAAATGAATATCTGAAGCATTATGAGATAATGCCGCATGAATCAGGCTATCTACCTGACTAATAACGGATTGATCTTGTGCTGCTGCCAACATATGCTACTCATCTTTGTCATATATTTCGTGCGCCAGCTCATTTACCTCTTTTTCCTCTTCAATCTCTCCCTCACGCGCTTCACGCGTTTGGCTCATGTTTTCTTCAAACACAGGCCCAGAAAGCGATTGCGCATAATATTCTTCAACCGCATTCATAATATCTTGGCGAATACCAACGTTAAAACGAATGTCATACGAAACTGAATTGCCAATTTCCTCAAGTAATGCTTCATCATTTGGATTACTTGCGACCACAACAAGCATATTTTCATCACGCACCATTGGAATCACCGCACGATTAAAAAGAAATCCCTTGGGAAACATGCGCAAAAGCGAATGATCAAAGAAAAACCCAACAGTATCAAATGCAGGCACTTGATAATATTCTGCCAAAGCTGGAAGCAGATCGTCTTTTTCAACAATCCCCTCATCAAGCAAAAAGTCGTCAAAATATTCTTTTGCTGAGCCTTTAAATGCTTCTGCCAAAGAATTTGCTTCGTCCTTTGAAATTTTCTCTTGCTTGTAGAGTATCTCAGTAAGCCCCTTTACAAACGCTTCATGCTTCATAACTCTCCTTTTCTATCCCACTTTTAGGCCAATAAACAATCCAACCAGATAACTAATACTGATAACCATGTTTACCTTCATCCATTCCCAAACGAGAGAAATAAGACTATCAGCAGTTACTGTCGCTGCCTGAATACCAAAAAGCTCATTAACTTTGTCCCAATTGACTATAAGGTCAATTACATTCAAATGCTGTAAAACCCCTAACCCTACCAGCAACAAAACACATACAAACACATACGTGCTGTATTTTTTAAGCAAAAAGCCTGAGATAAAGCCGATACCTGCATAAAGGCCTGCTTCAAAAAGCTTATCTTTCGAATGCTTCACGTTGTCCATCACACCTTGTAAATTAAGATTTTGTTTAACCGTATCAAGCATACCCTGAGATGGCTCTACTTGAGGCGCAGGAGGAGCTTTCATCGCATCCTGCATCATTTCGTTCATCAATTCTTGTTCGCTCATCGCACATCCTTTCGTTATGGATCATCCCTATTTACCTACCAGTATAGTTTTTTCACAAATGCGCACGCAAGGGAATGAGTGCCAGACAAAAAAAAAGAGGTGCATGTACTGCACCTCTTTCTCAATTTCAGCTTGTAATTCAGCCGATTACTTTACCATCAACTTAAGCGCCTTACCGGGCTTAAACTTAGGAACTTTTTTAGACGGAATAGTCATTTTCTCTTTAGTCACTGGGTTAATACCAGAACGCTCTTTACGCTTCATAACTGAAAATGTACCAAACCCAGTCAATGAAACTGTTTTGTTTTGCTTAAGCGCATTTCCGATGGTGCCAACGAATGCTTCGAGGCATTCTTTAACCGTAGCCTTAGGCAGCTTAGTTAGCTTTGCCATTTGGTCGATTACTTTTGCTTTGTTCATATAAAAAATCCTTTGTTGATTACCGCTAAAGCAAATCAATTAGTACTAGTTTGTACGATATCTATTGCTCTTTTTTTGTCAAGTTTTTCGCTATTAAACAATAAAAAATTGCCGCAACTAACTCCACACTTTTTTGATGATATATAAAAGAAAAGTTGACCTACCAGCCATTTACGCTGATGTAAATGACTGGTGCCGAGAGCCGGACTCGAACCGGCACAGGCTAAGCCCGAAGGATTTTAAGTCCTTTGCGTCTACCTATTCCGCCATCTCGGCAACTATCTTTGGAGGCGGCACCCGGATTCGAACCGGGGATCAGGGATTTGCAGTCCCACGCCTTACCACTTGGCTATGCCGCCGCAGTTGAATCTTACGATATAACCTGCATTTTTTGCGCAAGTTCCTGCGTTGAAATCACCGGAATTTCCGACGAGTTATCTTCCGCCAACTTGCTACACGTTTTTTTCAAATATGCTTTTTTACTGTCCCCTTCAACAGGAAGGCCTTTTTGATACCATTCGGCCATGCCTGCTTCGTAGACGCATACATTACTAAATCCATTAGAGCGCAATTGCTTTGCCACATACTCACTGCTCGTGCATTGGTAATTAGAGCAATAAATAACAACCTGCGCGTCTTTATCAATTGTTTCAACCAGCTCATCTGCTTTTTCAAACGGGATATTCACAGAACCTTTGATATGACAATCATCATAGAGCTCTTCATCAAGCACATTAACTACCACTAAACCATTTCTTTTTTCCTGCTTTTGGCCATTCCAGCAAGCTGGAAGCAATGCCATCAAACAAAAAAGCAAAAGTGATCGTTTCATTAGTTTCATAAACACCCTTTAATAGCTGTCAAACGCAGTATCATGATAGCAGATTTGCGTTAAATTGCAAAAAATTAACCGCTATTTAACCCATTGGAAAAATCGGCTCCAACGCATACGCTTCCAAAAATCGACTGGATGGGAAATTAGGTCTAATATCCACCATGAATGATCACTATCCAAAGACCATATTCGAAGCACAATTTTACCATGAATAAGCTTACGCTGGATTGGTCCAAAGGCACGGCAATCTTTACTACCTAGACGATTATCGCCCATTGCCCAATACTCATCCGACCCGAGTTTTACATAAAACTCATCCGAGCCATCCCAATAATTTCTATTTTGAGCAATACGCTCTTGGCCATATTGTGAATATTGTGGCGTTCCCGGCCATAAAAGCTCCGGCATTCCTTCAGCATTTTTACGAATCAATTCTGGATGAATTCTATAGAATGGCTGATCTTCGTATGATGCACTTGGATCATATGAACGAGGAGGAAGCTCTTTTCGTGCCAACTCCATTGCTACGATTTTTTGTGCACGCGACGGCTCAACACCACTCATTACCAATCGTTGCTGTTCAGCTTGCGCGTAGGCAATCAGATGCGTAGGATCTTCGCTCCACATATGAATGAGTGGATACTTGTTTAAGTAAGGCTCATCTAATTTTTTACCATTCAAATAAACTACCGGCGCCCCATCTTCAATCACACCGCGCACTTCGTCTCCTGGCATGCCGATTATTCGTTTGGTCCAATTGCTTGGCCCCCATACATACCTTTGAAACAGGTTTACCAGTTTATTATCAGAATAATTAAAAGAAACAGGTGGCTCATTAAATGAAATCACGTCACCATGCTTTGGTTCGCGAAACAGGTAACTAAATTTATCGGCAAAAAAGCGCTCCCCAACTAATAGCGTCGTTTCCATAGAGCCTGAAGGCACTTGGTATAACCCAAATCCAAATGTTCTAATCAGAAAGACAAGAAGAAGGAGCCCTATAATTTCGAGCGTATTTTCTAAAAAACTTTTTTGCTTCTTTTTTACGTGCATCATGCGATCTATCCTTGGAAAGAGTGTGTTATAATCCATCCACTATATCATATTTTTGATATTTGTTTATATATCAATCACATGCATTGGATCAACCTGTGTGCCATTTTCATACAGTTCCAAATGGAGATGTGAAGCATCTTTTCCCATTTTCCGGGTAAAGCCAGTATCACCAACCTTGCCAATCAAATCGCCTTGTTGAACTCGTTGTCCAACCGTAACTAAAATTTCGTCCAAATGCGCATACCGTGTTTTATACACGTCATCATGCACAATCATAATCGTATTTCCATATCCGGATGCAGACTCAGCTATTTGCACCTCTCCAGCTGCTACTGATTTGATAGGAGTACCGCGATTTGCCGCCATATCAAGTCCATAATGAAATCCCCATTGCCCGTTTGGTTTTTTACGAGGACCAAAATAAGAGCTCAACCAATAGTGCGAACGCTTCATCGGGCGCGTAAACAATATATCAGTTAATAACGGGCGCTTTTCTTGCTTTGTTTTAAGCCGAGGCGATGTATGCTGTTTGGAATCTTGAGAAACGTTGCATACCGCTTCATCTTTTTTTAATGCTTTTTCGCGCTCAATTGCATCAAGAGTCTGCTGCGTATACCGATTCAAACTGTGCATTTCAGGGGATGCTTTTATACTGCCGAGTGATCGATTAAGTAACAATTGCCCACTCACAGCCTCACCCTTTTTTTGCCGTGCAATCAACGTTTGTACTGATGCAATATATGATTCATACTGCGCCTGCAGCTCCTGCACTTTTGCAATATGCATCTGCAACTGCCGACTTTCCCAAAAAAGAATGGAAACTAACGCAAAAAGAAGCGCAATCAGACCAAAAACTATATATCGTTTGGGATGCATAATTGAATACTTAATACCAACCCCCTATACCGTTTCGATAGTGTCTGCCGCTACCCATCCCATTTGATCATGCGTGGCAACTTTATACCAGCCTGGCCGTTCATCACGAATCTGAACATCTTGCAATAAAGACAACTCTTTAACAACATCATACTGCTCATGTGGCCCAGCAAGAAGCGGCCCTTTCTTTATAACCAATGCGGATTTATAGAGATACTGCGTATAATGCATTAAAAGAAACGCACCTGAAATTACAATTAATATACCCAATAGCGCGTAATAAATATTCTTCAAGCGTATACGGCGCTTAGATATAATTAAAAGCCATAATAAGTACCAACTCATTAAAAATAGGAGCTGCAGAAAAAATGGATGAATACAGCGAGCTCCCCAATCTAAAAAAGAGACAATCAACGATGGCTCAAAAGGAATACCTGCTTTTTCGTATGCACCACTCATCTGATGATCAATGGCATGTAATAAATTAAAAGAGGCCCCTTGCTGCGCACGCTTCCACGCCACAATCGCTTCTGGGTATTGCGCAAGCTCATAGTGGCAATTACCACTATTAAACCATACGCCCGGCCCTTTATTTTTTATCGATCCATACAACCGTGCAGCACTCTCAAAGTCATCCGCTTGATATGCTGTTGCTGCTTGCGATGCAATCGCTCGAGGTGTCTGCGCAAGGCTATCTGCTGCCACCAATGAAAGTATTAAAGTAATTGCTGTAATTGTTTTAACCATTGTTCTGCTTTTTTAAATAAATCAGTTGTATGTTTTTCTGACTGCTCTGCTGCAAATGCCTGCTGCGCGATTGCCGCAAAAAATTCATTCCATTGCTCCAGCTGCTCTTGCGGCATGCCAATATCCTGCAGCCGCTGTGCTATATATTCTGCAGTAATCGAACCAATAGAAAGGTGCCATTTATCTGCAAACAGTTCAATAAAAAGCGCATATAATCGTTCATTCTTTTTGTTTTTTTGTAACTTAACTAATTGCGCCTGCGCTCTTGAAAATGCCTGATATGAACGACGCGCTCGATACGTTTTTTTTCGGTGAATATACAAAGAATGACGCCCGCGACGAAACGCCCACGCAAAAAATGGTATCGTTATTAAAAGAAAAAAAAGCCACCACGGCATAATATATGGTTTACGCGTTGGGCGAAGCTCTCCTTTTGCAAGGGGTAATGCGCTTCTTTTTTGCTCCACTACGGGATTAGATGGTGTGATAGACGATTTTTTTGGCGTTCCTGGCATAATCGTCATACTCAATGGAGCGGTTGTAATCGTTCGATGCCTTTGAGAATTCACATCAAAGTAATGAAACTGCTGCGCAGGAATTTCAAAGTTCCCCGTCTGCAATCCCTGTACAATATATTCAAATTGTTTTGTAGCCAAATCGGTTGCAGATGTTGGCTCCTCTGATGATTCCTTTGATTCATAATAGCGCAACTCATCTGGTACACCTTGTAAGTTATCAATCATAATTTTATCAGGATTAAAATCACCCTTCAGTGTCAGTGTAACCACCGCTCCCTCTCCTTGCGAAACGATTGAAGGATGCGCTGAAAGTTCAAATACATCAACAGTCCCAACACCCTGGACTGCCTGATCAGAAGGTGGAATTGGATCAACCTGCACGGTTACCGCGTTTGAATATGCACGCTTTTGCGCTGAGGCCATTCCAAGTAATCTGCTAATTCCTCCAAACATTGGATTGCGTGGCATCTTCGCTTCATACTCGGCTGCAAATGCAGGCACGGTTATTTCACCCGCCTTTTTGGAATACATATCCCAATCCAATTCAATATAATCATATTCAATACCATCAATCGGCTCTGATCCCTGCCGTGGCCCTCGTGCTTTTTTGCGGATAACATCTTTTGTTGATTGCTCCACAAAATTGCGTAATCTTGCAGAAGGATCAGTGTAATAATATCGCAACGTAGCAACGATTCGCTCTCCTACCACTACGCGATCTTTATCGAGCGATAATCGCACAATAACAGAATTTTCTTGATCTTCTTGTTCATCAGAAAGTTGCTCGGTACCAACTTCAATCTGCAAACTGTTAGATACCTTTTGCGATCCATCTTGAGAAAATAAGGCCGGCCCCACGGTATACGTTCCCGGCTTGGGCGCAATTACATTATATCGATACGCAATAGATACCTCGCCATTTATAACTGAATGGCTCCAGCTACTATCGAGTAGTTCAAATGGATCAAATCCTTCAATTACTGGAGCTTCATCCAATGCTCCTCCATCAGAAAGAGTAAGTTCTATCATGAATGGACGCCCCGCCTGCACCGTTTTTAAAGAGGATCCCATTTCATCTACAACGCGCAAAACTCCCTGAGCTGCTGCCGCGCATGAAATTAATAGTGAAAAAAGAACTATTGCTTTACCAAGAATTTTGCCCGTCATGTTCTACTGCCTGTTTTTGCATCTGTGCTTTGATCAGTTTTTTCTGCTCTTTATCTTCTATTTCTTCTAATTTTTCAAGAGCACGCGCCATCCATTTTTGATGTTGAGGCAAACTCTTTTCAATATTTTCTCGCTCCTGCTGCCGATAATCTCCTGGATCTTCCATCACCTCTTGCAGTGCTTGTTCTTTTCCATCCTCTTTACTAGGCTGAGAATCAGTTTTCTGCTGATTAGAATTTTTATTATGGGATGAGGATGAAGTATGGTCATCACTAAAGTTGTCCTTTTGCTGGTTGGATTGATCGCGATTCGATTCGTCGCCAACCTGATCGTCATGCTCCCCACTTTGCTCATTATCGGAACCCTGCTCTTTTTCTTGTTCTCCCTGAGATGAATTCCCTTGGTCCCGATTATCTTGATTGCCAGAACTATTCTGCTCACTCTCTTTCGATTGTGAATCATTGCCCTGATTTTGTTCTTGAGAATCCTGATCATTGGAATCTTGGTCTTGCTTTTCTTGATCCTGATTATCTTGATTTTGTTTCTGCTGCTCTTGCTTTTGCTGCTCTTCAAGCATCTTTTTTACTACATCACGATTATGCATCACTATTTGATCTTCAGAATCAATAGCAAGTGCCTGCTCATACAAATTGAGCGCTTCTTTTAAATCCTGCAATGCAACCTTGCTATTGCCCCCATTAAAAAGCGCTTGTTTTTTGAGCTGATCATCTGCAGCTTTTTTCGATGCCGCCTGAAAATAAGCATCCGCTTTTTCAAACTCTTTTAACTTGTATGCCGCTATTCCTGCATCATAAAGCAGGTCAGGCCGATCAGGATTATCAACGAGCAAAGCACTAACGCCATCCTGGGCCTGCTTATACTCACCTTTCTGCAAAGCATTCGTTGCCCGAGAATACGCCCACTCCGATGAAATATTTGCGCACAAAGGCACAGTTAAAAAACAAAGTAAAAAAAGTATAGTGCGATAATTCATAGTATCCACTCAACTAAGAATGCGCAGAGAGCTGCAAACAAAAACCACGGATATCGATCATGCAACTGATTCATTTTCTTATCTTCAAAATGTCCTTTTTCAATCTGCTGCACACTTGAAACAATTTGTTTGATATCGCTCCCCGCTTGAACAGCTGGCACGTAAATACCCCCAAGCCCGTGCGCAAGCGATTGCAAAATCTCATCATTTCTCTGAGAGATTACTACTTTCCCCTGGCGATCTTTTTGGTGGCCAGATGGAGTGCCGTGCGCATCATAGAGCGGAATAGGCGCTCCCTGCTGCGTGCCAAACCCCATCGTAAAAATTCGTACTCCCTCATCCTCTGCTTGTTTCTTCACCGCAGAAAGATTGGATGAAAAGTCTTCACCATCAGTGCACAGTAACAGTAATTTATTATTGCCTTTTGGCGTATGAGAAAAAAGCTTAATTGCTTCTTGCACCGCTGAATCAATTGCTGTGCTTCCGGAAGAAATGGTTTCTACATCCACATGATCTAAAAACATATGAAATGCTCCATAATCAGTAGTAAGCGGACATTGCACAAATGCAGCACCAGAAAACAGTAATAACCCAACTCGTTCGCTTTCAAGGCCTTTAAGCAAGCTACGAATCTTTTTCTTTGCAAACTCTAATCGACTTGGATCGCAATCTTGTGCAAGCATGCTTTTTGAAATATCGAGCGCAATTAAAATATCTCGCCCCTTTTGCTTAATTACTTGCTCCTTTTTTCCCCATTGCGGACGTAAAAGCGCGAGAAAAAGCGCAATACATCCTAACGAAAAAAATAACAATTTAATGTACTGACGCGACTGATTAAAATTACGAATTAAAAGAGAATGCCATTTTCCACCCAACGCACGAACCACTTTTCGCACCGCGTATTGGCGATAGATAAAGAGCGCTATTGCAATACCAACGAGAATAACTGTCCAGAAAGAGTGAGACGCTGCCCACGTAATACCAAAAACAATCATATGCTAAACCATACCGTTGCTGCTAAAATTTGCTCACATATTAGCACTAAAAGAAATACCAACGCAAACCAACCGTAAATATCAAAATAACGAGAATAAAGCGGAGATTCATGCTTTGTTCGCTCAAGCTGATCAATCGTATCATAAATTGAGCGCATGTCTTTATCATTATGGGCCATGAAAAACTGACCGCCCGTTTCTCGCGCAATCTCTTTTAAAAGAGCCGCATTTACTTTGGGCTTTTGAATCATACCACCATACAGCGGATGATACATCATTTCATCTTTCTCGCTTCCAATACCGATGGTATAAATCTTAATGCCAAATTTTTTTGCTATCTCCATGGCAACGCGCGGATCAATATCTCCCGGACTCGGCTCACCATCAGTGAGTAAAATAATTACTTTGCTTTCAGACTGCGAACTTTTCAATCGATTGATGGCAGTAATTAAACCAGTTGAAAGCATGGTAGCATCAGGATCAATATCCCCAAGAGCAAGTTCTTCAAGTAATTCTACGATTACTTTTTTATCCATTGTTACCGGACAACGAGCCAAAGCAGCATTACCAAAAAGTACAAGCCCTATCGCATCATTTGGCCGTTTTTTGATAAATCGAATCGCTTCTTGCTTTGCAATATCAAATCGAGATCGCTCATCATCACTATAATCTTGCAACTGCATACTGCCTGAAACATCAAGCGTCAATACAATATCAACTCCATCCACTACGGTATTAGATCGAGAATCAACAAGCTGCGGCTTTCCGATAAGAAGTGCGAGTAAACAAAACAGTGCACCGTTCGTAACAAAAAATATCTTTGCATAGGGATGCGTAGATCCTTTGTTATCTGCTACCAGCTGCTGACCCAGCGAATATCGAAATAAAATCTGTTTATGAAAAAGACGACGTACTATAAAAGCCACTGCTACAATGGCAAAAGAAAGCAGCGCATACCACGGCTGCTCAAATCGAAAGAAATATTCCACTCACTACCTTTCTGATTGCGCAACGAACCATTGATACACACGATCTTTAAATGCATCATCTGATTCGTCTTTTTCAAGTTCGAATGGTTTTCCTGCTATTACTGTTATCGGATGGCGTTTCACCCAAAATGTATCGGGTGGGTACACCTTATTTGCTCCAGAAATATACACGGGAACAACTTTATAGTTAAGTAATTTTGCAACCATTACAAAACCACCATAAAACTTATGTACCTTATCATCCGAATAGCGAGCGCCTTCAGGAAAAATCATTACATCTAGCGGTTGTGCTTTTGCCAAACGTAGAAGCCTACGCAAGGAACCCATCGCCTTTTCTCGTGAAAGTGGATTAATCACCACTGCCATACGAGGCAGCACCCATCGTAAAAATTTCCACTTCATCAACTCATAGCGCGCAAGCCATACATGCGGACGCCCTTTCGTAAATACTCCCAATAAGGGAATATCTAATGCGGATTGGTGATTGGCTACGAATACTACTGGCTCATCAGGCACATTATCGCCTCCTTCATATGAGATTGGTACAAGAGTAGCTTTCACTACAGCCCAATAAAAAAAGCGCATACTCCCAAATAAGATCTTACTTTGATATCGATATTTTTCAGGCAAAAGAATCATTAAAAAAATAATCGGTGTACCCAATAAAAGAATGAGTAACAATAAAAAACGAGAAATTAATGTATGAAGAATAACTGATAACTTTGGCATAAATCACTCTGGTTGTTTGAAATACAATGATGGTTGGCCATGAATAAATTTTATATACAAGTTCGCAATCAAGGCAACTTCTAAAGGAATAAGCACAATGTAGAAAAATACTGCTAACGTTAATCCGCCAAAGTAGCCAATAACGAATTTAACCAAACCGTCCAACAGTCTATTCACAATCCATAATCCGATATATGCCCCAAAGCAAACCGGGAGATTATAGATAATCATCAGAAAGCTATTACGAGCCGCCGTCAACAATTCCTGAGGCGTGCCATGCGTATCGAGCGCAGCAAAAAGAAAAAAGAGATACCACAAAAATATGCCGACAGTATCCATACCGCCAATTGCTAACAAAATCATCGGCACAATTAAATACCAAAATTTCTGCACTTTTTGTGAATAATAATCCCACCCCTTCTGATCAATTGAAGGGCGAACTGCTAATGCAACCACAAAGGTTAATAGATAATACGTACTGGCAAGCAATACCTCTACCAACCAAAACAAATGGAATAACTTTACGATATTAGTAAGAATCACCAATCCGGCAACCACCCCAAACAGTATCCAATTTTCACGAGAAGAGAGTGGAGTATTGATATTTTTATAGATATCAACTACCGATTTTGCCGTAACCATTAAAAATGGTTTCAGATTCTCCGGCCTAAAAAGCCGCAATGAATCCTTCCACGATTGCACTATGTTCATCAGATTCCTTCGATTTAAACTGTCCCTTTTTTATAAATAGATACTAAAATGTTAGCATATCCAAGCCCCAGTCTCAAGAAAGCAGATTACAAGTTGAAAAAACTTTTATGCATAAAAACAAAGATGAGTTTGACTTTATTCAAAACGTTCTTTTATTATAAAACATAGAAAAAAGCTGAAAATAACGCATACTACTGCTATTAAATAAGAAAATAATCACCAAAACCATTAATAAACCACATATTTAGGGCGAATGGTTACTGGCAGAGGCATACCATGAAAAAACTTGTAATCGTAGAATCTCCTGCAAAAATTAAAACTATCTCCAAAATTCTCGGTTCCGACTTCAGAATCATGTCCACTATGGGCCATGTCATGGATTTGCCTGCCAAAAAAATTGGTGTTTCGATAGAAAAGTCTGGCATTGAAATTGAGTATGTGCCAATCAAAGATAAAGATCGTGTGATTGCTGAAATCTGCAAAGCGGCCCAAAGCGCTGATACCATATTTCTCGGACCTGACCCTGACCGTGAAGGGGAAATCATTGCATGGCATATCGAAAATCAAATAAAAAAAGCGGCTAAAAAGAAAAAACAAACCATTCATCGTATTTTCTTTAATGAAATTACTGCCCCTGCTATCAATGCAGCGATTGAGAATCCAAGTATCGTTGATATGGATAAAGTGAATGCTCAGCAAGCGCGCCGTATTTTGGATCGCTGGGTGGGCTATGAAGTATCCCCTGTTTTATGGAAAAAAATTGCACCCGGACTTTCTGCTGGGCGAGTACAATCCGTAGCACTCAGACTCGTAGTAGATCGAGAAGAGGCAATCCGCGCATTTAAGCCAGAAGAATACTGGACCATCGACGGGCTCTTCAAGCAAAGCAAAGATGGATTTGTAGCCGCACTTACTCATATTGGCAAGAAAAAACTTGATATCAGCGATAAAAAAACTGCCGATACAGTTGTTACTGATTTAAAAAAGCAATCATATGAAGTTGAATCAATCGATGATAAAAAGCGGCTCAAGAATCCACTTGCACCTTTTATGACCAGTACTTTGCAGCAAGCTGCCTATAATAGACTTGGTTTTTCTGTTAAAAAAACGATGCAAGTTGCGCAAAAATTATATGAAGGTGTGCCACTCGATGATCCAAGCACCCCCGTTGCATTGATTACCTATATGCGTACCGACTCGCTCCGACTTTCTGATACCGCACTCAAAAGCGCTCGTTCTTATATTACTAAGACCTATTCAAAAGAATATTTGCCGACTAAAGCAAATGTGTATGGCAAGAAAAGTAAAAGCAAAGCGCAAGACGCTCACGAAGCAGTACGTCCGGTTGACGCCAACCTTTCGCCTGATTCAGTTTCACGAAAACTCTCTCCGGATGAGCGAAAACTATACACTCTCATTTGGCAACGGTTTATTGCCTGCCAAATGAAGCCAGCGCAATACGCTCAACGTGTAGTAACTATCAAGGGCGGTGACTATACTTTTAAAGCAACTGGATCAACACTTATTTTTGAAGGTTTTTTGAAAGTATACGGCGTAGAAGATGATGATAAAGATAAAGTAAAAATTCCAGCTGATTTGAAAGCAAAGTCAGCAATAACGCTTTCAAAAGTTGATCCCAAACAACATTTCACCCAACCACCTGCTCGATATACTGAGGCATCCTTAGTAAAAGAAATGGAGAAAGAAGGGATTGGGCGTCCGAGTACGTATTCAGCAACCTTAAGCACTATTCAAGCGCGCGATTACACGAAACTTGATGACAAAAAGCGTTTTGTCCCAACAGAACTCGGCACAGCTGTTACACAGCTTTTGGTTAAAAATCTTCCGCATATTATGGACAAAAAGTTCACTGCGAATATGGAAGAAGATCTTGATAAAATTGCGCAAGGAGAGCTTGAGCGAGATAAATTGCTCAAGAAATTTTATAAAGAATTCCAAGACGATCTGAAAAAATTCAAAGGCTCAAGCAAGGGAACGCAAAGAGAAGCGATTCCTACAGAGCTGAAATGCCCCGAGTGTAAAAAGCAAAAGCTTAATATTCGCTTTGGACGCAGTGGCGAATTTTTAGGATGTCCGGGCTTTCCTGAGTGTGATTTCACATCTAATTTTGAACGAACAGAATCAGGCGAAATAAAAATCGTCAAAACTGAACCGCCGAAACTACTTGATGAAAAATGCCCAAAATGTAGTAGCCCGCTCCGCAAGCTCAATGGTAGATTTG
>Ga0233415_10000169_pt1 | contig 32796 bp, 38 predicted proteins | sample Na_anoxic_12_MG_FD_188631 | JGI IMG/M metagenome (GOLD analysis project Ga0233415, IMG submission 188631) | Seawater microbial communities from Saanich Inlet, British Columbia, Canada - Na_anoxic_12_MG | ecosystem: Environmental > Aquatic > Marine > Inlet | place: Canada: British Columbia...
CTCATCATTTAGGGGCATACAAATCTCTCTATCACCATACCATTATCATCAATCAATAAAGCAGCTCCGTTTGCTCCTATACCTGGGCACAACCAATATGAATAACCCCCATTAAATGGTCCAAGTCCTTTGTAAGGCCCAGTCGTTTCGGGTATGCTAGCGTACTTAAACACTCTGTCTCCAACTACCGGGAAGTTTCCTGATCCATTAAAGTAAACATTAGAAACGCTAGAAGTAAATGCACACGCATCTGCACTTACATTTGCCGCTTGACTAATGTCTAATTCTACTGTTTTATACTGTCTGTTTAATGGATCAAAACTTACGTTAAATAAACTGGCCCCAAAACAATTAGTGGCTCTAAATGCTACATTTTGCGAAACGCCTTGGTAGCTATCAATCTTACCTTGTATAAGCCCCTTTTGAGTGTCAAGGGTTAATCCAGGAGGTAATAAACTAGGAGCCTGTGGTGTTACTGTAGATAGGGCAGAAGTTACAGTTCCTGTAGCCCCAAACAACGGTAAAGCACTTATTATCTCTACAGTTTCTAAAATGTTGACGTTCATAGTAAATAAAAGAGCTGTGTTAGGGTCTTGACCTTGAATAGTACCACCTTTTTCACCACCGCTAGCTACATAAACAGCAACTGTTGAAGCTGTTTCTATTTGAAATGCATTTCCACTTATATCTAGCTGTATATTGATAGCTTCACCATACTGGTATCCTATGTTTGCAGGACCATTATAAACGGGGCCAGCTATCTCGGCACAAGGTGCACATGGTCCAACGTCTAAAACAACTCCATCGTTTCCACCAAAAATCCAATTCATATTAGGAGGTAAGGAAGTCCCCATTCTGTGAGGCGCATTATTTATTGGGTTTAAAACTAAACCATTTGGGTCTTCGTAAGTAGTGTCTCCTACGTCTGGAAGAAGTGCAGCTCCATCATGGTATCGAGTATCAGTAGGAAGGAGGGCCGCAGGTCTACATACGTAATCAACTGCCGTTGGGTCTAGTGACTCTGCTGTAGTTTCGTAATCAAAAGCAGTAAGGGTAGGAGCGTTATAAATCATATCAAAAGGTAAATTATCTCCAAAATAATCTATTTCTATTCTATACTCTCCGTCTGTTTGTTTTTTTATAAAATTCAAGCTTCCTGCCCCTATAACAGGAGTAGCTCCACTTTCTACAATCACATCATCTCCTTTATATACTCTAAATCTATTTCCTACCGCTCCACCACCAGATGTAGCTGTGTAATCAAATCTTACTCTACCTTTGTTTGCGCCAAGGTTTACATCTGCATTTAAGGTTCCTGAGTGATTATTTACAGTTGCAGGGCAAGTTAAAGTGTCTCCAGAAACAAACTTACTTCTAAAATCATATACTAAGTAGAAATACTCATTATTAGCCGCATTATTAAACAAAAATGTGTCACTATATACACCAGCTGCTAATGTGGGAGCTAAGGTTACAGTACCTGGATCCGCTATAATTTGGTCTAGTTGAGTTTGATTATACTGATTATTGGTTAAACAGTAATACATCTTATTACCTAAAGTGAGCTCAAAAGACTTTCTACCTAAGGCTCCTGTTTGAGTAGCTCTCATGGTTAAATTAGCTCCTGTTTCAGGAATACCATTCTTTGTCTCAATTGCTCTTACTTGATCAAATGCAAAGGTTGTTTTTGAGTCAGGTGTTATTTTAGTATTATTGAATGGAACTAGGCCTGTAGATAAACTATCATATTCAAAATCAGCTTCTAAATCTGCTACACCATCTGCATTTAAGCCTCCTCCGATTACATCTCTAGTTACTAACGTGCCGCTAGACTGTCTTACGCTTATATCAGGTAAAACTCCTGCGCAACCTGTACCTCTAATGATAATATCTCTATAAGTAATTCCAATGTTTGCTCCTAGGGATAGAGTAACTATAGCATCCCCAAATCCACTAGTGGTTGGGTTAGACCCGTTAAGGGAGGCCCATCCTATCCCGTATCCTGCGTCTATTAATTCTAATGTCCAAGATGCAGTAGAGGTTACTTCAATAGTCCAATCGTATGCTTTATTGCCAACACCTCCGTCTGTAGATGGTATGTTTACATAAAAAGAAAAATCACAGGGAGGAGCAGATGTATCTGTGTCTGATATTACATATTGTTCCTTAAATGGGTCAATAGCTCCAAGTTTTTGCGTTCTAAAATTATCCCTAAATAAGTCTTTAAAATAGTCAGACATTCCCTGCTGAGATATTTCAAATATTCCATTAACACCCAACTTACATACAGCTCCACGTTTAGCATCTGCAAAGTACATATCATTACCCCAATACGCAAAACTTTCAGGGTTTTCAGAAATACCATATTCACCAGCATAAGTTATTTGTGTTCCTAATACCTCAGGTATCGAAGTTACATTACCACCACCAGCAGAATCTGATAGTAAGTTTTTCCCATACAACACCTTAGATACTTTATCTTCCTGAAAAACAACAACATCTGTATCTCTTGCATGTATCTTTCTGAGAGGTCCGTATTCTAGTTGTAAATCTTTAAAGTTAGCTAAGGATAAATTAAACTCATTCAAGTTATTTACTGTAGTGTTTTCTCTAAACACACCGCTATAAGTTAAACTAGCTTGTAATCTTTCTTGACCATAGTCGTCAATAGGAGTGCTTACCCTAGGGCTATATTTTAATTTAGTTCCATTCCAATCTCCCCTTATAGTCATTGCTTCTACCCCATTTCCAAAGGTATAAGCGTTGTATTCTGCATTCTCTTCATTATTTTTAGCTGCACCTGTGGTAAGACTAGTGGTATTTAAACTTATTACCGCAGGACTTCCACCTATAGCTATCGATTGGTCTTGACCTACAATATTACTAAGATGTCTGTTGTTAACCTTATCAATATCTAAAGTTTTAGTTTCGTAAAATATATCTATATCTTGTGAAGTGGATTTAGTTTCAAAAACAGGTCTTCCTCTAGATGCTTGATTGATATTAAATACTACTCTTATGTTAACTAAATCTGGATTATTAATAATATTATCTTGAGTGTCAGCGTCTGCGTTAAAGCTAGATACCACTATCATTCTCATGGGAAGTTCTGCAGCAATATAAGTGGCCCAAGAAGGGTATCCTAAAGGGGGGTTTGCAAGCGTTCCTCCGTTTTTCTGAAACATTTGATTAGTCCATCCTGTATTCTGTAGAGATAGGTTAAAATCTTGATTAAATGAACCGGCTAATGGGTTGGTGACTGTTGACCAGTTACCCCTTGTAAACGCTACTCTACATTTTCCTGATCTTTGAATTGCTCCATTAAATATGTCTGGGTGCCCATCCCAGTCTAAAAATACTCTATCTTCATACCACCATTCTTCAATATTTTTATACTTTTTAGAAGCTACAAAAGTCATTGTATTGCTAGGAGGCGTGGCTTGAAGAAACGCAAAAGGATCTTGAACCCCTTGTAAATTAACAGTACTCCCTTGTCCGAGTGAATTACCGTTGCTAAGAGCTCCTTGTGTGTAAACATCTTCTGTAATCTGTATTTCTATAACCGCTCCAGCTTCAATAGGTCTATCTCTAAAATTAGGAGAAGTTAATGGGGTATCTAACCTCCAATTGTCATCTATAGAGCCTGGCACTATTGCACATCTACTATATGTTTTAAGTGCGGAAGTTCCACCACCTGTTGCGGACTGATTATAAGGACCACCAGCATTTTGCCACTCATTGACATCCATGCCTGAGTTAATAACAGCAAAGCCGTCCCCTGGCTTTTTGGAAGAGTGCAAATTTATAATAAAATAATCGTTTACTAGATATCCTGGGCCATTAGAAAACGTAACTCTACATATGGTGTTGTTTGGATTTGCAGGATCGGGAATAATATTAGGAGCACCGGGATTAAAGGACATAGGTGTTATAGAGCTATAAGACACATACCCTCCTAAAGAAGACATGTAATACAGCCTGTACTCGTTATTGGGTTGAACTAATACTTTTATTCTCTTGGATTCCAATCCAAATGTAATAGGTATGTTGCTAGATATGGTGAGCTCATTATTAGTTGTTGATGCGCCATAAAATATTGGAAATTCCACTACCGAGACTTGGTTTCGTATAGGGTCTGCATCAGCAATTTCATTTCCTCCAAAAGCATATGCCTCACTATAATTATTCCACAAACCTCTTGTGTCATAGCTCTCTGAAAAAGTTCCAGTTATTTGAAAAAAACCAGAAGGATCACTAATTTGCATATACAATCCTGCTATCTCGTTATTTCCTAAGAAGTTTTTTTCTTTTACCTCTACATTTACAACTTTAAATTCTCTATTGGAAAGAGTGGCTATTCCATCTGTTCTTTTACATATTATATAGTCACCATCTTTAACCTTGTTTACGTCAGCTCTTTCTATTCTAAAATAAGCTTGGTCATCTATTAAGTAATAAAAGTTTGGAAAGATTAAGTCAAAATTGTATTCATTTTGTTTTATAAATATTCTATACTTGTCTGCAAACGCAGGAGGTCTATTGTTTATAACTACTCGTAAATCATTTGCTGTAACTGATGCTGTAGGAGGAATATAAATAGTGTTTGACGTGGTGATAGAGGTAGCTTGAGTAGGTATTAAAGGCGTAGTCATTCTTCCTTCTGCATCCAAATAAGATATAGCTATCTCATAATCTCTATCGCTCCTAAATGTAGGTTTTGGAGTAATCTCCGTAGCTCCAGTACTGTCGTTTAATTCTACACTAAAATCAATAGGTATTTTTTGACCGTCCTCGTTAACTAAGTTTCGCCCTATAATATAATTTCCAAACATTAGCCTGCTTCCTATAATATCTTGGGCTTGAGCCTTTAATGGAACATTGTCAAATAACCTAGTAACTTCATCTGCGGCTAATAAGCTATATAACTTACTGTTGTTAAAATAAACTACTTTAGTCGTGTTGTTCGCCCAATTACTTTCTTGCTTGTTAAATGTTTGAACTATAAATACCTGAGACGTTAACTCATTGGTTACTACTAACTGAACATCTGTTACCCTTTCATCACCTGTTCCTATAGTTATATCCACTTGATTAAACTCATTTAACATAGATACAAACTCACCATCAGAATAGTTGTAATTATAGGAGGTTGGTGAAAATGCTGTTGAAGAAAAAGGTGAAAGAGAGCTGTATTCATTGTTTTCGTACTTCCATCTATAAGCAAATCTAAAAAACTTATCTTTTATAAAATTTTCTTCATTAGTTGTTCCTGTGTCACTTAGCTCTATGACTGGACCATTTAATGGGGGCTTAACTATAACGGATATGTCATCTTCAATAAAGCCATTTAATGGGTAATATTTTTTTATGTTTAATTTTCTAGGTGCATTTAAGTTGTCGGTCCAAAACAACAAATCCCCTATTAAACTAATACCTGTTACAATAAACTCACTATTAAATTTTAAAACTCTGTTTTTAGTATCTTTTAATAAAACTGTAGAAATACCTGTGTTTGAGTTATATTTCATTACGTAATCATAATCAGTATCAGCTACTAACCAGTATATAGTTTCTCTAGCGTCATCTGCATAAGCGCCAATAGTTACTGCATTTACTGTGAAAGTGTATCCTGAGCCTACCTCGGTGTTTCCTAATATGTTTTCTATTGATCCTACGCTAGATTCTTCAGATGTAGATACCCCAATGTTTTGACCATCACGATATTGACCATTTGGTACTAACCTCTCATCGAGGTCTTTATTCATTATACCTTTAGTAAAAGTATTTGTTAATTTCATTTAATCCATTTATCTTGTCCACGTAGAGTCATAAGTAGTCTGCCTGGGTGAAGGTTGCTTAATCTTATTTTGGCGTTTCTAAGTTTGTTTGCTTTTTCTCTTTGAGCTCTATTAACCACGTATTCTTGTACGTTTATTTTATTACTTAGCATAGCCCATCTAATGTAGGCATATAAATATTCTTCTGCTAATTTATTAATAACAACTTCATCGTCATTCCCTTTTTCTAAACCATCTGAAACGTATTCTAATATAACAATAGTATTAGCCATTTCTGAACTAAAGTTTATAACCCCACCAGCTTTGTCTATTCTAAAGTTAGGGTTTTGGTTAGCTAAAGATGTGTTCATTCCAAATTTAGCTCCTATTGAAAATCCAAAATACCAGTCTCCATCACAGCAATACCCCATTTTATTGTGATAAGGATGTCCGTAATTTAAGTAAAGAGAAGGTTTAGTTCCTTTTATTCTCTGTAAATCTATTAATGAATTTTGAGGACTCAATGCAGCTCCGTTTACATCAAACAAAACTTCACAATTATTGTCTTGTAAGTAGGCTGATGAGTAATTAGTCTGAAAGTTTTCTATTAAAGGTAAAAGAACTCCGTCTTTATAAAGAGATATTCTAACATAGTTAACGTAGTCTGGGGGCAAAACATACCTTAAGTCATCACAAATTTCTAGCTCTAGTATTTTAATGCTTTTTAAAGCGTCATAGTTTATTTCTTGTATACCTCTTTTTGCATGAAACAACAGTTGATATCTATTAGCGTTACTAACTAATTTATCATCTCCAGCGTACATTAACTGAAAATTATTCACAATATCTTTCAAACTAATATATTGATAACTTCCCCAGTTCTTGTTAGTGGGGGCAACCCCCATGTTAGTGTAGTAATTTTGATCAGTTATATATGCCATTATGATTCGTTTTGTTGTTCAGTTGCTTCCTCTTGCAACTCAAATTGTACTACTTCACTTTCTCTAATACTTATACCTGCGTACTGGCAAATTCTTATAACCAAATCAATACTATCTGATAAGGGTAATTCAAAATCAGCATATGAAGCGCTGGTTGGGTCGTAAACGGGATCACCATCTGGGCCAATAGAATTGTAAGTCCATACTGGGTCTACTGGGTATCTTACATAGTCAGTTATAATATCTGTAGCTGGACCTTTAATTGTGTCTGGGTATATCGTTATGGTATTAGCTACTGCTGCTGGAGGAACTGGAGGAGCTGGGGCTGTTGCTGGCCCTAGAACATAGGCAGGATAAGTAGTGTTAGGTGCTGTAATATTAGAGTTTATTAAATGATTAATTCTGTATTGTGCAACTCTTTCAACTTCAATAAAAACGCCTGCTGGGTTTTGATAATTAACCTTAAGTAAGGTGTACCAGTTTTCTGGTAAAGTGTAAACATTTGTTGCTCCAACTGGAGGTAATGTCATGCTAACTAAAAAGGTGTCTAAAACTTCTTGGTATTCTCTAACTATGTCAGCGTATGCTTCACCAGACATTCTTGCGTGCTCCTTAGCTTTCCATTGGGCTAATTGATAAAAGTACTGTTCAAATATTTCTAATTGGGCTTGTCTCGCAAATAAGTTAAACTCCTCTGGAGTCATGTATCCGTTATTGTTTTTGTTGAGTATAGATAAGACTGTATTTCTTACTTCGTTAATCATCTGGGAGTATTTCCTACAAAGATAAGCAAAAAAAAGAGCACCTAAAAAAGTGCTCTTATGATTGTGGGTTGTGGTAAAATTAAGCTATGCTTATTCCAATAACTTTATATGGTCTAGCGTCAAATTCTGAAGCTACATTTTCCCAGTTAGTGATATAAGCAGCGTCCATTGCATCTTGAACCTTATCTCTCATAGCTTCACTTCCAGACGGAACTGGTAAATGAGTTAGAGTTATGATATCCACAGAAGATGGGGCATCAAAGGTAATGGTTGTTGTGCTTGTGCTTGCCTGCTCGATTAACTTTACATTTTCAATAGAAACTATTTGCTTGTTAGAGGCGGTTGCAGAATGAATATAAAAAACTTCACCAGCAGTTAATGGAATAGTACCTCCATCTAAAGCTGTTAATGTTAAGTTGTTGTTGTCAATCTTGCTAGCTACTAGAAAATACTTATTAGAGGACGCTGCGTGAACAATGTCTCCTACTGCAACTGGAGCAAAAATATTTCCAGTGTCGGTTAAGTCAGCTGACCCCACCGGGGTAACTGCTGTTCCTGATACAACATTGTCGTACACAGGTACATCTAGGAACTTTTCCATAATTAAGCTACTGCTATTCCGCTAACTGCTTGTGGTAAACCTTCTACTTGAAGAGATACGTTAACCCATGATTGTTGTAGGTTAGAAATTACTGCGTTTTGGATTGCGTCTCTCATTTCCTCACTACCTGCTGATGAAGCCGCATGAGTTATGGTTGTTACTTTTCCTCCACCGTAAGTAATTACTACAGTAGTTGTAGAGCCTTGCTCTATTAGTTTGATGTCGTTGCAAGAAACGAGTTGATTTCCTTCGCTTGTTACAGGGATACTTAAAAACTTTGTCATTGTTTAAAAAATTAAGTGGTTAATAATATCGCAAAGATACCTCTTTTATTTAACTTTCTTCTCAAGTACATCGAGTAGCTCTAAGCCTTCGTCTGTTTGGAAAAAAGAAATAAGAACTCTGGTTTTATCTTCACCAAACGGCACAGTTAAAATTCTTTTTTTGTTCTTAGGTAAGTTCCAGTGAACATCTCTTTTATCCTTTTTGTAAAGTAATATATTTTGCTCGAAAGATTTAAGAACTAAGGATTCTAGTTGTAGGTTTTCATCATCTAATAAGTCTAGGAATTCTTCTGGATTTTCCCTAGCAAATAATAGCACATCTCTTTTTAATTCAGCGGTCTTCATAGATTCTACTCTAGCTCCCATAAAAACTCTACCTATCATTTCTAAGTGATTAATATCTAACTCAGCGGCTGCTTGAAGAGCTTGTATTTCTACGTTTAAATATTCTAAATCTTTTTCAGCGTCTTTTTCTAAATCTACCTCTTCGTAAATATGCCCATTACCAGGGTGGACATCTAAGAATTGCTGTAATACTACGTCTGTACGTTTAGTTTGTAGGAATCCATCTTCAAATATAATAGGCTCCATAAGAGCTTTGTCATCTTGTTCATCTTCAAATATGGATTTTTGATTTTTAGCAAACCTTAACGCCCTGTTTGTTTGGGTTTCTTCATCGAAATATAGTAAAGGATTTGACGTTGAGTGAGTTGCGTTTAGCATCATCGAAATGGGTGTTTTTTCCGACTTTAATTTATACACCCTTGGTTTTGGTTGAGATTTTTTCATTTGATTTTATTTTATTTAGTTTAAGTAAAAAAGGGAGTGGCAAACCCACCCCCTCTTAATTGTATACAATTATCCTTTGAACAATACAAAGTTGTTTGCACCCATTGTACAAAGTGCTCTTTCAGATAAGAAGTGAACTTCCATTTGGTCAGTACCGTTTGTGGATGCTCCACCTGCGCCACCTGTAATCCAAGTTTTGAATCTTCTGTCTTCTGTTTCTGAAGCTCTGTATCTTACGTGTAAGAATGGTCTTTTAGCGTTTTTACCTAAGATTTGGTCATATACACTAGTAGAACCAGCAGGTACAAGTACACCACTAACTTTACCACCGTCAATTCCACCTCTTAAGGTAGCTTGGTTTAGATATTTCCAGTCAGACTTGTAAAAGTCATAACCTCTTCTAAATCCTTTAAACCCTAGGTTAAGTGCCATTTCTTCGTCATTGTCAAACAATCCGTAAGAAGTACCACCAGCACCGTAAGAGTTTTGTTTAGCTAACATATCATCAATTGCGAAAGAGAAATTTCTATCACAGAAGATAACATTTTCTTGGATTGCTCCTTGCTTATCTAACCTTTTGATGATGCTGTCAAAGTTTGCTAAAGTAGTTGGGAAACCACCAGACCAAACATTACCTCTATCTTCAATAGCTTCGAATAAACCATCTGTACCTACGTTGTTTGCTAGACCTGTTCCAGCTGGGTATGCAGAACCTCCTAAGTGAGCTAATGCTCCAGAAGCGGTTTCTGCGATTACACCTTCAATCATAGCCATTTCTAAGTAATCATCAAAACGTAGTCTTGTTTCATGCTCAGATTTAATGTACCATAAGTATCCAGCTGCACCGTTTTCAGACGTTACTTCAACCCAACCAATTTGAGCCATGTCAGAACCTGATACATTGTATCTGTCTTTAATGATAACTGGTTTGTTTGATAAGTAGATGTCTTCTGATTCTAGAGATCCTTCCATTGGGCCTGCGCCTTTGTTGAATTCTGAACCATAAACGAAAGCTGTAGTAGCTGTCGCTGCTGCCATACCTTGAGATGCCTCGTAGTAAGCTACTTCAAAAGCGTCAACTGTACCAGCTACTGTATCAGCTCCTACTGCTGTTACGATTGCTTTGTTAGAGTTTGCTCCACCTTCTTCTGAAAGAAAAATAGTTTGACCTACTCTAAAGTTACACGCTGCACCACCTGCTGTGAGCCATGGAATAGCTGTTCCTGGTGATAATCCAGCTGCGTTAGTTGTTGTACACCCTTGAAATTTAGTGTGTAATCTTCCTTGCTCTGCCCATTTAATTAAATCTGAGTTAGTTGGAAGTTCAGCTCCTACCATACGTAAGAATGCTGATATTGTTCTATTACCATATCTTTCGAATTCTTTTTCGTAAGTATCAGGTAGATACTGACTAAGGAAATCAAAAGAAGTAATATAGTTGCTCGGTAAAGTTGCCTTTACTGAACTGGGAGTTAAAGCAACTCCACCGGCTAATAATGCTCCTGCCATTTTTTCTAATTTTTAGTTGTTATTTTTTATTACTTTTTATTCTTAAACCTGAAGAACTAGGTTGACTAACTGAAGTAACTTTAAAACCACCACTTGATATACTTTGGGTTGCATTTCTAATGCCTGACATATCCACGTTTTTACTTTCTTTAGTTATGTCGCCAACCGCATCCGCTTTGCCTTGCTCGTAAAAATACTTAGCAACTGCATCTGGATTCATAGCTAACGATAAAGACTTATGGTATGCACTAGCATCTTTAATATATCCTTTTTCATCTAAGTGTTTAGTTATAAAGTTGTTTAAGTTAGATTGAGACTCTTTCAGTTTAGATGTTTCCGTTGGCTTATACTTAAAAACCTTGTCGCTAACCTTAAATTCGAAACCTTCGAAATTTTTATTAAACAACTCATTGGTTTTTTTAGCAAAGTAATCCGACTTTTCCATCTGAGACTTCTGGGCCGTATCCTGCTCTTCTTTATATTTCTTGTAAGCACTAAAGTCCTCTAACTGATCGGCAGGTATAAAATCTGTTGACTCAACTTTTGTTTTATAGGTTTCCTTTAAACTGTTAAAGTAATCTTTTGCTTTCGCAAGCTCTTCTTTCTTAGCTATTTTTTGTTTTCTTATTGAAGACTCTTCATCATCCTCATCGTAAGCAAACTTTTCGCTAAGTTCAAAATCAATATCATCAGAATCTAAATGAGGTTTTTCATTTTTCCAGTACTCAAAAAGCAACTGGTCCTCATCCATAGAATCTACATCTCTATTTAATTTTACAAAATCTTCAAATCCCCTTCCAGTTTCCTTTTTATATGCCATGTATTTAGCGATATCTTCAGGTAGTGGTTCGGATTCTTTTCTTCGGTTAACAAGGTCATCTAAAGACGCAACCTCTTCACCGTATCTATTTCCAATAAATGAAAGAACTTCTTCTTCACTTAATTTAATAGGCTCAGGATCATTTAAGGGAGCTTCAACTTGTTCTTCAGTTGTACTTGTGGTTACTTCCACATTTCCCTCAGCTGATACTACAGCCTCTTCTTTTACACTTTCTTGAGGCTCTTCTGTTTTAGCTAACAGAGTAGACTCTATTTCTGCGGTGGACTTTTCTTCAACCCCACTCACTTCTCTTACTTTAATTTCCATTTGATTTTATTTTAGTTTTACAAAGTTACAAAAAGTTTTTATCTTGGCTCAAACTCAGCTAAATCAAAACCATCTAAACTATCCTCGTTAGATTCAAAGTTTATTGGAGGTAGTTTTTCTTGTCTTTGTTGTATTAATTTAGATTGCTCTGTGTTTTGTCTAGATATTCTATCTGACTTAGCACTTTCCCTAGCTGTCTCCCTTTCTCTTAGTTCATTTAACTCAACACCTTTAAGTTGCATCTGATACATAAACTCTTCTTTCATTAGGACTTTCTTAAGTTCGGCTTGCCTTTCCATCTTCTGTATCGCAAATTGACTTTCCGCTTGTTCTATTTGAAGTTTAGCTTGGGTTTCTGCTTGTACTTTTTGCATTGCTGACTGAGCCGCTGCTTGTTGAGATTGCATGTTTACTTGAGATTGTTGTTGCATTTTTTGATTTTCTCTAGCTACATCTTGCTCTTGCTTTTTCTTGCGTTTCAACTTAAGCATCTCATTGGCCATCTTTAGGTTTCTAACTTCCCTTATGTCTATAGCGTCTTCTAAACCTATTTGATCTCTTTGGAGTGCCATTTGAATGTTTTGCTCTAGCATTGCTTTTTGCTCCTCATCTGGGGCTACTTGTAAAAATATGCCAAAATCATGTAGGTATAAATCTTTAATTTTATCTAATATAGATACGTTGTATTTACCTATTTGATTAGCAAACTCTTCTTTAAAATCGGCATACTCTAAAACATCAGCTATCCTTGTTGATAATGCTTCAGCCAGCTTTTGAGTAATTTGAATATTTGCGTCTAATATATGTCTGGTGGCTACATTGGAATTTAAAGCTGCTAGTTTCTGAACACCAACTAAAGCGTCTGGGTTGGGTGTAGATCCATCTCTAGCTTCATTTAGCCCAGTGACATCTCTAATCATATTTAAGTAGTGATTGTAAGTGTTTATTAAACTTGACATTTTACCTTGCCCACTATTAGTTCCTAACTCTTTAATAGGAATTTTTCCTTGATTGTATTCACCTTCTTGGGTATAACTTCTACCTATTACACTACCAGTTTGAAAGTATAGCTTTAAAGCATCTTCAGGATTGTAAGCTGCTCCAGTTCCTAAATCTACCTCATTCAATCCATCTGCATCAATAAAAACACCATCAGGAACTACTCTCGACATTACTTGCTGTAACTTTAGGTGGGTGATTTGAATAAGGTCAGCAAATGGAATCATTCTCCTAACTAAAGACTCTACCACACCTTTATACATTCTAGGAGCTGCTCCTATATATGATGGTAATGCGTATTGTGAAGAAGACTTAGGTCTAACCATGTTTTTTGCTAATTCCCATTTTAAGACTTTAGGAGTTCCCATAACCATAATTCCTTCATACCAAACGTCTATTCTTTTTTCTAACTTCTCAAATCTTTCTTCTTCTTCAGGTGGATTAAACGTGTCGTCTTTTTTAATTACTTTTTCACCTCCATTGTCCATTATTTTTTTCTTATAAACCATCTTTTTAGTGGTCTTATAATTGTAATACAACAGGGTTACTACATCTTTTTGAAATAAACTATCTTGATAAGGTCTTATTATTCCATAATAATTATACCATAAAGAAGACATTTGAGCTATCTCCTCCATTTCCTCTAAAGAAATATCTGGGTTTATTTTTACTAGTTCGGTTATAGGTATTTGCTTAACTTCACCAAAATAAAAGCAGTCGTCAAAGGTTGGGCTTTCTGTATAGCTGTAAACCAAAGCTGCTGGATCTACGTATTCTATACTTACTCCAGAGCCTAATTTAAACTCGTGTTTACAAAATGCAGTTCCAAGAACCATCATATCGTAATTAAGTTGTTTTTGTATTCTAGATTTATAATGGTTTTGCTCCATCAAAGTATCTAAAGCTTCTTCTTCAGCTATTTCTATAGCTGGTTTGTAATTCATTTGCATATATAACGACAACTCTTCATCTGAATCTGGTAATTCGTCAGCTGGTACATTATACATGTCTAGGTTATATGTTTCTTTAGTATACTCCAATAGAGGCTTGGAAAGCATATCGGCTTGAATTACCTCTTGAAAAGCATGTTTTTTCTCAGCTGACAAAGCGTCTTGAGCTACGGCTTTAACATCGAAAATTCTATCTGCCATTCCGTTAACTACAATGTCTACGAATTTGGGAATGATAGGAACAGGAGTCCAGTCTAAATTTAAGTATGACAAATCTCCATCTACGGATATTTCATTTTTATATTTACCTATAGGTTGCTCTCCTCTTGCGTATAATCTTAATCTGTGGAACTGAACCCATTGGTCATAAAACCTACAGCTGTTTCCGTCTCTACGAAACCACTCGTACTGAATAGCCTCACCTATTCTTCTTCCATACTCAATTGTTTCTTTTTCAGAGTCAGACGCTTCTTGGTTCGGGAAAGTTGTAGGGTTTATTAAAATAATCGGTTCTTTCATTTTTACTTTATAATTGTGCTTAATGTTCCTTCATTATTATATCTTGCAAAGTTAAGGCTTATTTTTGATTCTTTTACTTGAGGTTGATATAAGTGTTTTTGATTAGCCATAACCGCTAACCCTGAGCTGATTGTGGCATCAAACTTAGTCCTATTGTTTATATTAAATTTAGCCCAATCTTCCAGTGTTCTAGTGAAGTACATAGACCCCATTTCATCACTATCTCTATGTGTTCCTTCGGTGTCTAATCCTACGTATTTTTCTATATATGACTCTATAGCTGATGCGTGAGCTTGTTTAACCGCCTCAGATGAGTTGGGTATTCCTCCTAGTTCTTTTTCTGTTTTAGATAGGTTTATTTTCTTTTTATCTGGCCTATTTAAGCAGTACCCTCTATATCCTCTATTTTTAAAATGATATAATAATCTAGGCTTGTTATTCTCACATAGTATAGGCATTCCGTAAAATACACAAGCCATTAGTACTTCTTCAAAAAATATTTCAGCTGTTTGTGGTCTAGCTACGTATTCTAAAAAAAACTCATTACTTGGAGCTTCATCCATGTTAAATTTAGTTAAGCCATGTAGAGCTCCGTTTGACCCCACGCCACCTACTGTTCCTGATATATCATAACTATCACACCCGAAGGATCCTAAATGTTCATTCCCTGGATGGAATTTACCGTTTCTTTCTAGCTTTCTGTTTTGAAGATGTTTATTAGGTGTCCAGCAAACTCTAAACCTTCCCTTTTTGTCTGGATACCAAACTACCTGAGTGTCTTTGACTCCATCTTTCCAAACAAAACTACCTCTGGTTATGTAATTACTTTTACTTAAGGAATCATTGTAGTCTATTTGCTGGTATATTTTAGTTAAATTAAATAAAGATTGCTTACTCTCGTCTCTAAAGGCGTGTGATTCTGTCCTTGGAAATTGTCTATAAAATTCGTTTAACGCATCTGCATCTCCTCTTAGTGACTCTACCTCATTAGTCCAGTAGTCAATAACACCTAAGTCTATCATCTCCCCGTCAATACCTTCAATAGGTTTTTCTGGAGTGTCTAGGACGGATTCCCCATACATGTCTATATACCCTTCAAAATTATGCTCCATAGGGATAAATAAAGAGTATAGGCCGGATTTAGTTTGTCCATTAGCATTCCTCTTGCCTACGTCTGAGTCGTTATATAGTTTTTTGAAGTTATTACCTCCTTTATCTAAAGCGTTTGAAGTACTCCCCATCATACATTTTCCAACCACCTTACTACCTAATCTTAGACATGTCTTCGTGACTCTCCAGTTGTTTAATATATTTTCTGGTTTCTCCCATTTACCGCTTTCATCATGTATTAATAGTAGTAGCTTTTCTCCGTCATATGAGTTGTCTGAAGTGTTTTTCCAATCTATAACCGTATCTAGACCATCCATTGATATCTCATCGGTTTTGTCCATGTTGTTTTTGGTTATCTTGCTGGCTGGAACTCTATACCCTAGTTCTGTTTTTGGCTTATCCATACCATCTTGAATGGGTTTAAAAAAGAAAGGGTAATTGTTTGATATGGGAACAACTTTATCCGTAAACATTTTCTTAGCATCAGAACCTGTTTTAGATAATATACCGACTCTAGCATCTCTTGTTATTGTGGCTTGATTAACTCCCTCGCAAGAGCTCATAAATGAGAAACCAGAACGTCTATTTTTTAAATAGCACATGCCAAAACTTCTTTTATCTGCCTTACAAGCCTCCCAGAATATATAAAAAATCCTATTAGACTCCCTAAAATCTGGCTTACCCACATCTATTTTTGTCCAGTTTAAGTACATGTAATGAGTGCCAGTAATGTAAGTGGGCTTGTCGTTGTTTGTAAACCAGTGACCTTGCTCTCTATTGTCAAACTCATCGCTTATGTATTCTACCCACTGAGACTTAAAATTATTATCTCTCTTTTGCCAATCAAAAATTGACTTTATATTCTTAAGTTCTTTAGGTATATCCTTAGAGGACCATTTATTAAATTTAGTGTTTATTTTTTTAGGCTTACTAGGCAGGGCTACCTTAAGGTTTTGTATGTCGTATATCTCACCTATGGTTCCATCCTTAGATATTACAACTATATCGTATTTTTCATTATAGCCATAAGCCCAAGACTTAGCCTTATTCTTTGTGGTAATAACGCTTTTAGATATAGTATCTTCTAAGACACTATGTAATTTATTTTGACCGTTTCTCTGCAAATCCTTGGTAAGTTTGTTTTTCTATAACCTTATCCTCCAACATTGCTTGTTCCTCTTGTATTCTTCTTAGTATTTCAAAAGCGTCAAATATTGCTAGTTTTTTAGTGGCTGCAGCGTTCTTTAATCTATCAGCTGCTAAATCATCTTCCGATTCATACTTTATGATGTCTTCTTTAGCTACCTTAATCAGTTCTCTTACCGCTATCTCACCGGCTTTTATTATTTCTTCTTTTAATTTTTTTACTATATCAATACGCATATGTCTTTTGTTTTCATTCGATACAATACTTCTCCGTCTATTTCAAATTCATATTCTGATTCTGGCGTGAAAACTACAGTGTCCCCTTCAAACACGTCTAAACTATTTAGCCCTTCGTTGCCGTACACTACTATTCCTTGTAGTTCTTCGTGCTTATCTAGAGACATTAGTATGTCTTTTTTCTTTTCTATCGGTTTTATAAAACAATAGTCTCCAACGGACTCCCATTTTTCTTTATGCTTAAATAGGTAAACTTGTTCTAAGTCAACAATATACGTATTATCCTTAAAGTGGCAAGGTCCAGATTGCTCATTACCTTTCATGTCGTAGAATTTTCTAAATATATTGTGATGAAGAACCACAATGTCTCCTTTTTTTATAGAAGGAAAGAAGTTTACAACGGGAGTTTCTTGTATTACACCAAACCTATTTGTTGTAGTATGGTCTTCTTGAGAAGTACTTTTGATTAAAGTTTTGTCTCCATACTTACTTATGTTGTCGTACCTGGTGTTATTTAAAGGGGTTATTAAAAACGAGTAGGGTGATTTCATGTTAGTAACTTACGTTATATTCTATAGATGAAGGCATAGAAACATTAAAACTTTTCCATAGAAATATTTCATCATTGTCATTCTCAACATAGACTCTTATTTCCCCGTTAGCTTCTCTTCTTATGACATGTACTGTATATGTTCTTAAAACCTTTTGCCCTACTACATAGTTCATAGAGGATTTATAGTCCGATCCAATCGAGACTTTCCTAATATATTCCATTTTATTTTATTTAATACTAAGACATTACCATAGCAATCGCAGCAGGATCGCTAATAGGTGCCCCAGTTGTTCCAATTATATATAAAGCGCCAACAGGTAAACCTCCTGCTAAAGCCGCTCCATTATTTGGGAATTGCAGTAAAGCTGTATTATTTCTATATCCGTTAGCTAATGCTTCACTAAACTGAACGTAAGGGGCTACAGGGCCTCCTACAGTACTAGCATTAGCTCCAATAGCTACTTGTGACGTTGCGGATGCTGAATTACTATTAGCACCTATAGCTGTACCTTCTGGACCAGCTTGTGATCCATAACCCAATGCGACTGAATCATCTTGAGCTAAAGAGTTTTGACCTATTGCAGTTCCTTGAGGAGCCCCTGTTTGAGCTAAAACTCCTATAGCAATACTACTAGGATGATTCCCTTGGGCTGAATCTCCAATAACCACACTTGAATTTCCCGAAGCTCCACTTGCTCCACCGATACAAACTGTACTGTTTCCACTAGCTGCAACAGCTGCGTTAAACCCTATTGCGATACTCACATCACCTGCTGAATTAGCTCCTTTTCCTATTACAATATTTCCACCTACACCTGCTGGGGTACTAGATCCATCTATAGAAGATGCATTTGCTCCTATTACAATGGCTCCCCTACCTTTAGCAGCGGCTGTTTGAGTTGATTGAGCATTGTAACCAAGAAGAACAGAGTCTGTTTCAATAGCACTTGGTCCATTACCTGCTGTACCTCCTCCGATTACCACACTACTGGTTTGAGTATTAGCTTGAGGTCCGATAGCTACACCGTCTGTCAATGTAGCACTCTGAGATAAGTTTCCTACTACGATATTAGCAAGACCTGTGGTTATTCCTGCACCAGCATTAGCCCCAACTAAGGTATTGAAATCAGAACCAAGTAGGTTACTTCCGGCTGAATATCCTACAGCTGTGTTTCCTTCTCCTGTTGTTGCAAATAGAGACCTGTATCCAAATGCTGAGTTTTCTGGTCCTGCCGCAGATAATAAAGCTGATGACCCCATTGCTGTATTCCCACTATTCGTGGTTCCTCCGCTACCTGCATTAGCTCCTACATAAGTATTGTCAGTACCTGTGCTATTATTAAAACCGGCTGATACTCCTACAGCAGTATTTAAGTTACCACCTGTTTGAATGCTTTGTAATGACGAGGCTCCAATAGCTACACAGTTTTGTGGTGCTTGCGTAGCTCCACTTCCTTGTAAAGCTTGTTTACCTATCCCTGTATTATCTGAAGCGTTTATATATCTCCCTGAGTTATGTCCTAAATAACTAGAACCTGATGTGTTAGTTACGCCACTACCTGCATTTAACCCTATTGTTGTATTGTTTATTCCAGAAGTTATATTTCCTAAAGCGGTAATACCTATAGCTGTATTTGAAGACCCTGTAAAAGTAGCTCCATTTCCGTTCATTGATTCATTACCGATAGCTAAATTAAAATTAGCATCTAGAGCCATATCAAAATATCCAAAACCTCTAAACAAGCTAGAAGTTAACCCACTTGGGTCAACTGGATATCCACCCAGCTGTATGTCATATACCTTTGCCGCAGGTGTTACACTGTCGTCTATTGTTATTTTATTTGTATCTACTGCTTTTCCTATATTTGGAGCGGTGTTTGATCCAATAAAAATGCTTTTCCCTGGTAAGTTTGGTATGTCATTTGACCTTTGAGTAGACGATACATGCATAGAACCACCAGCTCCTATCTTGGTAATTACACCTACGTTTTGAACTAAGTCGGTTGATGCACTTGGTCTATCGTAAGTTAATCCTAATTGAGCTGTTACACCGTTATATGCTATTCCGTATACAACACTACCTACTCCACCTGTACCAGCAATAAGAGTCTCATTCAATTCCAACTCCCCATTAACAACAACTTGAGTATCACTACCTATGGCGCTTGCTGTTTTTATTAAACCAATAGCAGGCATTTCACCTGCAACTGCATTGTTTATTAAGTCCACAGTTATATAACTATTAGGCCCTGATGGTGTTCCAGCAACATAAACAGGTAGCCCCACTGGGAAAGTGGCTGGCCCTGTGCTTGCTGCTTTAATGTGTACATCTTCAACAATGTTTTTTGAACCTAACGTCCCTGGTGAAACCCACTCAGGAGTTCCAGCTGATCCATTACTTATTATAATATCTCCAATATTCCCATATCCCACTCCTCCAGTGTTTCCAAATTGTATTGGGCCTTGAAACACCCTTAAAGCTGCAGCGCCTGTAAAGTTACCTACAACTTGTGCGGCTGAATTAGTTCCATTTGTTGAAAACTTAGCATAACTAGCTGTACTATTTCCTATTACTGTGTTGTCTATGTTACCTCCGTTTATATCTACTGTGGCTAATGTAGAAAGTCCAACAACGTCTAAGCTGGCGCTAATGTCGGCATTCCCTGTGAGTGTAATGTTACCAGTTCTTGTAATGTCTCCTACACCTATTAGGTTACCTGTTAAGTCAATATTACCTGTTAAAATAATGTTTTGAGTAGCAGTATTTCCTGCGTCCAACACTTCTTGAAGGGTTACTTGTCCTTGAGATATTACATCTGCTAAAGCTTGAACTGTAAAAGTTTTTGTTTGCAAGCTAGGACCAGTCCCGACCGCATCAGTTCCTATTAAATAATCGGTTAAGTTTACTGGTGATTGATTGGGATATGCGGTAGTGTTAGATATTTTAGCCATTTTCTTTTTCTTTTATTTCACCAGTTTCTATGTTTATAACACAGTCTTTGCCATATTTTTCCATTAAACTAGCTTCTAGAGTTGTAAAATCTGACCTAAGTTTATTTACTTCGGTAATTATCAATGATTTTTTAACTTCTAAGTCTCCTAGTTGAGTTTTGTACGTTTGAAAAAGTTGATTTAACTCTCGAAGTTGTTTTAATTCTTCTGTTGTTACTTTGTCCGCTTCTTCTTTAATTAGTTGTTCTTTTACTGCTTCCATTTTAATTGATTTTATTTAATTGATTGTTACTATTGCAAAGATAGTTATTTTTTATCTTTCATTGAGCTTCCATAGAAATATCCAAAAATACTGACAATTATTCCTTCCGATATTCCAATTAAGTGAATCCAAATGTGTTTATTGACTTCAGGCACTTCTATATAAATAATAGCGTACACTAAAAAAACAAAGACTCCTAAACCTATAAACCCAGTTAGGTTAAACATGAAATCAAACTTTCTTATTTTAGCTAAAGCTACTTCTCTTTGGCGAGCTGAATCTCTATCTTCTACTTCTGCTTTATAAGCTTCTACTAATTGATTATGAATTAATTCCCTTGTTTCTGGATCAATGTCATCATCTAAGTCGATGAGATTTTTAACAATTCCATACACTCCTTGAGAAGGCAATACATCTCCAACTACATCTAAAATTTGAGGAGCTTTCTCTTTTAGAAACATCCCTACTTTGGTGTTTTTAAATTTTTTTCTATTTTTATTTTTATCACTCATCTAGTAATGTATATGTAAAACTATTTCCCCAGTATTTTTTTGCTTTTTTACATAGGTTTATGAATATGTCAAATTCATCTGAGTTTTGAAATACCTGACATCCAGCTGAATATCCATCTACCGTTTCTCTCTCTCCTTCACTCGCCTTGTGTATGTTAATTCCAAAGTAGCCTGAAATTATTGAATCAGAAATCATATCATAATCCTTGTCTTCGTTTTCGTCTCTGTAGACTTCTACTTCTCCACCCCTCTGTGTTAATGCGGTATATGTGTGGTGTGTTCCCAGCTTCCATACTCCTTTATATTGATTAGGAACTAGTATAGCGCAACCCTTAGGGTTCATAGGTTTCTCTAGATATTTTAGTCCTGGTAATGTAGTGGCTTGAAACTCTAAGTAATTCCAGCGTCCTTCATACTTCCAAAATATGCATATATAATCATTAAAAAGATTAGTAGTGGGCTTACTGCTTCTTACTCCTACAATATTTAAGTTGAATGGTTTAGAGTCAGACTCAAACACTGAGTATCCATTCTTAATCATTAAATCTTTAATGTAGGATATTTTACTCATTAGTTCTTTTCCTGCTTGCGTTTTTCTTAGCGCTTAGAAGTATTCTCTCTGCCATTCTGGCTAACTTTTCTCTTAAAGCTGTGTTTTCGGTAATTAAACTATCTATTTTTAACTCTAAAGCGCCAATCTTATCTTTTAGCTCTTCTATAACCGTTAATGATAAGTTGTCAATCCTTTCTTCTTTAGCAGCTTTAATGTCTAATTTTTTCTTTATGATGTCCCATACTGATTTGAATCCTAGGGCCCCTACAAGACTAGTGATAACCATTAGGAGAGAGTGATCTTCCATTTGTATATTTGTGTTAGTTTTCATTCATTTATTTCAGGCTCACACCAAGCTGGACTTTTCATTAGGTCCTTAACATCAGAGTGGTTTAAAATTGAATTAGGGACTACTTGTCCATTATTAATAAATGTAGGTTCTACTCTATAAGATATAACAAATTCCATATTATCAACCGATTGCCTAACTGTAGTGTTAGTAGTTTGAGCTACTTGTGAAAAATCAATTAAGTTTAGATCCTCTATGTTGCATATTGCGTATGTTTTTTCCATTTTAATAACTTTCCACCCCACTGATTAACATGTCTACATATCCACCAGTTCCTAGGTTGGTTGTGTCTAAGATTACTCCCCAGTCTCCATCGAAAGCGCTACCTCCGCTATCGGCTCCTAATCCTATGTTAGCTGCGGTAGATCCTTTTCCAGTAATAAAGTTTGCTCGTGTTCCACTAGTTCCTACGCCAAATTGTTGGCTACAAATGCTACCTATTTGAACTGCTACAAAATCATTTGAGTTTAAAGCGTCATTCCATGTTGTTCCTAAATACTTTTGAGTTCCACTACTTGATGTGCTTCCTTCTTCTACGTGAAAATCTAGAGATGACCCTACTAGATAAACCCATCTATATTTAAAGATTAACCCACTATCTGAGTATAGTTGTATCATGTTTGCGTCCATAAATGTACCTAAATCTCCACTAACTTGTGTAGGGTTCTGGCAATAAGCCATTGGTTGTTCAAAGGTGGTGTTGAATACAGTTTGTCCTTCGCTTAGAGATAAGTCTTGAATAAAGCCCGAACCATAAGTTGTGCCATTCATTATAGCCCATATTTTCTCTCTATTTAATTTACCGTATGTGTAGAAACCTTGAAATGCCATATTAATTACCTTCTATTGTTTGTAATGCTATTGTTCTTACTCCACTACCTGCGCTTTCTAAAGTTTGACCCATAGTGTATGCAGCTCCTGCACCTGTGTATGCTACAAAACCTCCAGAAGTAGATAGTTCTAAAGCTTGACCTCTAGTGACAGCACCGTTTAGTTTAGCATCCACCTTGCCCATAAACGCCACTACTATTGGGTCGTCCGTAGAGGACCCTCCTCTTAAGCATATTCCCCAAAAATAATCAGCATCTGAAGATGTAGATAGTCTACATTGAATGTTTCCGGTGCCTGGTGTTATAGACACTCCGTCTCCTGGGACCATAGTTACAGACGCAGCTAAAGGTAGTACTACAGATATATCATTAGTCCACACCGAGCCATTGTATATTTCCATTATGTCCCAATCCTTATTGTACACAGTATCTCCTTCTTGCATTCCTGTTAAGTTGTTTATCTCGGTAAGTTCTAATACTCCGTATGTATATGGTAATGCTTGATAACTCATTATGCGTATATTTGATTAGCTGTTCCGTAAAATGCTACTAAATGACCTTGAGCTGTTGTTGGCGTGGCAGTTGTACTTGTTATTATAGGGAAAACTACATTAATATATTTACCTACGAAACCATCTCCAGATATAGTGGAAACATCATACAGTACGCCTGGTGGAGAATTATCTAACCTCATTGGCCTGCTATTTACTATTGTGCCATCGGTTTTGCAAGGCCAAGAACCTTGAGTACCTAATGTACATAGTGTTCCATCTGCTCCGCCTTGTAATACTACTCCAAAACAATGATCTAGAGCAGTGGATGAGGTTGTTATTTCACAAGATGGTCTAGTGCTTCCTGAGGCTGTAGATGAAACTATAACGTAATCACCAGGCTCTAGGTCACTTCCATTTTTATTAACAGCTCCTATTATACCATTTCCCCACCACCTACCATTTAAGTAGGTAAGCATTCTGTGGTTGGTAGAGCATATTACTGTATCTAAATCATTAACGTAAGATTGATCCCAATATTCCGCAGCTCCTACGGTTTGACTGTTTAGTGCAAATATTTGATTATAGGTTTTTAATCCCCACGCTGTTCCTCCGGTATTTCCAAAAGTATAACTCATATATTATTTTATAAACCAGTTACCTCCGTCTGCTATAAATTCATAATACGTTTGTAAAGCTGGTATTGCTAAAGGTGTTGAACTTCTATCTACTCCATCTATAGTGACCCCAACCGCATCAGTATATACTAACAAAGTGTCTGTAGGGGCTGATTGAGTACTGTATTTAACTCCAACCATATCTCCATCTGATGCGCCAGCTGGTAAATTAATTCTTAAAGTAGTAGTTACAGTTGCAATTATAAAATCTCCAGCCGCTGCGGTGTATGGTGTGAACGCCTGGATTCTAGGGGTCCAGTATGAACCTCCTCCACCAGCTGCCGGTTGCCATGAAGGTAATACACCTGGCCCATTAGCGGTTAATACTTGTGTTGCTACACCTGCGGGCAATTCCCCTAATGAAGACGCACTATCAGCCGCTAGAAGAGAGCCTATGCTGTAAGAGCTTCTTCCTGTTCCTCCAGAACCAGCTACTAGTGTTCCTCCTACAGAAATAGCTCCAGATGTAGGCACTGTTGGCGTTAAACCGGTAGTACCCATGTCAAATGTCGATACTGCTGGTATACCTGAGATTAAATCAGCTGGTGATATTTTCACATTACTACCTGGACTACCGCTTATATAACCCACTAATCCAGTGATGCTGGATAAGGTTGTTTCTGTGTTAAAAGCTGAAAATTTAGTTGCCATTATATTTTTTTTACAAAGTTAAGTATTTTTAAGGTATGGTTGTCGGAGCTAAGTCTCCTTCTTCCATATTTATTGAAAATGCATTACCAGAGGATTCGGACGCTGCGTTTATTCCTGTTGAAGTAACTGTTAGTGCTGTAGATTGATCTTTATTAATCGCATCATAATAATTAGTGTTACTTCCTACCATATCTGCTAATATAGACGCTGAAGCTCCAGCTTCAAGTACTACATCGTCACCACCTTCGGTAGTTACCTGATCACTAGCTTGAGTAACTATATTTCCTAAATTGGAAGAAATAGCACTCTCTAGTTTCCAGTTGTTGCTGTATGTTGAGTCTGGATAATCATTTCCATCTCCAAATCTCCACCAAGCGGTACAGCCATTAGCTATAGTTGATGGGGTTTTTGTCCTGTTAAACAATTCTAGAGTTGAAGCGCTATCCATAACTTCGTTGTATATGGCAATTTCATCTATAATTCCAACATACTGCTCTGGTGCTCCAGACTCTCTAGTTTGCCCAATCAGAACTGGAAATGGGCCATTGTCTCTGTCCATTGCTGCTGTAGGGGCGGTAACAGCTGTAGGGGATAGTGACCCACCATAAACTCCTGTTTGAATTTGTAGAAACATATCCGAAAGTGTAGGCCCTATTTTATATGAAACCCTAAAGAAGTTCCATTCGTTAAAAACTACGGCTTGAGTTACTGAATTGGTTAATGTTCCGTTGTAGTATACTCTAAATATTATTTGAGTGTTGTTGATTTGATATATTTCCCACCCTCCAGCTTGAGTTGAGCCAGCGCCTCTTACATCATTAGCGTTTATTATGTTTTTAATAAGTAGTCCTGGTGTTGGTTTTATCCATCCGGTTACTGTAAAGTCATTAAAATATATCCCTATATTGTCTTCATTTCCAGCACCGTTTCCTAGTTTATATACGGTTCCGCCAGGTGTTCCTAAAGGGGGTGCGGTAAATCCTAAAGCATAGTTGCTTTCTAAGTTTACATCACTATGTTCTGGCCAAGCATACCAGTTTTCTTTCCATATTGGATTATCTCTTGTGCTCCAATATCCTTGAATTGCAGAACTTAATGTATAATTTCCCTTATCTGTAGTAGGGTCTATTGGGGTTCCTAAATTATAGAATTCTAAAGCCATTGCATCGGTGAAAGCTCCCTCCCATGTTACTATTTCTGCCATTTCCCCAGCATAGTATACGCTTCCTGTTATATTTACACCTATACCTCCAGCCCTAGGAACTTTAGTTGCTCCATAAGCAGTATCTCTATATGTTATATTTCCTGATCCGGTACCGGGGTTAAAAACTGTTCCCCAAGCGTTAGTTGTAAAGTCTACAATAGATGGTAATCCATTAATCCAGCATAACGCAGTAGGGGTGTCTAAACTTCCGTTAAATGTAACTATTATTTGGTTCCATTGGTTGTCTGTTAATTGCCCTTCTGATAATCCAGTTTTTCTACCCGAAGCTGTTGATGAAGCTGAATTACCCATTGTAACCTCAACTCTTCCTGTAGAGTGTGTGGAAATTCTCATCCCTGCAGACACATCACCGTTAGGTCCTATACAATTGTTACCCCATAGTGGTTGGGTAGCAAAGCTTGAGGATTTAACCCACATAGAAACAGTATAATTATTAGAGGAAACTGCTGTCTGATTTGGTATTAAGTTTTTTGTAGATGTGCTAGAAGTTTGAAAAGCTATATACTCATCTACTCCGTCAAATACGAACGCCTTATCAACAATAAAGCTACTTCCAGCTGCTCCGCCTGGCCTCTGGTTAAATACAAAGGATGCTCCTATGCCGACTCCACTAGACATTTACCAGTTAGCTATTAACTTGGTTGCGGTTGTTCCAGTTGAAAATACTTTGTATACTTGAATTGGTACAAAAGTTCCTGCTGGTATAGCTTCGTATGTTACTACACTTCCTCCTACTGTTTCAACCTTTAGATTACCTGGTGTTGCTGGTCCTCCTACGTATATTATACAACCTTCAGATCTGTTAAATTCTGGGTTTAAATATAAAGTAAATGAGTTTCCTGCAGACATAATATTAGCTGAAAGCGAAAGTAATGTGTTGCTGTCTACTGCTGTAACTGTTGCGATAGTTTGTGTTGAGTCATTTACCACTATAGCTCCTGCTTTTAATTGGGCTACATTAAATAAATCTGTAGCTACTTGAAGTTTGCTAGCTACTGTTGCACTTGCTGCACCGGTTATAGTTCCTGAACTAGGTACTGGAATGGGAATAGTGTCGCTAGGTATAACCTCCGCTGCTAATCCTGGTTGTAATTTCTGGTATGCCATAATGTTTTATTTGTTTTTGTAAGGGAAGATGTCATTCAAGGTTCTTCTACGCCTATCGCACCCACAGTCTTTGTTTTCAAACATTTTAGAAATACCTGTCACATCAGTAAATTGCTTTATTGTGTCACCAAATCCTTCTGCTTGTTTTTTTTTCATGAGTTTAATTCGTTATCATTGCAAAGATAAGAATAAAATACAATTTAAAGTGGCTCACGAATTTTTAAAACATTGGAGAGTTGTTAGATACCTCATAAAAAAGCAATACGACCTAAGTCAGCAAGATTTAGAGATGCTTTTATTCCTATATAGTGAAGGAAGGTTTACTAAGGATGATTTTTCTTTTTATGAAGGTATAATGTCTTGGGACTCTCAAAGATTTGCTAGATTAAAGAACGATGGATGGATAAATCAATGGAGAAAAAACTACGGAAACAAAAGAGCCATCTATTGCTTATCCCATAGGGGTAAAACAGTGATGGCTCGTGTGTATCGTTTATTATTGGGAGAGGAAAAGTTTCCTGAAAGCGCCAGAAATCCTCTTCATGATAAAACTACCGGCTTTGAAGCTAGATATTTACAAACAATGAAGAAAATTAACAGAAACTAGTCTTGTTTAAAGGCTAATAACGCTTCTCTTAGTCCTAATCCAAAGAAAACACCGCTATATAATGGGTGAGCCTCTAATAAAAGGATTGCTCCAGCTGCACCAGCAGTAACTGCTTTAGATAACGGGTGATTTACTATCTCTTTTACTGTTTTCATGGTTTTTTAGTTTTAGAAGTTAGTGTTTTTCGAAATATTCCCTTCATATCCAAGCCTCTTAGGTAATCAGTTTTACCTGGTTCGGTTGAAGTGTTCTCCAACTTTCTCCATCCTGAATGTTTCTTGGGAAAAGCCATTATTTCTTAACCATTGATGAGATATGTTTTCCTACACTCTCATACTTCATTCCATGGTCTCCGCCATAAGCGTGTCCGTACATTTTTTTAGACATAGCTTTAGACTCATCTCTACGAGATTTCATAGATTGAGATTTCTTACCATGTTTTGCTCCTAAAGACTCATCTAGTCTTGAATTATAACCTTGTTTTTTCATGATTTTGTTATTTTTTTGATTTACACGCAAAGTTTTTTGCGAAGTTTGCTTTTTTTACAATTTTTTCTGAGTATTTTTTTGGATTACCCATAACCATCTTGGCAGCTTCACAAGGAGTCTTACCTTTTCCTTTAGCCCACTTAGAAAAGGATCCCTTTTCACTGGGTTTAATTTTAATATCTAACTCTTTCTTCTTTGCCATATGCAAATATACTAATATTTTCCTCTTCTTGAGGAAGGGGAGCTCTTCTTGGACCCACCCTTGCCAGCCCAAAGGTTCTTACACGCCCAATACCTAGCTGTCAACTTAGACTTAGCGGAAGAACACTTATGGCGAGCTTTAAAACTTTTTCTAGCTGCTGCTGAGTAATTGTGACCATATCCTTTAGCTCCGAAGTGTATTACTTTCTCTTTACCCCCTTCACATCCTTTGACCATTTTTTTCTTTCCTGGCCTTGAGGATGATCTAGGCTTATTACAAGCCATTTTTGATTTGTCTACCCTAGTCATTAGTTAGTACTTCTTTTTATCTTCTTTCCATTTTGTTAGCCCATCTTTTTTGCCTAACCTTAGCTAAGGGACCGTCTGCGTTAAATATATCTTCACTCTTCGCTTCTTCTTTTCCATCTTTTTCTTCAGATTTAGCTCTTTCTTTATGAAAAGTTTCCCACTCCTTAACTTTAGACTGATCGTACCTTTCTGTGTTTTCTTTAGACTTTTTCCTGTTGCTTTTATGCATTTTAGTATGTGCCATATTATGTTCCTCCTGTGTTACCTTTATTTTTTCTGCCCTTACCTTTTTTTCCACGAGCTCTCCTATCACCAGCTGTAGCAGACTTGCTGGCTCTATTCTTACTAGCTCTTTCTAGAACTATTCTTCCGTTTCTATGGGATACATCTCTACCGTCATAGTTTCCGTAAGTTCCAAACTCTCGATTCTTTTTATTATCGAAAACTCTTCTCTTAACTTGAGACGGTTTTTTATTGTACTCTTTTTGGTACTCGTTTCTTTTTTCACGAGCCTTTTTGTTCTTACGGTAATATCTAGCAGTTCTACTTAGTTTAGACATGCTACAAAGATAAGCATAATTACAGAACTACAACGACATCCTTTTCCTCGACAACAGTGTATAGATTTCCTTTCAATCTAATCTCGTGAGTTGTTAGTGTATTGTAGTATATTTCGTCATCTTTTTTAAGGTATTCAATTAATTTACCCGATGATATTATTTTTCCTTTACGATACCTCATTCCGATAGTATCTTCAGACGTTAGTAAGAGTCCCCCTTGGCTTTTGTGAGACTCTTTAACTTCATCAACGATAATGTATCTTCCTAATGCTTTCATTTAAATTTAACTTTATTTTCTGGAAAATTAGCTGCATCTTGTAACTCATTGTGCGTTTCAACTAGTTTTTGGAATTCATCTGCATTATTAAAGCACCAATCCCAAACAACTCCCTTCATTGTTGTCCTATCTACTCTTATGTGTTTTACCATATCTAAGAATAAATCAGCCATTTTCATCAACCCTTCCATTGTTGATGATTTAAACTGAGCCTCATAACCTGCCATTTCCATAATGTTTTTAAATGTTCCTACATACATATCATCATAACCGGGATAGTAATACACATCAAACGAATAACGAATATCTCCGTAATATTTTTCTCCTAAATCTTTTAGTGTTTTCATTTTATTTGTTTTTAAATTTAACTGGATACTTAGATAAGTACGGAATCACATCTTTTAGTTTTGCAAACTTTATGTAATCCCCTTTCTCATCTAATACTTTTATCATTTTAATCACAATGTCTTGGCCGTCATAATCATATCTTACTATTTCAAGACTATGTGGTTTTTTCATTTTAAATCTCTTACGTTGGTTATAATTGCATTGGTGCTAAGTATGGTCGATGCTATAGAGATAGCGTTTGTAACGGCACTCTTAGTTACTTTTGAGGGGTCTATGATTCCTAGTTTAATCATGTTTCCGTATTTATCATTCTTCACATCATAGCCAACCCCAGGATCGAGACAATTTTCAATTTGATTCTTATCTAGTCCGGCATTACTCAGTATTTGATAGAACGGTGACTTAAGTGCGTCCTCTAAAATTTTCATCGCTACTCTTTGGTTTTGGCCATCACCGAGCTTTGCGAGGTCGTCCGCAATTTCTTTTAAAGCCACGCCGCCTCCAGGTAGGATTCCATCTTCGAGAGCTGCTCTTGTAGCGCAAACTGCATCGTCTACTCTGTCTCTTTTTTCCTTTTGCTCAATATCTGAGTTCGCCCCGACATGGATAACTCCAATTTTGCCAGAAATCAACGCTATACGCTCCTTTATAAAATCTGCGTCCTTAGATGTTTCGTGTAAATCCCATAACGACTTAACGTGAGATTCTATTTCGACATCTATGTAAGGGTCTTCATGTCTAACAATAATTGTGTTGGCTGCGTCTACGATAACCTTTCGGGCGGAACCTAGGTCTTCTTGACGTACTAGCTGAAAATTATCACCAGTATCCTCACTGAAGTAAGTAGCTCCGGTGGCTGTAGCTAGGTCTTGCATTAATTCATCTTTCTTCCATCCGAACTGTGGTGGTTGTACTACACAAATCTTTAATCCGTTTCTGACTTTGTTTAAATTTAAAGTATTCATGACTTTAGCATCCACATCTCCTATGATAAGTATAGACTTTCCGTTCTGCATTACATCGGCTAGTACAGCTTCAATAGAGCCTATGCTTTCTACAGTTGAGTTTAGTATTAAAATGTAAGGGTTGTCTAAAACGCACTCTTCAGATTTATTGTCTGTTATAAAGTACCTGGACATGTATCCTCTTTGTAGTCTCATACCCTCACTTGTGGAGAACCACGTTTCGTGGCCATTAGAATTTTCTACTGTAACAACCCCAGAGGTTCCTACCTTAGCATATGCATCAGCTATAATCTTACCGATCTCTTTGTCGTTGTTAGCGGAAACGCTCGCCACATCTAAAATCTTTTTAGCGGAAACTTTTTTCTTTTTCTTATCTAGCATTGAGATTATCAAATTGGTAGATTCCTGTAGATTACGCATAATCTCTGTTAAATTCATGTGAGGTTGAATTCTTTCTTGAGCCGCATCTATAATGGCTTGAGTTAAAACGATAGCTGTTGTAGTTCCGTCTCCAGCTTCATTCGCTGTTCTCTCAGCTGCCTCTCTAATTATACGTACCGCTAAATCTTCTGTGGGGTCTAAAAGGTTTATACTCTTAGCTACTGTGACACCATCCTTAGTGATGGTTACTCCTCCTGCATGGTTTTCTGATTCTATCAAAACTGTTTTTCCTCTAGCTCCTAAAGTACTCTTTACAGCATCAGCTATTTTATTAACGCCACTGATCAAGCGTTCTCTCGCTTCCTTATCGAAGCTTATGTCTTTTACTATCATGAATTAAATTTTATTAAAGTCTTAGACAAATATATACAAAAACCACACCTAACCAAAATACATGTCAAATAGTCCATAATGTTGGAATGTTACTTTTTAAGCCCCTATACTTCTTTTTTATTTTTACTACTTTCTTTTTATATTTTTTTTTTCCTCACGTAGAGAAAAACCAACATATAACATAGTCAAAAGTATATATTACTGATTTACAGTAAGTTAGAGTAGGTTACCTACTATGTTAGTTTAAGTAAAAACCAACATGAAACCAACATAGAATGTTAAAACCAACATACTTTTAGCACAATTATCCGTTTTAAAACGTTTAATACCGTTTAAGTCAACTGCAAAAAAGTGGTCAGAAAGTGGTCGGATTTACAAAAACCAACATAGAATGTTAAAACCAACATAGTTTTATGTTACAAAAATGTTACTATGAACCACACCCAATGCAGTCAAAGTGGGAGTCTTCAGGCTTTACTCCTTTATCTTTCATTTCTAGATTATGTATCTGATCACGTATACTCATGTCATTCATCATGTCACCAGTGAGTTTACTTTTTAGAATTTCTATTTCTTCTTTTATATTCATTGTGTATTATTTATTAGCGCAAAAAAAAGGTGCTACGATTAAGCAACACCTCCTTTTTTCCATCAAGAGAACGAGAACTATATGGAGAAAGAAATCGTTATAATTTTTTAAATAAGTCTATGTTCATGTTAGCTAGCTCATTTCCTTCAGCTATCATTCTAACCTTTTCTGCTCTTTTCATTTCCTTACGAAAGCGAGCTGCCTTTGAAAGCCCCATCTCCAATTCTGGAGCGTTGTTTATGAGTCTTCCTTTTTTGATTGTGTAATCTCTATCCATCATAGATACAAATATACTAAATTATTTCCATATAAATACTAAGCGCACTACCAGTAATGACATTATAAATTCCTTGTAATCGTGATTGGTGTCTGGGCTGTAATACTCTACACCTACTAACACTCCAACTTTAAGTAAACTCTCTAAGTAAATCTCCATTAATACAAAGGTAAAAATTAATATGGCATAAATAGAAGTAATGGGTTATATGTACGTGTCACGCCAGGTGTGGCAAAAAAAAAACCGGTTGGTTCTTCATGGGGGGGTGTTAAAAAATCCTTTTTACTTTCCGTTTTTTTGGCTTTTGGTTTATGTATACATGTATACTATTATTTGTGTGGTGTTGGTTGGTTGGTGTTGGTGTTGTTGTTCCGTTTGTTGGTGTTGTTCCTTGTGTCCTTTGTTCCTTCCTCCCTTCCTCCCTTGTTACCTTCTTAAAGTGTACTATTAACAGAGGTAAAGGAA
>Ga0233415_10000171_pt1 | contig 32571 bp, 39 predicted proteins | sample Na_anoxic_12_MG_FD_188631 | JGI IMG/M metagenome (GOLD analysis project Ga0233415, IMG submission 188631) | Seawater microbial communities from Saanich Inlet, British Columbia, Canada - Na_anoxic_12_MG | ecosystem: Environmental > Aquatic > Marine > Inlet | place: Canada: British Columbia...
ATTCATTCTCTTTATCTGCGAAAGTCTTACCAATCTTATCTCCTGGTACATATACCCTATTTTCTTTAGCCGCATTAGAATATTTTGTAATATATTTCAGTGACCAAGATTTAATAGAAGAATTAATGGCTTGTGCCCTTCTAACTGCGTGCGACACATCCATAATATTATAACCCCACATATGTGTTTGTTCATAATATTCCATTTCTGGACCCATCTTTAATGTCTGTTGTTTTCTATAAAAAGGGATACTACCTAATGTCTTAGCAATCTTTTTAATATTTAACCCTAAAACTTCACATCTAGTAACAATAAAATACCAGTCAAAATTTTCAGAATTATATCCAGCAACAATGGCTGGTTTTAAATGTGTTATAATTTGGAAAAAAGTCACTATCGCTTCCCTTTCTCTTGAATTAACTACTTCTTCATCACCATCCTCTATTGTTAATATATGTTGAAATCCTCTATTATCTTTTGTACCTATTTGAAATATTCTACTATTATGTGGGTCTAAACCCGTAGTTTCTAAATCGAAAGAAAGTCTATGGATTTCACTATAATCTTCCATTCCCTTAAACAATCTTTTTCCTGTCTGTATTAAAAATTGTTCTGTAGGGTTTATAGCTAAGAAGTTACTTCGATGTTCTTCATCATAAACACCCATCTTACCTTCTTTGAAAAATTTTAGTAAATCACCATAAGTACCTTTACACCTTACTAAGAATTTATATCCGTCTTCTAACCTTTTAAAGTTATTACCTTCTTCATCAGTAACAGATAAGGGAATGAATTTAATTTTAAATTCCCTCATTTTTTCTTTAATGGCTCTACGGTTACCACCATAAAAAATTTCCATATTTGGTGACTTCATCCAAAGAAAGGGTATTAACTTATGTTTTTCAATACGTTTACCTTTTTCTGGGTCGTGAATTATAAGATGTACTTTATTATCGTAATAGGAAGATTCAACCCCTACTATGTATTTTTGATCATCATAACCACCTAAATATTCTTCGATTTCTTCTACTGACGCAGGCATAAAATTTATTTACCACAAATATAGTAATAATTTCTCAGATTATCAATTATCTAAGACATTAATATATAAATCATCTCTGATTGGGGCAATAAGGGTACCTGAACCATCTAAAAAGGTTATGGTGAATTGTCCACTATACCTACCAACTCTTTTAGAGTCATTTGAGTTAAATTGGTATACGATATAGTATTCTGGTTTATCACCACCTATAGAACAGTTTGGGTCTTTAAGTTGTATTGTTGCGTCTGCATTGGCTATTTTTTTAATTTTAGTCTCAACATCATACATTGTAAATTTTATTGTTGCATTTTGAACTTTTTCGTAAAATTCCCTAAAATCATTACGACCATCATTAACCAATTCCATCTTAAGTTTTGGTAAAGTACTATTTTTATTTATGAAAAATTCCATTGTCTTTATTTATAAATATCTAGAAACCAAATCTAGACTTAGTTTTATTGTAATCGTATCTAATAAGTGTAATGTCTAATACGCAACCATACATTTTAAATGTTGCAACATCACCCTCAAACGTACCAGCAAAATTTTCTTGTATCACTAAATTATCATCTTTAACATCTGGACCATTAACGGTATTTGTTTCTATTAACCCTTGGGTTCCACCACCCCAACTATAATTAAATGGTACACCTTCTTGTTTTTCTCTATATTCGTCTAATTCTTTGAATAAAAATTCATCAAAATTATCTACAGTCCATTTTAAATATCCATCGATAAAAATATCTAAACTTCCTAACCTTCTTGGTATATTATTTAATTCACAATCATCATATTCTTCATACGCCCTAAATCTAATCCCAATATGTGCCCATTGATTATCTTTAACCATACCACTTAAACTATATTCTTCAGTAATGGTGACACCAGTTATATATTTTTCAGTAACAGTTGTTGCGGTGACTTTAGTGTCCCCAGTATCACTATTACACCCACAACCACACTGTGAATCACAGTTTACCACTGTTGTTGCGGTAACTGCGGAACATACCCCACTAATACCTAAAGTTCTGTAACCTATACTACCATCTGATTTTATCCTAAACCCTAAAGCGTTGTTAACAATATCTATGTTTCTATCCTTTTGTTGTGTTGTAACTTCAGTAATACCAGTAAAACAACAACAACCCCCTTTATAAACTAAAAATGGGTTATTATCTAAAACCTCTTCTGTTTCTTTAGGTGGTGGTAAAGGATAACCAGAAGATGTTGTATACCCAGTTTCCCCACTAAATAAATTCCAAAACTTATTCTCAGCCCTAGTACCCATATAATAAAAGAAACCAGTATTTCCACTATAAACATCATTTAATGACGCTGGACATCTCCCCAACAAAGTTGTATCACCACAACCCCCGCTGAAGTTTGGGATACATTCAGGGGTGGTTTTAGAACAAACAACTACTTCATTAAACCCATCTAAAACAACGTACTCAATCAAGTTTGTTGTACAAGAAGTATATGACCACGTAACAAAAGTTTTAGGTTGGGTAGATGATGATAATTTCCATTCACTACATGTGTCACAAACATCGTCATCATCTTTTCGTAACCAGAACATAGAAGTCCATCCTTGTTCATACCTTGTTGGTAAAACTTGATAATTGTATGGAATAGGTTTTTCTTCTAAATAACATTGGTAAGCCTTATTAGGGTTTGGACAACAATTAGTACTTCCAGATGTTGACCCTGTAGTGGTTCCAGATGTTGTTCCTGTACACACAGGTGGACAATTAAACCAAGAGATTGGCCACGTAAATTTATTATTAGTAATGTCTTTAAAATATGTTTTATCTGATAATTTAAAAAATCCTTGATAAAATCCACCACACAATCTAGAGTACCTACCTTCTGTTGTACCAGTTAACGGTGTTATCGTATAATCATAGGTACAACCACTAACTCTTGTCATAAAGAACCTAGTATCACCCGAAGATAAAAATAAAGTTGATCCTGTGAAAGCGGATAAGAATGTTGACCCACTTGTTGATCCCGTACAATCATATTCGATAAACCCATTATCGATACCGGTTAACCCAATATCGTTTAAAGTTACACCACTACCATAAACAGTTGATCCTGTCCAATCCACCAAATTATATAGGGTGTCCCCAGAATAAGAATTATCGTCATTGATATCAATATTGATTAACAAACAACTTCCTGTTAAAATTATATCTGGGTTTGGTGCGTCTTGACAATCATAACAAAGAAATAAGTCCCAGTAATCACTGTTACTCAATCTTATTGTTAAACAATTATCGAAACCATGTTGATATATATTACTCATTAATTTTTATTTAAAATCCATAATCCAATGACGTTCTTCCCCACCCGTTATTTGTTTTTACATAGAAATAGTCATCATCCCAACAAATATCTCCGATACCCCCATTTGTATCACCACTGGTAGTGGGGGTGTAGGTGGTTCTAACCCTCAATTGGTTGTAACCATTATCACCATTAATGTCTAATTTTGATGTTGGTATTTTAGTATTAATTCCCACATTACCTCTTGTAGTGCCACTACCTTGTATGTGTATGTCAGGTGTATTGGTTGGGTCCGCACCATTACTTTGACCAACATAAAATCTAATATAGTCATCGGATGTCGAACCCGGATCGTCTTCACTAATTATATTTAACCCATTTTGGTATGCGGAAGAATATAGAAACCCGTCACCTTGTTTACCATAACCATCAAGTGAAGGTTCAGATGTACCCCTAACACCAATACTAGTCCCTATAAGATTACTCCCAGGTCCAGGTGAGTTAATACCATGTCTAGTTAAACCCCCAGTACCACCAGTAAGCAGAACCCTAGCACCATCGGAACTTGTTAAATCACTATAAATTTTACCACTACCGTTTTCCACTAAAATATCACCACCGCTAACGTGTAATTTCTCTGTGGGTCCAGTCGTCCCAATACCTACATTACCACCATTTTCTACAATATAAACATTATTTACCCCTGAAGGTTCAATGTGTAATGGTGAACACCCATGTAAATTAGTTAACCATAAATCTGTAATACAATCTCCCGATGTGTTTCCTGTGAATGTTGGAACCTGCCACGAAACATTACCATTAACGTCTGATGTCATCACATAACCTGATTGTTCATTACCATCTAAGAATTTAAAGGTACCTGTTGTTCCGGACCCACCAACTTGTAAATGAGCTGTTGGTAATTCTAAACCGTCTGGTTTTAAACCAAGACCAAAATACCCACTATCTGAATATAGTTGGGCTACTGATGAACCGTTAACCTCAAACCACAGTGTCCCAAGTGGGTCCCCTACTTTGGGGCTAATTATCATGCCGCTTGTTCCACTACCACCAGCCAACATCACTTTATTTCCATAGAAACCAACACCTGTTGTTGACCCTGTTGATCTGACGTAGTTTTTACTAAACCATCTAAGAGAACCAAAATCACCTGATTTAGTAAAATTACCAACGAATACAGCTGAAGTTCCAGAAGTACCGCTGTTACTTATTATTGTTGAGGTAATACCACTCCAGTCGTTAACTATAAAGTGACCCTTCGCAATATTGGTGTATCCAGAATATGTTGATAAAATTTGATCTGGTGACTGAAATATAAATTGACTTTTTAATAATAAATTATTATTACCGGATTCTAGATCAATAGTTACACCACTATTAGCACCAAAATAAACGTTACCCTCATCTAAGGGATTTATATTAAGTGGAGAACAAGAATGTATATTACTAACGTGAATGTCTGTTATACAATCTCCCGATGTGTTTCCAGTAAATGTTAAACCACTTAATTCTATAGAAGGTACACTACCCCCAGTGTTCCAAGTTAAATCTAAATTTGTTCCATTTAATGTACCTCCAGTTACAAAAGTGTTTGTTGATGCGCTGGCAGAATTAAACGCCCATCCAGCCCTTCCTGATGAATCTATTTGTGTTAATACGTAACCTATTGTTGATGCAGAAGCACCATCGGTTACAGTTAATTTTTTTGTTGTTAATATACCTTCTACTGTGGCATCCTCCTTTGTGGATATGTAATCTAATGGTCCTTTATAGTCTAATGTACCCGCTGAGAAATTTTCTTGTGATGCACTACAAAAACCTGAAAAGGCAGTGTAGGCGGTAAATGGTAACTGTTCCAATGAAAAAAATGAGTAAGTTATCGAATAACCCGTATATTGTATATCAATAATATGTTCACCGTTAGATGTTGTGGCTGTTTGGGTTAATGTCCAAACCGGACCAACAACCTGTGTATTCGCACTTAATGGGGTTATCGGTAATGTTAGTCCTGATGTGTTTCCAGAGTATAACACATTCGTCCATACGGTTCCCGAATACCCACTAAACAAAGAGTTATAGTTTGTTGATCCTGAGTTTGAAACGTCAAACACTGTTGTACCTGTATTCCCACTAAATACCGATGTCTCTGTTCCACCAGAAACAAACCCCAACGATACGGTGGTACCTGTGTCGATACCCGTAGGGTACCCACTGAACGCAATACCAACCTGTATCTTACCATCGAAACAAGCGGTTTCGCCAGTAATAACCTTAGCTTGTCTTGATAAATCTAATAAAGTTATATATTTATTTTCACATGAAGCCATATTTTTACTTTATTTAATAAATATTTGAATTTCTGTTATATTTATATAAAAAACATTTATTATGAATAAAACATTTAAAAAATCTAATATTACTAATTATATAACTATAAAAAACCTAAGAGAAAACATTAGTGAGGAAGAAATTAGTGAGTTTGTTGATGGTAATGGTAGTCTAATTAGTAAGGATAATAATTATGTGGCTAACACAAATTATATAAAGTCTAAAAAAACTACAGATGATTATGTTAGAAACGCTACACAAGGTCCTGAAGCATATTTCATATATGGGGGTCCGTACTATGGTATTAACTATAATTATGTTGTAAGTGAAGAAGAAGATGTTTTAAGTGAGGAAGAAGATATGTACGATGAACTTAATGTGGTACCAGATATTGATACTATGGATAGTGGTAGAAAATTAGCTGATAAAGATATAAGAAAACATTACCATAAACGTGGATTTCCCGATCAAGATTATAAAGATAGTAGAGAATGGCCCAGACACTCACTACCATACGACACGAAATTTAATTTTTTAGATGAAGACAATGGAACTCAAATAGATGAAATGAAAGATATCGTTGACGAGATTGTTAGAAATAAAAGAGATGTAAAAGGTATGGTAAAAAAAACTAATGAACAAGATATGTTAACTGATAAGGTTAAGATACCTGATATTATGGAATTAAAAGATGTTCATGAAAAACCTATGATAATTAGAAAGGTTAATAACCTTATGGATTTAATTAATAAAGAAGATTTACATGGTGTTGAATTATCGATAGTGATAAACCATATTTTAGATAATATAGATATTATGTCGATAGATGAAGAACACAGAGAATTATTAGGTGATAAAATAAAATATGTCGGAGAAGAAAAATAAAGGTGGTAATAGTGATTTAGATGGTAAGTATTGGAACTGTCCTGATTATGTACTTAATTGTTTTAAAAACGCAGTTAAAACGTATGAGTCTACCAATAAAGGTGGTGGTCAAACTGAGGGATATAAAAGGGCTAAAAATATTCTACAACTAAAAATGATAGAATATAAACAAATGAAAAGAATTAAAAACTGGTTTGAGAACTTTGAAGGTGATCAAAATGATATTGAGTATAGACTTAATGGTGGTAGTACGACTCGTAATTGGGTAGACGGGACATTAAATAGGGAAACTCAAGCAGTAAAGGCACCTAAAAAAATAAAAAGTGATACCGGTTTAACTAACCAATTTCTAAAACAACACAATAAAGACACTAATAAAGTTAATAAAGACACTTTAAAAATAAGGATACCTAAAGTAACTAAAGATATCTCCGGACAAATTAGTAGAGGTAAACCTGTTTATGAAGAAATAATAAAAATAAAAAAATTAATAACATATAAATCTAAAATATAGAAATTATGGCAAAGACTAAATTAGAAGAATTAGGAGACGTTTATAGAGTCGACAATGTAATCAAAAACACCTATATAGATAGTGATGGTAAAAGGTATAAAGAAACTCACCCAAACGCTTTATCGGATGGTGATAATAAAGGTAAGGGTACTGGTGGTAACTCTGATCAATTAAACACTGGTTCAGGTGGTGGAGATTGGGATATTAATGGTAACCCATCGGAACCAGGTACGGGAAGAAACGCTTTAATCGCTAGAAACGAAGCAAACTACGGTAGTACAACTGGACCAAATGGGTTTGGACCATCTAAACCTTATTACCCTAATTATATAATAGATAGCGGACAATAAACAATGACTCTTTACAATATTGCAGAAAGTCTTATTCTTGAGGTGGCTGGTAAGTCTACTATAATGGACTGCATGGTCGATAGAAGAATTGCTGAGGTATACTATGACGATGATGAAGATCCAGGAGGAAAAGGAAAACGATGGGTTGAGATTTATTGTTATGGAACATCGAAAGCTGGAAATGACGTGGTTAGAGTATATCAAGTTGGTGGTGACACTAAAACGATGCAACCAGGTTGGAAGTTATTTAGGGTAGATAGAATGGACGCATTAAAAAAATTAGGTGGTACATTTTCAGAACCTAGACCATTATTTAACCCAACTGGGGATAAGGATATGACAAAAATATATAATATAACAAATTTTAATAAACAAATATGAGCGATATTAATAAATTAACGGAGATATTAAACAAATCGAAAGCAATAATGAATAGAACTGATAAAGAATATGGGTCAGTTACTAATAATATGGTGTCGGAACAATCATCTTACGAAGAAAAGGAAATACCTAACCTAACGGAAAACTTCGCACAACAAAGATCTAACACAACACAATCAGTTGCACCACAAGGGGGACAATATAGGAATTTAAAAACTAGTAAAATGCCACAGGCAGTATTACAAGCAATGGTAGAAGAACCTATTTCGATACCTGAATCACCTAATCACACTTTTGAATTAGGAGATGTAGAAGATTTAATAAATGAATCACCAGTTCAACAACCTACAATGGACCCATCACCTAAAAGAAATGTGGACACTAATAATATCAGACAAATTGTTAGAGAAGAAATAGAAGATGTTGTTAGAGATGTTATTGAAGAATATTTAGATAAGTCTTTGGTAACTGAAGATATTAAAATTAAAATAGGTGATACGATATTCGGTGGACAACTTAAACCACTTCCTAAGAAAAAGAAAACTAAGAAAAGGGTATAACCCCTTACACTTTTGGTTTTAATCCCTTAAACCATTGTCTCATTATCTTTAGTGTTTTACTGTCACTCATTGGTACATATGACTCTTCTTTATCACACCACTCTTGACAGTCTTTCTCTCTTTCCCACCAAGAATACTTAGCGTCGTGAACCATTTGTTCTATGTCGATAGGGGTAATAGCGTCTTTTGTGTACCATTTAATGTACCTATCTTTTAATCTGTCTCTACTTTCTGATACTGTCATAACATTAAATTTAAGCCACCACCTCTTCGGTAGCGACATTGTTCATTTGGTAAGCGTAATCAGCGTGTGTCTTAGTGTTCATTCGATTCCATAGATCGTAATCTACCATCTTCTTCCAAGCGTTGTGGACATTCCCAACCTTCAGATTTAAAAGGAAACTCTTATCGATAGAATGAAATCTTTTACCTTTAGTAGTAAGAACATTTAACCAAATCCCTTTGTGGTTATCTGTCGGATTATCCGCTTCTTTCCACACTTGTACGTTTTCTAAAAACCCATAAGTAGAACTAATAAATTGTTCTGGGGTTACATCATAGGTAGTCTCTGAAATGTTTTGGAAACCTGCCTTACATTTAGAAATGTAACGAAATTTGTATTTTTTCCCTTCTTCTAAATGGTTGGTGACCATAAAATTGAATCTCTTACCCAAGTTATCGTTTTGGTTTACCCTTCCATAATAAAAGTTTTTGGAGACATCTCTATGACTCCCGTAAGTTGTTTCGTTGTTTAACGTTATTGAATTTTGATTTTTCATAATTATTTATTATTAATAAGTTTATCTTGTTCTTCTTTTGGTAAGTACATAGGTCGGAACCACGCTTCAGGACAATTACCATCTATCCATTCTAATACAGTCGGTTTAACAATACCATTATACACCATTACCCAAACCATTCGTGGATAACTGTCAGGACTACCTGTAAAACCATCGTAACCAATGGCGTCAGATTGTTTTTTAAGGTTTTTCATTAATTCGGGCATAATGTCTGAGACATCTTCTTCACTTAATACTGGTAAATCTAATGTCCCACCACAATACTGAGCTAACCATTTAATGTGTTGATAAATATTTTCTTTCATAGTTGTTTATTTTTGATGATACGAATGTACAACAAATATATTAAACCACCAAATAAACTAAGAATTATTTTTTTTTAATGGTTATATTTATATTTATATTATATGAGACTAAGAGATATTATAAGAAAAAATTTAATTTTAGAACAAGAAGAAAGAGTCGCTAATCTATCTAAAAATATAACAGTGGATTTTGGTATCTTTAAAAAGGGTCACGTTAATTATAGACAAAATCGACATATTAATGATAGTGATAGAAACAACCCCTGTTACGGACAAAAAATAACTAATTTAGATATGGTTGACCTTATTGATGATTCTTTAGGGTTTATTGCGGAAGAAATAATGAATGATAATATCAGAAACGGAAGAGAATTCATAGTAACTAGGGAGGGTGATGACTACCTTAATGTCGTAATCATACCAGAAAACACAAGAAATAATAGATGGAACCTTATAATTAAAACAGTAATGTGTGAAGAAAATTTCAAAATGGGATATAATCAGTTACAAATTATGGTACCAACACAATAAAAAAACCACACCTCTATTGGGTGTGGCTGCCTTTAGTCTCTATTGAACTTAAGGACTTTATTTATTCCACTTCTATTGGGTGGTTTTTACCTTTAGTCTCTATTGAACTTAAGGTATTTTCTTTTCTCAGTTTCTTATAATACAAATATACAACAAATATATTAAACTACCAAAGAAATTAAGAGTTATTTTTTGTTAGATATGTATATCCCCTCTATTTGTTCCCCTAATTCATCCAAAACTTCGATTTCTAGGTCACCATTTTGATCATAATTTATTGTAATGATATATTCTCCTAGGTCAACTTCTTTTATTACTTTATCACTCATACAATTACTTTTTATGTGTTATATAAATATCCGCTCTTTTAAATAAAAATTTTTTAGTGTTTATATTTTAGTTAAATATTACTATACTTTTAAAAAAATAATTAAATGAAAAAAACTGAATTAAGTATCACCCCAGTCAGTCACAAAACAAAGGTATTAGTAGTACCTAGTGACAGGACTGGGGTGAGTTGACGGCTACTACCGATCTACCATACCACATATTAAATTAGAAGAATACTTTCCAGAAGAGTTTCATATTGATATAGATTATGAACCAGAATTAAATAATGATAATTTTTTAAAACAATATGATGTAATTCATTACCATAGAACATTGGGGGATTATGATAATCTGTCTAATGTATTAGATAGGTGTGATGAATTAGGTATTGTAACTATTATGGATTTGGATGATCATTGGTCACCAGGACCAGATCACCCAGCGTATCAGATAATTAAACAAAATGAATTGGATAAGAAAATATCTAATAATTTAAAAATTTCTAGAAATATTACTACAACAACTAGTGTATTTGCGGATGAGATAAAAAAATTAAATGAAAATGTTTTCGTCATACCTAACGCGATAAATACAGATGAGAAACAATACCAAAGTAACCCAGAGAAAAGTGAAAGAATACGTATTGGTTGGTTAGGTGGATCTTCACACATAAAAGATTTACAAATTTTAAAAGGTTTAATGGGTAGTTTAAAAAGTGAAGGTTTATTAGATAAAATACAATTTGTACTATGTGGTTATGACCTTAGAGGTATGATGACTATGATAGATCAAAAAACTGGTGAACAAAAACAAAGACCTATTAAACCAAAAGAATCTGTATGGTACCAATATGAAAAAATATTCACCGATGATTATAAAATAGTGAGTAAGGAATACAAAGACTTCTTACTATCCTTTGAAAATAAAGAATATGAAGGTGTAGAAAACGAACCATATAGGAGAGTATGGACAAAACCTATTACTTCATACGCTTCTAATTACAATTTATTTGATATATCTTTAGCACCTCTTAAAGAGAGTATGTTTAATAAAGTAAAATCACAATTAAAAGTAATTGAAGCTGGGTTCCATAAAAAAGCGATAATCGCTCAAGATTTTGGGTCTTATCAGATTGACATTAAAAACGCCTATAAAAAAGGTGGTGAGATAGATGAAACAGGAAATGGTTTCTTAATACCTACAGTTAAAAATCATAAGTTTTGGTTTAAACATCTTAAGACATTAATTAATAACCCAGAGTTAATTACTAAAATGGGTGAAAATTTATATAACACCGTTAATGGTGTCTACGATATGAAATCAGCGTGTACAGAACGTAAAAACTTATATAAAAAACTTATTAATGAAAAAAAGACAGTAGAAGTTGATATTTTGAAATAAATTCTTTATCATTATAAAAAAATGTTATGGTGGACTTAAAAGATAAAATAGAGAAGAATAAAGAAAAGTTTTTAGAAACTAGTGTAAAACATCAGATTTTTAATGAGGAATTATTAAATTTTTTGGGTGAGGACTTGTTCACATCTCCCGCTTCAAATATGGAATCTATGTATAACGCTTTTCCTGGTGGGCTAATTGATCACCTTTTAAAAGTTACGAAATACGCTATCTATATTAATAACTGTTTACCAGAAAAATTAAGAACAGATCAAAGTTCAATAATTAAAGTCTGTTTCCTACATCAGATAGGAAAGACAAAATTATATAAATTCTGTGAATCCGATTGGCACAGAAAGAATCAAGGTAAGATGTATGAGTTTAATGAAGATTTGGTTTCTATGAGAATAGGGGAGAGGTCAATTTATTATTGTATGGTAAATGGTATTGAACTTAATGAGGAAGAATATCAAGCCATTGTTAATTACGATAAATCTGATGATGATAAACAATCAAAATGGTATAGTAGTTCATTATCCACTATTTTAAGACAAGGTAATGAACTATCAATAATAGAATGTAAAAATAACTAAAATGGAAGAGAAACCAAAATGTGGATGTGGTCAAACAAGTGACCCAGATGGATATTGTGATGGTTCACATACAAACATACCAGAGACTGAAGATGATAATACGGAAGAATCTGGTTTTAATTTAAACGGTGAGTTTAAAGAACTACAAGAGTTACAAGAGTTAATGAGTCGTATTGAAAGTTTTCAAACTGAAGAAAATGGTAGTAATGATGGTAACGACTTTAATCTATCACTACAGACAAAATTCACTAACACCTCTAATAATTCTGATCCAGAATACTCTAAAGTAGGTGATAGTGGATTTGATTTAAGAGCTTATTTAACAGAATCAGTAACACTTAAACCTTTGGAAAGGAAATTAATCCCCACAGGTTTAAAGTTCGAATTACCACCCAATACAGAATTACAAGTTAGACCAAGAAGTGGTATGGCTTTAAAACATGGAATATCCGTTTTAAACACACCTGGAACTGTGGATGAGGGATACAGAGGTGATGTTGGAGTAATAGCGGTAAATCTAAGTAATGAGGACTATACGATAGAACCTGGTGAAAGAATTGCTCAAGGGGTTATTATGAATGTTATTGGACAGAATATTTCAGTGTTAACAAAAACAAATACACTAACAGATACCGAAAGGGGTGATGGTGGATTTGGATCAACAGGAAAGGAATGAACAATATAAGTGTTGAACAATTAAATATTGGTGATGTTGTAAGTTTTATATCTAAAAGATTTAATTATAGGGATAACGATAAAATATGGTTTGTTATCGAAAAGGATGGTGAGTTTATATCGTTACAAGCGGATGACAGTCATTTAATTAAACTTTCACCACCTAGAGGTAAAAACAATGTCCTTATAAACTTTAAATATTGGTACGATTTTAAAATAAATAAACATAAAAATAAATAGATATGATGGAAGAATCAAAAGAAAGAACAATGGATGAGTTAAGACAAGTTAAAACTTACGGTTATACCACACCAAAAACAAAGGTGGTAAATGAGTATTATAGAAAGGTTAATTTTGACCCTCAATACATTGTTGATTTAATTCGTGAGACTCCAAATGATGGGGAGTTAGGAAAAGAAATAAGAAAATATTATATAAGTTTAACAAATGATTAGTGTAGTATTTTCAACAAGGAAAGATAATCAACCCCATATTGAACACATAAAGAAAACTTCTGGATTAGGTAATAAAATAGAGGTTATCCAATATGTTAATGATGGGGAGTTCGGGTTAACTGAATTATATAATAGGGCTTTAAAAGAAACTACAAATAATATTGTGGTTTTTTGTCATGATGATATAATCTTTGACACTAAAAATTGGGGGACTAAATTACTTAGGGTTATGAAGAAGAACCCAGAATTTGGTATTGTTGGTATTGCGGGATCTAGAGAAGTTCCTGTGTCTGGACAGTGGTGGGAGAATCCTTCACATATGTATGGACAAGTTTATCATAAACACGAAGGTAAAAGATGGTTATCAAAGTATTCAGATAAAAAAATCGGATTCATTGACAATACTGTAATTGTTGATGGTTTATTCTTTGTGGTGGATAAAGAAAAAATTAAGTGTGAGTTTGATGAAAAGGTAGAAGGGTTTCACTTTTATGAAATAGATTTTTGTTTTAGAAATTATTTAGAGGGTGTTAAAATTGGAGTTACTTCTGATATTGATGTGACTCACTTATCTATTGGTCAAACAAATGAAAAGTGGGAAGAGAATAGAAAAATATTCGCTGAAAAGTATAAAGATAATTTACCTGCTAAAGTTAAAAAAGAATTCGGTAAACAAAACAAACTTAAGGTTTTAATTGGTTGTTTAGTATTTAATTCAGAAAAACCCCTTTTAGAAAAACAATTATATGAGTTTTCTAAGGAACTTAATAAAAATAATTGTCAAGTAGAAATAATTACCCAGTTAGGTGATAAAATTAGTAAAGAGTTTAAAAAAAATCACATAAAATGTATGGACATTAAAGAACCACCAGGGTTTAAAATGGGTGACGGTAAATGGGGTTTTAACACCCCAAAGGGGACAAAACCTTCCGAAGATAAAAAACTATATAAAGTAAAAGATGTGAAATATGATATTATTCACGTAATAAATAATGAATTAGTTGAACACATAAGTAATTTGTACCCAAAGATACCCAATATTAATATAAGTGAACTATATGATGTTGATAAGATAATGAAAGAATATAAGGAATTAATATAATGATTAAGATAATTACTGGTTGGAGTAACAGAGGTGGTTCGACATTTGCGTTCATTAATTTAACTAATAAGTTAAATGAATATGGGTATGAAACTATTTTATATGGACCACATGAGTGGCATTTAGATAAATGTAAGTCAGATTTATCTAAAAACTTTAAACCTGAAAAAGACGATTATTTAATAGTCCATTTTTTACAATTACCAGAAAGACCAAAATGTAAAAAAGTTATATTAAATTGTCACGAAAAAAATATCTTTGAAATTAGTAAAATAAACCCTTTTTGGGATAAGGTTGTTTTCATTAATGAAAAACAAAGAAAATATCACACATCATTTAAAGGTAGGTATGAATGTATCCCTAACATAAAAGAGACTTTATTGAAAAACGAAAAAGGTGAAGATATATTAAAAGTTGCTGGGGTTGTTGGGTCAATTGATGAAAATAAACAAACCCACATTTCCATAAAAAGGGCTTTAAGTGATGGATATGAAAAGATTTATTTATTTGGTAATGTAACTGACCCTAACTACTATAACAATGAAGTAAAACCTTACCTATCTGATAAAGTTATTGAATACGGTTTTATAGGTGATAAACAAAAAATGTATGATATGGTAAATGCGGTTTATCTTTCATCTAAAAGTGAAGTGGCATCGTTAGTAAAAGATGAATGTCACACAACTGGCACATTGTTTAAAGGAAATTTCGCCACTACACACGATAGTGAGGAATTAGATAATGATGAAATAATTGATTCGTGGTTAGATATCTTAGAATTATGAAAAAACCAATAGTACATGCATATTTCTTATGTTATAATGAGTCTAATATATTACCTCATTTAATTAAATACTATTCAACGTTCTGTGAAAAAATTCATATCGTTGATAATCATTCTACTGATAATAGTAGAGAAATAGTAGAATCTTTTAGTAACACAGAATTTAGTACATTTGATTCTAATGGTGAATTTAATGATCATTCAAATAAAGAGGTTAAAAACAATATATGGAAAAAAAGTAGGGGTAAAGCAGATTACGTTATTTTAGGTGATACTGATGAATTTTTATATCATGAAAATATGTCTGAGTTTTTAATAGAATCATATAAAAATGGTATCACACTTTTTATCCCTGAAGGTCATCATATGATCGCAGATGAAAACTATAATTTAAATATAGAAGATAATATATTTGAAGAGATTAAAGAAGGTGTTAGGACACCAGTATTAGATAAACCAATGATGTTTGATTGTCATAGTATCAAAGAAATAAATTATGGGTATGGTGCTCATGGGGCTAATCCACAAGGTGAAATAAAAATATCTAACAATACCTCCTTAAAAATGTTACATTATAAGTTTTTAGGTTTAGAGGATTACATTTATAAAAATAAAATAAGGGCAGAGAGATTAAGTGGGTTTAATAAAAAAAATGGTATGGGACTATATTATTTATTTACTGAAGATGAAATTATAGTGGATTATAAATTATATGTTTCTAAACGCGTAAAACTATTAAAATAATATGGTAATAGGTAATGGGTTAATATCTAAATCGTTTAAAGAATATTTTGACGAAGATAATAGTATTTTAATTTTTGCGTCTGGAGTATCTAATTCACAAGAAACAGATAGTAATAATTTTTTAAGGGAAAAAAAATTATTAACTGAGACGATAGAAAAAAATTTAGATAAACAAATAATATATTTTAGTACTATTTTAATAGATTTTAAATCTAACCCATATTACACCCATAAAAAAGAAATGGAAATTTTAATTAAAAACCTATCTAATAATTATTTAATTTTCAGAGTACCTCAATTAATAGGTGAGTTAGGAAATGATAATAATTTAATCAATTACTTAGTAAGTAAAATAAGAGATAATAAAGAATTTAATATATATAAAAATAGTAAGAGATCAATAATTGACATTAAAGACGTTGTTAATTTAGTGAAATATTGTATAGGGAAAATAAAATGTGAAACATTATATATTAATGGTATTGAAATTATTTCTATTGTTGACTTAGTAGATAAAATTGCGTATATTTTAAATAATAAAGTTTCAATAAAAATAATAAATAATATAGAAGATAATAATTGGGTTACTTTAAGAAGTAATATTTTTAATGATTATATAAATACTTTAAAAATAGATAATAATAATTATACAGAAAAAATATTGAAAAAATATATAAAAATTTAAAATATGGTAATATTAACTGGTTTTTACAATGCAGAAAATTATATTGAAAGATGTATCGCGTCTATTATGTCACAAACACACAAAGATTTTACATGTTATATTACACATGATTTATCTACTGACAATTCTGTTAAATTAGTAAAAGAATTTATAAAAAACGATAGTAGATTTATACTATTAGACGACTCAGATAAAAAACTATATCAGACAGGTAATTTCGACAAAGTTATTAGAAATAACCCCAATATAGATGATAATGAGGTTTTAATTGAGGTAGACGGTGATGATCACTTACCTGACTCAAACGTATTTAAAAGAATTAATGAACTTTATAAAGATGAAAACGTGTGGATAGCTAATGGTAGTTTTAGATACTCTAATGGTCAAAATGGTTTTTCAGAGAAACAAACAGGGTTCGGTAATTTAAGGAGTTCTAGGTTTACTGCCTCCCACATTAGAACATGGAGAGCTTTTTTGTGGAGAAAAATAAAAGAAGAAGATATCAGAGATGAAAATGGTGAATACTGGCAATGGAGTGGTGACTTATGTTTTATGTTCCCTATGCTTGAAATGTCAGGTGAAGAACACTATAGATTTATGTCTGATGTGAATTACGTATATAATGCAGAAAATCCCATAAATGAACATAAGGTGGATATGTCTATGGTTAATGATCATGCGACAAAAATAAGAAATAAGAAACCTTATAAAAAACTTTAAATAAAAATATAAAAATAAATAAGATATGGAAAAAAAAGATAACTTAACATCGCAAGAACCTAAGAAATTAGAAGAAATATTGGGTGACTTAAATGAGTATATAAAGGAAAATAAACCCGACTATTTATACAACCAAAAATTTATACCAGGAAAAAGTCAAGTACTATATTCTGGACCTTACTGGGATGAGTATGAAATAATGGCAGCAATTAACACCTTCGTTAAAGGTAAATGGGTTGTTGCAGGTGAAAACGTATACAAGTTTGAGAGAAAATTTGCGAAAATGTTTGGTGCTAAGTACGCTCAGATGGTAAATTCAGGAAGTTCAGCTAATTTAGTATTAATTGCTGGATTAAAGAAGTATTTCGGATGGGAAGATGATGATGAGGTGATTGTGTCACCTGTAGGGTTCCCTACCACGATATCAACTATTGTACAAAATAGATTAAAACCATTATTTGTAGATATTGAATATGATACATTAAACTTTGACATTACTAAGATTGAGGAAAAGATTACTGATAAAACTAAAGCAATTTTTGTGTCACCAGTATTAGGTAATGTACCTGATATGGATTTTTTAAAAGAACTTTGTGATAGAAGAGGTATACAGTTAGTGGGTGATAGTTGTGATAGTATTGGTTCTAAATGGGATGGAAAACACTTAAGTGACTACTATGTTGCTTGGTCATCTTCATTCTATCCAGCCCACCACATATCAACAGGTGAAGGAGGTATTGTTTGTACTAATGTATTGGAATTAAAGAAAAACTTCACTAGTTTTGCTTGGTGGGGAAGAGATTGTTACTGTGTAGGTTCAGCTAATCTATTATCTTGTGGTACTTGTGGTAAGAGATTCGACAATTGGTTGGAGACTTATGATGGTATAATCGATCATAAATATGTGTTCACCAATATGGGGTATAACCTTAAACCAATGGATTTACAAGGGTCAATAGGTTTGGTTCAATTAACTAAATTCGAAGAAATAGATACCAAAAGAAAAATTAGTAAGAATAGGGTTGAGAGTATTTTATTAAACAAAGTTGAGGGTCTTAGTGGTGTAAAAATGTTAGATAAAGCTGACACATGTTGGTTTGGGACACCTTTTATTTGTAAGGATAAAACATTGAAAAATAAGTTAGTATCATTCTTAGAGGAAAATAAGATACAAACAAGAAATTATTTCGCTGGTAATATATTGATACATCCTGGTTATAAACATTTAGGCGATTACAACAACTATCCTAATGGTAATCAAGTATTGGATAAGGTATTCTTTTTAGGTGCCGCACCACACTATGATGATCAAGTATTCGATTACATAGAAAATGTTTTTGAGGAAAAATGGGTTAATTAATATAATAAAAAGATAATATATTTAAAAATAATTTTTAATGAATAGAATTATAGTTACAGGTGGGTTAGGGTTTATTGGGTCACATTTTGTGAATTATGTAAAGAAAAATACTAATGATGATGTCATTGTTGTTGATAAAGAAACATATGCATCTAATCGAAATAATTTAAAACATAATGTTAAAATAATTACAAAAGATATTTGTAATATAACTAAAGAAGATTTAGGTGACTATGATTATATAGTCCATTTTGCGGCAGAATCTCACGTAGACAATTCCATAAAAAATGGGTTACCATTTATAAGGACAAATGTAGAAGGTACATTTAATATGATTGAGGTTGCTAGAAAAAATAAAAACTTAAAAAAATTCATACATATTTCTACTGATGAAGTATATGGTGATATGGACGAATTAAATATATCATCTTCTGATGAAAATTGTGACTTAAAACCAAGTTCTTATTACTCTGCGACTAAAGCCTCTTCAGATTTATTAGTATTGTCTGCTAATAGAACTTACGGATTACCATATATTATAACTAGAACCTGTAATAATTATGGAGAAAATCAACACTATGAGAAGTTTGTACCAAAAATTATAAAATCTATCAAAAATGATGAGTTAATACCCGTATATGGCGATGGTAAACAAATCAGAGAGTGGATTCATGCCGATGATAACGCTAAATCTATTTATAAAATAATGGTTTCAGATGAAATTAATGAAACATATAATATAGGTAGTGGTCAAGAATATAAAAATATGGAAATATTAGATGTTATATCTGATGTTTTGGGTAAGACACCTAAATTTAAATTTGTCTCAGATAGACTTGGTCATGATAGAAGATATTCTTTAAATTGTGAGAAGTATAAAAATAGGTTTGGTGATATAAGTAAAATTAATTTTAAAAATTGGATTAAAGAGCAAATAAATGAAAGTATTAGTATTAGGTGACGGTTTATTAGGTTCAGAAATAATTAATCAAACTGGTTGGGATTGTATATCTAGAAAAAAGGATAATTTCGATATTAAGTGTTTAGATATTATACCTAATGGTTACGATGTAATTGTTAATTGTATTGCTAACACGAACACATATATCGATGATAAAGATAGTCATTGGGAAACTAATTACGTTTTTGTTAATGATTTAATCGATTATTGTAATGAAAGGTACATTAAATTGGTTCACATATCAACTGACTATGTTTACTCTGGATCCAAATCTTACGCATCTGAAGATTCCATCCCACTACATTGTGATAATTGGTATGGTTATACTAAACTATTAAGTGATGGTATAGTACAATTAAGAAGTAATGATTATCTTCTTTGTAGATGCACTCAAATACCAAAACCGTTTCCATACGATAAGGGGTGGATAGATAGAATTGGTAACCTAGATTATGTTGACGTTATTTCCGATTTAATAATAAAATTAATAAACAATGATTCTAATGGTATATTCAACGTTGGTACTGAAGTAAAAACAACCTACGAGTTAGCGAAACAAACAAAACCAAATGTTGGTAAGTCATTAAAACCAAACCATGTCCCTGGTGATTTAAGTATGGATATCTCTAAATTAAAAAAAGAATTAAAAGAACCATTTTTCTCCATCGCAATACCAACATATGAGATGGAAGGTGTTGGGGTTTCATTTCTAAACCATAACTTAGAAATGTTAAAGGAACAAACATTTAAAGATTTTGAGGTAGTAGTCTCTGATCATAGTAGTGACGATAAAATTAAACTTTTATGTTATCAATGGGGTGATAGATTAAATATTAGGTATTATAAAAATGATAATGGTATTGGTAAATCATCTGCCAATATAAATAACTCATTAAAATATTGTAATGGTCGTTGGGTTAAAATAGTTTTTCAAGACGACTTCTTATATTCAAATAAAAGTCTACAAACAATATATGATAATATTGTTGTAAATGATAGAATAAAATGGATAGTAACTGCCTGTGAACACACAAACGATGGGATAACTATGTTTAGACCATTTTACCCTAAATGGAACCATAAAATGCATTTAGGAATAAATACCTTCAGTTCACCAAGTGTGTTAACATTTAAAAATGAAAATATCCTTTACTTTGATGAGAGATTAGTTAATTTAATGGACGTAGATTATTATAAAAGAATGTATGATATATATGGAGAACCACATTATATTACAACAATAACAGTTGTTAATAGGGTATGGGAAGGTAGTGTTACCAACACACTATCAAATGAAATAAAACAAAAAGAACTACAACTAATGATTGGAAAATATAGTTAAGTCTTAAAAAAAATTAAAATATGAATAGGACAGAGTTGATAAATAGATTAATTAAAAAATATAAATATAAATCATATTTAGAAATAGGTGTAAATACACCTGCACAACCAGGTTATAACTGGGTTGGTGTTGAAATTGAGACTAAACATGGTGTTGACCCAAATGTTGACACAACATATAGGATGGAATCGGATACATTTTTTAATGAACATATTTCACAAAAATATGATATTATTTTTGTAGATGGGTTACATCTTTTTGAACAGGTATATAAAGATATTGTAAACTCATTAGAAAATCTTAATGAAAATGGTGTTATTGTTGTTCACGATTGTAACCCTATTACTGAAATTACCCAAAGACGTTTAAGGGCATCTGATTCATGGCATGGTGACGTGTGGAAATCAATAGTTAAGTTAAGAATGGAAAACCCCAATTTAGAAATATCTACAGTAGATACTGATGAGGGTTGTGGTATAATAAGAAAAGGGAAACAAGAATTATTAGTGGTTGAAAGTGGTGTTGATACTTATCATTATAATTTTTTAAAAGAAAATAGGAAAAAGGCATTAAATCTAATAACGGTGGATGAATTTACTAAAAAATATGCTTAATTTAGAAAAAATTACATTAATCTGCCTTACCTCAGTTAAATTAGAAAAATCAATTATGGCTTTAGAACATAGTTGTAAGGGTATTAAATTTGGTTCTGTTAAATTAGTTTCACACGAAAAGCCAGAAAATTTACCAGATTTTATCACCCACGAGTATTGCCCTAAAATGGCTAACATTAATGAATGGAATTATGCTGCAATTTATGAATTACCAAAACACGTCACTACTGAATTTTGTATATTAATACATGATGATGGTTTTATTGTCAATCCAGACTCATGGAGAGATGAATTTTTTGACTACGATTACATTGGTGCCCCATTTCCATTACCTACAGATACTATTTCATATAGAGATATACATGGTGAAATATTTAGAGTTGGTAATAGTGTTGGTCTTAGAAGTAAAAAATTACTCGAATTACCAATAAAATTAAATTTAGAATGGAAACCATTTCATGGTTACTATAATGAGGATGGTTTTATCTGTGCAGCTAATAGGCACATATATAAAGAGAATGGTTGTAAATTTGCAGATATTGATGTTGCAAAATATTTCTCACATGAAACCATGATACCAGAAATAGCTGGGATAAAACCATTTGCTTTCCATAGGCATTACGGTACAAACAACATATATCCAAATTATGGTAAATAAAGAAATAGTCATTGCTGCATATGATAAACCAACTGATTGGTTAGATAGTATTAACACTAATATTAAAAAAACTATATACCGTAAAGGTAGTGTGTTACCACTAAGTAGTGGTGAAATATTAATTGACCCAAATATTGGTAGGTGTGTTCACACATTTTTCAACCATATATTAACAAACTATAATAACCTATCAGATTATACATTCTTTGCACAAGACTACCCATTCGATCATTGGGAAGATTTAATTGATGTTATAAATAATGATGTTAATCTATTAAACGAAAAATCCGCATTGTCTATAGGTGGTTACTGGGGTTTCCATTTTAATAGTATAAGGGTTCCATCATCAAGTGGTGGTATTATGCATACAATGAGTCCATCTAAAGATCATGAAAATGGTAAGGTAATTTCTTGTTATGGTAATGGTATGCCACACGACCACAACTCAAAAATCAACGTTGATACTTACTGGGATATGTTATTTGAAGGTCCAAGACCAAATATGTATGAATTCATGCCTGGTGGACACTTCGGTATCACCAAAGAACATGTTAAATTAAGGTCAAAAGAACTATATGGAAAGGTTGTGGAACTACTTGAGAGTGATGACACAGCACCTTGGATGATAGAACGTCTAGAATGTTACATATTCAACCCTAAATTTAAAGCTAAACTATAATGGTAACTATAAGATCATTTATGTATCATGATGTTAGGGATTTTAGCGACACTAGATACCCTAAAAGATATGAACTAAAGTCATTTCTTACTCGAAAAGAATTTGAGTTTCAGATAGATTACATCTGCACTAACTATACTGTCATACGGAGTGATGAGGTTTTAGGTTTAAATATTGACGGTGATGGTAATTATGCTGTTCTAACATTTGATGATGGACTTGCCGACCATTATTATGTAGCCCAGTATTTAAAAAGTAAGGGTGTGAGTGGAACATTTTTAATCCCTAGAACCCCAATAGTAGACCATAAAATGATTCACTCCCATAAGTTACAATTCGTACAAGCGGAAATGGGGGAAGCTTCCTTAAAGGAAGAAATATTAAACCAGTTTGAGGACCCAGATTTAATATGGGACAAATATTCTCAAACCAAATGGAAAGGTAATTGGTGGTCTAAGGATATGATATTCTGTACCAATTTCTTGAGAAATTATAAGTCAGATGATATTAATTGTTATGACCTTACCGACCAATTACTAGAACAATGCTTTGATATTAACGAAGAAGAATTTGCTAAGGACCTTTATTTAACGGTTAAACAAATAGAAGAGATGGCTAATATGGGTCATGTAATAGGTGGTCATGGTGATGTATCAGAAAATCTATTATTACTAGATAATATGATATCATATAGCGATATTGAGGATTCACTTGAATTCATTAAACCCTTCGCTGATACGCTTGTATTCTCATACCCTAATGGTGGGTTCCACAACGGACATAAGGACGCACTTAAACATTATGGTTGTGAAATAGCCTTTACGGTCAACCCAATGACAATAACAAATTTAGACACCATTGATTATTTGGAATTTCCAAGATACGATGGTCCACAAAAACTACCATTAGAATGAAAGGTGAAAAAATATTTATAACGGGCGGTGCTGGTTTCTTAGGTAGACATTTAATCGATAAACTTTACGGTGATAATGAAATCACTGTATATTCAAGAGATGAGGCTAAACACTACTTACTAAAGAAACACTACCCAGAAGTTAACTTTATTGTTGGTGATATTCGTAATAAAGATTTATTAATAAGAAAATCTAGGGGTTGTACCATTGGTATTTTTGCTGCTAGTCTTAAGCAGATTGAGGCTTGTAACGATAACCACGAAGAATCTAGTAAAATTATAATAGATGGGGCATTCAATTCTAGGATTGCTGCTGAGGAAAATAATTTTAAATCCGCTTGTTTTATCTCTTCCGATAAATCTAGAGCTGCAACTACAATATATGGTGCAATGAAGTATGTGGCTGGTGAAGGTTTTATTGCTGGAGATAGTCACGTTAAACTTAGTACGGTTGTCTATGGCAATGTAACCAACTCAACTGGGTCAATAATACCATTAATGTGGGATTTCATCAATAAAGGTAAAACACTTCAGTTATATGGAGCTGATATGACTAGATTTTTATTAGATATTGATGAAGCGGTTAACATAGTATTTACTTCACTTAAATATAAAGGGTGTAACATCATACCAATAACTAAATCATTTAAGATAATTGATTTATTCGATATATTCCACGAAAACTTTGGGTTGGAATACGAGGTGACCCAACCCAGAACTGGTGAGAAAATACATGAAATTATGGCATCATCGGAAGAGATTAGAAGAATGGAAATTAATGAAAGTGATAATGTATATTTACTCCACCCAAATAAAGATTTAAATATGATATCTTTTAAGAATGACGAATATTCCTCTAGAGATGTTTGTCTTACAAAGGATGAATTACGTGAATATTTAGAAATTAAAAATTATTATAAATAAAAATACAAACTATGAAGAAAAAAATAGCATTAGTAACTATGGCAAAGGATGAGGATTACTATCTACAAGAATGGATAGACTACAACCTCAAATTAGGTTTTGATGATATCTACATTTTCCAAAATAATTGGAGGTTTAAAAATCCTATCCAAAACGATAGAGTACACTTCATGGAATATGATAAACAATCTGAAAAAAAGAGTGCTAATGTGTGGGATTGGAATAGACAATCAATATGTTATTCTACCTTCGGTCAAGATTACTGTGATGAATACGAATGGGCGTTATTTACTGATGTAGATTGTTTTCTAACATTAAAACAACATGATAATATTAATGACTTTATATCAGATTATGATAACATATCACAAACACAATTATTAATGAACTTTGCTTGGTTCGGTGATAATGGGGTAAGTACTTTTAATGAGAACCACACAACAGTGTTGGATAGGTTTACTAAAAGATGGGATAAACCACATAACTTTTCTTACTACCAAACAGTACCAATTTGTAAGTTACGTAAAGATTTAAAACATTCATTACATTTTGTAGATGGGCAATGGGTCGATATAGACGGTTCTGTGGGTCAAGGTGTTAGTAGTAGAACTAGAAACATTTCATTCGATAAAGCTCAAGTTAATCATTATTATACTAAGAGTTTACCAGAATGGCACCATAAGATGGGGAAGACCAGAGCTGAAGGTGATGAATGGGGGAATATATTAGATGGGTTCCACGAGAATAATTTTAATGATGTTGAAGATTTATATGCGTTGAATTTCTCTAAAAAAGAGTAGATATGAAAAAGATAGTTTTATGCGGTATACAAGAACAAGGTAAAGAAATTATTAGATTTCTTTATGATAATAACATTAAGGTGACTCATATAGTTACTATATCTAAAGAAGTGTCAATAAATAACAAGTCTAATGATACGTGGGTATCCTATGAAGATATCTCCAAGGAATTAAATATCCCAATATATTACGCTAAATCATATTCATTAAAACATAGTGATGATGAAACATATTTTAATGATAACAATTTTGATATATTATTATTAGGTGGTTGGCAAAGATTAATACCACAACAAATATTAGATACGATTAAGATTTGTGCTATTGGTCAGCATGGTAGTCCAGAATTTCTACCAAGTGGTAGAGGTAGGTCACCATTAAATTGGTCCTTAATACTTGGTAGTAAGAGATTGGTCTGGAATATATTCAAATTAGAGTATGGTGTGGACGATGGAGACATCATAGATTACCAGATGTTTCAAATAAATGACTCTGATACTTGTAATACACTATACTACAAGGTTAGTGTATCGGTTAAACACATGTTATTAAGGTCGATACCTAAACTATTAGATGGAAGTTTAGAACAAATAAAACAAATCGGTAAACCTACCTATTTTGAAAAGAGAACCCCTAGTGATGGACTCATAAACTGGGGAGTACCGATAACAGATACGTATAATCTAATACGTGGTATCACTCATCCATATCCAGGTGCATTCACCTCATCTGGTAAAGAAAAGATAATGATTTGGAAGTCCCAAATATGGGACGAGTTTTTAGATTTCTATAAGGATAGTGAATATGGTGAAGTAGTTGAGATTTTTGGTAATGATTTCGTTGTAAAATGTTATGGTGGTTTAATGTTGATTACTGAACATGATGATGTAAATTTATATAAGGGTAAAAAATATAATACGAATAAAAATTAAAGGATGTGAAAGAATATAATAAAAGAACAGAGTGTGCAATTTGTGGTAACCATGAACTAGAAACAATATTGGATTATGGTAATGTACCGTTAGCGGGATTCTTCCCAAAGGAAAATGAATTAGAGGATATCACCAAATATAATTTAGGATTACAACACTGTACTAAGTGTCACCTAATGCAAACCAACAGTACAATTGATGCTGATGTTTTATTTAAAGATTACCGATACCTATCATCTATTGGTTTACAGAAACACTTTAACGAGTATGCTGAATTTCTAGTTGATAGATTCTCATTGGATGGTGATAGTAAGATTATAGAGTTCGGTTCTAATGATGGGGTTCTATTAAAACCTATGATGGATAAGGGTCTTGATATTGTCGGGTTCGAACCTTCTGATAACATATCTAAGGTAGCAATCGATAGAGGTTGTAATGTGTTGAACGAATATTTCAGTATTGATACTGTTAAAAGGTTATGTGTGGAGTCTAAGTATGATTTAGTCACATCTTCAAACTGTTTCGCACACATTGATGATATACGTTCAGTTGTTGAAGGGATTAGTTATGTATTAAAGGATGATGGTTATTATTCATTCGAGGTTCACTATGGTAAGAATATTATTGAAGAGTCTCAATATGATAACGTATACCACGAACATATATATTATTATACAGTAACAGCACTTAAATATCTATTCGAAATGTACAACATGACAATAGAAGACGTTATTGAACTACCAATACACGCTGGTAGTATTAGAGTCATTGTTAAAAACTCTAAGGGGGATTATGGTGACAAGGTTCTTAATATATTGAAAGACGAAAACGAGATAGGTATTACTTCATCAGATTACTATAAGGACTTCAAAAATAATGTACTGAAACATAAAGAGGAACTTTATACTACATTAACACAATTGAAGAAAGACGGTCACAAGATAGGTGCCTATGGTGCTTCTGGTAGATCTAACATTCTTTGTAACTTCTGTGAATTGGATGAAACTATCATTGATTATATAATTGATGAGTCACCAGAAAGGTATAACCGATTTATAAATAACATCCCAATCTATAATTCAGACAATATAGACCCAGATAGTGATTATATATTAATATTTGCTTGGAACTACAGTAAGATGATTATGTCAAAACTAGTTGACAAGTATGACTTCAAATATATAATTCCTTTCCCAAATATTAGTATTATCTCTAATATTTCTGAACTGGAAAATAAAAACACATTATAATGGGTACGTTGTTAATATAGGTTAATTAAGGTAACTAAATGACTTTACTTATTAATAATAATTAAATAAAAAAATATGATAACTAAATTAATAACTATATTTGATAAACATGAGGATTTCATTGAACTACAATATAACTCTATCATAAAACATGTTAAAGGTGAATACGAATACATTGTTTTTAATAATGCCGCAACACAAATACAAGCAGATAAAAATCAACAACAATGTGATAAATTTGGTATAAAGTGTATTAGAATAATTGTTAATTATGGTGCATCGCCAAGTCATATTGCTGGATCAGCACTTAATGCTTCATTCAAGTATTTAGCTGGTGAAAAAGTTTTTAAAATAGATTCAGATATGTTTTTCATATCAGATATAAATATAAACGACCTATTACTTGATGATTTGGTTTACATACCTAATTACAAACCATCTATGGAGATAATGTGGAGTGGTGTCTTTGGTATTAATTTAGCTAAGGTTGATATTAATATAGATTTTAACCCAGGTATTATACCAAAAACAGATACTTTTGGTCAGAGTTGTTTATTAACTAAAGATTTAAAATATAGTAAAAAACTTATCGAACTGCATGGGATACAAGATACTATAAATGGAACTTTAGTCACTTCACTAAACAATGATTGTGGTATTTTTTTTAAGGATGGTGAAGTAACGAATATCGAAAAACCAGAGTTTTATGGTAACGTGAATCTTGATAATTTATTTTCAAAATATGATAACATTATAAATAATTTAAGGGAACATGGTTTTCCAGAACCGTTAATGGTTGATATAATAACTCTTGATGAAGTAGATTTTATAATACACTTTAAAAGTTCTAACTGGACAAAATATGAAGGTAATTATTTAGAAAATAAAAAAACTGCGATGAAAAATTTATTAAATAATATAAAATGATAACAACAAATTTAACGGGTAACTTAGGAAATCACATGTGGCAATACGCTGTATGTAGAACTATTGCGGAAGAAAAGGGATATGAATGGGGTATAAATCCATCACCAAGTCATGATTACTTTCAAGGTAAGAGTCAAATGACATTTATGGATGTGGATTTTGGTAAACCATTAGAGGGGATCATTCATGAATATCACGAACCTTGGAAAGAAATAACACATGTAGACAGAGTTAATATAACAATGTTAAACCCTACATTATATGAGATACAAGATAATACCATATTAGTGGGTGACAAAAGTATTAATCCAGGTGCAGTAGGTGGGATATATCAGTCTGAAGAATATATTATTGATAGGAAAGAAGATATTAAAAAATGGTTCACCATTAAGGTAGAATATAGTATAGGGTATGATAAAATATTAGAGGATAACAATATTGTATTAGATGATGATATGTGTGTTATTAATTTTAGAGGTGGAGAATATAGGAACATACCAAACGTTTTACTGAGAAGAGAATATTGGAGAGATTCTATCAACCATATGAAATCTATTAACCCTAATATGAAATTTTTACTGATAACTGATGATATAACTACTGCCAATTCATTTATGCCATTTCCAATACAATCGTTACATATTGATGTAGGATTTGATTTTTATGTTGTGAATCAAGCCAAATGGAATATAATTTCTAATTCTACATTCGGATGGTGGGCAGTTTGGATCAATGATAAGACTAAAAAAATTATCGCACCAAAGTATTGGGCTCGTCATAATGTTAGTGATGGTTATTGGGCTACTGGTGATTCATATACAAAGGGGTTTACTTATATGGACAGAGAAGGTATATTACATGAGTATGAGTCTTGTAAAGAAGATGCAATTAATTACTATAAATCAAAAAATATAATATAATGGGAAAAATATATGACTGTTTTAACTTTTTTAATGAATTAGATATATTAGAATTAAGATTAAATATTTTATATGAATATGTAGATTATTTTGTCATTGTTGAATCTGATGTTACACATTCGGGTGAGAAAAAACCATTTTACTTTGAGGATAATAAAGAAAGATATTCTAAATTCTTAGATAAGATAATCCATTTCAAGGTAGTTGATTCACCAAATCAGTTTAATAATTTACAAAACACTAGTGATGAAACGTTAAACCAAATCTATGGTTATATCAACACACAAACTAATAGGTTTAATAGAAATACACAACCCGATTATGGTAGAGACTTCTTTCAAAAAGAATGTGTTAGAAGACCATTAATTAATTGTTCCGATGATGATACCATTATTGTATCAGATTTAGATGAAATACCAAACCCCAATATAATAAAAGAAATTAACATGTTGAATTTAGTTGACAATATTTACCGATTAAATCAAAATATGTATTGTTATTATTTGAATATGTTAAAAGAGAAAAATTGGTTTGGTAGTAGAATAATAAAATATGGTAAACTAAAAACCTTATCCATTAATGAAGTAAGGGGAGATAATAGATTAAGTATAGAGGTGCTTGATGGTGGGTGGCATTTTAGTTTTATGGGTGGATCAGAAATGGTGAAGAAAAAGATTACCTCATATTCTGCTAGAGATTTATCTAATAGTAATGTTTTAAATTCGGTGGAGAATAATATGAATAATGGTATTGATCCGTTCTTCAGAGGTAAACTTAGTATAGTAGAGATTGACGATTCATACCCTAAATATCTTTTAGATAATATTGATAGATATCAACATATGATAAAAGATTAATGGTTACATGTAAATTACAAGGTGGGTTAGGTAATCAGATGTTCCAAATCGCAACCACATACTCAACCTCTAAAGAAAACAATACAGAATATAATTTTGATTTTAACCATTGTTTCACACCGAATCAGGGTAACCCGACTAAAAAATATGAGGATAACCTCTTCAAACTAATTAATAACACATTAGATATTAAAACTATAGGTAATCTACAACAATATAGAGAACCAAAATTTTCATATAGTGACATACCTAATACCACAAATTTATATTTAGATGGGTTTTTTCAAACAGAGAAATATTTTTTAAAATATAGTGAAGAGGTAAAAAATCTCTTCTATTTTTCTACCGATCAAAAATACAAAATACAATCCTATATTGACACAATTAAAAAACCCCTAACCGCAATACATGTTCGTAGGGGGGATTACTTAAAACACCCAGATTTCCACCCTACTTGTGGTGTAGACTATTATAAAAAAGCAATGGGTGTGGTAGGTGATAGTAATTTTGTTTTTATTTCTGACGACATTGGATGGTGTAAAGAAAATTTTAAAGGGGAAAATATAACATATTCTCCATTTACAAATGAGGTGGAAGATTTATTATTAATGAGTATGTGTGATAACCAAATAATATCGAATAGTAGTTTTAGTTGGTGGGGTGCATGGTTAACAAGAAATGAAGGGGTTAAAATTGCACCCAAAAAATGGTTTGGTGTTAAAGGACCATCTGATCAAAATGACATAATACCTAAAAATTGGATTACTATATGAAAAAAGCTTTAATAACGGGGATTAATGGACAGGATGGTTCCTACCTCGCAGAATTTTTATTAGAAAAGGGTTACGAAGTATGGGGAACTGTTAAACGTAATTCCGTATCTGAAACTCAGTCAACAAGAATAGAACATTTACGTTCATCAGGTAAAATTAATTTGGAGTACGCTGATTTAACAGATATGTCATCATTAGTAAGGGTATTAAAAGATGTCCAACCAGATGAAATTTATAATCTAGCTGCACAATCACACGTAAAAGTTAGTTTTGATCAACCAATATACACCGCTAACGTAACAGGTTTAGGGACACTTAATTTATTAGAGGCGGTTAGAATGGTGTCACCACACTCAAAAATATATCAAGCAAGTTCATCTGAAATGTTTGGTAATAACATTGATGAAGATGGGTACCAAAGAGAAACAACCCCACTATCACCAGTATCACCTTATGGGTGTGCTAAAGTATTTTCATATAATATTTGTAGGAATTATAGAAATTCTTATGATATGAAAATATGGAATGGGATATTATTCAATCACGAATCACCACGAAGAGGGACAAACTTTGTCACTAACAAAGTTGTAAAAGCAGCAGTTAAAATTAAATTAGAATTACAGGATAATTTACATTTAGGTAATTTAGACGCAACTAGAGATTGGGGACACGCTAAAGATTACGTTGAAGCTATGTGGTTAATGTTACAAACTGACACCCCAGATGATTATGTGTGTTCTACAGGTGTTTCCCACTCAGTTAAAGAACTTTGTGATTATGTTTTTAATAAGTTAGATTTAAACTATCAAAACTATGTTGTTATTTCAGGTAAACATATGAGACCTGAAGAATTAACCGATTTAAAAGGTGATTCTACTAAATTAAGAAGTAAGTTGGGTTGGGAACCTAAATATACGTTTGAAACGATGTTAGATGAAATGGTAGAGTATTGGTTAGAATACTATAAAGAAAAGAATATTATATACGCGTAAAATATTATAAAATAACATTCACAATATTTAATTAATACACTATTATTAATATATGAGTAAAAGAAAATACAAAGAAATTCCAGAAGAAGAAATAATTGAGATGGAACAATATCTTAATAGAAACAACATAGAAGAAGATAAATTATTTTCAACCATATCAATAAACATCAAATGTAA
>Ga0233415_10000172_pt1 | contig 32531 bp, 28 predicted proteins | sample Na_anoxic_12_MG_FD_188631 | JGI IMG/M metagenome (GOLD analysis project Ga0233415, IMG submission 188631) | Seawater microbial communities from Saanich Inlet, British Columbia, Canada - Na_anoxic_12_MG | ecosystem: Environmental > Aquatic > Marine > Inlet | place: Canada: British Columbia...
AATTAAGGACTGTCCTTATGGCACAAATCCTTGACACTTTCTCATAATTGTTTATACTAAATTAAGATTTAACTTTAAGGTATTATAATTTCTCTTTTCCGATAAATTTTAATACAAAAAACAAGGCCCTTTCTAAACAGAGGAAAGGTTTATTTTTATGTCTAATGACCCCCGTAGTAATTTTCATTTACCTGATCTTGTTGAAATTCAAAAAAAATCTTATCAATGGTTTTGGGAAAAAGGTTTACGGGATCTTTTTGATGAGATTTCTCCAATTAAAGATTGGAGCAGCAAGGACTTTGAACTCTACTTTTCAGATTATCATTTAGAAGATCCTAAATATGATGAGATTGAAGCAAAAGCCCATAATGTTTCTTATGAGGCTTCTTTGTATTGCCGAGTTAAATTAGTCAATACTAAGACCAAACAGATTAAAGAACAGGATATTTTCTTGGGCGATTTTCCTTTAATGACTGAACGAGGCACCTTTATTGTTAATGCAGTGGAAAGAGTTGTTATCTCACAGTTAATCAGGTCTTCAGGAGTGTCTTTTACTTCTCGTTTTTTAAGAAGCCAGCAGCTTTTTGGGGCTAAAATAATTCCTAATAGAGGCGCTTGGCTGGAATTTGAAACAGACGCAGACAAAAGCATTGGCGTAAAAATTGACAGAAAAAGGAAAGTCCCAGTAACAGCGTTGCTGCGAGTTTTCTGGGCTTTAGAGAAAAAATCAGATGATTCAAAATCTCAGGAACTATTATCAAGTAAAATCAAGAATCTTTTTGCTGATGTTAATAAAGGAGAGTTTGATTTTATTGAATCTACTCTTGAAAAAGATCCTTCTAAAGAAATCGGCCAGGCATTTGTTGAAGTTTATAAACGAATCAGGCCAGGTGATTTGGCTACTGAAGATAATGCCCGTTCTTTTATTGAAGCAATGTTTTCTTTTGAAAGATACGACTTGGGCGAAGTTGGCAGATGGAAAATGGGGCAAAGATTATCTCTTGCAGGCTCCATCACCAAACAAGATCGCGTTATACGATTTGATGATCTAGTAGCTATTATAAAGGAATTAATTCAGTTGAATAATAATCCATTGGCCAAGCCTGATGATATTGACCATTTAAGCAATCGCCGGGTAAAGTCATTTGGCGAACTTCTGCAAAATAAATTAAGAGTTGGCGTGGCCAGAATGGAAAGAATAATTCGCGATAGAATCTCAACTTTTGAACATGACGAATTAATGCCCGGCCAATTAATAAATGCAAAGCCATTTATGGGCGCAGTAAAAGAATTTTTTACTTCATCACAGCTTTCCCAGTTTATGGACCAGCATAATCCTTTGGCTGAATTAGAGCATAAGAGGCGCTTATCAGCTATGGGCCCGGGCGGATTAACAAGAGAGCGCGCTGGATTTGAAGTAAGAGATGTTCATTCCAGCCATTACGGCCGAATCTGTCCGATTCATACGCCAGAAGGCCCGAATATTGGGTTAGTTGGACATTTAAGCACATGCGCGCGTTTAAATGAATATGGGTTTTTAGAAACGCCTTATCGCAAAGTAAAAAAAGGGCGATTGACTAAAGAGATTGTATATCTGACTGCAAGTGAAGAAGAAAAGCTCAACATAGCTCATGCTGGAGTAGCTGTTTCTAAAAAAGGAGAGCTCTTAGATAAAGAAGTGGAAGCGCGTGTTCATGGCCAGCCAAGCACAATCAGCCGAGCTAAGATTGATTTTATTGATGTTTTGCCTCAACAGCCAATCAGCATTGCTACTGCCTTAATACCATTTTTAGAACATGATGACAGCAACCGCGCCTTAATGGGATCAAATATGCAGCGCCAGGCAGTGGCTTGTATTAAACCAGAAGCTCCTTTAGTCGGCACAGGTATGGAAGAAAAAGCAGCTAAGGACTCTGGACAAGTTGTTTTAGCTAAAGAGGATGGCTGGGTTGAAGAGGTAAATGCCAATTGTATAAAAATCAGGAATAAAAAACCAAAAAATTCAAAAGAATATCCCTTGCGGTCATTTACCCGAACAAACCAATATACCTGTATTTGCCAGCGGCCTTTAGTTAAAAGAGGCCAATTAATTAAAGAAGGAGATATCTTAGCTGATGGGGCAGCAACTAAACAAGGATTTTTATCATTAGGGCAAAATCTTTTGGTTGCTTTTATGTCTTTGCGCGGAAGCAATTTTGAAGACGCTATTGTTCTTTCGGAAAAAGTTGTTAAAGAGGACCGTTATACTTCTATTCATATAGAGGATTTTGCATGTGATGTTAGAGAGACCAAATTGGGTCCGGAAATTACCACGCCAGATATCCCTAATGTGAGCGAAGAGCGGCTAAAAGATTTAGATGAAGAGGGAATTGTCCGGATTGGCGCTGAAGTCGGCCCTAATGATATTTTAATAGGCAAGATTTCTCCTAAAGGAGAAACAGATTTAACTGCTGAAGAGCGGCTTTTACAGGCAATTTTTGGCGAAAAAGCCCGTGATGTTAAAGATGCTTCTTTAAGAATGCCTCATGGCAAGCGTGGCCGGGTAGTTGGCATAAAGACCTTTTCGCGCGATAAAGGAGATAAATTACCAGCAGGAGTTATTAAAAGCATACAAGCAGAAGTAGCTCAATTAAGGAAAGTTTCTGTAGGCGATAAATTAGCAGGCAGACATGGCAATAAAGGTATTATTGCCAAAATTTTGCCAGAAGAAGATATGCCTTATTTAGCTGATGGAACCCCTGTAGAAGTTGTTCTTAATCCATTAGGAGTTGCTTCAAGAATGAATATTGGCCAGATTTTGGAAACTCATTTAGGCTGGGCTGCTCAAACTTTAGGGTATAAAGCTATTAGTCCGTCTTTGGCCGGAGTTAAAGAGGAAGAAATAAAGCAGGAATTGAAAAAAGCTAATCTGCCTGAAGACGGCAAGGTTATACTATATGACGGTCGCAACGGAGAGCCTTTTGAACATCCAGTAACAGTTGGATATATTTACATAATGAAATTACTGCATTTGGTTGAAGATAAAATTCATATGCGGTCAGTTGGACCCTATTCTTTAATTACTCAACAGCCTTTAGGCGGGAAAGCCCAGTTTGGCGGCCAGAGATTCGGGGAAATGGAGGTTTGGGCTTTAGAAGGATACGGAGCTGCTCACGGTTTGCAGGAGATGCTCACGATTAAATCAGATGACGTTATTGGCAGAGCAGGGACTTATGACGCGATTATAAGAGGGAAAAAAATACAGGCGCCGAATATTCCGTCTTCTTTTAATGTTCTTGTGAGCGAGCTTAAAGCTTTGGGATTGAATGTGGAGTTGATTGAGAAATAATTTTTGTCTATGTCCATATCTACAAAAGTTTCTGATTTCAAATCTATCCGTTTGAAACTGGCAAGTCCAGACGAGATTTTGAATTGGTCTTATGGAGAAGTTACAAAACCAGAAACGATTAATTACCGTACTCAAAGAGCGGAAAAAGACGGCTTATTCTGCGAGAAAATATTCGGTCCTGAAAAAGATTGGGAATGCTCTTGCGGCAAATACCGAAGGATTCGTTATAAAGGTGTTGTTTGCGATAAATGCGGCGTAGAAGTAACAAGATCAATTGTCAGGAGAGAAAGAACCGGGCATATTTCTTTAGCTGTTCCGGTTTCTCATATCTGGTTTTTACGCGGAGTCCCTTCTAAAATGGGATTGATTTTAGATAAGTCATTTCAGGAATTAGAAAAAGTTATTTATTTTGCAGGGTATATTATAACTAAAATTAACGAAGAAGATAGAAAAAAAGTAATTAGAGAAATAGACAAAGAGTACAAAACAAAAATTAAAACTCCTGCTTCTGCTAAAACTACAACTGGTAAGCAAAATTCAAAAATTAATATTAAAGAGAAAGGCAGTTTAAAAGAACAAAAAGATACGGCGATTCGTGAAGTAAGAAGTTTATATAAGTATCAAATAGTTTCAGAGATGGAATATCGTAATTTAAGTTTGAAATTTGGCCAAGTTTTTGAAGCAGGCACTGGAGCTGAAATTTTAAGAAATATTTTTGAAAAAGTGAATTTAGAGGCATTGGCAAAAGAATTAAGCGACAAAGCAAAAAAAGCCAGCCCAGCCATAAAAAGTAAAAATCTTAAAAGATTGCAATTAGTAAAAGGATTAATTGATGCCAAAATCAGACCAGAATGGTTCTTTCTAACTGTTTTACCGGTTTTACCTCCTGATCTAAGGCCAATGGTCCAGTTGGACGGAGGCCGTTTTGCCACTTCTGATGTTAATGATCTGTACAGAAGAGTGATTAATCGAAATAATCGATTGAAGCGCTTAATAGAATTAAACGCCCCAGAAGTTATTTGCCGCAATGAAAAAAGAATGCTTCAGGAAGCAGTTGATGCTTTGATTGATAATACAAGCCGCAGAGGACAAGTCATGGTAGCTGCTTCAACAGGTCAGAAACGAATTCTTAAGTCGCTCACTGACGGACTTAAGGGCAAACAAGGAAGATTTAGGCAGAATTTATTAGGCAAACGAGTGGATTATTCGGGCCGTTCAGTTATTGTTGTTGGTCCGGACTTAAAGCTTGATCAATGCGGCTTGCCTAAATATATGGCTTTGGAACTTTTTAAGCCATTTGTTATTAACAAGCTGGTTGAACGCGGATTAGCTCATAATGTACGTGGGGCTGGGCATTTGATTGAAGAAGAAATAGATGAAGTTTGGAGCATTTTAGAAGAAGTTACTAAAAACCGCTATGTGCTTTTGAATAGAGCTCCAACTTTGCATAGATTAGGAATACAGGCGTTTCAGCCGGTTTTAATTGAAGGGAACGCTATTCAGATACATCCTCTGGTTTGCAGGGCATTTAATGCTGATTTTGACGGAGACCAAATGGCAGTTCATTTGCCTTTAAGCGAAGAAGCTCAAGCAGAAGCCAAAGAAATAATGCTTTCTTCGGAGAATCTTTTAAAGCCGGCAACTGGAAATCCAGTGGCAATTCCAACACAGGATATGATTTTAGGCTGCTATTGGATGACTAAAATTGAAGAAGATTTACCTGGACAGGGAAAAATTTTTACTAACCCGTCAGAAGCGCTTTTAGCAAAACATTTTGGCTCTGTACACTTAAAAACAAGAATTAAGGTGCGAATGAATGGGGAAATTATTGAAACTTCAGTTGGCCGGATTATTTTTAATGAGCCATTGCCGCCTGAAATTGATTTTATTAATGAAACAATGAGATCTAAAAATCTGCATAAACTGGTTTCAGACTTGATAGAAAAGATTGGCATTAAAAAAACAGCTCCAATTTTAGATAAAATTAAAAGAATGGGATTTAAGTATGCTACTGCTTCAGGAATTAGCTGGGGCATGGATGATTTAAATGTCCCTAAGGAGAAAAAAGAATGGCTAAAACATGCGCATAAAGAATTAGCAATTGTGCAGAGTCAATATAACAGCGGTCTTTTAACTGAATCAGAAAGAAAGTCCCGAGTTATTGAAATTTGGCTTAATACAGCTGAAAAGGTGGCTAAGCGCATCCCAGAGATTATGGATAAAAAAAGTTCCATTTTTAATATTTATGATTCAAAAGCCAGAGGGTCTTTAAGCCAGCTTACGCAAATGATGGGAATGAAGGGATTAGTTATTAATCCAGCCGGAGAAACTATGGAATTGCCGATCAGAAGTTCTTACAAAGAAGGGTTTAGCGTTTTGGAGTATTTCATTTCCACTCACGGAGGCCGTAAAGGATTAGCTGATACTGCTCTTAAAACAGCTACTGCTGGATATTTAACAAGACGTTTAGTTGATGTTTGCCAGGATATTGTTGTCCGCGAGGAAGATTGCAAAGACAGAAAGGGAATTTATATCTATCGGGAAGACGAAGAGGATATGGGGAATTCTTTTGCCTCGCGGATTTATAGAAGAACTTGTCTGGAAAAAGTTATTAAGTCAGGAGCAGTTCTGGCTAAGCAGGGTCAGGTAATTGATAAAGAAGCAGCTCAGAAAATAGATGAGGCTGGAATTGATAAGTTAAGAGTGAGGTCAGTGATTAGCTGTCAATCATTAAATGGAGTTTGCCAGAAATGCTATGGTTATGATTTAGGCCGGAATAAAACAGTCAAATTAGGTGAAGCCATCGGCATTATTACTGCTCAAGCCATTGGCGAACCAGGCACACAGTTAACGTTGAGGACTTTCCATACTGGCGGAGTGGCTGGCGGACAAGACATTACTCAGGGATTGCCTAGAGTGGAGGAAATTTTTGAAGCCCGTCCGCCTAAAGGCAAGGCAATTATTTCAGAAGTTGACGGCAAGGTTAAAGAAATTGTTGAAAGCGGAGAGCAAAGAATTATTCAAATAGAGCCAATCAGCCCTGATGTAAAATCGGGAAAAACCAAGATATTGGAATACAGCTTGCCAATTAAATTAGCTGTTAATGTTGAGAAGGGAGATTTAATCGCTAAAGGTCAGCGGCTTGGCGAAGGGCACATTGACTTAAAGGAGTTGTATAAAACAGCTGGAGCTGAAGCAGTCCAGAGGTATATTATAAGGGAGGTCCAGAAAATTTATACTTTTGCCGGAGAGAATATAAATGACAAGCATGTAGAAATGATTATTCGGCAGATGTTCTCCCGCATTAAAGTAAAGAGTTCAGGCACAACCAATCTTTTAGCTGATTCTATTATAGAAAAGAACCGTTTTCAAAAGGAGAACAATAAAGTTTCTAAAAAAAGTGGACAATTAGCAATTGGCGACCAGTTGTTATTAGGCATTACAAAAGTATCCTTGAGCACAGAAAGTTTTCTCTCAGCTGCTTCTTTTATTGAGACGACTCGCGTTTTAATCAATGCCAGCGTTCAAGGCAAAGAAGATAAATTAAGAGGATTGAAAGAAAACGTAATTATTGGTAAACTAATACCAGCAGGTACGGGATTTGTGAGATAATTTTAGAATTTAACATTGCTCGGAAAACGAAATTTTTTAAATTGCTTATCCCTGCCCTCGCTTTGCTCGGGCGCGCGCCCACACCTACAATTTAAAAAATTTGCTTTCTTCACAATGTTAAATTACTTATGAAAAAAAAACGCCCTAAAAAAAAGATAAAGCCTAAGAAATTAGCGCGCAAGAAATCAATTCTTCGTTCTGACACTAAAAAAGGGATTCTGGCTGTGGTATTTTTTACTTTGGCTATTGTTAGTCTTTTGAGTTTTTTGAATGGCGCTGGAATTTTCGGCAATTATTTTTTGAAATTCAGCCAAGTGTTTTTTGGCAAGGGGTTTTTCTTTGTTACTATTAGCTTTGTTTTAATTGGTTTGGCGATTCTTTTCCCTAAATTAAATCAGGGGGTTAGAGATAAGCCGTCTTATAAAACTATTTTTCTCGGAATTATCCTTTTTATTCTTAGCATCTTAGGGATTTTTCATATTTTAGGCAATGGCACATCTTCCTTAACAGGCGGTTATCTTGGCATTGTGCTTGGCTATCTGCTTATTGAATACTTAAGTTTTTGGGCTGGCTTAGTAATTTTATTGGCTCTTTTAACGATCTCTATTTTAGTTGTTTTTAATATCTCCCTTATTCCATTAAAGAAAGAAGAACAAGTTCTTGAATCTATTAAGGAGGATGCCCAGGCAGAAAAAAGTCTTTGGCAGAGGATTAAAGACAAAAAAAAGACTCAAGAATCAAAGCCTGAGCAAAGCGATAGTCTTTTAGGCTCAAGAATCTCTCCAGAAGACAGAATTAAGGCAAAAGATAGAACAAGAGAAAATTCTGAGCAAGTTGATTTTGGCAAAAGTATTTCAATTGCTTCTAGTAAAGCAGCTGCAGATTTTAAGCTTCCTACACTTGACTTTCTGGAAAAAGATAAGGGACAGCCAACTAGTGGAGATATTAAGGCCAATATTAATATTATTAAGCGAACTTTGGAAAATTTCGGTATTGAAGTGGAAATGGCAGAAGTTAATATCGGGCCGACTGTTACGCAATACACCTTGAGACCTGCTCAAGGGATAAAGCTATCCAGAATTACTGCTTTGCATAATGATTTAGCCCTGGCTTTGGCAGCTCATCCTTTGCGTATAGAAGCGCCGATTCCTGGCCGTCCATTAGTAGGAATAGAAATTCCAAATAAATCAATTGTTTTGGTTCGTTTATATACTCTTTTGGAAAGGCCCACTTTTCAAGAATCAGCTCCTTTGACTTTTGCTTTAGGCAGAGATGTGGCAGGCAATCCGATGTTTACTGATTTGTCTCAAATGCCACATTTATTAGTGGCTGGAGCGACTGGCACAGGCAAAACAATTGCCTTAAACAATTTAATTATTAGTTTGCTTTATCGCAATTCTCCGGACAATCTAAAATTTATTTTAATTGATCCAAAAAGAGTTGAATTAACAGCTTATAATTCAATCCCTCATCTAATAGCTCCTGTTATTGTTCAGCCGGAAAAAGCAGTTGGCTCTTTGCGCTGGGCCGTGAGCGAAATGGAAAGACGTTTTGAAGTTCTTCAAGGAGCAGGGAAAAGAGATATAATGGCGTATAATAAGGCAAGAACAAAGGATATGGAATCAATGCCTTATTTGGTTATTGTTATTGATGAATTGGCTGATTTAATGTCGTCTTATGGCAGGGAAGCTGAAGCAGCGATTGTCCGTTTAGCACAGATGGCGCGGGCAGTTGGCATTCATTTAGTTGTTTCTACTCAAAGGCCTTCTGTAGAAGTTATTACGGGTTTGATTAAAGCGAACATTACTTCGCGTATGGCTTTCCAAGTAGCTTCTCAAATTGATTCCAGAACTATTTTAGATATGGCTGGTTCAGAAAAATTATTAGGCAATGGAGACATGCTTTTCTTGGCCGGCAATTCAGCCAAGCCGCGAAGAATCCAGGGCTCATATATTTCTGACAAAGAGATTAAAAGGGTTACTGATTATTTAAGAGAAACAAGAGCGCCAGATTATAAGGATGAGGTAACTGTTGAATCAGACCAAAGACAAGCAAAAAGAGGAACAGGGTTTAGCGGCTCTGACATAGAAGATGAATTATACGAAGAGGCAAAAGAAACAGTTGTTCAGGCAGGCAAAGCATCAGCTTCTTTGCTCCAGCGCAGATTGCGCGTTGGCTATGCCCGGGCAGCCCGTCTTTTGGATATACTAGAAGAAAGGGGTATAGTTGGTCCAGCTGACGGCGCTAGGCCAAGAGATGTTTTTATAGACGAAGGAGAGGTTGAATAGAATTTTTAATTTTCAATTTATTACTTTCTAGTAAATGGCAAAAGTCCCATAATACGGGCTTTTTTTATTGCTTTAGATAGTTTTCTTTGATGCTTAGCACAGACATTGGTCCTCTTAGGCGAAATTATTTTTGCCTGGCCAGAAATAAACTGATTTAGCAAATCAGTATCTTGATAATCAATATTTTCTATTTTCTGCTGGCAAAAGTAACAAGACTTCATCATAATTTAAAATGGTATATTCTTTACATCAACTTCTTCTTTACTCTCGTTATTCTCTTGATTTTCTTGATTCTGTATTGGTTCTTCTGCTTCAATAACTGGTATTTCCTCATTGTCTTTAATAGCAGGAGCATCGGCTTCTTTGTTTGTTGGAACTGTTTGGCTTTGCGCGGCTCTGGGACCCATTTGCATATTTTCCGCAATAATTTCAGTCCTATATCTTTTGTTGCCGTCTTTATCTTCCCAAGAATTGGTTTGAATGCGGCCTTCAATCAGAATTAATTGGCCTTTATTTAAATAGCGCGAGCAAATATCAGCTAATTTGCCAAAAGCGACTATATTATGGAATTCAGTTGATTCTTTTTTTCCTCCTTCTCTATCATTCCAAACTCTGTTTGTTGCTAATCCAAAAGAGGCGACTGTTTGTCCAGAAGGCAGAGTTCTGCTTTCTGGGTCGCGGGTTAATCTGCCAACAATAATTGCTTTATTAAAATTCATAATTATTATGTCATCCTGAACGAAGTGAAGGATCTAGAAGACAGAGATTCTTCGCCTGCTGGCTCAGAATGACAATAGGCTATTCGTTTAATATTTCGTCTAATTTTTTATCTAATTCTTGTATTTTGACCTTTTCTTTTTCCACGACGCCTTTTAAGTCAGGATCTTGACCTTGCGTCGGGACTTTTCCCCATAATGGTTCAATCCGGTCAATCATTTTAGAATCTATGCTTTGCTTAACTATTTTTGATTTTTTTGTCTTTTTGTATTCCTTAGACTGTTTTTGAATAGTAATTAGATAGCGAATAATATTTTTTTCTAAATTTAGTTGTTCACAAAGCTTATGCATTTCCGAAATCGGCAAGAGGAAATTTAAATTTAAGTAAAAAGCGTCCTCGTGTTTTTGGATCTTGTAAGGCAGATTCTTTTTAATAGGATGAATTAATGATCTCTCCTCTTGAATAGACCCGTTGCTGTTAACAATCATCTGCTTTATTTTCTGGACAGATTCGTCTAATTTTTCCTGCTGCAACAGAGGAGAAAGGAAACATGTTAATTGATAAGATTTTTTCTCTTCATTCATGCTAATAGATTAGCAGAGGAGATAACAAAGGTCAAGTGATCACAAGGACTAATTTTAAGGACTGTTCTTGTGAAGATACCCCCTGGCGAATTCCTGGCCAGTCATTGGGTTTTTGCCGGCCGGCTGTACTAATTCTAAAAGCAAATAGCCATTTTTAGTCTTGATTGCTGCCTTGTCTTGCTGATTAATTGCTTTGGCTTTTAAAATTTTTATTCTCTTGTTATTAAGAATAAGCCAGGCTCCAGGCCAGGGATAAAAAGCCCTCACCATTCTTTGTATCTGTTCAGCGCTTTGTTTTAAGTCAATTTGGCCGTGTTGCCGTGTAAATATTTTTGTATAAGTAGCTTTGCCATGTTCTTGAAGAATTGGTTTAATTTCTTTTTTAAGATACTGGGGGAGAATTTTGATGAGCAGATTAGCTGATTTTTGAGATAGTTCTTTTTCTAGGGTTTGGTAGTTATCATTGTCTTTAATAATAATTTTTTCTTGAGCAATAATAGGGCCATGGTCCATTTTTTCATCCATAAGCATAATGGTTATGCCAGTTAGTTCTTTTCCTTTTAAAATAGCGGTTTGAATAGGCGAGGGCCCGCGATATTTAGGCAGAAGAGATGGATGGAGATTAAGGCAGCCGAATTCGGGTATTTTAAGAATTTTTGCAGGGATTATCTGCCCATAATCTGCAGTGATTATTAAATCAGGAGATAAATCTGAAATTTGAGATTCAAAATCAGAAATTTTTTCTGGCTGTAAAATAGATAGTTTATGCTTAAGGGCTATTCTTTTAATTGGCGAAACGGTCAATTCACGCTGTCGGCCGGCTGACTTATCAGGCACAGTGATAACAGCTGTTATTTTATAATAACTGTTAATTAATTTCTCTAAAATGGGCACAGCGAATTGGCCAGTGCCTATGAAAAGAATTTTTGTTTTTAAATTGGTCATAATAGTTTATGGTCTACAATCAAAATGCCATTTAAATGGTCAACTTCATGCTGAATAACTCTGGCTAAAAGACCCTCGGCTCGTATTTTTATTTTCCTGCCCTCGGTATCCACCGCTCGAGCGGTAATTTTAAAAGGCCTTTCAACCGGAACAATTATATTAGGCAAGCTTAAGCATCCTTCAGGCATGATTTCTTTTTTTGTTGAGAATTTCTTTATTTCAGGATTTATTAAAGCCATTGCTTTTTCGTTTTTGTCAGGCTGGACAACAATAATGCAAAGCGATTTGTTTACTTGTGGCGCTGCCAGGCCAATATCATTTGGACCCGACTCTACTATTTCTTTCATATCTAAAATTAGCCGCTTAATTTCAGCGCTTATTTCATTGACTTTTTTTGCTTTTTCACGCAAGACAGGATTGTCCTGGCCAGTTTGTATTTTAAGCATATATTTATTTTATAATTTTCCATTTAATATCTGATTCTTGTCCAGCGAATTCTTTCCATTCGTCATCCTGGCTTATAACATACCATTTTTTTCTGCTCACTGACCAAATCATTGGCTGATTTCTAAAAAATGGCTTTTTAACTATTTCTTTGGGTTTAAGTTTATCTAATTCTAACCATTTTTTGAATACAGTTTCAATAGCATAATCCAGATTGCGTGATTTGGCCCATTTAGCTACTTTGGTTATAGCTTTTTTAGCTTCTCTTAAAGAGCCGGCTAATTCTAAAAGCTGTTTGGCTGGTCTGGTATATCTGGAATAGACTATTTTCTTTTTTTTGGCGTCATTTTTAATTTTATCCAAACTTAATCCTTTGGTTTTGAAATAATAATTAACAATTTTTTGGATATTTGTTTCTTTTGTAGGCATGGTGTAATTTAAAAGATATGCAGTTAGTTATTGCTCGAAGACAAATTTTTTTGAATCGCTTATCCCTGCCCTCGCTTCGCTCGGGCGCGCGCCCACACCTACGATTCAAAAAAATTGTCTTCTTCGCAATTATGATTATATATTTCCTTTATAAACATACTTTAATCCGGCTTTTATTCCGATTTGATAGGCATTTTCAAGTGTTTCTAATGGAGTAGCTGATAAATTTTTGAGTTTCCAGGATATTTCTGGAGAAAATCTGGAAATATGCCAAGGTGTTTCTGCTCCTAATTCTTTTTTAATGAATTGGGCGATTTTTTTAAGCATATTTGGCTGATTAGTCAGTCCAGGAATAATTAATGTAGTTAGTTCCACCCAAACGTTATTTTTTTTAAGTTCTTTAATATTTTCTAAAACCGGCTTTAATTGACCTCCGCAGTACTTTTTATAAAAACTATTATCAAATGATTTTAAGTCAACATTAGTTGCATCAAGATATGGAATAATTAGCTTTAAAGTTTGCGGGCTCATAAATCCGTTGGTTACCCAGATATTCTTAAGCCCTTTTTCTCTAGCTAATTTCATTGTTTCTAAAGCATATTCCAGAAAAATAGTTGGTTCAGTGTAAGTATAGGAGATGCTTGAGCAGTGATTATTCAAGGTATCCTGGATAATTTTTTCAGGGGTCAGATTATAACCGCCTTGGCTTGATTGAGAAATACTCCAATTTTGGCAGTTAGCGCATCGAAAATTACAGCCAACAGTAGCAATGGAATAAGTATATGTTCCAGGCAAGAAATGATAAAGAGGCTTTTTCTCAATTGGATCAATATTAGCAGCTACAGCTTTTCCGTAAACCAAAGAATAAAGTTTTCCATCTTTATTTTTTCTAACATTGCAAATGCCTCTTTTGCCTGGAAGAATAACGCAATGATGTGAGCAAGCATTGCAGCGAACTCCTTTTTTAGGCAATTTTTTATAAAGCAAAGCTTCTTTCATTGCTTTTAATTATAATCCTTCTTTGTTATAATTCAAAGTAAATATGATGCATCGTATTTTTTTAGCTATAAATTTACCAGAGCAAATTAAGAAAGAATTATTAAAATTTCAAAACCAGTGGGCTGATTTGCCAGTTCGCTGGACAAAAAAAGATAATTTACATATTACCTTGGTTTTTCTTGGCTATTTAAATGACGAAGAGATATTAGAAGTTTGTAAATTAACTCGTAAAGCAGCCCAAAAACATCAGCCATTTGAGATAAAATTAAAGCGAATTTATTTAGGTCCTAATAATTTGCCGCGAATGATTTGGATAAAAGGAGAAGAAAATCCTGATTTAGTTAAATTGAAAAACAATTTGGAAGGCAAATTGCTTAATCACCGAGAAAATAGGCCCTTTCAAGTTCATATTACTTTAGCGAGAATCAGACAAGGAGAATGGCAGCGTTTGCCTGATAAACCCAAAATAGATAAAGAAATTTCTTTAGTTTTTCCAGTTGATTCCATAGAAATAATGGAGAGTTATTTATCAAGAAAAGGACCTGATTATACTGTTTTAGAATCAGTTGAATTAGGAAATTGATTATGGAAATTCTTGGAGTAAAAATAGACAATCTGGATAGAAAGGAAATTCTTGAGAAAATAGAGGAGTTTTTAGAAGACAACAAACAGCATTATATTGTTACACCTAATCCGGAATTTTTAGTTAAAGCGCAATCAGACAAAGAATTCAAGAAAATTCTTAATAAAGCGGATTTATCTGTCCCTGATGGAATTGGTTTAGTTTTTGCTTCTTGGTTTTTAGGACAGCCGATTAAAGAACGGACAGCAGGAGTAGATTTAATGGAAGAAATTTGCAAGAAAGCGGCTCAAGAAAAATGGCCAGTTCTTTTATTAGGCGCTGAAAAAGGGGTGGCAGAAAAGGCAGTAGAGAATTTGAGGAAGAAATATAAAGGGTTGAAAATAATAGAGATAAGGACAGTCCTTGAAATGACGTCCTTTTGCAAAAGGACGTCATTTCAAGGACTGTCCTTATTGTTTGTTGCCTTAGGCGCTCCCTATCAGGAGAAGTTTATTTATAATAATCTAAAAAAAATGCCTTCAGTTAAATTAGCTATTGGCGTGGGCGGGGCTTTTGATTTCATATCAGGCAAAACTCTGCGGGCTCCTAAGTTTTTGCGTTTGATTGGCCTTGAATGGCTTTGGCGATTAATTCTTCAGCCATGGAGAATTAGGCGTATTTTTAGAGCAGTGATTAAATTCCCTTGGTTGGTTGTTTTAAACAGACTTATCCACAGCTGATCATTTTATTTTATAAAAAAATGTTGTATTATAATAAAAGGAAGGAGACCGCAGTTAATTAAGTTTTCGGAGGAAACTTGGTTAAGCGGATAAAATTATGGGAAATATATGGTTATGGATAATAATTGCAGCAGTTGCGATTGTTATTTTGTTCTTTGCTTTTAAGCCAAAGAAAAAAGAATCAATGCCTGAAGATATTTCAGCTCCAGAAACTCCTAGTCCAACAGAATCATCAGATAATGTTGAAGAAAATTCTTCTGAAGAAGAAAAACCAATGGAATAAATTGTAAAACTAAATTTCAAGTAGATAAAAATCTGACTGCTTTTTTAAGTTAGCCAGATTTTTGTTTTTTAATTATAATTATGCTAAAATAAATTTGAAACATGAAAAAGATTTTTAGACATCCTTTAGTTTTATCTTTATTAATTATAGGCGGTTTGTTTTTTTTGAATTACCAAGGCCTATTAAAAAGCCCTCAAGACCTTTTTTTTAGATTATTTGCTCCAATAGAAAAAATTATCTATCAGACTTCTTTAAAAACTAGTAATTTTTTTAATTCTATTGATTCAATTAACAGGCTTAATACTGAAAATTCTGAACTGAAGCAGGAAAACGAAGAACTTTTAAGCAAAATTATTCAATTAAAAGAAATGGCTTGGGAAAATGAATTTCTCCGTGAGCAAATGAATTTGCCAGATTCAGAAAACAGACAGCTCATATTAGCAGATATTGTTGGACAAGATTCGTCAGGTCTGGGGAAGTATATTTTGATTGATAAAGGAGGAAAACAAGGAGTTAAAAAAAATGCCCCTGTTATTACAGCCGGCAATATTTTAATTGGCCAGGTAATTGAATTAACTGATTCTTTTGCCATGGTTCAATTGATTACTGATTCTAACAGCCGTATTAATGCCTTAATCCAGGAATCAAGAATAGCTGGTTTGGTTAAAGGAGGCCAAGAATCAAGTTTAATTATTGATTTGTTGCCGCAAAGGGAAAAAATCAAAGAAGGAGAAGTAGTTATTACTTCAGGGTTAGCTGGATTGTTTCCAAAGGGATTGCTTATTGGACAAATTCAAGAAGTTTCCTTTTCTGATGTTCAAATTTCTCAAAAAGCTAAAATTAAAACAGCTGCAGATTTCAACAAACTGGAGAAAGTTTTTGTGATAATTAAGGACAATAATTAAGATAGTTATGAAACCTTTCTTGATTATTCTAATTTTGTTAATAGCGATAATTCTACAGACAACAGCTGCTCCTTTTTTGTCGATTTCAGGAAACAGCCCTAATTTGATTTTAGTCCTGGTTTTGATTTTAGTTACTTTTAAGGATTTTAAAGAAATATGGTGGGTTATTGTTTTAGCCAGTTTGTTTTTAGAATTGTTTTCCGGACTTATGTTCGGTCTAATCAGCTTAAGCTTGATTTGCGCTGTTTATTTGATTGATTGGATTAACAAAAATTTTTCTGCAACTAAACTTTGGATGAAAACCGTTTTCATAGGTTCAGGCATTCTATTGTACAATTTACTTTTAATTGTTTTAGGCAGATTGTTCCATTTAGATTTATTTTTTAGCCTAAAATATTTATTTATTAATATAATTTATAATCTATTAATAATGATTATATTTTTTTCTTTGGTATATGGAGCGAAAAAAGTATTTTATCAAGAATAGAGCTAAGGAGGATATTGAAGCAGAGGAGATTTTTTTGGATGCCGAAGCAATCCGTTCTTTAGAAGAAAAAGGCAAGCTGGAAAAACCAATCAAGCGCCGTAGTTTCATTCTATTTTATTTAATTATTATTTTCGGTTTATCAGTCCTATTCTTTAGAGCTGGTTATTTACAAATTATTAGAGGAGAGTATTATCATAATTTAGCTCAAGGCAACAAATTAAGGATTTATTCTCTGCAAGCTCCGCGGGGAATTATTTATGATTGCTCTGGACAGGCCTTAGTCAGAAATATACCAAGATTTGATTTGGTAGTTGACTTGAATGATTTCTTAGATAATTCTGATTCAATACAGAATGAAATTTTAGAAAAAATAATCAGCATTGTTAATGATGAGAATAACTTAGATTCAAAAGAAGAATTCAAAAAACAAATAGAAGAAGCTTGCCAAAAAATGAGCCAAATGGTTTTAATCAAAGGGGTTGAACATTCAGCAGCTTTAATTATGGAAAGCTTGGTTAATGATTGGCCAGGGTTGCGAATAGAAAAAACGCCCAGCGAGAATATATTTTTACCCCTTACTTTTCCCATATCTTGGGCTATACTGGACAGGTTGATGCTAATGATTTAGAAAGCCATGAAGATTATTCATTAAATGACCAAATTGGCAAAACAGGATTGGAATGTGAATATGAAGATTTTTTGCGCGGAGAACCTGGACAAGACCAAATTGAAGTAGACCATTTGGGTAAAACCCAAAAATTATTAGCTAGCAAACAAGCCCAGCCTGGCCAAGGATTAGTTCTTTTTATTAATCAGGAATTACAGGAGAAAATTTATCAGTCATTGAATAAAATGCTTGATCAGATTTTTTTCAAAAATAAGTCAAAAAAAGCAGTTGGCTTGGCAATTAATCCTAATAACGGCAATATATTAGCTTTAGTGAGTCTACCTGATTTTAATAATAATCTTTTTGCCCGGGGAATTTCTCAAGACAGTTTAGATTTTTTGGAGAATGAATTTAGCCAGCCCTTTTTGAATAGAGCTTTGGCTGGACAATATCCGTCTGGTTCTATAATAAAACCGCTGATTGCCTCAGCTGCTTTGGAAGAAAAAGTTATCAGCCCCAGCAGGAAAATTAATTGCCAAGGAGCATTAAATATTTTTAATAAATACAATTCTCAAATAGTTTATAATTTTCCTGACTGGAAAGCCCATGGATTAACTGATATGATTAAAGCTATTGCTGAATCATGTAATGTATATTTTTACACTATTGGCGGGGGATATGGGGGAATAGAAGGTCTCGGTGTTGAGAAGATCAAGAAATATTTAGAATATTTTGGATTAGGACAGGAAACAAAAATAGATTTGCCTCAGGAGGAAATCGGTTTGATACCAGATGAAGAATGGAAAAAGGAAAATAAGCCGGAAGAAGAATGGTATCTTGGAGATACTTATCATTTGGCAATAGGCCAGGGAGATATTTTAGTTACTCCTTTGCAAATAGGCATGGCCATAGCAAGTATTGCTAATAACGGTATCTTATACCAGCCACAATTAGTTGATAAAATTGTTGATTCAGATAAAAATGTAATCAGTGATATTTTGCCGAAAGTCATACAGGAGAATTTTATCCAGCCGCAGAATATTAAAATAGTTCAGCAAGGAATGAGGCAAGCTGTTTTAAGCGGTTCTGCGCAATCTCTGTCTGATTTACCTGTTAAGGTGGCTGGGAAAACAGGCACAGCTCAATTTGGAACAGAAGACATGACTCATTCTTGGTTTGTTGGCTTTGCCCCTTACAATGATCCGGAAATTGTATTAGTTGTTTTAATAGAAGGCGGCGGCGAAGGGCATAAATCAGCTGTTCCGGTTGCAAAAGAAGTATTTGAATGGTATTTTAGTAAATAATTATAAAGCTTTGAAGATGAATTTTTTTGAATCGCTTATCCCTACCCTCACTTTGCTCGGGCGCGCGCCCATACCTACGATTCAAAAAAATTATCTTCTTCGCTTCAGTTTAAAATAATGAAATATATTTCTTCAGAAGGGCTTAAAAAAATAAAAGAAGAATTAGAAGGAAGAAAGACGGCTAAACGCCAAGAAATTGCCGAACGACTTGCTGAGGCAAAATCTTTGGGCGATTTAAGCGAGAATACTGAATATGCAGCAGCTAAAGACGACCAGTCATTCAATGAAGGGAGAATTTTAGAATTAGAACAGATTATTAAAGAAGCAAATTTAATCAGGCCAAACCAGAAAAGAATAAAGAAAATTCAAATAGGTTCAGTTGTTGAAGTAAAATTAATTAAAGGGAGGACTAATAAATATGTTTCAGGAAAGCAATCCTTTATGATTGTTGGCTTTCATGAAGCGAGTCCGTCCCATGGAAAAATTTCCAATGAGTCGCCTTTGGGCATGGCCTTTTTTGGTCATGAGATTGGTGATAGAATAGAAGCAGAAACCCCTAATGGGAAAATGGAATATAAGATAATAAATATCAAATAAAAATGTCTTCTATTGAATCAATAAAAAAGAATAGAATTAAAAAATTAGAAAACATTCAGAAGCAAGGGATTAATCCTTATCCAGCTAAATCTAATAGAACTTGCACTTGCAAAGAAGCAATTAATCAGTTTGAAAAATTAGCTGCTGGAAAGCCCTCCAAAGGCGGGTCTGCCTCTGGCAGAGAAATATTTTTAGTTGGCAGAATAAAAGCTATTCGAACGCATGGCGGTTCTGCTTTTGCCAACATTGAAGATGGTTCAGCTCAATTCCAAATTTATTTAAAAAAAGATGAAATAGGCGATAAGGAATTTATCTTTTTTCAGGATAATTTTGATGTAGGAGATTTCATTGAAACTAAAGGCAAGCTTTTTCTAACAAAAAAAGGCGAGAAAACATTATTAGTTAAAGATTATCGGATTTTAGCCAAGAGCTTATTCCCTTTGCCGGAAAAATGGCATGGATTGAAAGATGTTGAAGAAAGATTCAGGAAAAGATATCTTGACTTGATGATGAATCAGGAAGTAAAAAAGATTTTTAAAAAGCGAAGCGAAATTATTGAGAGAATGAGAGATTTCTTGCGCCAAAATAAATTTATTGAAGTAGAAACTCCAATTCTACAGTCATTATACGGAGGAGCTAGCGCTAAACCTTTTAAAACTCATCTTAATGCTTTAGACATAGATTTATATTTAAGAATTGCTCCGGAACTGTATCTGAAAAGATTATTAGTTGGCGGATATGAGCGTGTTTTTGAAATTGGCCGATGCTTTAGAAATGAAGGCATGGACAGGGAGCATAATCCTGATTTTACTATGCTGGAATGCTATGCTGCATATTGGGATTGGGAAAAATTAATGAAATTTATGGAGGAAATGATGCATTATCTTGACCCAAAGATTTTCCCAAAGAAATGGGATAGAGCAGAATACAAGGACATTGTTAAAAATAACAATGAGAAGGAGAGCTTTGCTAAAATTGAAAAGCCAACCTTTATTTTACATCTGCCTAATATCCCTCTTTGCAAAGAAGAGCAAGCGCTTCAAGGAATTGTCAATGGGGTAGAGATAATTAAAGCTTTTACTGAACAGAACGATCCCTTGGAACAGAGAAAGGCTTTTGAGCAACAGGAAATTTTGCGCAAGGAAGGCAATGAAGATGCTCAAAGATTGGATGAGGACTTTTTAATGGCCTTGGAATACGGCATGCCCCCATCTGCTGGATTCGGCTTAGGAATAGACCGCTTAGTCCTTCTTTTAACAAAAGCCCATAGTTTAAGAGAATCAATCTTATTCCCATTAATGAGGAATAAAAAATAGATTTATCAAATTTGTTTTTTCGCTTTATTAGAAATTAGAAATTGAAAATTATATTCATGCTTGATATAAAATTTATTAGGGAAAATCCGGATAAAGTAAAAGAAGGCTGTAAAAAAAAACAGGTTAAAGTTGATATTGGCCGGCTTTTAAAGGTGGATAAAGAGAGGCGAGAGTTATTGCAGAAAGCAGAAGGATTAAAAGCAGAACAAAATAAGCTTGGCAAAGACCAGCATGAAAAAGCTAAAGGAATTAAAAGCGAAATAAAGAAATTAGAGCCGGAATTAAAGAACAAAAGAGAAGAGCTTGATAAATTAATGCGCCAGATTCCTAATTTGCCTTTAGATAATGTTTTAGAAGGAAAAGGCGAAGAAGATAATCAAGTTTTAAGACAAGAAGGACAAAAGCCAAAATTCAGTTTTCCAATAAAGGACTATTTAACCATTGCTGAAGATTTGGATATTATTGATATTAAAAGGGCTGCTAAAGTTAGCGGAACTCGTTTTGGTTATCTTAAAGGAGGAGCTGTTTTGTTAGAATTTGCTTTAATCCAATTAGCTTTTGATATTTTGTTTAAACAAGGTTTTATGCCAATAATTCCGCCAGTAATGCTTGGACATAAAGCTATGGAAGGAATGGGATATTTGGACAGAGGAGCAGATGAGGTCTATCATTTAGAAAAAGATAATTTATACTTAATTGGCACATCTGAGCAATCAATAGGAGTAATGCATATGGATGAAATTTTTCAGGAAAAAGAATTGCCCAAAAGATATGTTGGTTTTTCAACCTGTTTTCGAAGAGAGGCCGGGGATTATGGCAAAGATACTAAAGGAATTTTAAGAGTTCATCAATTTGATAAAGTGGAAATGTTCAGTTTTTGCAATCCTGATAAATCAGAACAAGAACATAAATTATTCTTATCTTTAGAAGAAAAATTTATGAAATTGCTAAGTTTGCCTTATCAGGTAATTGATATTTGTACTGGAGATTTAGGCGATCCAGCAGCTGCCAAATTTGATATTGAAGCATGGATGCCTGGCCAGAATGAATATAGAGAAACTTACTCAGTTAGTAATTGTACTGATTGGCAGGCGCGCCGGCTGAATATTCGTTATAAAGCAAAAGATGGAATGAAATTTGTTCATACTTTAAATGGAACGGCCATTGCTATTGGAAGAACGCTTATTGCTATTATTGAAAATTATCAGCAAAAAGATGGGAGCATTAAAATTCCAGAAGTTTTGCAGAAGTATATGGGAGGAATTAAATTAATTAAGGACAGTCCTTGAAATTACGTCCTTTTGCAAAAGGACGTAATTTCAAGGACTGTCCTTACGACTCAATGAAAGAAAATCGCTATAAAAAGGGAAAAAGAAAATCCTTTAAGCTGATATTGTTTGGAGGATTGTTTTTTTGCCTGCTCGGAGGAGCAATATATTTTGCTGTGTGGTCTGATTTTTTTTGGATAGAAGAAGTTGAATTTGCAGATAGTCCTTCTGGAACAGAAAAAATATCCCTAATTGTTCAGGAAAATTTAGAAGAGAAAATCTGGCGGGTTATTCCGCAAAAAAGCATTGTTTTAATTCCTGTTAATAAGATTAGAAATAATATTTTAAACAGCTTCCCAGAAATTAAAGAAGTTGTTATTCAAAAGAAACTGCCTAATATTTTAGAAATAAAAATAGAGAAAAGAGAAATGATTGGCATTTGGTGCCAGATTAAGGAATTAGAGCAAAAAAAAGAAGAAACTGCCACATCAACAGAAGATGTTATAATAAAAAATAAAGAGAGAAAAATTGATAAATGTTTTCACATAGACAAAGAAGGAGTTATTTTCAAGGAGTCGCCTTTGATAAGGGGCAGTTTGATCTTAAATATTTATGGCTTTAAAAATGAGCCAGTTGAATTAAGAGATAATATAACATCTCCAGAAATAATGGATTTTATTTTAAGCGTCAGAAATGGGCTGCCATTGAAATCAAATAATTTTGAAATAGTTTCTATTGAAGATTTAAGAGTAACGAGTTCTAATAATTGGCAAATTTATTTTAATCCGAGTTATTCAGCTGATTCACAATTAAATGCCTTGAAAATGATTTTAGAAGAAGAGATTAAAGAAAATATTAATTCTCTGGAATACATTGACTTAAGAATAGAAAACAGAGTGTATTATAAATGATAAACAAAAATAGAGTTTCCGATGACTCTAACCGGTTCGTATTGGTTTAGCCAATTATAGTAGCCGGTTTTTTCATTGTATTCAGAATCAGGAACGCCCCGGCCGCCTTGGAGCATAGTTGCTGAAACAGCCAGCCAGGAGTTTGCTGGCAATTCAGATGGATTGCGTTCTCCCCACCATGGACGGAATTTTTCTTTTAAGCGATATTCTAATGAATCTCCGCCAAAATAATCAACATAAATTGTTTGAATATTATTTTCTTCTGAGAATTTAGCTAATCTTTTTAAGTCCTGACCCCAGTCAAGATTGGAATCAGTAACATATTTATAGCCCTGGCTTGGCCCGTGAATGCTTTCATTAAAATATGTTAAAAAATGAGGATAGACTATAATAGCTCCTGAAGCGTACCAAATAAGAAGGATAAAAATAAAAGCTGATTTGAAAGGCGTTTTCAGCCATTTGATAATTTGTCCGCTGATTAGAATATACAAAACAGGGAAAGTAGGCAGAATATGCCTAATGCCAATATTAAGATTGCTTCTAATGCTCACAATCCAGTAAAGCGCCAAGAAAGAAAGCAAGGCAAATTCTGCAAAGTGTTTTTTGATGAATAATAAGCAATATTTTAATTTGGAATAGCCTTTGTTTTTCAGAGGTTTTCCGCCGATATTTATAAGCGCAATTAAAATAAGGGCAAATAAAGCCAATGGTACTTTAATTAAAAATACAAAAGGGAAATAATTAGGCCAGGCGTTTTTAGAAATTTCTCCTAAGAAATAAGTTGTATTGCCTCCGGCAGCTCTTTGAATAACCATTAAAAGACCTAAAAAGAATTGACTATAAGGGCGAAGTATCGGCTTATCAGCCATCCAGATAACTGGATCTGCCAGCCATCTTTTGCCAAATGTTTGTAGAATTGTTTGAGTGTCATTTAATTGTCTTTCTACTGGATAATCCCAGACATGGAATTGATAAAGAGGCCAAACAAGAGCCATGGCTATTATGCCGATAAGCAGAAGCCCAAGGATTGGGGACAGTCCCCAATTTTTTGGGTACTGTCCCCAATTAATTAATATCCATACAATTACCAGGAATATAAAATACGGAATAAGAAGGACTAAAGAGAATTTAGTTAAAAGAGCTAATCCCAAAACTAAACCAGCAATAATTAAATTCTTTTTATTTGATTTTTTGAGCCATTTAATCAGATAATAAGCAGCAATAAAAAAAGCCGCAGCAGCGCCAACATCAGTTGTCACTAAGCGGCCATGAGCTAGAAAAGTAGGCGATAAAGAATAAAGAAAAAGAGCTAAAAGTCCTGCTTTATTCCCATACAATTCACGAGCCCATTTAAAAACATAAAATCCAAACAATAACATTATTAAAAGCATAGGCAGACGAGACCAGAAAATAATTTTGTCAGCATCATTGCCATTTCTGTAAAGAAGCTCTCTGCCAAAATCCCATTGGCCATTAAGATCTTTTTGCCAGCTTTTGTGCTCTATGGGGAAATTAATTTTAGTATTAGTAATTTTTGAACCAAGCCAAACAGATAATCCAGCAGCGTCTTTTAACAAAGGCGGATGCTCTGGATTTAGACGCATATCTTTTTGAGTTATATATGAATAGCCTGCTGGAGTATGAGCTAGTTCGTCCATTGTTAAAGAGTCATCTTGGATAGTGCAAAAAGCCAGGCAAAACATTAAAAGTAAAAGGCCGACTGCTAAAATATTGGTTGTTTTTTTATTGATTTTCATAGGTGTTAATATCTTTAATTGATTTTAACATATAATAAAAGGTATAATCAATACATGGTTAAAAAAATAAAAATAAAATCTATTATATTATCTATAATTATTTTAGGAACGGCTTTTAATGCTTGGGCAAGTAATGTTTATTTGCCAAAAGTTGATTTAATTAAAGGAAACGGTCCAGAAGTATATGTTTTAGAACTTGGGATCAGGCATTGGATTCCTGACATAGAAACATTTAATCATTTTAATTTTAAGTGGGAAAATATTAAAACATATTTTGATTCTACGGTGAACAGTTATCTTCAGGAAAAAGATTGGGAGAAAAATAATGATTATCCAGAAGGTTCTTTGGTCAAGGGATCAGGCCCAAAGGTTTATCTAATTGAATTAGGCGAAAAGCGCTGGATTCCAAGCCCAAGAGTTTTTGAAGGGAATAATTTTGGATGGAAATACATTATTAATATTGACGATGATGATTTAGATGATATTGATTTAGGCGAGAATCTTACATTGTCAGAGTCCAATAGATATCCAGAAACAACAATTCTTAGCGGGCCAACCCAAGGAGAAGTTTTAGAAAAATCAGAAATTACTTTTAAGTATTCAGGAATTAATCCATTAGGAGAAACAAGCGATTTAGAATTTGAAACATTTCTGACTCACGAGGATTCTAGATGGCAGAATCAGAGGGATGACTATACAGAAGATTATGATTTGGAACAAAACGGAGCATATACTTTTTATGCCAGGGCTAAAAATGAACAAGGATATTACGACCCTAGCCCGGCCTATAGGAGTTTTAATATGGGCCTTTCTTCTTATTACGATAAAATTAAAATTGAAGAAGTTTCTCCTGAAGAGGACGATTTTAGAGATGACTATCTTATTCTTGAAAACAATGAAGATGAGATAATTGATATTACTGGATGGACTATTGAGGTAAAATCAGGGACAATTACTATCCCGCAGGCAGTTAAAAAATTAACTTACTCTTCTTGCAGCTGCAGTAATTATAATATTGAATTAGACGATGGAGATGAAATTATTATCTCTGCTGGATTAAGCCCTATTGGAAAAAATTTCAGAACTAATAAATGTGCTGGATATTTAGATCAATTATCGCAATACAATCCTTCTCTGGATGAAAACTGTCCTGATTTGGAAGAATCAGAATATAGCCATTTAAAAAGCTCATGTCAGGACTTTATCGAGGATTTGGATAGTTGTGAGATACCGGATTATTCTGATAACTTTGAGGTTAGCATAGATAATCAATGTACTGGTTTTTTGAATGATAAATTTAATTACAGCCAGTGTTATGAGGACTATTATCAGGACGCTGATTTTTTTGAAGGCCGATGGCGTATTTTCCTTAGCAGGTCAATTGATATTTTTGATGATAGCGGTGACACAATTATCTTAAAAGACAATAGCGGATTAACAGTTGACGAATATTCGTATTAATCTATTTTTATGGTAAAATAAAAAAAATATGACTGAAGAACAAGACAAATATCAAGAGTCAATTGAAGATGTTAAACAGGAGCCAGTAATTGGAAAAGAAGCTAAGGCTTCAGCTGAAACTTTGGTTGAACCTAGGATAGAATCCTTAGAAGAAAAGGAAAAACCTTCTTCGGAAAAACAGGAAGTTTTTAAAGCTGGAAAAAAGACAATCAGTCCTCCAGTTTCTCCGCCGGTTTCTCCGGCGCCTGCTCCTCCAGTGCCAATTTCTGGCAAAATTAAGAAAGAAGTGGAAGGATTAAAGAAATTAGATCGTGAGAATCAGGTTAAAAAGCTCTGTGAGCTTGCTTTTGAACAAGGATTGAATTTTGCCATTGAAGCAGCTAAAAATTTAGACAATGCCTATGTTTTAGACGAACTTCACGATACTTTAGTTGATGAATTGCGAGAGAAATTGATTGAGAATGGGGAATTAAAGCAGTTGTAAAGCTGAACAAAAAGAATAGTCCTTGAAACCGTATATTACCTTTTGGCCTTTATCCCAAAAAGTAAATTTTTAAATCGTTTCCCCTACACCTCGCCCAAACCCTACGATTTAAAAATTCACTTTCTGGGCCAGGCCAAAGAATCTATTTATTTACTAATTGCGAAGAAGACAATTTTTTTGAATCGTAGGTGTGGGCGCGCGCCCGAGCAAAGCGAGGGTAGGGATAAGCGATTCAAAAAAAATCGTCTTCGAGCAATAGCTAATGACCTTTAATCAAATTTTTTTATTGATAAGTTTTTTAATTATTCTGGCTATTATTATTGTTGGCGGTTTAATTTTTGTACGTAGGGTAAAAAACAAAGGCAGAATAACTCGGGCTTTAAATATGAGCCTGTTTTTAATTACTTTGCCCAAGAAAATTAAAAAAGGAGAAGGGAATACGCCTAAAAGCGACAAGGAAATTATTTCAGTAATGGAACAGCTTTACGGCAGTTTTAGCAATATAAAAGAGACAAAAGACGTTTTTATTTACGGCCAGCCACATTTAGTTTTTGAAATAGCCACTCCTGAACAAGGCGAAGAAATCGCCTTTTATATGGCGCTGCCTAATCGTTATGAAAATATTATTGAAAAACAAATTCATGGCTTTTATCCAGAAGCGTCAATATCAAAAGTAGAAGATTATAATATTTTTAATCCTCAAGGAGCGGCTGCTGGCGCTTATCTCAAATTGGCTAAAACATATCATTTGCCATTTAAGACATATCAGAATTTGGAAACAGATCCTCTTAATGAAATTACTAATACTTTAAGCAAGCTAAAAGAACAAGGTGAAGGAGCGGCTATTCAAATTGTTTTTCGGCCTACTCTATCTAATTGGCAAAAACATGGCCAGGAAATTGCCAGAGAAATGCAAAAAGGAAAAAGCTTTTCTCAAGCCCAGTCAGCTGTGGGCGGCGATGCTTTTAGCAAAATAATTAAAAGTTTGAAAAAAGGATCTAAATCGTCCCAAAAAGAAAATCAGTTAGAAGAAAAAAATCCAGTAATTACTCAGGGGCAAGAAGAAATCATTAAAGCAATAGAAAATAAAGCCAGCCATGTTGGCTTTAATGCTAATGTAAGATTATTGGTTTCAGCTGATAATAAAGAACAGGCAGAACAGCTTTTAACTCATTTAGAAGGAGCTTTTGTTCAATTTAGTTCACCTAATTTAAACCAGTTAAAATCAGTTCAGGTTAAAGGCCGCGCTTTGAAAAAATTAATTTATAATTTTTCTTTTCGGCTTTTTAATAAAAAACAAAAAATTCTTTTGGACACTGAAGAACTAACTACTTTATTTCATTTTCCAACTGCTTCGATTGAAACACCCAAAGTTAAATTCCTTAAAGCGGAGTCAGCGGCTCCGCCGGCTAATATGGCTAAACAGGGGACAATTCTAGGCAAAAATCTTTATAGGGGCGTGGAAACAAAAGTTTGCATACAAGAAAATGACCGGCTTCGCCACCTTTATATTCTTGGCCAGACAGGCACGGGCAAATCAGTTTTTCTGCGCAATATGATTATTCAGGATATTAAACAAGGACACGGAATAGGCCTTTTAGACCCTCATGGCGATTTAGTAGAAGGCATTCTTAGCTTAATTCCCAGAGAAAGAGCAGAAGATGTAATTGTTCTTGATCCGGCTGATTTAGAAAGGCCTTTGGGATTGAATATGCTTCACTATGACGCTAATTATCCGGAACAAAAGACATTTGCGGTTAACGAACTGATGAGCATTTTTGACAAGCTATATGATTTAAAAACAACTGGCGGACCAATATTTGAACAATATACTCGTAATGCGCTTTTGCTATTAATGGATGACTCAAGCGATAAGTTCACTTTAATGGAGGTGCCTAAAATAATGTCTGACGCGGACTTCAGAAAAAAATTATTAAGCAAATGCCAAAATATAGTGGTTAAGGATTTTTGGGAAAAAGAAGCGGAAAAAGCAGGCGGGGACGCAGCTTTGCAGAACATTGTCCCTTATATCACCTCTAAATTCAATGTTTTTATTGCTAATGACTATATGAGGCCAATAATTGGGCAGTCAGAAACATCTCTTGATTTCAGGCAGATTATGGATGAACAGAAAATTTTGCTCGTTAATTTAAGCAAAGGCCGGTTAGGAGATATTAACAGCGCTTTATTAGGATTGATTGTTACAGGAAAAATATTAATGGCTGCTTTTTCCAGAGTTGATGTGCCAGAAGAAGAACGCAGGGATTTTTATCTTTATATGGATGAATTTCAAAATTTCGCCACTAACAGCATTGCGACAATCCTTTCTGAAGCGCGGAAATACCGCTTATGCTTAACTATTGCCCATCAGTTTATAGGCCAATTAACTGAAGAAATTCAAAAAGCGGTCTTTGGAAATGTTGGTTCAATGGTCAGTTTCCGGATTGGAGCTGAGGACGCTGAATTTTTGGTTAAACAATTTGAGCCGGTTTTTGATACGCAGGACTTAATCAATATTGATAATTTCAATGCCTATATTAAGTTAATGATTAATAATGAAACCTCTAAGCCCTTTAATCTTTTGACCTATCCGCCAGAACAAGGGAACATAGAAAATGCTCAAGTTATCAAAAATCTATCACGATTAAAATACGGCCGCGAGAAAAGTTTAGTTGACAAAGAAGTTGCTGAACGCTGGCAAATCAATAATACACATCATGACAATTTATAAACTATTTTTAAAAGATGTTTTTCTAGACACTGTTTTGGAAGTTTTGTATTTCCCAGTTTGGTGGTATAGCCGTGGCTTGAAAAAAACGGCTATTTTTTGCTGGAAAAGAGTAAAAGACGGCTCACGGGCGCTGGCTTTGTCAATTCTTATTAGAAATATTTTTAAGCCAATGTATGGCCAGAAAGGCTGGGATGCTTATATTTTGAGTTTGTTTGTCCGTTTTTTCCAATTGCTTTGGCTATTATTACTTATGTTTTTGTGGATTGTTTTATGGCTTTGCGTTTTATTTGCTTGGCTAGTTTTGCCAATTTTCGCTGTTTGGAAATTTATTTTGACATAAGGCCGTGCCATATTCGGCCTTTGGCTCGAAGACGAATTTTTTTGAATCGCTTATCTCTGCCCTCGCTTCGCTCGGGCGCGCGCCCACACCTACGATTCAAAAAAATTGTCTTCTTCGCAAGGCAGAAACTTAAAAACATGGAAAATATTATTTTTGAACCAAACCTTAATGCCTTAAGGATTATTCAAAGGAGATTGAAAACTCTTTTATTTTGGCTAATCTTATTTTGCTTGACCTTATTTGGCGTTTACGGAATTTTTATTCTATTTTTCTTTACTGAATCATCAGAGATATTTTATCTATCCTTGCTAATTGATATGTTTATCTTTTATCTCTGGCAGAGAAAAGGAGAAAGAATAAATAAAATTAAACCATTTCAAGCAGGCAAAGAAACAGATGTTTCTTTATTTTTAGACAAATCAGCGCAAAAGTCATTGGAAAAGGCCTGGCTCCTTGGCTATCGAAAAGGATATAGTTTTTTGCGGCCAATTCATCTTTTTATTTGTTTTTTAAAAGAAAGAAATTTTAACAAGATATTAAAACGTTTAGATTGCCAGCCAAAATTGGTTATTGAAAAAACCAAGAGGATTTTAAACAGTCCGTCTTTTTTCTCAGAATCAGATAAAAAGAGGAATATTTTAGGACCGAAAATAACAAATGATTTCAAAGAGATTTTTTACAAAGCATATTCTCTTTGCTTAGAGCATGATAAGGAACAAATTGATTCTTTAGATATTTTATGGTCAATCAGCCAGGAGAAAAATTTGGTTGGCATAATTTTTGATGAGTTTGGCATTAGTCCGGAAGAAGTTGAAAAAGTTGTTGAATGGAGCCAGTTAGAAAAGATAATTAAACAACAGGAAAGAGAATTCTTTTGGAAACGCCTATTTAAACCAAAAGGCAAATTGAACAGAGCTATGACAGCCGCTTTAACGCCTCTGCTGGATAGAGTTAGCCAGGATATGACTTTTTTGGCCAGACAGGGCCGCTTTGAAATGGTGGTTGGCAGAGATAAAGAAATTGAAAAAGTTTTTAATTTTTTTAGCACTGGCAACTCCGGAGTAATTTTAGTTGGCCAAAGCGAAGTTGGCAAAAAAGCTGTTTTAAAAAAGATTGCCCAGCTAATGGTATCTGAAAATGTGCCAAGATTTTTACAGGACAAAAGATTAGTTTCTTTGGATTTGAGCAGTTTAGTGAGCTTGTCCAAAGTCCAGCAAAAAGGAGAAGAATATTTAAAGAGAATTCTTTTTGAAGTTAGCAGAGCCGGAAATGTTATCTTAGTCATTGAAAATCTTGATAATTTAGTTGGCTTAAAAAACCAGGCAAGCAGTTTGGATTTTTCTGAAATTTTAGCTTCTGGATTGGATAATAAGGCATTTTATTTCATTGGTACAGCTTCAACAAAGAATTTTGCTTCTAAAATTGAAGGACAGATTTTAGGTAGGCTTTTAAACGAGGTTAAAATATTTTTGCCCTCAATAGATTCAGTCTGGCGTATTCTAATTACTAAGATTTTTATTATAGAACGCGATCTAAAAATTCTATTCTCATCTGATGCTCTGGATCAGGCAGTTAATTTAGCCGATCAATATCTTTACGGCAAGGCATTGCCAGCTAAGACAATGGATTTATTAGTTGAATCAGCTTATTCTATTAGGCGAGAGAAAGGCATTAATAGCATGATTAAAGGCAGCGATATTATTAATTTAATTTCCAAGAAAACAGAAATTCCATTAGGCAAAATTCAAGAGACAGAAAAAGAGAAACTGCTTCATATAGAAGAATTGATTCATAAAAGAGTGATTAATCAGGAGCAAGGCGTTAAGGCAATTGCCTCTGCTTTAAGAAGAAGCAGGATTGATCTTCAAGATAAAGAAAAAACTATTTGCAATTTCCTTTTTATCGGACCAACTGGAGTAGGCAAGACAGAATCAGCCAAATCATTGGCGCGAGTTTATTTTGGCAGCGAGAAAAGAATGATTCGCTTGGACATGTCTGAATATCAGGAAAAAAGAGGATTAAGGCGTTTAATAGGTATGCGTTCTGAACAAGGATTACACAAAGGATATTTAACAGAAGCAGTTAAGCGGCAGCCATATTCTCTTTTGCTTCTTGATGAAATAGAAAAGGCCCATCCTGATATTTTGAATCTATTTTTGCAAGTAATGGATGACGGGAGATTAACTGATGTTTCCGGCGAAGTGATTAATTTTACCAATATTATTTTAATTGCCACTTCTAATGCAGGGACTCAATTTATACAGGAGGAAATAAGACGTAGTGTTGACTACAAAGAAATTGAGCAAAAATTAAAAGACAATGTTTTATTAGAAAGTTTTAGACCGGAATTCTTAAACCGTTTTGATAAAATTGTTTTATTCAAATCTCTTTCTATGGATAATATGATTGAGATTGCCAAGTTGTTCTTAAAGGTGATTGAAAATAAGCTGGAAGAAAAAGGAGTCGGATTCAAAGCAGAACCAGAAGCAGTTGAAGAATTGGCTCAATTAGGATATGATCCTTTGTATGGGGCTAGGCCTTTGAAGAGAGTCATTCAGGACAGAATAGAAAATTCTTTGGCCAAGCTGTTTTTAGAAGATAAGATTAAACGTCGCGATAAGTTAATTTTGAAAAAGGGCTTAATTTTTGAAATTAAAAAAGCTCCAATTATTTAATTTTTTTTATGAAACAATTAATAGCTCAATTTAGCAGATTTATAATTATTGGCACAATGAATACAGCTATTGATTTTGGTGTTCTGAATTTGCTAATGTGGCAGACAAGCATTTATGGAGGAAAATGGATTTTACTGCTAAATGCAATATCTTTTTCCGTGGCAGTAATTAATAGTTATTTCTGGAATAAATATTGGACATTTAAAGACAAAGAGAAAGCTGGAATTAGTGAATTTTCCCAGTTTATTATAGTAACCTTGATCGGCTTGGCTATTAATACAGGCATTGTTTATGGAATAACAACATTTATTTCGCCAGTTTTTGGCATAAGCATAGGACTTTGGGCCAATCTAGCCAAAGTAATTGCTACTGGCCTTTCTCTTATCTGGAATTTTGTCGGGTATAAGTTTATTGTATTTAGGGGAAAATAATTTTTTATGGGAAACCTTGTTTTGTATCGTAAATATCGTCCTCAAAAATTTTCTGAAATAGTTGGCCAGGAGCATATTGTTAAAACATTGACTAATGCTTTGGTTATGGGAAAAGTGGCTCATGCTTATTTATTTGCTGGGCCCAGAGGCACAGGAAAAACTACTATAGCTCGTTTATTGGCCAAAGCAATTAATTGCTTGGAACGAAAAAATAAAGATTTTGAACCGTGTGATAAATGTTCAGCTTGTCAGGAAATCAGCCAGGGTAAATCCTTGGATTTAATTGAGATTGATGCAGCCTCTAATCGCGGGATTGATGAAATGA
>Ga0233415_10000173_pt1 | contig 32502 bp, 43 predicted proteins | sample Na_anoxic_12_MG_FD_188631 | JGI IMG/M metagenome (GOLD analysis project Ga0233415, IMG submission 188631) | Seawater microbial communities from Saanich Inlet, British Columbia, Canada - Na_anoxic_12_MG | ecosystem: Environmental > Aquatic > Marine > Inlet | place: Canada: British Columbia...
CCCTCAACATCTGATGATAATAATGTTGTTCACTATGTAACTTATTCAGGTAGTGATGGAATGATATACTTTCGTGGTTCTCCAAATGTTAATGCTTCAATAGACAACGTATCAGTAAAAGAGGTTGGGCAAGATTGGCAAACTAACTATACAGGTGGTGTAGGTGCAGGTTGGTCTATTACAGATAAGTTAAATTTTGAAAACGCAAATGGTGGTTCTGCACAATTAAATGTTTTTGAAATAGGTAAAATTTATAAAATAACTGTAGATTATGTTTTCACATCAGGTACAAGATTAATACTACCTTATGATGGAAGTAATTTTCCTTCAGGTGGAGTAATAACAACAACAGGTTCTGTTAATGGTTACACTTACTATTACACACCAAATAGTACAACTTTACTTATTTATTCTGATGGTAATGGTAATGGTTCAGTAGACAACATATCAGTCAAAGAAGTAGGGCAGGGATGGACTATAGGAGGTGATGATATAACAATAGATGATAGTAAAGCTAGTTTTGTAAATGCTGATACAAATTCAGATTATATACAACAAAACAATGTAGCAGTAGTAGGAAGAACTTATAAAGTTAATTTTGATATTTCTAATTTAGGTGTAGGAGAAAGTGTAAAATTAAGATACCCTTTTCAAAACACTAGTGCTAATGCAAATGGGAGTTATTCTTTTGTAGCAGAAGCAGCAGATACACCTTTTAGAATAACACCTGCTTCTACTAATGGTACTTTTGACATAGACAACATAGTAGTACAAGAACTAAAGCACGATGCAACAAACCTTATGCTTAATGCAGGTGCTTATCAGTCAGCTAATCCACTAATCACTTCTACTAAGAGTATGGAGTTTGATGGTACAGATGATTATTTAGAAGTTGGAGATGTAGGAAGTGTTAAATCTATGTCTTTTTGGTTTAATCCTGATAATAATATAACTGCTGCTACAACTAAAGAACAATTATTTGGTTTTAATACTTCATATAATGGTATTAGGTTAGGTGCAGCTACAGGTTTAATAACAGGAGAAACATTGACAGTTATAGAAAGTGGTGGTAATTCTGGAAGAACTGCTACAACTAAAGAATTTGATGCAGGTAGGTGGTATCATATAGTTATAGCTTGGAACGAAACTGCTACATATTTTGACATTTATGTAGATGGTGTATTAAGTACAGATATAGTTTATAATACTTATACATTAGCAAATTGGACTAATTTTAAAATTGGTGTAGGAAATAATTTAACTGATGAATTTAATGGAAAAATAACAGAAGTAGGTAATTGGGATAGAACACTTACTGCATTAGAAGTAGCATCACTATACAATCAAGGTATGCCTACTAATCTACTTGTAAATAGAAACGACTATCAGTCAGGTAACCCTACAGTATTTAATACTAAGCAGGTTGATTTTGATGGTACAGATGATTATATGGTGTCTAATATAACATCAAGCACTTTTACAGGTTCAGTATCAGCTTGGGTAAACAGAGATGATAATTTAAGTTATCAGTTTATAGTTGATTTTAGAGGGGAGGGTAATACAGGTACAGGTGCGTTTTATTTTCATACTAATTCAGATACTTTATCTGCAATTAGTGGTACTTTATATGTTGATGGTGTTGCAGGTAGTACAGTTCCAACTGATGGTAATTGGCATCACGTTGTAGTATCAGGAATGTCTATAGTTATTTCAGAACCTGTGTTTTTTAGTAGATATTGTTTAAGTAATACACTTAATCTAAATGGTCAAATGAGCCAAATAGGACTGTGGAACTCTACACTAACTGCTGATGAAGTATCTTCTTTATACAATCACGGATTACCTATTGACTTATCTACAGATCAAGCAGCTTATGAATCTTCATCTAACTTAGTAGGTTATTGGAGAATGGGTAGTGGTACACTAGATACTTATCCATTGATTGCAGACCAAACAAATGCTACACTTAGTTCAGAATTAATTACAGATGGAGATTTTCCTACAGGTACTACTGCTTGGAATACAACTAATGGCTTTACTATAGCTAATGGAGTAGCAAGTTATGATGCTATAACAGGTTTTGGAACTCTAGACCAAACTGAAACAATAACTCAGGGTAAAATTTATAAATTAGAATTTACAATTTCAAATGGTACTGCTAGAATTAATTTTACTAATCAAAGTAGTTCAAATATATTTAAACCATTAGGAAGCACTATTTCAAATTATGCTTCTAACACATATTCTTATTATGTTGAAGCATTAACAAGTGGTACAGCTTTTAGGGTTTTAGCATATAATAATGGTGGTTTTTTAAGTTCTTTTAGTATTGATAACATATCAGTTAAACAAGTAAATGGCAACCCTGCAATAATGACAAACCAAACATCAAGTGATATTGAGAATGGTAGTCCTTATGCTAATCTTATACAAAATAATGATTTTAGTTTAGGTGAAGCAGGTTATTGGAATGTTGGTACTCATTGGGATATTGCTAATGATGTAGCTACTTGTGATGGCTTACAATCAAGTGCTAATAATTTATATCAAGTTCCGTATATTGTAGGAAAAACATATAAGACACAATTAACTGTAAATGCTATAAATGGTACTTTAAAAGTCTTTACAGGTACAGGTGCAGCTTCTTTAACAATAACTTCAGCAGGAACTTATGATGTTACTACAGAAGCAGACAGTTCTACAGTTTTATATATACAAGCACAAGCATCATCTTCTATGACTATAGACAACGTAACAGTAGAAGAAGTAAACACAGGATTACAAGGATATTGGAAGATGGGAGATGGTACTAATGATGAGTACCCTGTTATCTATGACCAAACTAATCCTACTAATGGTTCTGAACTTGTTACTAATGGGGATTTTTCTAATGGAACTACAGATTGGACAAATCAATTAAGTGCTAACTTTAGTGTTACAAATGGAGTGGCTACAATAGAATCAACAGGTGCAAACTCATTAATTTACCAAAACATTTCTCCATCTTCTGTAACTGCAATTTTAAAAATTGAAATTGATGTAGTAAGTTTTACAGGTGATAAATTGCAGGTGTTTTTTGCAGGTTCAACTACAAATATAAATCAATTAGGAATATCTACTTATTACACATCTCCTAATAGAAGTAATAGCAAAATGGACATTTCACCTACAACAGGACATACAATAGTTATTAGAAGTATATCAGTAAAAGAAGTACAAGGGAATGGTGCTTTTATGACCAATATGGTAGAGGGTAATATCACTAACCAATATCCACTAACAAAGATTAGAAACTACTATAGAATGGGAGATGGTATCTTAGATGGTTATCCTATCATACAAGATCAAACAAGTCCTAATCTTGCACATATACCTACTACTAATTTAGTAACGTATTCAGAAGATTTTAGTCAATGGAGTAAAACAGGTACTACAGATGTCTCTCCAAATGATAATATTTCTCCTGATGGAACACAAAACGCAAGTACAGTAAGTGGATTAACAGGTAGTGGTAGTAACGATTTATATCTTATAGTTGGGGGTAATCCTGCGAGTAAAACATACTCTTTTTCAGTTTATTTAAAAGGGTCAGGAACATTGAGATTGCAAATTTCAAATAATGTAGACCAAGGTATAAATGAAATTGTTACACTAACAAGCGATTGGAAAAGACATATAGTTACAGGTGCTTTTAATTCAACATCAGGTAATTTATCAGCTACACTTGATGATAATGGTGCAACTGCAACACAATACAATATATGGGGCGCACAACTAGAAGAACAATCACAAGCTACTGCATACATAAAGTCAGATGGTATAGCAGCAGTAAGAAAATCATCTACTACTAACTTAATTACTTATAGTGAAGATTTTAGTCAATCATATTGGACAAAATCAAATTCAAGTGTAACAAGTGAATTTATATCTCCTGATGGAAATGCTACTGCTTATAAATTAGTTGAAGATTTAAACACATCTGCACATAGTTTGTATAGGTCAAATTTTTCAACAAATACCTTAAGGACATTTAGTATTTTTGCTAAGGCATCAGAAAAAGAAAGAATATCTATATATGATGCAAATAAGTTTGGAAGATTTATAGGTGTTATTTTTAATTTAACAAGTGGAATAGTAGAATCAAATCAAGATAATTCAATTTATTTAAATCCAAAAATAGAATTAATATCTAATGGTTGGTATAGATGTTCGGTTACTTGGCAAAACGCAGCATTACAAGTACCTGCTTTTGCAACAGCAATACTTTCAACAAATGTTTACACAGGAGATGGAGTAAGTGGAATATATGTATATGGCGCACAATTTGAAGAACAAACACAAGTAGAAACGTATGCACCAACTTATGGATTACCTGTAACAATAGATTTATTCACAGAAAATAATTACGGAACAATGACAAATATGAGTGCTTCTGATATTATAGAGGACACACCAAACAATTAAAATTATGATATATACAACACCAAACACAAGTTTATTGACTGAAGTAGATGCAGAGGGAAACCCTGTATGCGACTTTTCACAAATCGTTGAGGATAGTCCTGCAACTGTAAGAAAGTCTTTAGATGGTACATTATTTATTGCTAAATTTATGGGAGAAACTCCTACTTTTTTAGAGGGCTTAGACCAATATACTCACGAGGAGATATTAGCAATAGTAAGAACAGATGCTTGGACACCTGAGCAAGAATAAAACAAATTATGGAAAATATACTAAGTGTAGATTTATCAAGTGAAACAAGTCCTATCGTACAAGAGGTACGAGGTAGGGAATATATAGAGTATGGTACAGAAGAATGGAGAAACCTTTACCCACAGTTCTTAATAGACCTTTACTACAATTCTAGTACACACGCAGCTATTATAAACACTACTGCTGAAATGATAGCAGGAGAAGATATAGTAGTAGAAGAAAGTGAAAACTTAGAACAATTTGTAAAACTTAAAAAATTCTTTGCAGAAGCTAATGGTAAGGAATCACTACACGAGGTAATTAAAAAACTTTCATTTGACTTTAAGCTACAAGGTGCATTTGCTATTCACATTATTTGGAATAAAGCTAAAACAGAGATAGCTGAGATTTACCACATACCTGTAGAGAGAGTTAGGGCATCACGACCTAATGCTATGGGTGTTGTAGATTGCTACTATGTATGTTCTGATTGGGGTAACACAAGAACTAACAAACCAATGAAGATAGCAGCATTTAATACTAAGGATAGAACTAATCCTAGTCAGTTATTATACTCAGGTTTATACAGTCCTAATATGGACATCTATCACACACCTGATTATCTTGCAGCAAACAACTGGGCATTAGTAGATCAGAGAGTTGCTGAGTTTCATCTTAACAATATATCTAATGGTTTCTCAGGAAGTTATATGATTAGCTTTGCTAACGGAGTACCTACACAAGAGGAGAGATTTCAAATAGAGAGAAGTTTAGCTGAGAAGTTTACAGGTGCTAGTAATTCAGGAAAGTTTGTATTGACTTTTTCAGATGACAAAACTAGAACACCTGAAATAACACCAATAACTGTAAGCAACGCAGACAAGCAATATCTTGCATTACAAGAACTTTTAGTACAAAACATACTTACAGGTCATAGAGTTACTTCTCCTATGCTTATGGGTATTAAAGATTCAGGAGGAGGTTTGGGATCAAATGTTGATGAAATGAACGCAGCATTTGAAATATACTTAAACACAGTAGTTGTACCTTATCAAAAACATATACTAAAAACATTATCTAAAATATTTGAGGTTAATGGTATGAACTTACCAATATCTTTTGTACAAGCTAAACCTATTACTACTAAGTTTACTGTAGAAGATTTAAAAAGTGTTTTAACTGAAGATGAAATAAGAGCAGAATTTGGATTAAAACCTTTAAGTGATGAAGAACTAACGGCAGAGGATGACAACTATAACTTAGAAAAAGATTGTGATTGTGGTAAGAACAAAGATAGTTGTGACAAGAGTTGTTATGAGAAAACTGAGTTAGATGCTTTCTTAGAAACTGTTGAGGATATACCTGAAGGTTGGGAACTAATAGATGAAGAAGTAGTAGATGGAGAACACGCTGACTTTGACTTTGAAGAAGAACTAAATCAGATAGCTGCTGAGAAGATAGAGTTAAATACAGGTACAGGTAGAGCAATACCAAGCAGAAAGTCTGAGCAAGATGGTATATCTAAAAAGACATACGATTACTATAGGGTTAGATATGTATATGCTGAAGATGAGTTTTTAACTAGAAAGTCAGGAAAACAAAGAGATTTTTGTAGAAATATGATGGCTGCTAAGAAACTATATAGAAAAGAGGACATAGAAAGAATGTATAAACTAAATAAAGATTTTTCTCCTAAAGGTACAGGTAAAGCAGGTTACGACAAGTTCCTTTTTAAGGGAGGAAATTCGTGCCATCATTACTGGCTCAGACAGATTTGGCGTACAGAACTAGGTATATCTAAAACTACTAAAATAGAAGATGCTAAACTAATAGGATATACTAAAGCTAGGTCAGAGGGTTTTACTGCTAAGAAAAACGATAAGAGAGTAGCTATACCTCCAAAAAGAATGAAGAATCAAGGAAGATTAAAAAAATAAATTATGTCATACATTTTATTTATATCAGAACAGAAATTAGTAGACAGTACAAGTATATATGGTTCAGTAGATAGTTCACTATTACTTCCTTATGTAAGACAAGCACAAAGACTGTACTGCGAAACTAAGCTAGGTACAAAGCTAACACAAAAGCTAAAGGATTTAATTATAGCAGGTACAGTAAATGATGCAGGTAATGAATACTATAAGGAATTACTTAACGACTATATAGGAGATTATCTACCTAATATGGCTTTATATATGGCTATACCTTTTTTAAGATTTAAAATAGAAGCAGGTAACATATACTCTAAGACATCTGAAACTGGAGTAGCTTTAACAACTGCTGAATCACAACACTTAAGGTCAGAAATTTTAAATACTGGAGAGTATTTTATCGAGAGAATGATAGATTTCATAAAAAACAATATAAGTCGTTTTCCTGAATACAATACAAACTCAGGTGCAGATGTATCTCCAGACGGCTCAGGTTTTTCTTATTTAGGAATGAATTTAGAAAGACCAAAAGGACAAGGAGATAAGATAACACTAAGAGATTTTCTAACTCCTGATCTAACATAATGAAGAAAAGATATAAAGTAAAAGAAGTTAATAAGACAAAACTAAAATCATATTTAAAAAATGCCAATACAAAAAACAGTACAGGACACTCTAGAGGTCGCAACAGTCAACGGAACAGTTCTAGGATTAACGACATTTTCTAATATAGAATTAGCATTAAAGATTATTCTTCTAGTGGTATCAATAGCTTATACTATAGACAAGTGGTATAGTCAAAAAAAGAAGAATGGCAAAAAATAAAATATACACAGTAGTTAAAAAAACACGTACTAAACGTAAAGGAGTACATTCTAAAAATGCTTCCAAATCCCAAAATGCTTTTAAAAAACAATCAAGAGGACAAGGTTAATCTTAAACTTGTTCGTATGATATTTACTGATAAATCTATTATAGGTAGATTATATCTTAATAAAGAATATGTATGTGATACTTTAGAGAATCCATATATAAACAATGAACGTAACATAAGTTGCATACCTGAGGGTACTTATGATGTTAGGTTGCGTTTAGCTAGAGAGAGTGCTTCAAGAGATTACTTACATCTTTTAGTACAAGAAGTACCTGATAGAAGTTATATACTGTTTCATAGAGGTAATACTGCTAAAGATACGTTGGGTTGTATTCTAGTAGGAACGCATAATGAACAAGACTTTGTTAGTAATTCAAAAGATGCTATGGATTTATTAATAAGTGAAATACTTAAATTAGGTGGCGAGAATATTAAATTATCAATTAATAAAAAATAAAATGAAAAATTATTTAATCTTAACAATGTTAAAGTCTAAAAAAGTTTGGTACACATTAGCAGCAATTATAGTACCTTTTATAGCGAGAAGTTTAGGAGTAGATGAAATACACGTTAGCGAAATCTTTTGGTCAATCTTAGCACTACTAGGTGTTACTGGACTTCAAGACTTTGGTAAAGAAGCAAAATAAATTGTCCTCACAAGGGAAACGACTAAGACTGTCCTCTGAAGAAGTTGAGTTAATCAATGAGTTCAGAGGGCAAAACTTAGATAACATAAATGGTAATACTGCTCTTGATCTACATATAAAAGAAAGAGGTATATCTAAAAAAGACATTGTTAGTGTTAAGCATTGGCAAAGTATGTCAGGAGAACTAAGGTTTTCTATAGTTACAAAAGAAAATTATGGTGTAGAGCAAAACGAATTGCTTGAAGATATTAAAAATTTAATAGATAACCACGCACCTACATATCCAACAATAAAAAGAACTAAGGGAGAACACTTATTAGTAATAAATCCTGCTGACATTCATATAGGTAAACTTGCAGTAGCATTAGAAACTGGAGATGAGTATAATAGTGAGATTGCTTGTAAAAGAGTTTTAGAGGGTGTTACAGGGCTTCTAAGCAAGTCTAAAGGGTTTAGTATAGACAGAGTGTTATTTTGCGTAGGAAACGATATATTGCATATTGACAACGTATATAATCAAACTACAGCAGGTACAAGACAAGATGTTAATGGTAAGTGGTGGCAACACTTTGAATTAGCTTTAGATTTATATGTTAAATGCGTAGAGATACTTAGAGAGGTTGCACCAGTTGATGTTGTTCATTCTATGTCTAACCACGATTATCAGTCAGGGTTTCATTTAGCACACGCACTTAAAAGTTGGTTTAGAAATGCTAAAGATGTTACATTTGATATTAGTGTAGCACACAGAAAGTATTATAAGTACGGATCAAACTTAATTGGTTTAGAACACGGAGATGGTGCAAAAATGGATAATCTACCTATGCTTATGGCTAATGAAAGACCTAATGATTGGTCAGATACCAAATATAGATACTGGTATTTACATCACTTACATCACAAAGTTAAATACAAGTGGAGAGATGCAAAAGATTTTATAGGAGTTACTGTAGAATATATGCGTTCGCCAAGTGGAACGGATAGTTGGCATAGCAGAAAAGGTTTCTGTGGAGTGCTTAAAGCAGTAGAAGGTTTTATACATTCAAAAGAATCAGGACAGATTGCAAGGTTAGTACACTACTTCTAATCTACTAAAAATCAACACCTTACATATAGTTAACAATTTAATTGTTAATAACTTATTTAATTACTATGTTAATTTAAAAGTTAATTTGTATATTTGCAGTATGAAAACAATAATTAACAAAAAAAATCAAGAAGTAATTAGAATAAATTCTGCTCAATTTACTTTATTAGTAGTTGGCGAAGGGTGTTCTTTAGTTGATATTATAGATACTAAAAATAAAACTTTGACAGTAGCTAGAGTAAAAGCTACAGAATGGATTTCTTTAGAGATTTTTGTTAAGAATTACTTTGGATATAAATTTTAATAAAAAACAAAAACAAATGGTATTAGAAAAACGTAAGTTAAGATTAGTAAGTAAAAGATTTAAAAATATATTAAAAAATATAATAGCTTTTATAATTGTAAGTATAGGATCAGTAGGTTTATTAATGTTGGGTGGTTTATTAGATAAAATATAATGGATAGAATACCTACACCTACACCACCAACTAAAGAACAATTAGTTGAAATGCAAAAGCAACACGAAAGAGAAAGACAAGAAAGACTATTAACCTATGATAATACTAAGGTAGAAGCTAAGTTAGTATATTATAAAGGCTGGATAGCAACAACAGGTACACACTCTGTATTAGAAAAATTATCTTCTAAATTTGCAGATATAAAAAGAGGTACAAATTCTGTTGTTATGGTAGGAACTGTTAGACAAAGATGTGCAAATGATACAATAGATAATATCACAGGTACATATTCTTTAAACCTTACAGATGATATGTTAGAAGCATATAAAGAAAACAATAATCAATTATTAATAATAAATAAATAAATATGAAAACGAGTAAAATCAAAACTGTAGTTAGTATAAAACCACATAAAAATAGTTATGGCGAAACCTTTTACCATAATTTAGAAATGGAAAATGGAGATAAGATCAACATAGGTAAAAAGAAAGAGCAACAAGTAGGTTGGGAGTTAACCTATGAAATTACAGAACAAGGACAACAAGAGTATAATAAAGCTAAAGCAGTTGCACCTGAATCTTTTAATAAATCTAATAACTTTACTCCATCTAATTCTTCTAATGATGATAGACAATTACTTATTGTAAAACAGTCAAGTATAAAAGCAGCAGTTGAATTTGATAATCAATGTACTATTGAAGATATGTTAAAAAATGCTGAAATAATTAAGGACTGGGTAATGGGTACTGATGTACAAAAGAAAGTAGATAAGGTAGCTAAGAATTTTAACGATAAGTTTGCAGGTACAACTCCTGATGATTTACCTTTTTAATTATGACAGATAGAGAAAAATTTGAAACCATTTGTGACCTTACTACTAACACAGTAGGGTTGCAACAAGGTTCTTTAGCTTATAAGACTAGAAAGCAAGAGATATTAGTACCTAGAATGGTAGCTACTGTAATAGGTAGAATAAGTAAAGACATACATCCTACTATAATTGCAGATATAATTAATAAGGATCGTACTTCTGTAATACATTATATGAAGTATCACAAATCTAATTATGCAAGTTTTCCAGTTTATAGAGATACTTTTAATAAAGTTTGGAAAGCATATAATGAACTAGAAAAGATAAAGATAGTATTTGCAGATAAAGAACAAATGATAAGACATTTATTAGATGCAGGTATTAAGATTGTAGCTAAGCCACAAGTAAAGATTAAAGTATTATGTGGTAAGTATAAATACTTAGTGCCTACTACCTATTTGGATTTCTCAAATAATATTGATATAATTAAGAACTCATTAAAACATTATGATTACTCATACGACATTATAACAATATGAACGAAACACCAAACTATTATGCAATAATACCTGCCAACGTAAGGTATGCTGATCTAAAACCTAATGCTAAACTATTATACGGAGAGATAACTGCTTTAAGTAATAAGCACGGATTCTGCTTTGCATCTAACAAATACTTTGCAGAGTTATATAAAGTAAATAAAAATACAATTAGTTCTTGGATTTCTGATTTAAAAAATTACGGATTTATAACTGTAAAGATAGAACGTAATGTAAATAACCAAATCACGAAAAGATGTATAGGTATACTGAAAAAGATGGATAACCCTATACACGAAAAGCTGAAGTATAATAATACAAGTATTAATACTACAAGTAATAATATATCTATAAAAGAAAAATTTGAAAATTTGGTTATGTTTTTTGATTACCCTAAAGAAATGAAATTAGACTTTATTAATTACTGGACAGAAAAAAGTTCTGATAGATTAAATGCTAAAATGAGGTATCAGAAACAAGCTACCTTTGATGTTAAGTTGCGACTGGATCGTTGGGCGAAAAATTCTGCTAAGTGGAATACAAAGAAAGCAGGTACATCTAAATTAGATGCACAGATAGATGAGTGGCAAAAGGCAAAGAGTTTACTATGATAGATGAGTATAAGGAGAAACTATACTTAGAAAAGTTATATAAAAAAAATACTATAGATTTGGATAATTATTTTAAGTATAGTGGTAAGTTAGAAGTTGGTAACAAATTTAAAAAGGTAACAGAGGAATATACTTATAAGTTAAGTTGTTACATAAAAAATGATATGAGTAAATACAAATTAAAAAACTATAGAAAATGAAAGAATTAGATTTTAACGAAAACATTATAGAAGATTTAAATTTAACTGAATTACAAATCTTAAATATTATTTCTAAATGGTACACAAATGGTATGATGCACGATATTATATGGGATTGTGAGTGTAGAGAATTAGATGAAATAGTAGAAGATTTATTTTTTGAAAAATTAGAAGAAGAAAATTTAATTAGAAGTATAAAATTATGAAAACACTTCAAGAAGAAAATATTAAGGAACTAACAGAAAAGGTTTTAGACTTAGTAGCTAAGACTTCAGTAGAGTTAGGACACAGAGCAGATGCTAAAACAATGGCTTCATTATCTAAGATACTAGCAGAGGATTTACAAAAAGAGAATAGATTTAGAAGAATGACATTTAACCAAATACAAGATGCTTTTCATATAGGGGTAAGATATTGTGAGTTTGATCCTTTTTTAAATATAAAGACATTTTTTAGATGGATTATTAAACATAAGCTAAAATTAAATGATGCTTACTATCAAGTACATACTTTAAACAAAAATCCACAAGAAGTACCTTTTTATCAAGAACCTAAAAAACTATTAAAATGAAAACAATAACTATAACTGAAAATGAAATAAGTAGTTCTATAGATGCAATTAAATGGCATTTAAAAAACTATGGACATATAACAAGTTTACAAGCTATTAAATTATATGGTGCTACACGATTAGCTGATATAATATATAAGTTAAAGAAACAAGGTTATACTATACATACAACTGATTTAGAATTTACTACTAGATTTGGTAGGAAAACAACAGTAGCTAAATACTTATACTTTAAACCTAAACCAACATTTGAACAGAAATTAATATGGGGGTAAAGAAACCAGTAAGCAAACTTAAGAAAGAGTTAGACAAATGGTTTAGCTTATACATAAGATTAAGAGATGCTACAGATATGGGTGTTGCTCAATGCTTTACTTGTGGCAAAATAGATCATTACAAGAAACTACAGAACGGACACTTTCAATCTCGTAGGCATAATGCTACTAGATGGGATAATAAGAATTGTCAAGTACAATGTGTTAAGTGTAATATGTTTGGACAAGGAGAGCAATATAAGTTTGGAATGTATTTAGATGCTAAGTATGGATTAGGAACTTCTGAAGAATTAGAAATATTATCTAAACAACCTTTTAAAATTAGCAGGATTGATTATGTAAATTATATTAGTTATTACAAAGACCTTGTTAATAAAATAAAAAAGGAAAAGAGTATAGAATGAATAATTTTCTATATTTGAATATGACTAAACCTATATTTGCAAATACTACACACCAAATAGTTGTTAATGATTATTTAAACTTAATGCTAACATTTGCAAAAGACATATCTACTAAAGCAAAGTTTGAAAATTTTAAAGAGGTTTTAGATTGTGTTTTAGAATATCACAACAGTTACGGAGAAGATGTAAATGGTGGTAACTGGAATGATTGGTTAATGATAATACCTATTAATACTTCAGTAATGGTTAATGGATATTTTGCAGGAATACAAAGTAAAGGTAATTTAGAAATAGTAAGGTCTTACAAAGTTTTGTTAGATAATGCGTTAGAGGTTTTGGTAAATGATTTACGAGAAATAGAATACAATAATGAATAAAGTATATGAAGCAGTAGCAGATTGTAGAAAGACATTTGTAGAGATGTCCTTTGCTTTTACTCACGATATAAACGAAATAGAAGAAGCAGTACAGGAATTAATGTTATATTTTATGCAGATGAATCCCTCAGTATTAGAAAGTATTTTTAAGAAAGATGGACAGAAGGGATTAATAAGATATGGTGCAGTAGTTTTAAGAAGAAGTTTTACAAGTCCTAGAAGTCCTTATTATTATAAGTATAAGAAATACTACACTAACTTAGATGCACAAGCAAGTACATTAACTTACGACATAACAGAGAGTGGAGAAACATCTAATGAAAAGAATCTATACAACATACCTAATCCTGAAGAATATAAACAATGGCAAAAGCTAGAACTTATAGATCAAGCACTAGAAAATGTTTACTGGTATGATGCTTCTGTATTTAAGTTATACTACTATGAAGGTAACACATTAACAGGACTTGCTAAAAAGACAGGCATAAGTAGAAACAGTCTTTTTACGACAATAGACAAAGTAAGAGAACAACTTAAAGAATTGTTAGATGAGTAATTTCTTTGTTAAAGATGAGGTGTATCAAGAACGTATAGCATTATGTAGAGAGTGCGTATATTACTTTAAACCTACAGGTACTTGTAAAGTCTGCTTATGTTTTATGAAAGTAAAAGCTAGGATAGGAGTAATGGAATGTCCTCAGAAGTATTGGGGAAAAACAACAGAAGTAGAAAGACCTGATGACATACCACAAGAACTAATAGAAGAATGTTTATTAATTTGGGAGGATGTAAAGACAGGAGTAGCTAAGAACGTAACAGTAAAAAAGAAAATGATAGAATTATATAATACTATATATAATGCTAACTATAAAACTACAAGTAACTGTGGTTCTTGTTTAAATAGTTGCTATCACGGAATAAGACAAATAGTAGAAAAATATAAAACATAAAAGATGAAAAATAAGATACCTGATTATTATATAGGAAAGAATTATAAATACGAAGCTAGAAAAGTAATATCAGATTGGGAACTAAACTGGAATGTAGGTAATGCAGTAACGTATTTACTAAGAGCAAACTTTAAACATAATTCTCCTGAAGAATGTATAAAAAAAGCTATACACCATTTAGAGTTTGAGTTAGAGGAGTTAGATCAGCAGAAGAAAAAGAATGTAAGAATTAGTCATATATAAAGGAGAGTAGGCATAATGCCAAAATAATTTATTAAATGTTTTTTATGCTCTCCTTTATTTTAAAACAAAAACTATGTTAAAATATCAATGTAACAAATGTGAAATACAAAAAGAATTTAGTAAAGTCGTAATGAAAGTAGAAAACGGCAAAGTTGTTAATGTGGGTACTGAGTGTCCAAAGTGTAACGAGTATATGCAAGAGATAGCTAAAGAGTTTAATGGCTTTCCTCAATTACGCAGAACAGAACCATCACTAAGTAAAAGACAAGATAGAATGTGGAAAGACACTAAAGAAAAACTAACAAGCTAATGAAGTTTGTAATACACGATAACAAAGACAAGATGCAATTAGTAAACTATTTAAAAGATATAGAAAGTCCTTACACAGTTGATGTAAAGAAACATAGAAACACAAGGTCTAACGTACAAAACAATTATTACTGGAAATGTATAGTACAAGTATTAGCACAAGAGTTAGGTTACTTTAATGATGAGATGCACGACATACTAAGAGCAAAGTTTTTAAATGAGTGGGAGATGGTAGAGATAAACAATAAGAAAATAGGAATAAATAAGATAGTAAGTACAACATCTTTAAATACAAAAGCATTTGAAATATATGCAGACCAAATTAGAATATGGGCTTTGTCTGATCTAGGGATAAGACTAATGTTACCAAATGAATATCAATAATTTCTATTATATAAAAGAATCAGTTAACTAATTTAAACTAATTATATGGATGGCAGAATAAACAATAAAGGTACAAAAGGAAACAAAGGTGGTAGACCATCTAAAGCAGAAGAACAAAAGCTAATAGAAAACCTTACACCAATGAACGCAGATGCTTTAAATTCTTTACAGATAGGTTTAAAGAATAAAGAACAATGGGCAGTTAAATTATTCTTTGAATACTTTTATGGTAAACCACAACAGAGAGTAGATGTTACGAGTAATAGCGAAACCTTAAACATACCTATAATAAACTTTGTTGAATCCGAAACTGAATAAAAAATATAGTGCATTATTTTCATCTAACTGTAGATACTATATAATCACAGGTGGTAGAGGATCAGGTAAGTCCTATGCCGTTACAGTATTTCTAACATTACTTACAATGACACAAGGTATAAGGGTGTTGTTTACAAGATACACTATGGTATCTGCACACTTATCTATTATACCTGAGTTTTTAGAAAAGATAGGACTATTAGGATTTGATTCTATATTTAGTATTAACAAGTCAGAGGTAGTCAATACATCAACTAAGAGTGATATACTATTTAGAGGTATTAAGACCTCATCAGGAAACCAAACTGCATCTCTTAAATCATTACAAGGAATATCTTGTTGGGTACTTGATGAAGCTGAGGAACTTATAGATGAAAACATATTTGATACTATAGACCTTAGTATTAGACAGAAAAGCATACAGAATAGAATTATACTTGTCTTAAATCCAGTTACTAAAGAACATTGGATATACAAACGATTTTTTGAGGAGAGAGGGGTTAGAGATGGTTTTAACGGCATTAAAGACAATGTCTGCTATATACACTCCACATACTTAGATAATAAAGCTAACCTATCTAAAAGTTTCTTAGAAAGAATATATAGATTAAAAGACATTAACTTTAAAAAGTATCAGCATAAGATTTTAGGTGGTTGGTTAGATAAAGCAGAGGGAGTAGTATTTGATAACTGGACAATAGGAGAATTTAATCCTGATAACCTACAGACATCTTGTGGAATGGATTTTGGTTTTTCTGTTGATCCTGATAGTCTTACTGAGGTTGCTATTGACAAAAAGAAAATGAAGATATATATTAAAGAACATATATATCGTAATGGTTTAAAATCTCACGAGTTAGCTAAGATAGTATTAGCAAAGGTAGAGAACAAACTAATTATAGCAGATAGTGCAGAGCCTAGACTGATAGAAGATTTAAGACACTTAGGAGTAAACATAAAGCCAGTAAAGAAAGGAACTATAGAAAGTGGTGTAACTCGTATGCAAGATTATCAGTTAGTAGTTACTTCTGAATCAACAAACATAATTAAAGAGTTAAACAACTATGTCTATGCAGATAAAGGAAGTAAGTTATATGTAGATAGTTATAACCACGCAATAGATGGTATTAGGTATAACGTAATATACCACTTAGACAATCCAAACGCAGGTAGGTATTTTGTGCAATAAGAAAAGGTGTAAAATAAGAAGCTTAAGAATTAACCTAATCTTTGTACTTCTTCTTAAATCACACCTTTAACTAAACAAAAACTAATTGAAAACGTGACAAATGTACGATTTTAAACTAAATAACAATAAATTCTATTATATATTATGCAGGTAAACATTAAGAAAGATGGTGAGCAAAACACTTACAATCTAATTAACAGTTGGGATGATGTAACACTTGACAAATGGGCTAAACTTATAGATAGTAAAAGTAAGTCAAAGACCAAAGAAGCATTAGATACAATTAGCTTGTTATCTGATATACCTAGAAAACTCGTAAAAGAGTTAAGTATAAATGATGTATCTAATATCTTAAACAGAGTAGCTGCGTTGCAGAACAAAGCTAGTAGTAGGTTAAAAAGAATAATAAAGGTAGATGATGTAGAGTATGGCTTTCATCCTGATCTATCAGAAATTACTCTTGGAGAATATGCAGATATTGAAACCTACATACAAAACGGAATGGAAAAGAACTTAGCTAAGTTAATGGCAGTTCTTTACAGACCAGTAGTAGAGAAGAATGGTAAATACTATTCTATTGAAGCATATAATGGTAGTGGTGTACGGATGAGAGCAGAGAAGTTTAAGAAGATGAAAGCATCAGATGTAAATAGTTCATTGGTTTTTTTTTGGACTTTAGGCAACGAACTATCGACAATTTTGCCGTTGTATTTGATGGAACGGATGGAGGAAGTGAAACAATCACTACTGATGAAAAGTTCGCAACAAAGTGGTCTTGGTTCGGAGTGATGTATAATTTGACAGGAGGTAGTATAGTAAACTTAGAGAGAATAACTAAATTAAGTTTATATGAATGTTTAACTTGGCTTACTTATGAAGTTGATTTAAACGAAACAAAAAAGGTTAAAAGATGACACATTTTAAGAATTACAATAATACAATAGATACCTTAAAACAATTAGGTGCTAATCAGTTACAAATTAAAACTGTAACTACTGGAGATATATACGAGATAGACTTAGAGAAAAATACATTATATCCTTTAATGCACATCAATCCAGTTAATGCAGTAGCACAGAACAATCAAATGACTTTAAACTTTCAAGTGTTTATTATGGACTTAGTATTTCCTGATGAAAGTAACGAGCAGGAAGTTCTGTCTGATTGTCTTAGTATTTGTAATGACTTAATAGGTACACTAAAGAACGGAGAGAGTTTATACTTGTCTAACGCAGATCAAGGCGAAAGTCCTGCATACTTTACAGAGGGAGATATAACGATAGAACCATTTACAGAACGATTTGATAACTCAGTAAGTGGATGGGTGTTTACATTACCAATAGTAATAGAGAACGACTACAACACTTGTATAGCACCACAACTAACAACATACGCAGGTAAATAATGTTTAAAATAAAAATAGGAAAATTAACAATACAACTAATACCACCAAAAATAACTTATAAATTATAATTATGGCAGATTTAACAACAACCTTATCTGAATCAGTAACACTTAATGGTGCAGTCAGAGGTACAACAAACACAGTAACAACTACAGGTATAAATAATGTCTATGAACGTATAGTAACTTGTACTACTGGACAAACTACTTTTTTAGCAGCTTTTGATACTAACTCTTATGGATCAGCAGTTCAGATAGACAAAGAAGATGTTAGATATATTAGAGTTACTAACTTAGATGCTACTAACACTTTAGAATTAGCAGTAGTTGGTGCAGCTACATTATATCAAGTATTATTAAAAGCAGGTCAATCACATATACTTTGTGCAGCAGAAGATGTTATGTTAGCAGAAGCAGATACATCTCCTAGCTTTGGTACTATGGCTGACTTAACTAGCTTACAGGTTAGTCCTGCTGCTGATTTAGATGTAGAGATATTTGTAGCTAGTGTATAATGATAGCATTAGAACGATACTTAAATAGTTTCGGTAAAAGTGTTGTCAATAAAGCTAAAGGAATACTAAAAAGAAAGAAAAAGGTAGTATCAGGTAAGCTTCTTAATAGTATATCTTACAAACTTAAAAAAGACAATGATGGATTGACTGTTCAGTTTATGATGGTTGATTATGGTACGTTTGTAGATAAGGGGGTTTCAGGTACTAAGCAAAAGAGAACGTATGTAGATTATAAGGGAAAAAGAAAAGATACACCTTATGAGTTTGGTAAGACAAGAGATGGAGGTTTAACAAGAGGTTTAGATAATTGGATAGTTCGTAGAGGTATAGCACCTAGAGATGCTAAAGGTAGGTTTATATCTCGTAAGAGTTTAAAGTTCTTAATAGCTAGAAAAATATATACACAAGGAATACAAGGTATCAGTTTTTTTCAAAAACCTTTACAAATAGGAATGAGAGATTTTTACAATCAAGTAGGTAAAGCAATAAAAGAAGATATAGAAAACATAATAACAACATAATGGCAATATTAATAGATCAAAAACCACTATACAAGACATTACCAGTAGGTCAAGATATAGTATTCTCAGTATCAGACAGTACAATAGTTGCAAATAATTATAATGTAAAATTTGTAGCTTATGTATATGTAAGTAATAGTCTTGCAACCTTAAATACTGCAAATAGAGTAGCAGTATTAAAAACAACTCCAAACAATGCAGGGGTTGGTATATTCTCTTTACAACCAGTATTAGAAAGTTATGTAAAAGCTGATAATAATGGTACTGATTTTTTAAATGGTAGTACATACAAGACAGTTACTTATTCTAATACAACTCCTCATCCTATACATTTAATAGATAAATATGCAACCTCAGATAATGCTGCTAAATATTTTATGGTAGAGTTTTTCTTAGAATACTCTCCAACTATTAATGGTGTTGTAACTATAGACTTAAGTACTTATGTATTATCAGAAATTTATTTATTTTATAATGGTTATTTAAATTATGATGATGTATTAAATCAAGTAGGTAATGACTATGGCTATCCTTTATCTGATTTAAACTATGTTATGGATGCTGATAACGCATATTTTTTAAGTAATGCACCAACTACACAATATGCACGATTAACTGATTATGGTACACTACCTTTCTTTAATTTTTTATCTGATTCAGATTATTCTTTTCAAACTGGTTCTGATACTTCTACAATAAATAAAGTACATTACTTTTCTATAAAACTATATGATAGTACAAATACATTATTAGCAACTACAACGCCTTTTGCTAATTTTGCTAATGGTTCTTCTACTACTTCTAATCAATATGCAAATATTAGAATAAATTACTTTGGTGCTTTTCCTGCTAACTTAGATGGTGCTGCTTATTCTGCTTGGGTAACACATAAAGCTAATACAAGCTATTACACTATACAAGGATTTGATGATGACAATCAAATTATAAGTCAATTATACAGAATAAATATTATAACAGATGACTGTAAAGGTTTTGAGGGTATTAGATTAACTTGGTTAAATCCTTATGGAGTTTGGGATTACTATACATTTACTAAAAAGTCAGTAAGGTCATTACAAACTAACAGAACTTCTTACACACAACTGGGAGGTACTTGGAATGAAAGCACATATAAGATAAATGGATTTAGTGGTGGTAAGAAAAACTTTAGGGTAAACTCAAAAGAACTAATAACAGTAAATACAGATTATTTAGTAGATGCTGATGCTATTTGGTTTGAGGACTTAATAAACAGTCCTGAAGTTTATATACTAAATGGTTATTCATCAGATTCTTATGGTATGGTAAATAAATATGTAGAACCTGTAACAGTTGCTACATCAAGCTATACAAGAAAAACAAAAGCTAACGATAAACTAATACAATATACATTTGAATTAGAAAAGAGTAAGAATAAAAGAATACAATCTGCATAATGAGTGTACAACTAATATTATATCCACAAAACTATCAGGGTGTTTACGCATCTAACTCAAGTGTTATAACTACTAACTTAGTAGCAGATGGTGCTAGGTTTAATACAATAGCAAATCATACTGGATATAGTTCTTCTGCTAGTGATCCTGCTTTTGATGCAGTAACTAATGATGCACCTATAAGTAATTGGAAAAAGTTTAGGTCACAAGGTAGTAGTTCTTTTGCAGATGTAGATTATCCTATTGTTATATCAGGTTTTGCACCTAAACTAAGATTTAGAGCAGCATCAGGAGGTACTAATTCAAGTAGTGGTATATATCAAACAATAAACAACCTTGTAGTAGGTGCTACATATCAATTAAAATTTAGAGTAGTAAATGCAGCTACTGGAGGATTAATTATTATTGGTGCTAATGGTTATGGTAACAATTTAGGAGGAGGAGGAGTAACTGCTATATCAACTACAGGTACAGGTTTTAAGACATTTGATTTTACGGCAGTAAACTCATCAGAAGAACTTATAATGGATTACCAAAATGATGGTGCTGATTCTATTGATATAAGGAGATTAACTATAAAAGGTGCAGGTGCTACACCACCATTAGTATTTACAGATTTAGCAGATGGACAAGTTATATGCGACTTATATGAAGATGAAGATATACCATTGAGTTTATCTATTGATGACTTTAAAAATGTAGCTGAGAAAACTCAAAGTTATAGTAAAGACTTTAACCTACCTGCTACTAAACGTAACAATAGAATATTTACACAAATATTTGAGATAACTAATTCTGTAGAAAGTAACGCAGAATCATTTAATCCTTATGTGCAAACACAATGCGTATTAAAACAAGATGGTAATGTTATATTTAAAGGTTTTCTTAAATTAATTGATATTGTAAATAAAGATGGAGAGATAAGCTATAACGTAAACTTATATTCTGAATCTATAATATTAGTAGATGTATTACAAAATAAATTATTTAGAGATTTAGATTTTGATGAATTAACTCACGATTATAATAAAACAAATATAACTGCTAGTTGGTATGATAATACAGGTATTACATTAGCAGAACCACTAGGATTAAGTTCTTTTGCTTATGATTCAGCATTAGGTGTAAATAATACAACAGTATTAAAATATCCTTTTGTAGATTGGACTGGTAATTTAAGTGTAGATAATACAACAAACTATCCTATACTTAATAAATTAGAAGATGCTTTTAGACCTTTTATAAATTGTAAATATATATTAGATAAAATATTTAATGATGCAGGATTTACCTACACTTCTACTTTTTTAGATAGTTCTACATTTACTGATTTATTTATGGACTTTAACTGGGGTGCAGGAGATATGCCAGTAGAGGTTAATAGTAATGCAGTTGTAGGTAATTACAACAATACGACAGAACATTATGCAGGATCATCTTATACTAATTTAAAATTAACATTTCCAACTACAAATTTAGCTTCTGTAAATTATGACACAAGCACAAACAAAATTACAGCTGTAAATAATAATTCAGAATTTGTAATAGATTATGATTATGGTGTTGCAAATAGAAATGGACAACCAGTAGTTCAGTTGAGATGGTTACTTACAAGAACAGATGGTACAACAGAAGAAATAGATGAAACAAGTCCTACAACACTAAATCCATTTGGTTCAGGTAATTATGCAGGACAATTTACTAGAACTTTAGATTCAGGAGATACATTAGAAGCACAGTTTAAATCTTCTATAACTAATATGTTCTATCAAGATTATAATATTTTAATTTCAAGTACTGCTACAGTAAACATAACAAGAAACATAACTGCCGTAACAGAATCTACTTTATTAAATAATTTAAGAGGAGATTTAGGACAATGGGAATTTATTAAAGGGTTTATTAATATGTTTAATTTAATTATTAGACAAGATGAAACTAATCCTACTAATCTATTAATAGAAACTTACGATACAGTATTTAACGATATAGACAAAGGATTAACTTTAGCAGATAGAAAAATAACACACGATTGGACTAATAAAGTAGATGCTTCTGAAATAAAACTAACTCCTTTAGACTTAGCTAAGGAAACTATGTTTGATTACATAGAAGATGACAAAGATTTTGCAGCTAACTTATATAAAAACACTTTTGTAGAACCTTATGGCTCAAAAACATTTACTGCAAGAGGCAATACTATATTTGTAGAATCAGAGGAAGTAAGTGCTACTCCTTTTGCAGCCACTATTGTAAAACCTTTATTAGATTACACACCTCAGTTTTTAACTCCTGCTATTTATTCATCAGATGGTGGTATTTATCAAAGTTTTGACAATAAACCCAGAATACTATACAAAACATCTGCTAGTCCTTTTGAAATGACTGATGGTACTTCATATTCTATACCTGCACAAAATGGAGTAACTGGTACTGGTGCTGAAACTGATTATCTTAAGTTTAGTCATACAACTGATTTACCACCTTTATCTACATCATTAGATTTAAACTTTTCTCCTCATTTATTAATAGGTATATCAGGAAATACTTTAAATAGTTTATATCAACAGTATTGGTCTAATTATTTTGATGAGTTATATAACTTTGATACTAAAACAATGACAGTAAAAGTAAATCTTAACGCAGCAGATATTACACAGTTTGATTTTAGAAATAAAGTAATGATACAAAACAGAGCATTTAGAGTAAACAAAATAGATTATAAACCAAACGACTTATCTACAGTTGAATTTATACTTATACCATAATGAATTTTAAAAGAGGATTTAATATAAAACCAAAAGAAATAACTGGCATAGGAGAAGTTATATTTACTGATGGCACTAATGATGTAGTACCTAATCAATTATCTTGTGAAGCATACGGATATACTTACAATGCAGATACAGGAACTTGCGTAGCTTTTGAGTATAGCACACAGGTACAAAATTTTTTTAATAACGTAACTAACAATAGGTTAGGATCAAACAACACAACAGAGAAAGCAACTAATAACACTTTGATAAACGGAACTAATAATCTAACAAAGGGTAATAATAATAACTGTTTAGTAAATGGTAGGCAACACGAATTAACAAACGGACTAAATAATTCTGCAATTTTATCAGGTAGGTATGGACAAGCATTAAATCAAGGAGAGGTAGTAATATCAGGAGGAGGTTTTAATGAGGAGTTAGCTATGTCTCAGATGTCCTTTGTTCAACAGTCAGGAAATACTACAGATGGTACTGAAACAGCTTTACTTACACAATATCTACCAACTACATATATACAAAAAGTAGCTAATTGTGTAATGGGTTTTGAAGCACACGTTATTGGAGTTAATACAGGTATAGGAGATGGTAGTGCAGGAGATTATGGTTATTTTAAATTAACAGGTGGTGTAAAGTTCACAAATGGATTAGCTTCTTATTACCACGTTGATGTTCACGCAGTAGTTCCTCACGGACATAGTGGTTTAAACCTTACAGGTACAATGAAAGATGTAACTGCAACATCATTTGGTGTTCACGTTACAGGATTAGCAGAAACATACATACAATGGACTGCAAGTATAAAATTATGGCAAAATAGAATACAACAAACTTTTTAAGATATGGCAAAAGAAATAATAGAAGCAGAAGTAAAATCAAATATAGGCGAAGTAGCTAAAGAAACAGAACAACTAGCAGATGCTGCCAAAGATGCTGAGAAAGGCTTTAAAGGTGTAGGAAACACTATTAAAGGAATGGGTACTGCTCTAAAGGCAGCAGGTATTGGTCTAGTAGTAGGTTTATTTGCTAAACTAATGGATGTCTTTAGACAAAACCAAAAAGTAGTAGATATATTTAATACTGCTATGGAGTTTTTAAGTTTAACATTTAACGACTTCTTTAAATTCTTACAAAGCAACATAGATACTGCATCAGGATTTATGGATAGAATCTTTGGTAATGAAGTAGTACAAAGTATGATAGACTTTGGTAGGACTTTAAGTATAGAGGTTATTACTAGAGTTAAAAATCTTATACAAGGTATTGGTGGTTTAGGTTCTGCATTAGTAAAAGTATTTAAAGGAGATTTTGCAGGTGCTAGTGAAACTGCTAAAGCTGCAATAACTGATCTTACAGAAGTAGTAACAGGTAACGTAGTGGAAACTGTTGAAATGGAGAAAGCTATTACTAAGGTTACTGATAAGATAAAAGATTATGCTAAATCTACATTAGATAGTGCTAAAGCAATAGTTTCTTTAAGAAAAGAAAGTGAGTTAGCACAAGTTCAAGTACAAGGTTTAATAGAGGAGTACGACAGACAAGCAGAGAAGCTAAGACAAGTAAGAGATGATGAAACTAAAACATTTGAGGAAAGAATAGCAGCTAATGAGGAGTTAGGTAGAGTTCTTAAAGAACAAGAAGAAGAAATGCTTAAATTAGTTGATATACAAATTAAAGCAGCACAAGCAGATGTAGATAAAAACAATAGTTTAGAAAATCAGATAGCATTACAAGAAGCATTAAACGAAAAGAAAGCAGTAGAAGCACAGATTACTGGTTTTCAATCTGAACAGTTAGTAAATCAAGTATCATTACAAAAAGAACAAACACAGTTTGCTTTAGAAAACGCAGATGCACAGATACAAGCATATAGCGACTTAGCAGGTGCATTAAGTAGTTTAGCAGGAGATAATAAGGCATTAGCAGTAGCACAAGCAACTATAGATACATTTGCAGGTGCTAACAAAGCATTTGCACAAGGTGGTGTAGCAGGTTTTGTAACTGGTGCAGCTATTATAGCATCAGGATTAGCTAACGTAAGAAAGATATTAGATACAGATGTAGGAGGTGGTGGTGGAGGTGGCTCAGTACCATCAGACACAGGAACTCCTGCACCTCAGGTACTTAGTGGTGCATTTACATTAGGAGGTGGCGAAGCACAACCAGTACAAGCATACGTTGTTACAGATGATATGACTAACAACCAAAACAAGTTAGCTAATATTCGTAGGAGAGCAACAATTTAAAAATCAAATATTAATTAATTAAATCTATTATATAGTATGAAAAGAAAAGCAACTAAGATTGTAGAGTTAGTAATAGCAGATGATAGCGAAGAATTAACAATAGATGCTATAAGTCTTGTAACTTCTCCTGCAATAATGGAAAATTTTGTATTCTTTGGTAAAGAGAATAACAACTTAACACTAGCTAAGGTAGATGAGGAAAAACGTATGTTAGTTAGTCCTGCATTAATACCTAACAAACAAATATTTAGGTATGATCCTAATACTGATTCTAACTATTATGTATATTTCTCAAAAGAAACAGTAAGACAAGCTAGTGAGTTATATCTAAAGCATAACAACCACCACAAAGCTACATATCAACACGAAGATAGAGTATCAGGTGTATTGACTATAGAGAGTTGGATAAAAGAGGGAGAACAAGACAAATCTAAGTTATATGGCTTTGACTTACCTGATGGTACTTGGTTTGTTAAGATGAAGATTGAGAATGATGAGATGTGGAATAAGATAAAAGATGGAGAACTAAAAGGTCTAAGTATAGAGGGCTACTTTATTAATAAAATGGAAAAAATGGGTAAACAACAATTTTCAAACGAAGATATAAGAGAAGCAATAAAAGAATTGTTAAGTGTGCAGAAAATAGAGTTAGGTGCTATAGATGATTTTGAAAAGTTATTTGATTCTACATTAGATAAAGATTTAAAAATATCTAATACTTTAATAGATGATTTAAGAAAAGCTGAAGTATCTTATGCTAAAATTGAAAGTGATTATATAGCTTCTTTAAAATTAGGGGAAAAATTAATAGTACAAGCTAAAGATTTAGGTGTAGATTTACCACAAAAAATAAAAAACAAAGTAGAAAGTGCAAAAGTTACTATAAAAGATATACAAGCAAATATTAAAAATATTAAAAAGATGTATAATTTATTATAATATAAAATAATATGAGAGAAGATATATTAGAAGCATTAAGCGAACTAATAAAAGAAAAGACAGAACTAAAAGCTGAAAAGGTTGAGTTGGGTATGGTTGATGATTTAATTAGTGATTCTAAAAAATTAACTACGAGATTTGATAAAGCAGTAAAAAATCATATGGCTATAGCAAAATTAGTTAATGAAAATTTTAAAGAAATGGCAAGTTTAGTTAAAGCTGCTAAAAAAGGATATGGTTTTGTGCAAAAAGTTGATAAACAATTTAAAGAGTTAGGAGTAAAACCTACAAAAGAATACAAAAATGCTACACAAAAAATTTATGATGTAGCAGAAGGTAGTGGAGAACAAATGCTTAAAGACCTAGCAAAGTTTAAAGGTTTATTATAAAAATCAAACAAACAATAATTAATTCTATTATATAAAAAAAAGACAAATGGATTTAAAACAACAAATATTAGTAGCACTTGGTCTTGATAAACAAGAGGAAAGTGTTAATCTTGAATATCAAGCGAAACTAGAAGATGGTACTATAATAGTTTCTACTGCTGAATCTTTAGAGTCAGGAGTGGACATATCAGTTCTTACAGAAGATGGTACAACTATGTTACTTCCTGTAGGAGAATACAAGACCGAAGGAGAAGATGGTATAGGATTCTCTGTAGAGGTTGAGGGTGTTGTAGCTGAAATCTACGAAGAAGAAGTAGAGGAGGAAGCAACAGAAGAAGTAGTTGAAGAAGAAGCTTCTAAGGAAGATATGGAAGAAGAAACTATTGAGGAAACTGAAGCAGTAGAATTTGATTCAGTAGCTTTTATGGATGAAGTTAAGTCTGTAGTAGTTGATCTAATGAGTAATGTAAATACTGAGATTGAAACATTAAAATCTGAGTTAGCAGAACTTAAATCAACAAATGAAGAATTATCTTCAGAAAAAGAAAAACTATCTGCACAAGTAGTAGAGTTATCAAACGAACCTGCTGCAAAACCTGTAGATACAAACAAATTTAGTGCTTTAGGTAAAGAACTTTCACAAAGAGATTTATCTAAAATGACTAAAAGAGAAAGAATATTATATAACATAACAAATAAATAAAAAATTAAATTATGGCTTTTAACGTAACATCAAATTATAGTGGGGGTGTTTTTGGACAATACATCTCGGCTGCATTAAAAGAAGCTAAATCCTTAGAGGGTTTAACTGTCTTAGAAAATATTAAACTAAAACAATCAATTAGAAAAATGGCAGGTTCTAGCTTAGTAGCTGATGCAACTTGTGATTTTACTGATGCAGGTACTCTAGCTTTAACAGAAGCAGTTTTAGAACCTAAGAATCTACAAATCAATGTAGACCTTTGTAAGAAAACTTTATTATCAGGTTGGGAAGCAGAAGAAATGAAAGCAGGTGCTTTTAACAGAACTGCACCAACTTTTGACCAGTATGTATTAGCATACTTCGGAGAATTAATTGCTGATTCAGTAGAGGGTTCTATTTGGTCAGGTGCTGCTGCTAACGCAGGAGAATTTGAAGGCTTTTTAACGGCTACTACAGGTGCTTTTGCAGTAAATGGTAATGTAGTAGCATCTAGTGCTACTGCTGCTTATACTGCTGCTAACATTATAGAAAACCTACAAACTTTAGTAGCTGACATTCCTGCTAACGTATATGGTAGAGATGATTTAAGAATCTATATGAATATGAAAACTTACAGATTCTATATTTCAGCTATCTCTACATTAGGATATGTTAATGCTTACAATATGAACGGAGATTACGTTCCAGTATTTGAAGGTATCACAATCCAACCTTGTCCGGGGATGCCAGACAACAAAATGGTTGCTGCTGAAACTTCTAACTTATTCTATGGTACTGACTTACTATCTGATGATACAAATATCAAAATGCTTGATATGACTCAGCTTGATGGTTCAGACAATATGAGAGTTGTTGCTAAGTTCTCAGGAGGTGTTCAAGTAGGAATTGGTGCTGACGTAGTTAGTCAATCATAATAACTGATTTAATGGAGAGAGGGTTTATCCCTCTTTCCTTAACTTTAAAATAAATAATATGTCTTGTAATTTAACAAAAGGAAGAAATATAACTTGTAGAGATACAGTTGGTGGAATCAAAGCAATTTACTTTGCACAGTTTGATGAAGTAGCTTCTTATATAAGTGCTTCAGGAGAATTGACTGACTTTGACTTAGGTGCTTCTGATGACATATATAAATACACTTTAAAGAGGGGTACTGCGAGTTGCACAGAGACTCTTACTGGCAATAGCGAAGCAGGTACTGTATTTTATACACCATCAGTTAATATCAAACTACACAAACTAACAAAAGAAGATCAAAATCAAGTAAAACTATTAGCTTCTAATAGATTGGTTATCTTTTTAGAATTAAACGAAGTATTAACGGCTAACTCACATAATGTGTTATTAGCTTTAGGACTTGAAAATGGAATGGAACTAAACGCAGGTACTAACGCAACAGGAACTGCATTTGGTGATATGAACGGCTATGACTGGACATTTGATGGTATGGAAAGAGATGCTATGGTAACAGTAGCTGACTATACTACAAATCCACTAGACAATTCTGCATTTACTTTTCAAGGTATAGTTACTTCGTAAACTATTGTTTTCATATTTCTTAGAGGGCTACTTCGGTAGTCCTTTTTTTTTATCAAACAAAAACGACTTTTTTCTATTATATAGTAAGTAAACAATTATGATACACGCAACAACAGATTCTAATGCAGTTTTTATAGTAACGACAGAAGAGAAAAGAATTGATACTGGTGTACCATCTTCGCAGATAAGATATTTGTTTAAATTAACAAATGATATGTCTGAGAATGTTGTTTATGCTTATGGGCAAAGTCAGGTAGTAAATGATAGATATACAAAGGTTGAAATTATATCAGGTGTCAATAGTGTATATACAGGTACAGTAAATTTTAGTCCTAGTGGGTATTGGACTTATGAAATATTTGAGGTGTCTTGGCAAGATTCTACAGTAACATTAGATGATGACCACGCACCTAAAACAGAAACACAAGTATTAACTCCTCTTGCATCAGATAAAGGAGTTGTTAAAGGAAGTATAGAAAAAGGAAAATTAAACGTAGCAGAAGCATCAGGATCAGAAGAAGTACAATATACAGAACATTCTGCACCTACTGGTACGAATTACATATATGTTAGTTAAATAAATAAAAAAAATGGGAATAAAAAATACACAAGTTTTATTAAATGAACAATTAGGTCAACAAAACGGAATAGAAGTATTTACAACTACTGCACAAACAGGAAAAGATTTTTATGCAATCTACTTTGTGCAAGAGAGTGTTATATCTTCAATTACTATGTCTAATAGTACAGGTGCAAGTAACTTAGTTACGACAATACCTGCAGGAATGACTTTATTTGGTAACACGACTGCAATAACTCTGACTTCAGGTTTAGCAATCGGCTATAAAAACTAATATATGTTAGCATTAGCAAACAAGCTAACCCTATCAACACAACCTACCTATAGGTTTGTAAATAAGTATTCTATTGACTTTGATGGAGTAGATGACTGTATAGTTACTGATGGTGCAGATACTGTAGCACAAAACACTACATATTCTTTTTGGTGTAAGTCTAGCGAAACAGGGCAAAATAGAGGTGTGTTTGGACACGGTAACGCATCTGAGGGTGGTTTTCATTTTAATTGGAGTGGAGACAGACCATTATTGTATTTAGGTGTAGGATATTATGTTTATTGGAATGATACAACTGCTATTGATGATGGAGAGTGGCATCATTGGGTAGTATATTCAGAACCAAATAATTTAAGTAATTGTAAATTGTATTGTGATGGAATTTTACAAACAGTAAACCTAATAGAAACATCAGGAAGTTTAGAAGCATACACAGAATCATTAACTATAGGTGGCGACCAACAATCAGGTGGTAATTACTTTGAAGGACAGATAGATGAGTTTGCAGTTTACGATAGAGAACTCACACAAGCAGAGATTACTCGTATGTATAACACCTATTATAGCCCTAATAGAATTGCTAATTCTAACTTTGCTCAGATAGGAAACGAAGAAGTAACTAATGGAGATTTTAGTCAGATAGGTAGTGAACTTGTAACTAATGGCAACTTTGCAACAGATAGTGATTGGACAAAAGAAACAGGTTGGACAATAGCTAATAGTAAAGCAGTTGCTAATACTACAGGTACACAACAAATATATCAAAATGTAGGGCTTGTAAATGGAAAAACATACAAGATAAGTTATTCTGTTTCTGATTTTGTATCAGGTGCTATGTATTTATCATTAAATGGTAATGGCTTTATAAGTCCACCCTCAACATCTGATGATAATAATGTTGTTCACTATGTAACTTATTCAGGTAGTGATGGAATGATATACTTTCGTGGTTCTCCAAATGTTAATGCTTCAATAGACAACGTATCAGTAAAAGAGGTTGCGCAAGATTGGAGTTTAGGTGTTACTTGGTCTATGGGAGATGGTGTTGCAAATTTTGAAGGTAGTGGTTCTACAACTTCTGCATTAATTCAAACTCAGAATATAAATTTACCTAGTGGTAAAAGCTACAATATAAAATTTGATATATCTAATGCTACAGGTAACGCATCACTATGGATAGGTAATGACGTAGGTAGTGTTAATTATTTTGGTACTAGCTATGTTAATCGCCCAAATGGAAGTTATGATTTGTACTTTACAATGCCTAGTACACAAACTTCATTATCTTTTTATGCTAATCAGTCAGGAAGTAATTTCACAATAGACAACATATCAATCAAAGAATTAGGGCAGGGGTGGAGTTTTGGCGCAGGGTGGTCTACAGATGGAACTAAGGCAATAGCAGGTGCAGGTACTCAATCTAACCTAACAACTGTTAATAACCCACTTACTGTTGGTACAACTGTAAAAATTACATATACAATAAGTGATTATGTAGCAGGTACATCAAAAGTTTTTTTTGGTGGTGGTTTAGCAGGTACAGTTAGAAATGCAAATGGAACTTATACTGAAACAAATGTAGTTACTACTAATGGTAGTTTTCTTATTCAAAAAAGTTCTGATGGAGATTTTAGCATAGACAACATAGTAGTACAAGAACTAAAGCACGACGCTACAAACCTTATGCTTAATGCAGGTGCTTATCAGTCAGCTAATCCTTTGATCACTTCTACTAAGAGTATGGAGTTTGATGGTACAGATGATTATTTAGAAGTAGGAGATGTAGGAACTGTAAAATCTATGTCTTTTTGGTTTAATCCTGATGCAGCAATAACTTCTTCTTCTTCTTCTGAAAGATTATTTGGTTTTAATACAGTATCTCCTTCTGCTTTTGCTTTAGGCATACAAACAGGTTCTGCTACAAGTAGTTTATCAGGAGAAACTTTAACAGTATTACCTGACAGTACAAGTAGAACTGCTACAACAAAAGAATTTGATGCAAATAGGTGGTATCATATTGCAATAGCTTGGAATGAAACTGCTAGTTATTTTGATATATATGTAGATGGTGTTTTAAGTACAGATTTAAATACAGGTACACATACTTTAGCAAATTGGACTGGTTTTAGAATTGGTGGTGCATTAGACCAATCTACAGAATTTAATGGACAAATAACAGAAGTAGGTAATTGGGATAGAACATTAACATCATTAGAAGTAGCATCACTATACAATCAAGGTATGCCTACTAATCTACTTGTAAATAGAAACGACTATCAGTCAGGTAACCCTACAGTATTTAATACTA
>Ga0233415_10000175_pt1 | contig 32475 bp, 38 predicted proteins | sample Na_anoxic_12_MG_FD_188631 | JGI IMG/M metagenome (GOLD analysis project Ga0233415, IMG submission 188631) | Seawater microbial communities from Saanich Inlet, British Columbia, Canada - Na_anoxic_12_MG | ecosystem: Environmental > Aquatic > Marine > Inlet | place: Canada: British Columbia...
TAAATTGCCTCCCATTTGTTTATTAGATGATATCTTTTTGATATCACCGCATCCACAATCACCTCCTTTTTGTAAATATTTTTTATATTTAATATCTGTTTTTGTTAAAGCAATTAAACCTAATGACGTTAAAAATTGATTAACACCTAATGGCATTACTAACTGACGCAAAATATTCATTAATTGACAACCACCACTTTGTTTCTGTGTTTGTTTTTGATTCCCACTTGTAAATAATTTATCTAATAAAATTAATAAAGTAGTTGCTTTAAATGCGTTAATTCCACTTGGTATAACAACTTTACCTAACTCAACTAATAAAGATCCACCACTTTGTTTATATTTAGATTTTAATAATTCTGTTATTTTTTTAGAAAACATATCATTACTTTTATTACCACCAATTAATTTTTTATTTCTAACAAAATAATCCATTAATAATAAAGCACCTATCACTACTAACATATTTTTACCTAAAGGTGCTAATGTTTTTTCTGCCATTGATAAATAACTTATTGACCCACCTGTTTGTTTATTAAACTTCTTAAAATGATTCAATACTAATAAAACAATCGTTGCCATTAATCTATCTTTTCCTAATGGTGCTAATACATTTACAAAATATTTTAAAGAATATCCTAAAATATTACCACCATATTGTGGTAAATAATTATGTGTTGGAACATGATTACCTTGTATAAGTGGACGAGTATCTTGGCTATAATAATATCTTGAAAAATGTGTGCGACCAATTTTAGGTGGCGCATAATAATAACCAGTACTTTCTGCTCTTTGATCAACTTTAACCATTATATAATAATACAATATTTAATTTTAGATTAAATATTTTTTATAACGCATCCAATTTTATCATTTGTTATTTTTTTAGGTATCCATTTATTAAAGTTATCTAAATATTCACATGTCATTACTACATCAACATCTTCACCCATTTTTTCAAATGTTTCAGATAATAACTTACTTGTTTCAATGTTTGAAACACCAGCATAATCAAGATATTTAATTTCTCCATTATTATCATAATATAATTTATAAATATCTGGTAAGTCTGTTTTTTCAATTTTAAAATTATATAATTGTTTTTTATTAGGTTCATTTGCATTAAGAGGTGTAATGTTAGAAGTGTTAAGAGTACTACTAATAATATTATAATTTTGATTATTATTAACAATTTTATTTTTTATATTTGCGGATCTTGTATTGTTATTATTTTTATTATTATTGTTATTATTGTTATTATTATTGTTATTATTATTTTTATTATTATCATTGGATCTAAATTCTGGAAAAATATACATAAATCCTTTTTTATATTCTGAAATATTCTGAAAATATAAACCACTACATTTATATGGAATACTATCTATATATCTTTCTTTTATATCCGATAAGTATTTCAATTTAAAATATTTTTTAATATCTATTTTACAATAATTCATAATTTCATCCTTTACATATTTATTATTATAAATATTATCTAATAACTCTAAACGTTCATCTAATGTTTTAGTTTTTAATACAAATTCATTATTATATGAAATTATATCTGATATTACATATACCCAATTATCTTCATTATTTTTAATAAGTTCTCCATCAAATAATGTACTATTAAAAATTTCTTCATCAAACCTAAAACGAATATATATCATGTCTCCTCTTTTTTTATTAATAAAAATACTATAATTTTTATTTTTATATTTTGTTACAAATAATAAATATTTATGACCAAAAGTATTAATACAAACTTTATAATCATCATTATTTAATATATGCAAGTTTTTTTCATTTAGAAAATTGTAATATCGAGTAGTTATTTCCATATTACAAATATCTTTAATTTTCTGTTTAATATCGTTTTTAATATCGTTTGAAACTATTTGTAGAACTTGTTTTTTACCAAATGTAATAGATTTCATTAAAATTAATATTTATAATTTAATATTATTTTTTCAGTTTTTATTGTATTTTTATATAATTTAATATTTAAGTATTTTTTTATCATCAAGGATATAAAGAAATAATATTTTATTATATATTATATAATGGTTCAAATATACAGTCCTGATTTTATTTTATCATTTCAAACTATTATCAAAACTAAAGTTCATAAAATTGAAGATTTTGTAAATACATATAATAAATTAATTGATCAAGATCATATAAAACCATTATTTAGTCAAACAAATAAATACGATCTTTTTCCAAAGAAAAAAAGTTTTAAAAAATTTAGAATTAAAAATAAAAATGTGTGGTCACCGACAATACCAAAAACAAATAATGAAAAAATTAAAAAAACTATTAAAATTATATTAAATAAAATTACAGAAAAGAATTATAATACTTTAATTGAAACATTAATATGTGAAATTAATAAATTTACATCATACGATATTTTAGAAATCTTATCAAAAGAAATACCAAATAAAATTATATATGATTGTAATTTTCAAAATATTTATGTAAAATTATGTAGTAGAATTTGGTCAATGAAAAAATGGCATGAAAATTTAATTACAATTGTTGTTGATGATAATGATAAATTTTATTGGCATAAAAATACATCTTTAGAAGATAATAAATTAAATGGACCTTATAATACAGAAGAAGAAATTAGAGAATATACAAATAAATGTATAAATTTTAAATATGTATTATTAGATACTTTATATAAAAAATTTAAAAATAAAGATAAATATATAAATAAAAGTAATGTTGAAGATATTGAGGATGATATTAGATATAAATATAGAAGAAATATATTTAGTATTTTAGAATTTATAGGAATTTTATATAAAAAAAATATGTTATCTGAAAAAATAATTCATGTTATAATGATTGAACTTTTAAATATTAATGGAGAATCCAAACATATATTAGAAGAATATATTGAAAGTTTTTGTATATTATGGAAAATAGTAAATGAAAAAATAATATGTCCAATTCAACCAAAACTTATTAATGATTATTTTAATTATATACTTACAAATATTATGCCAATGAAATGGTCAACAAGAATAACATTTATGCTTGAAGATTTTATTGAAAAATATGAAAATAAATCATCAAATGTAATTAATAAACAAAAAAGAAAAGATAATTTTAGTAGAAATGTGGAATATAATAAAAAAAATATAAAAGACAGTGATAATGAGAATAATGATGATGATGATGAAAATAATTTTGATAAAATAGAAGAAATTATTTATGATTTTAAAAATGATAGTGATTATGTTTCTACAGTTCAAAAATTACAGAAATATAGTAGTAAAAATTTAGACAATATGTTAGATTTGCTATTATATTGTTCTGTAGAAAATATTAAAAATAATAAAAAATATATTGAATTATTTAGTAAATGTAAATTTATTAAAGATCAAGATATTTTAAATGTAGTTAATAGATTTATAAAAAATATTGATGAAATTGTGTTAGATATACCTAATGCTAAAATAAATTTATTAAAATTTATAAAATTATTAAGTGAAGAATTTAATATCAAAAGTTTAACGTCTTCCAATATTATACTATCTTTAACTTAAACGTAGTGTGGATGACCCATCTGTCTTAAAAAATAACAATTATTTACAACATTCTGTTCAGAAAATGACCAATCAAAATAATCACCAAAATTTTTATTTAATATAAAATTATTATTGAAATCCTTGTAAATAATTTGTAAATTAAATAAAGAACATCCTATATCAAACAAATGTTGTAAATAAATATTAATATTATCAGGATAATTCATTAAAGCCTCCTGATAATAATTATACATAGATAATTCACGCGCACAGCAAATTTGTTGACTATCATAAAAATTAGGTAAACTTTCTTGCATATATTGCATAGGTTTATTATAGGTATCTTGTTTCTGATAACTGGTATCCTGTTGCTGATCATCATCTGATATCATATCAACATCTGTTTGATTATTTTGATTATTTTGATTATACTGATTCTTAGATTTACTACGTGTAATCATATGATGGGTTGACATATTTAAGGTATAATAAAAATATAATTATCATATAAAACTTTTTTCACTTTTTTAATTATAATAACAACAAGATATTTTGTCATACATTAAATAAGAATTTTTCATATTTACACTCTCATTTTTACTATAATTTAATCGCTGTTCAGGAGGTATTTTCAATAATATTCTACCAATATATTCAAATAATTCATCTACATTATTTCCATTTAAAGCAGATGTTTTGAATAATTGTACATTATACTCCGCCATTAACTTTTTAAGATCATTATTAATTAAAAAACTATATTTTAATAAATCAGTCTTATTAGCAACTAAAACAAATTTAGGATTAGGATTTGCTGTTTTTTCTATATATTCTGTTATCCAATATCTAATATTTTCTATATTATAATTAGTTATATCAAAAACTACTAAACAATACTCAGCATCACGATAATACATTGAAACCATAGATCTAAATTTCTCCTGTCCCGCTGTATCCCATATGTTTAATCTAACTTTATTCTCATCAATATTCAAATTATAGGATGTGAAACTTGCTCCTACTGTAGAACTTGTATGAGAAACAAATCTTTTATGTGCAAAACGAGTTATAAGAGAAGTTTTACCAACAGAAGTATTACCAATTACTACAATTTTAAATGTTAACATTATAAATTATATTTATATATTTATATATGTTTTATATATTTTTATAATCTTAGTAAAATACATTTCGGACATTCTTTTTATAATTGCTTGTAGTTTTCTTCCTCACACTATTTACTCTTCGCTCTTCCCGTGATGTGTATCACAACGTATGACATTACCATCATCGTTCTTGCCGCGAATTAGTCCAGGTTTACCACAAAAGCACTTCTTTACAAATTTACAAATGAGGTCATCCGATTTTTCAATTTCTGGAAGCTGATAATTCTTTTTTGCGGTTATTATTTTTGATTCAGCTAAAGACGAGTAATAAAATCCATCGATTAATAGATTATTTTTTTTCTCGCTTGTTTCCTGAATAATTTTTTCAAATTCCGCACAATTAGAAGTTTCAAGATCCAATATCTGCTCCTCAAGCGAAGATATCACTTGACGTGCTAAACAAGTCTCGGACGAACAGGATTCGTACACTTCTTCTTTTAATTGTTGTAGTTTTTTTTTCAATTCAAGAAACATTTGTTTGTTTTCGTCGCTCGATTCCTTGATTTTAAGATCAAGAATTTCATTACTTTCGACAAATATTGTTCTGTTTATCAAAAAATTACCTACTTTGCATTCCCAAAAATATTGAAAGAAAGGTTCATTAGGAAAACCTTCAAAATCCTCACAATCAGGATTCGTTGCGCTATACATAGAATCCTGTGCCACCTCACAAGCCTGTTTCTTTGGACCGTCTGGCGCTGTTCCACCGTGCCGACACATGGCTCTTCCATCACGCCTACCAAATGGTGCGTCTATATCTTTCATGCATCCAATGTGAATAAACTCTTTTTTCGAGTTTGTCATGATATTCAATTTGCATCCAAACACCTTTTTAAGATTTACTAAAAATTTGCGAGCTTCTTTAATATCAGTTTTAATTAATTCATACCATACCATAAAATTTACAGCAGTAGGTTGATTTTCAGTAGTTGAAGTCATCTTATTTAAATATTTTCATTAATAAAAAATTTTTGTCAATTTTTTTTTGAACCAACTTTGCCCAAAATTAACAACATCAGAAAATAAAGTTAAAATAAATTTTAATGTCCACGATGGCATTAAAATTACCAGTATAAAAAAATTTGGTATAAAAACTAATTAAATAGCATTTATTTTATCCTTATTTATTCTTCTAACTAATGTGCTTATAATACTATTTTCCGTAGAGTCGTCACAATTTGTCTTAGTGTTAAGTTTTTCATCATTTTTAATCTTCTCCTTATTTTTTATTTTTTTGTTATTTAATAATTTAACAACCTTTGTATGACCACATTTATTAGCTATTTCTATCGAATTGTGTTTGTTAAATATTGTACCTGCCTTATAATCCATATTTGCACCCTTTTTTAATAATTTACGAACTATATTTCTATTACCATTTTTAGATGAATAAAGCAAAGGTGTATATCCATCATTATCATATTGATTTACCTCAATATCATCCTCATTTAATAACATATTGGCAATTTTTTTGTGATTGTATTTTGATGCATATAATAAAGCAGAAGAATTATCATGATTCATATCATTCACATTTGCACCAGCTTTTAATAAAAGCTTAAGACACTCTACATGATTATATAATGCAGCATAAATTAAAGGAGTACTATTATTCATAGTAAGATGGTTAACATTTGCACCTATGCTAATCAAATATTCTACTATTTCTTCATTTCCATTTTTACATGCTAAAGATAATGCTGTGTGATTATTTTCACCAATCATATCAATATCTACACCTTCTTTGTGCAATAATTTAATTAAATTTAAATTACATGTATAAGCCGATAATGTAAGGGCATTAATATTATTTTTACCCTTATCATTAATACGAATTTTATGTTTGATTAAAATTATCGCTAATTCTTCATTACCTGTTACAATAGATTTCATTAATAAAGATGGATAAATATCATTACTATTAAAACTGATAGTATCTAACAAATATAACTGATTTTTAGTATATTGATTATAATCTGATTTATCATCTAAAAAATTCATTTTATTATATATAATATATAATATATAATTTTTCTTTATATATTTATAAAATTAAAATACTTAATGAAGCACCATCATTTTTAACAGCCAATTTTGGTTTTTTATTTAATTTTTCATCTACTGTTATACAACATTCATAAGTTACTATTATATCATATGATGAATATTCCTCAACCTCCTGCAAATGATTTATTGTTACATGTGTATAACCATCTTTTGTTAAAAATGTTTCGTTTTCAACCAATAAGGTACCATTAGCTATTAATTTAATTAAAACAGTTCCCTGATTAAGATATGGAATTATTGGTATAAAAGATGAAGAAATTTTTATATCAAGAATGTTATGATTATCTGTCTTAACTTCAGTCTTAAATAATTCTGTGCTAAATGAAGGCTCAGTTCCATAAATATATTTATCTGTTATATCATTATTTAAAAATTTTAATTTTGTTGTATTATGATTATATAATTGTATCATTTTTGGTTTACTATCAATTAAAATATTATTAATTTCCTCTAATTCTTTTATTCTATGTAATAATCTACATTTTTTTAGTATATTGTAAATACCCATTATCTATAATATACTTGACATTTAAAATTTATTCATTATACCTATTTTCTCTATTTGGATTTCCTAATCCAAATCTAATATCATCATGTTGTAAATTACAATCTATATTATTATTACATTCATTTGTCACTATTTTACTTTTATCATAAAATGTCGCATAGCCATCATTTAATGTATCAAAACCAACAACATTGCCTACTACATTACCACCATTCATTGGTAATTCATTTTTATAATTCCAATTATCAGGTTTAAATGACTCGGTATTATCTTGATAATCATTAGTATGAAGATTTCTTTTAGGGTATGATTCTTGATTTTCAATATTATTTAAAAAATTTGGATCATATTTTTCATTATTATTTAATAATGTCAACTGATCATTTGTTAAATTAGCATAACTACCAGGAATATCATTTTTATCATAAAATTTATGAACATTCAATACATTTGACATAAAATTTGCACTATTTTCATCTTCTACATAATAATTACCAGCTTTTACATTTTCTGTGCAATTATTAACATAATCAACTAATTCATCATAACATTGATTATCTTTTGTACACATTGTAAATTTTTCTTCATTATCAGATGATATATTATCTAACTTTTTTTGTTCTTCTTCTTCAATATCTAATAAAAAATTCATTGTTTTTTCATGATCATTTGATAAATTGCTTATATTTTTTGTAAGATGTTCTTTAATACTATTAGGAATAATATTTATAACTTTTTCAAAATTAAGATTTTTTAATAATAAATGTAATAATAATATAATTAATATTGTATTGATTAAAAATTTTAGATCCATATAATAATATTATAGATAATATTTTTAATTATTATCTATATCGAATATAAATACACTAATTAAACATTATAGTAAATAACTTATTTATATCAAATGTATTTTTTTTTACAATTATATTAATTTCATAATATATTACATTATCATTAATTTTATTAAATTCAATTAAATAATCATTTTGATTAAAATATATAGATTCAATATTTACAACTTTATCATAATCATATTTAATATTGAAATCTATTGTTTCTAATTTTTTATATATACAAATATTTAACTCAATCTCTCTGCTATTGTCTAAAATATAATTATCTACTATATTTTTTATATTAGTATAATATAATTCATAACCATTATCATTCATTATAAATACATTATTCATATCATAATATTTATTGTATTTTTTATAATGTGGATTAGATATATTATTTTTAATATTTTTAAGTAAAGTTTCAAATAATCTAATATCAATTTTATTATTAAATATTTTATCAACTTTACCTAATTTAATCTTAATAAAATTATTGTTATTTTTTTGTTGTATAATTTTATCTATTTTGTTATAACACTTCATTAAATTATTTTATAATCTTTATATTAGATTTAAAATTAACAAAAAAAGTGAAAAAAATACTTAAAATTAAAACTTATATTTCTACTATATTAACACATGAATAATGAAGAAATTTTAACCAGAAAAAATTGCACTGATAAATTAAATACTTTGGTAAATAATTATAATATCGCTACCAAAATAGAAGAAGGAATTTATCAATATGTTGTTGACAATATATGTCATGAAAGAAATTTACCTATTAATTGGAATAATTCATACTTTAAAAGAGCTTATATGAATAAATGTATATCTATTTATGGCAATTTAAATGAAGATTCATATATTAAAAATATAAATCTATTGAATAAAATTAAAGATGAAGAAATAGATCCATACAATTTAGCTTTTATGAAACCACAAGAAATTTTTCCAGAAAATTGGGAAAAAATTATTTCTAAACAAAAAGCTACACAAGAATTTATTTATTCTGATAAGTTACTCTCATTTACTGATGAATATAAATGCGGACGATGCAAAAAATCCCGTTGTAGTTATTATGAATTGCAGACGAGAAGCAGTGATGAACCAATGACAACTTTCATTACCTGTTTAGAGTGTGGACATAAATGGAAATGTTAGTTACTCTTACCATATTTTTTATTTTTTTTTGGCAGATTCTAACATAAATTTCTTAATTTCATAAAATTCAATTTTCAGCTTCTTCAATAGTATGATTATTGTTTATCTTACTATTACATGTATCTTTAATATATTCAGCAAAATTTAATCCATTACTATATCCAATTTTATTGGTAGATATATGAAAACACAATAATCTTTCTTTCTTAAAATTATGATAAATTGTAAAAAAATTCTTTTTATCATCAAAACTTATGCCTCTCATATACTTCCTTGGTACATTCACAGTTTTACTTTTTCAGTAATACTAATACAATGACATTCATTACATATAATATTTATCAAATGTTTTCGATCTATTTTTATATAAAATATTGACAAATATAGATATTATAAAAATGCTATTTTTTAACCAATGTTACAATTATTCCAATATCATTTTTTTCAACACCATCTATAAATGTGACAGATTTGAATCCAAGATTGATGAACTTATCTCTTATCTCTCTCTTATACTTATTTTTCTTATAGTTACTTAGTTCATTAAAACTATTACGATCTATATCATAATTCCAACGTAAATATAATACAATTATATTATTTGCTTCTAATACTCCACCTTTTTTCAAAATTCTGTGTAAATTTTTCCACAATTGTGTATTTTTTTTTGAAAATGGATCACCAATTGGACAAAATCTCATAATAATTTTATCAAAATAATCCTTATCAAAATACTCCATTGCCTCTTTTGACCAAGCATCTGATACAATATCAGGTTTTGTTAAATCAGCTCTATTCAATAATAGAGAATTTTTGTATTTAGGTTGATGTTCATGTCCATGACAGAGAATTAATATTTTTTCTTTATTTCCAATATTTTTCTCATATTTTTTTACAATTTGATTAACTTTATTCTTACTGTCGATAGATTTCATCATACTTTTTCTATATTTTATACTATCTATTTGATGTAATAAATAATTCAGATCATTTTTATCAAAATGGTGTAATTCATTAATGATCTCATTTGTCAACTCTTTTTTTGATTTTTGACTCATTTATAATAAAATAATATATAAAAATATTTAACTTATATTATAATATATGTTAAATAACACAATTCCAAATAATACTAATCAAATATACAATTCCTTAGGATACAATTCCTTAGGATACAATTCCACAGGATACAATTCCACAAGATATGTAGCCGAAGGATATATTATTGGACTCGTTATTTTTGCACTCTATTTAGAACTTAACCCTAAAATTGGTAATGTTTGGTACAGAATTAATGAAAATAAACTATATCAAATTAGACCACAAAATCTATTAGAATACTTTATTAAACCATTCAAAGATTTTACCTTCTGGAATCCAAGATATTGGGACATTAACCCATATATGTTCTCAACCATTACCAGTCTAACTTTTACTGGAATTAGAAACTTATTCGATCAAGCCTCTCACTGAGGATGACATTCCATTCCATTTTCTTCTCCTCCAGAGTGATTTTCATTTTCCATATGATAATCCAATACCAATGCTTGTTTACATTTACTGGTATCAGTATGTCTAATACTTTGTGAAAGAATTTTTCCCAAATCTTTAGTATACTTTTTATCAATATGTTTAGGATATTCTACCTCAAATTCTACAATTAAATCTCCTCTACCATGAGGGATACCTTCATCTATAATTTTTTTATAAGTTTTTGGTTTAATTATAGAATCCAGTTCAATATATATTCTCTTCTTATTCAAATGTTCAATACTTATCTTACACCCCATTAATGCCTCCAACAAATTGATCTTCTGTTTAATATAAAGTGTATTTTTATCAACCCTTTTAAAGATTTTATGTTCCTTTTCTACAATCACAAATACTATATCACCATTCTCTCTATCCGGATATTCATTACCACCATTTTTATACAATATTTTCTGATCATTGAACATATTGCCATTAACTGTAACATCATATCTTTTCTCTGTTTTAATAACCTTTTTACCATGACATTTACCACATCTATATTTTGGATCAATTATTTCACCCTCACCACGACAAATATCGCAAACAGTTTGCATTTGTTGAATCATACCAGGACCCACCTGTTTATGAATCATTCTCATACCATTTCCATTACAAGTACCACATTTTTGTGGTTTATGATTATTAGTTGAACCATTTCCATTACATTTATCACAAATTTTATCAACTATAAATTTCTTAATTATTTTATCACCATTATACAATTGATCTAATGTTACGTCAATTTTTACAACCGTATTTCCACATTTTTTAACTTTATGTTGATGTCTTCCATGACCTCCAAATGATCCTCTGCCTCCAAAAGAACTCATATTGAAAAACATTTCAAATGGATCAACACCTTGTTCAAAACCTTCCTGTTTTAATCCATCTTCCCCGTATTGGTCATACAGTTTTCTTTTATTTTCATCTTTAAGGATGTCATAAGCATTCGCAATTTCTTTAAATTTTTCTTCATTGCCGCCACGATCGGGATGATTTTTGACCGCTAATTTTTTGTATGCACTTTTAATTTCAGAATCAGTTGCTGTTTTAGATACTCCAAGGACTTCATATGGATCACGCATTATTTTAATATATAAATTATTACTTTAAATATGTTTTTATTTTTTGATTATCCAAAAAATAAAAAGTTTGTTTGATTAAAAAAATAAAAATCTATTTAAAAGTTAAACACTAACTATTATTAAAATGGAAAATTTACCAAAAGTTAGTATTATCACACCAACTTATAACAAAAAATCATTTTTTTCACTTGCTGTTCACAACTTCTTATCTTTTGATTATCCAAAAGATAAACTTGAATGGATTATTTTAGATGATGGAGATGAAAGTATTAAAGATGTTCTACCAGATGATAACAGAATTAAGTATTACTATTATGATCAGAAAGCTAAAGATGAATTGCACAAATTATTTATGGATAATTATAGAAAAAGAAAGCAAGAGTACAAAAATATGTCTAAAAAACAAAAGAAAGGAAATAAATATAAACTTAATCCATATCACAAAAAAAGTTTTAGAGGTAATCGTATTCCACTTGGTATGAAAAGAAATATTTGTATACAGTATGCAACTTCTGATTACATAATTCATATGGATGATGATGATTTCTATCCTCCTAAATCTATTGTAACAAGAGTAAAAACTTTAATGGAAAATAATATTAATTGTATTGGATGTTCATCAATAAGTTGTTTTCATATTAATAAAATGATATCTTTGATTTATACACCAGATAAAAGTTTTTCTCCTGCTAAGAAAATTTCAGTAGCAACATTAGCATATACTAAAAATTTCTGGGAACAAAATAGATTTGACAACCAAGATGTAATAAATGAGGGAGAATTTTTCCTTAAAAAGAGAAAATGTAATGAATTACATTGGAAAGATGTGATTGTTGCTTTTTATCATTCAAAAAATGATAGAAATATGAGATCATTTCAAGGTGAACCAAATGGTTGGCACTATTATCCACTATCTGATGAACTATTCACATTAATAACTTCATTGGATCCGGATGGTGATAAGGAGGTCTCTGAATTGGAGAAAAATATTGAAAAATAATTTAAAATAACATTTGACTTAAAACACTTTTATTATTTTTACTATTATTTTTGTTCATATTTTTATTCATATTTTTACTATTATTTTTACTATTATTTCTACTATTATTTTTGTTCATATTTTTGTTCATATTTTTGTTTGAACTAAAATTTCTTTGTAAAAAGCTGGTTAATCTGCTATTTGCATTTTGTCTTGAAACTTTTTGAAATGTTTGAAGTTTATTTTTAATAGATACTTTATTACTCTTATCTTCTAATACATCTAATGGTTCATCTAACATATTTTTATCATCTCCGCTTAAAATTACATTTAAACTTTCTAAAAAGTATTTATCTTCATTTAATTTATCAACTAAATTATTAATATATGAAACTCTTTCTTCCCGAGGTACATTAAAAGAATTGTTAACTGAAATAATAAACTCATATAGTTTTTTAACTACATTTCTACCACGTTGTAAATTCATATTTTTATCTTTTTTAATTTTATCAAGATTATTATATAATTTGTTTTTATTATCTTCTAATTCTGTTGTTTCTTTTATCCTATTAGCTAAATCTATTAATGGTTGTTCTGCAAGTTTTTCTTCTTCAAAAATACTCATATTATTTCTGGTATTATTTCTGGTATTATTTCTGATATTATTTCTGGTATTATTTCTGATATTATTTCTGGTATTATTTCTGATATTATTTCTGATATTATTTCTGGTATTATTTTTATTACTATTGTTGTTAAATTTTTTGTTAATATCTTCAATATCTATATCCATATTTTTAAATAATGAATTTATATCTTTCATACTATTAATCATATTTTTATTACTATTGTTATTCATTCTATTCATATTCATACTTTTATTACTATTGTTATTCATTCTATTCATATCATTATTCATATTTCTATTCATGTTTTTATTACTATTATTATTCATTCTATTCATAATATTATTTAAATTTCTATTATTTTTATTATTTTCTTCATTGAGTATCATATTAACATTTGAATTTACTTTAAATTTTTCATATTTTGTCATAATTTTGTTTAATTTATTAGACATATCATTTGTACTAATATCTTTAGATTTTTTAAGTTCTAATAATTCTCCAATAAGTTTATGTAAATAATCTTTAGTTTTTTTGATATCTGCAGGCTTTTTTATATTTTTAGTATCAAAATTTCTAAGTTCATTTTTAAACGTATTAACACTATTTTCTAATTTATTATTTGATGAATTATTTTTATTATAATTTCTAAAAATTTCATTCAATTTAAGATTTGCATTATTTTTTAATACATTTAATTCTGCATTAGATATATTGCTCATATTATATTATATGTTTACATTTTTTTATAAAAATCTTAAAAAGTTTATATATGAATAATTATTTAAAATTTACATTTTTAACTATATTTTTTATTTCATCTTATTATTATTATTTATCATATTACAAACATAAATTCTGGTATAAACAACCAGTTTCTCGCACTTTTTTTAAAAATAAAGATGGTGTCATTATTAAATCTTCTAATTTAGTTATAGATGATAAAATTGATGAAAAATATTCTTGGAATACTATCAATGATGTCCATGAATTTAAACATTTTTTAGAAACTAATTACAGTAAAGAAGAATATTATAATACAAATTATTTAAATTGGATATTAAATACACCTTATAAACATATCATAAAATTATCAAAAATGTCCTGTAGAAATGATCTAAATATAGGTCTTTATCATCAAAATAAATTAATTGGTACTATCATAGGAAGACCTATAATTTTAAAAATTAATAGAAATATTATTGAAGGCTTTTATGTAGATTTTCTATGCACTCATAAAAAATATCGTAATCAAGGTTTAACACCTAAACTTATATCTAAATTACTATCTATATGGAAAAAATATAAATTAGACATGCATATATTTAAGATTGATAATAATCCATTACCATTTGATAATATTGGGTGTTTCAATTATTACTACTGCGATTTATCAAACTGTGATTCTAATAAAGTTGTTAAAAATATTAGAATTAAGAAATTAGATGAGGAGTATTTAGAAGATGTTTATGAATATTTTCACAATTTTGTAAAAGATTATAAAATGTATCAAATTTTTACGTTAGAAGAGTTTAAATACTACTTCTTAATCAATAAAAATATAAAAACATATATCACATTAGATAACAATATTATTACTGGATTCTTCACATTTACTAAAATGAAATACAACCATCCATTCAAGAAAAATACTAAAGCTAAATGCATTGAATTAACATATTTTTTATCTAATAATCATCAATTAATACATAATTTTATCAATTTATTTAATAATTATGACTTCCTAATATTTTTAGATGCAATGCAAAATAAAAAACTTATTGATATACTTAAACCATATAAAGGTCATAAAACATATTATCAACTTTACAATTATTATACCACAGTTTGTAAAAATGATATTGGATTAATGATTGTATAAGCTTTTTTACAAAAAATCTTCTTTTTAACTCGCAAATAAATTTGGCAATGCAAACAAGATTGACATAAAATAGATACTAATTCATCTAATTATTTCTGTCAAGTCATTTACAGCGTTGAACATTTTAAATTTCCGATTTTAAAATAAACAACACTTTCCTAATTTAATAGGTATAAAAACTATGGATAAGAAGTCTTTCTCTATTATATACATTCTATATAGAACAAAAGAGTCATATAAAATAGTACTTCTGGAAATTGATAAAATATGACTCTGTATCTATCAATCTTAGTTTTTCCTCTATATTATAAAACCCAACTGTTTAGATTTTTATAATCTTGGTTTTATAAGAGTAGAAAATATGGAACTATAACCATCAATATCTTCCATATTTTATTATATATCAAATCTTTACTTTTAATTATAAAATCGGAAATTTAAAATGTTCAACGCTTTAATTTATTGTAAATGTTTTTCATTTTTGTACAATTTTATGAAGAATACTTAAAGAAAAAATACATAATATACACCAAATAGTTTAACAAATATTATAAGATATAATTTTATAAAATATATCAAAAAATTTTATACCTTGATCCTTCTATTTTATTCCCTTTGACTGTTAAAAATATCATTCTATTAAATAATTATTAACAATAATTATATGTTAATATTTAAATTAAAAATTTACGGTACGATGTGTACGAGTCTTCAGTCTTATCTATTCCATTTATTAAATAATAATAATATTACTTTAAAAGGTATTAATTATTTTAAAACTATTAATATATGGTAATAAATAACAATGGAATAGTTCGTATCTTCCCGCGCGCGCTAAAAAATATATAATTGAAATTTGAAAATGAAAATTGAAAAAAAAAATGAAATATAAATATATTATAAATTTTTATTTATAATATTTCTGCGCGCGGAAGTACGAGTACGATTATTACTGAAATATTATAATTAAAAAAAATTTATTATCATTTAATATAATAGAATGTTTATATATAAGATGGAATAGCTATTACTGACGAATTTCTATACTCGTACATAAAAATACTATATATAATTATCAATATAATCTTGTTAATATTATATTATATAAATCATAATTTATCAATCAAAAGGGAACAATAGAACAAAAAAAGTATATAAAAAATATTATATTATAATACATTATAATATAATGTCAAAAGTCTGTATTAGATGCGGAAACAAATATAAAAGATTGGATAAACATTTACAAAATAAAAAAATATGTCCAGTAAAGTATTTAGATATAGATAGAGATGAAATATTAAATAATTATAGTGTTTTGTTTCATAAATATATACAAGTAGAACAGGAAAGAAAAAAGTATACAAATTGTAATGTATGTAATAAAAAAATATCAAAAACTAATATTTCTAAACATATGAAACGTATGCACACTTCAGTAAATAATATACAAAATACACAAAATGCAAATACTATTATAAATGGTGACCAAATTAATAACAATAATACTATAAACATTAATCTCACTATTAATAATTTTGGTGATGAAAAGAATATAGAACCAAAAATAGCATATGAAATATTTTATATTGCTACAAAAAATCCAGAAAATATGGATATTATTGCATTGACTAAATATATTGAAGAATTACATATGAAAATTGAAGAAAATAGAAATATTTATCAAGAAAGTAAAAGTAAATATGTGAGAATTTATGAAGACAATAAATGGAAAAGTACAAATAAAAATGATATGAAAGAAAGACTTGTCAAAAATACCTACAAACATATGGGTCAAAATATTATTGACTTAGATATAGCAAATAAACATAAAAAAATAACAACTAATCAAAATGGTACTAAAATAATTACTGATATTAAAGATGCTCTCAAAACTGCAGAAAATATATCTAAATTTATTAAATTAATGATTGATAATAAAGATGGAGCATACAAAGAAGAATGGAATGAAATTCTAGATAATATTGATTTTATTATGGAGAATTATAATAAAGAATTGAAAGAGATTTATAAATTAACACAGTAATAATTTACAATCAATATATTTTTACATAGTAAATGTAATTATATTATTTATAGATATTGATCGAAAATCAAGTTCTTTAATGATTGGTTTTATTTTTTTACACAAATTATTCAAATTTTTAATTGCTTCTTTATTTTCTTTAATACAAGTATAATATATTATCGGAATATTTTCATATTGTTTATTCTCTATTGATATACTATATCTATATCTAATATCGCCGCCTTTCAAATAATCATTAGGACAAGTAAATCCTAATAATTTCCCCAAAATATTATCAAATGTATCTTTAATTTTAAGATTTTTTAATTTTTGAATATCTTTTTCATATAATTTATTATAAATAACAATTGCGTTGTTATTTTTTTGAATATTACTATGTAAGTGATTCATAACAAATATTTCTAAACAATCATATTTACTTATGAAATTTTTTAATTTGTTTAAAATTTGAGTTGTTACAAAATTATAAGTTGCGTTACGAATATTATTATAAATTAATATTATATTTACTTTTAAGTCTATGTCTTTAATATAGTTTAATTCATTATACAATATAATATTTTTAACCATTTATAATATTATACAACATACTATTATAAATAAATTTACATTATTTTCGTATATAAAGATTTAAAGTGTAACCGAATACCACCCCTTTCTCTCCAATTTTCTTGGCGCATATGATGCCACCTTATTTTGTTTAATTATAGGTTTTGGAGGTTCTGGTATATATCTCAATTCCTCAGGTTTTAATACTAAACTGCTATCTTTAAACTTTTCCAAATATTTTCTCATATTTTCATCAAAAAATTGGTAGTTCATCAAAACAAATTGAACTCCCAATTTCCAAACATCTTCCGCATCAGCATTGTATAAATCAGATTTTGGACTCCTGAAATTTAAATTTAACATACACTCGCTATTATGGGTAATATTTGGTTTACTATCTTTAACAGAATTGACAAATGTTAAATTAAAACGGTTATCATTTATCATCTCAGCTACATCACTCTTTTTAGATAAAATACCACCATAAGCTTCAGTGGTGTTTGTATAATCTATTTGATTAATAAATCTATTATTTTCTCCAACCATACCATTAATAAATTCATCTAATGTCCCAACTGCTGGATACATATCTGTGACAATTGCCACATTTCCAAACATCTCTTTAATAGGTATTTGACCTAATGCGTGTAAACCATTTCTACCATCAAAACTATATATTTTATTTAAAAAATGTTCATGAAATGTAGAGTGTAATATTTTAGCTAAATTAGTTAATACTGTTCTATTTTTAGTATGAATATTTAAATATATTATTAAAGGATATGTCGGTGACACAATCCACGCATACTTTTTTATAACCTTAAAACACTTATCCACATCTAATTCCGTCAATAATCCTGACATAATATTTGGCATCGGTGTTTGCTCTCTTACAACTGGAATATCACCTTTATCTCCCGCATAAATATCTAAATTTATTAAACGAGCACCTGATAACAACGAATATTTGATAGCATCGTAAGAGTAGACGTCACAATTTTCACCGCAAGGTAGGAATGATTTTCTGCTGCTTGCCCAATAAAAATCGCAAACTTTAAGATCCATATATTTTTTATAATATTTATTGTAATAAGTTGTAGGTATCTCTCCAAATTTCAAATTTTTATAATTATCATATGCTTTAAGACATAAATTTGTTCTCATATCTATATATTATACAAATTTTTAAAATTCATCAAACTCATGTAAATTTATATTTCTATTCCAAACTATTGAATTCATTATTGCCTTTGCTACAGAAAAATTTTCCAAATAATTTTCATACAGCGGATCTACTTCACTTCCTATGATTAAACTATCCACAAAATGATTTAACATATTCTCATATGATTTTATATTATATTCTTTAGATAGTAAATGATTATTGCACTCATTACAAATATAATTATCACCTATAATATATATATTTTCATAGTAATCGTAATTTTCTCCACAACTAATATCTATTGTACACAATAATTCACTATTTATTCTTAATATTGCATTCACAATATTATAATTATCTATTATTGTTAAATCATTATTTTTATCATTTTGTTTTTTGATGGCATAAGAAAAGACTTGATCAATTTTAGAATCAGTTATATATCTGATTATATCTATATATTGTAATAAATAATCATAACATATATTTATATTATCATTTATTATCTTATTACTATCAAAAACAGATATTTTAACCATTTGTAATATTCCAACTTTATAATAATGATCTTTTAATTTATTTACTATCTCATTAAATCTTTTATGAAATCCTATATACAATAATGAATTGTATTCTTTTGATAAACTATAATAATAATTTATCATCTCCATTGAACCACAAGCACGATTATCAATAAATATATCTTTTCCTGCTTTTATAATAGATATTATATATCCTTCGTTTAACAATGAATACTCAGTAATTATAAATATATCTACTTTTTTATCTTTTAATGGTTTTACAATATCAATTGTTGGTATACAATCACATTCTTTACCAACATTTTCAATTAAATTAAGATTAGTATCAACGCAATATAAAATATTTATTTTATCAATTTTATTAATGCATTCGAAATAAATTTTACCAATATTTGTAAATCCAATCAAACAAATATTAACATATTTCTTATTTTTATATTTATTTTTATGAAATACTGATGTTAATTTATTCATCTATATTTATACTTTATATTTTTATATTCTAGTTGCTCTATTCTATGATTGTCTTTTTTGATATTATGATTTTGAACACTGTGTTTAGGTTTATAAAACACAATGTTATTAAAATAATCCATTTTTTTCATCATATTTGCTTCTATTTTCGCTTGTTCATCATTTTTCTCTTTTATTTGAAAAGGTTTTTTAGGTTTAGTTTCCGTTTTTATATTAATTTCAGGTTTATTATTTATAGCTTTTTTATTAATTTGTTTGTAACTATTATTATTATTATTATCTGAATCATCTTTAATGTGTTTTATCTCATACATTTTCTTCAATTTATATAACTGATTAATATTACAACAAGCCTGTATTCTATACTCATATTTATATATTAACGGTATTTTCCAATTAATATTATTTTTTAATAATAATAAAGAATGATATAATATATATTGTTTTTTATTACGAGTTGCAGTAGAATATTTCCATTTATAAATATTATATAATGCATTAATTTCATTAATTAAAATATCAGAATGTTTTGAATTTAATAAAATTATATACCAAACTGACCAAACCCAATCACATTGATATTTTTTATTAATATCTTTTATTTCAATTTCAGGACAAATAAAAGTCATCCCATTCTTTTTTTTAGATTTTTCTAATTTATCTAACCAAATACACCAAAATATTAATTCCTCTATTTTACCATTTTTTATTTGATTACCTATTTCATTGATACCTATTTTAAACTCTTTATCCATATTATTTTTATCTGGAAATATATCATTGATTATACTTTGATCAAGAAATTTTATTTTTTTTGAATAATTGTTATAAATCAGATCTTTATTATTAAATTTAGGTAATTTATCAAATATTTGTGATTTATCTGAACATATTAAAATAGTTATTACATCTGCAAATAAATTTCTAATTTCTTGATTATTTCTACTTTCATATTCATAAGATTTATTAATTTTTTTTATAATTTTTTCATATTTAATATATTTTAACCATGTCCATGAAATTAAATTAGGATTTTTTATATTTATATTTTTTGATATCGCACAAAATATAACTTCCCATATATTATTCATTTTACCAGATATATGTAATTCTATTAACCAATTACATGCCTCTTCCAAATTACCTCTAATAATAGAATCATCAAATTTTTTTATAACATCTATATTTTTATACTTACTAAATGTAGCAATTGAAAAATCTTTCATATTACGATTATCTATAATTGAAAATTCTTTCGGAACATTCATCTTACATTATTATTAGATATTTTTACAATTTTTTTTCCTTACTGAAATTTATTAGATATATATCCACCTATTCCTATCATTATTGCCGTATGATGACATGCGTGTAATACTTTCATCGTATATCCTCTCATAAAACTATGATATCCATGATTTTTAATTTGTTCTAATAAAACTTGATATGATGAACTATTGATATTTGCTTGTTGTGTTTTTGATATTAAGACATCTAATGGTACAGTAAAACCAGATAATAATCCTCCAAAACAACCAGTTAATAATCTTTCTTGTAAAGACATTTGATTTATTTCTTTACCTAAATAATTACTCATTAATCCAATACCATAAAACCTGACACTCCAATCGGATCCTCTTCTTACCATCATAGGTGTTAATCCATTAAATAAAGTTTTATATCCATATGTATTAACATAATTTCTCAATAGATGATATGTATTCATACCGGGATAACGTGTTTGAGTAATAGCTATAGTTTTTAATCTTTGTGTAGGAGTTAGCATCAATCCTTGTGACATTCCACCTAATAATCCAGAGATAGCGAGTCTTTTTTTATTATTTCCAATATTATATTTTTTAAGTAAATATTCTGATTCACTTTGAACAAATAAAACTGGAACACCTTTAATACATTGCGACATACCCCAAGGATAGAATCCAAGATGGAAGGATTTAAAGCGATAATTATTCCACAAGTTATTAATAATTTGTGGATATGATTTATTTGATGTTTGTTTATGAATTTTTATAGTTTCAAAATAATTACCAAATAATGACATTTCTAATAAGACCATTGCGGGACCAATTACTAATTTTTCTTTAGGTATACGGTGTCGGTCCATATATAATATATATTGTGATTTATTTTATAACAAATAATAATAAAATTTTATAAAAAAATGATATATTTTATATTTATATAAATATATAAAAATATCAAAAAATATGTACAATACATTATACTATTTAATTAAATACTTACAATATGATGAAAATAATTACACAGGATGTTCTTATAATAAATACACTGAGAGTAATATAAAATCTCAATTGATTATGATTACATTAGAGAAAGAAGATATATTTAATTATTTTGGTAAAACTGAAATACCAAATAATTATATTATTAAAGAATATTCTGTTAGTAAATATAAAAATTTTTATAAATATTCAGAATTATACATTATTTTTTATAATAATTTTAATAATTTATTATGCGCAGATGGAGATATTAATATTGATGATATTATTTTTGATTATCATAAAATGTCTAATTATTTACAAGATCGCCATTTTTTTACATCATTAAAATGTAATATAAATAAAAGCGAAAAAATATTATATGGATATTATACAACTCGTATAAATATAAATATTTTACACTCTATTTACAATATTGAAAATTATATATTTTCAGAATTAGATAATTGTCCAAGAGTAATGTTTCTTACAATTAATAATAATAAAATTCCATTTCCTGAAGAAAATCATGAAAATTTTGAAAATAGAATATTAATGTATAATGAATATAATCATCAAATAAAATTAATTAATGAAGAAAATGAAAGAATTAAATTAGAAAATGAAAAAATAAATATAGAATTACGAGAAGAAAATCAAAGAAGAATAGAAAGAACAAATAAATTTTTAGAATTATCAACCGAAAAACAAGAAGAGATTCTTAATTTATATCATTAAATTTTCTCTGTATATATTATATTATCTAATGAGTAATATTTCTATTGGTGGTCAACAATACAATTGTAAATATTTAAATAAATGTATTAAACCATGTCGTATTAATCATAATATTAAAAAACAAATTAATCCCGCTTTAGTTAGATCTTGTGAAGCACAAGAAAAACAAGAATTATATAGTAAAATAAATAATTTAGAACGTAGAACAAACAATTTAGAAAATAGATTGGAAATATTATTAAAAGAAATGTTACCAGAAATTTTAAATAACCGCAAATGTTTACAACCAAGTAACAGAAAATTATTACAAAAAAGTAAAGCCGCTATGGATTATATGAACATGTGTTCACGGGTTTCTGTTTTATTCAAAAGAGTAGATCAAATGGCTGAAGTTACTGATACTGTCATGGAAATTAATGATATTAAAGTCAATTTTAGATTTCAACCAGGTGTCAAAAGATATAATTTATGTCGTAATATAAATATATTAACACAAAGATTAGACTATATGAAAGAAATAATAGAATATTTTGAAAGTATAGACGATCACACAAATTCAAGTAATACAACAGGTGATGGAAGTAATCCATAAAATTATATAAAGAATTTTTACAACCAATATATATAAATGATATATATTGGTTCTGATCATCGAGGTGTTGATCTCAAAAATAAAATTTCTTCTCATCTATTCTCCCTACAACTTAAAGTAGAATTAGTAGGAAGTATTGATAATAGTCGTCCATCTGATTATTCTGATGTTGCACATGAATTGATTGGTAGAATGGAGGAAGGAGATGTAGGTATTTTGATATGTCATACAGCGAATGGTATGTCAATGACGGCAAATAAGTATTCAAATATCCGCGCGGCTATATGTTGGGGTCCTGAGATAGCAGTGTTAGCAAGACAACACAATGATGCGAATATTCTGTGTATACCGGCTGGATATATAGAAAATGATATGAAAGTTTATGAGATGGTTGATAATTTTCTACATACGGAATTTGAGGGCGGTAGACATTTAACCAGAGTAAATAAAATGAATTTGAATTAATTTTATTGTATGTCTATATTATAATGAGTAGTTGTTTGAAGAAAGGTAGTGTTCCATACGCTGTTATCTGTCCACACACTAATTGTATGTATATTCAAGGACATACTCCTTCTTGTTGTGCATTAGGCACACCGGGTAGAAAATACACCTGTAAATATTTTGGATGTGAAAGATGTCATAAAGCTTTCAAAACTTGTCAAGAATTGAGAAGACATAAAGCAAAATATCATGCGAAATGATTATAATTTTATTATAACGGATTGTATATATAATAAAAATATTATATATAAAAAAATTGATGGTAAAATAACTAAGAACATAAATTTGAACTGTGTACAATGGGAAATTCATTTTCGAACATTATGTTGCGTGCATATCTTAAGATACACGTAACCTACCGCATCTACAAGTGGTGGATTTTGTGGTTCTTTATCCAACAAAGGCACAAAAGTAAATACCTCAGAGGAATTTTATACTCTGAAATTAGGGAGGTGTTTTCCTCTGAATGGAGTTATCTCCCTTTTTCCGTCAAGAAAACATATTTGATTTCCTACTTGCGGGTGTTTCCGCTTCTGGTGGATTTATATTGTTTCTTGTTAATACAAGATCGTTCCAAGGAAGATGAGGATCATTTTGAATATATCTCATACATTCTGTCTCAGTTCATCGAACTGCTGAGTGAGAGATGGTGGAACTTCTGTGATCAATATTCGATCATGGAAAAACCCGCCAAAAAACTCTATGAGAATCTTGATGATTTTTTCAAACTGAAAAGGGTCGATCTCAACCATCTCGAAGATTTCTACGATCTGGAAAATAGGCTTATTGATAAAGAACTGAATATTTTCAGTAAAATATGCGGTTTTTACTTCGAGATGAGATCATTCTATCCTCTTCCTGGTTGATGAGTCAACTTATAAAAAATATAATTATTCTATTAATTTCTATACCATTCTTTCTTTAGTTTTTGCATTTTTGGTGTATCTAATTTCATTCTATCAATCTGTGCTAATGTTTTACCTTCTAATCTTTTTATAATATAAAACATACTATAAATACCACATGAATAAGAATCTCTTTGCTGTTCTACTTTATTTATATTAAATTTAACATCCATGTTATTACCATTTTTAAGCTGTTTTTTTACTCTTTCATATAAATTATATATTTCCATTTTTGGCTTAGAAGCATATGAATCGTAATGTTCAAAAGAACAAGTTTTTCTTCTTAAATCTATGAAACAAGCAAACCAATGTTCTCCACTTGTCCAACTTTTCCCAGTATTATACACCATTCCTATGCTTTTAATACCATTTTTGTAAGCTTTATTAACATCAAAGTTAGTCAATTGACATTGTAAATTTGAATCTATTCCACAATCTAATGGAACAGTTCCAATAAATAGGAAATCTGGATACTTTTTCTCGTACTGTCTCATCACATGATTAATATCATCGGTATTTAACCATGTTGTGTAATTCTCTTCCTTCCATACTTTTGGCATCTTTGGACGAAAACTCTCTTTAAGTGGTCTTTTATCATTAATAAAGTCTTGATCAATCCAGCAAATTTCGTTATTACATCTATCATTGAGTGATTTACGAATATTGTGCCATAATTGTGTTTTAGTTTGTTTATTAATTTTAATTCTTCTGTGAGATGGACATGTTTTATTATATTCACGTGCGATATTTTTCAATTGATCCAGACTGTAACAAGTTATTCTATTATCTTCAACATGTGGTGCACACCATTTCGCTGACATATATATTATTATAAGATATTTTATTATAATAATACTTTTTTGTTAAAAAATTTTTAATGAATTTATACTTTTAACAATAAAATATCTTAAAAGTTCATTTCTTTATAAGAAAGCTTAGTTTTTAACATGGTACAACAAGTGTTGGGTAAAATCCGGAATTTTCACATGTGCAGAAGAAATCTAAAAACACACTTGCATTTTTGAAAGTTAATTTATTTGTATTAACATCAGCTGCTTCACCGAATGGATTAGTGAAAACATAGCAGAAAATTCTTGAAGTAGATCTCATAAAAAGTGCTTTATATCTTGCCTGGTATAAACTTAAAATTTCATTTTTAGCTTTTAATAAAAGTAAAACATAGTTATCAAGAGATGGTGAAGATTTAAAATTACTAAGTAAAAAATCCATACTACATCTATATGCACGATCATCTAATTGAACTAATTCATAACCTTTATACATTCTATTTCCATAACCCGAGAAAACAACTTTGTAGCAGAATTGTTTTCCTTGGGATCTTTGATCACGTGCGCGATCAACCGCAAAATATAAATTTGAGATTGGTGTACGACCTGCAATTAAATTACACACATAATCTTCAATAGTAGTTGGTATTTTTTCAGGCTCAGGTTCCATTTGCTCAGGTTTCTGTGCTGGTGTCTGTATCTGTCCAATTTTAAATCTTGGTTCTAATATATTGCTGTTTGACATGATTTATATATAATACATATATAATATTTTCGTATATAATTTTAGTTAATTTATTATTAAATTTGGATTAAATAATATATTTTTACTTTCATTAAATAAATTTATAATTTGTTCTTCATTTAATCTTATTTTATCTTTATCTAATAAAAGAAAATCTCCATATGGATTAATAAAAGTATAATATAATATTTTTCCATTTGATATTGCATTTTCAGCTCTATAATATGTCATATATAAATTCCATATCTCATCTTTAGCTTTCAATAAAATAATAATCATCTTATCTATTCCTGATAAATTTTCATTTATTAGGATATTGTAAATTGATTTACATTGTGATAATTTATCAAATTTTATTAACTCACTACCATTATACCTTTTTTTACCATATCCATCTAAAATAAATGTATAGACAAAATTACCACCTTTGTCACATATTTTATATGCATTTGCAATTGCATTATATAAATTACATATAATTGGTCTTCCCGCAATTAAATTCAGTATATATTCTTCTATCTTTATTGACATTATTGTTGACATTATTATTATTATTAATATTATTATCTTATATTTTTTTATTATATTTACATATATATCTATGCATCCTAATCAAGATATTACATCTATGGCACAATTTTATAATTTAATGAAATTTGAACCTTATTTATTAGATGTTAGAACTAAAGAAGAATATTGTCAAAATCATCTTTGTTCTGCGATAAATATTGAAACTCCTTTACCACCATTAAAACAGAAAAATTTAAAAGATTTACAAAAAAAACTAATAAATTTAGGTATTAATAAACATTCTCTTATTTTTGTCTATTGTAAAAAAGGTATTAGAGCTAATATAGCTAAAAATATATTACAACAATTAGGATATGTTAATGTAATGTCTTTAGGAGGAATTACCACAGAACCTCTTAAATCTGCAATGGATGGTAAAATGAGTACTTTTAATAAACAATATATAAAAATCTGCAATTGTAAAAAATAATATAATAATATTTTATAATCATGAACTATAAATTTATTTTGACAACATTTATATTTTTATTATTAACATTTCGCCATCTTTATTTATCTAATAAATATAAAAAATTAATAAAATTATTTTTTACACCCGCTTGGACAATATCTTTTATTATTATTGTTATTTGGTGTATATATGTATTTCATTTTTACAACGAAAATGATAAAGAAAAAATTAAAGAATCAACAAAAAAAGCTATTATCGGATTTATAATTGCTATCTTATCTTCTCTTGATATCAGCACAACTGTGTTTTGGTTAATTTTTATTGTTTCTTATTATTTATCCGATTAATATTATAAAGATCTAAAATAATATCTAAATTTCCATAACTTCTCCCTATTCTTTTCCAAAAATGTATGATATAATTTATCCCACTCAACCGACCATTCACCCTTTTTATAATCACTCATCTTTAAAATATAATTACTTGATGAAATATAAGGTCTACGCATAGTATCACCACCTGAAATAAAAAAAACCATCTCATAAACATTTTGATGCATTACCCACTCATAACTATCACAACTAAATTCCATAAACCATCTAAATCCTTCTTTAGGAGAAATACCACTTAGATTCATAAAATTACCCATCACCATCAATCTCTCTATATGATGTAAATATCCTGTATCAAATGCTTTTATTATACAATCGTCAATAGGTTCTATTTCTAATGAACCATTGTACCATTTTTCATCTAATTTTTTTCTATTACCAAAATAATTTTTACCATCAAAATCATAATATATATAACAATATCTTTGATATTCACGCCAATACAATTGTCTAATATATCCTTCCAAACTATTATCAGGTATTTTCCCTTTATATTTCAACATCTCGGCAATAATTTCGTGAGGATGTAATAACCCAATATTGATGGAAGTTGAAAGAATAGAATGAAATAGATATGATTCATTTTTGACAATAGAATCTTGGTAAATGCCAAAATTATCAAATTTCTTTTTAATAAAATCTTGCAACCATTTTTTGGTAGTTTTACGAGATATTGGAAAAATAAAATCATCTGTATTACCATAATTATTCTTAAAATGTTTTTCTACATATTTAATAGCCTCATCAATGTATTTTTGTTCATCATCAAAATTATTTGATGGTAAATCAGGAATTTTAATATTTTTAGGCATTTTTTTACGATTTAGTTTATCTTGAGATTTCATTTTTACTAATCTTTGCCATTTAGTTTGATCCCAATCATCATAATTTATCTGCTTTTTACCCCACATGTAAAAAGCATTAAAGAAAAACTTATCTGTCTTTTTACGATATTTCTCATAATCCTCCAAATCTAAAAGAAAATTTGGTGTATCTATTATATCCGGATTACCATGCAACTTTATTTTATCAACTGGATCATATATTTGATACTCTTTTATATTTGGATCAAATTTTTCATGATATTCTACATATTTTACAGTAAAACCATTTTCTTTGAGATAATTATAATGATATTTCATAGATGCACGATGTAGAATAAGTTTTTTCTTATTGTAATTGTACTTTTTAAAATAATGAGGATGTTCCCAGATAATAATCTTATCATCTTTATTATAAAAATTCTTAATAAATAGCTGATGTGGTAATATTATAAATGATTATTTCATATATAATATGTTAACGTTTTATTTATTTATGTAAAACTTTTAAGAACATTTGCTAAATATTTCATTTCATTTTTTTTCATATTTGCAAGTGATGGTAAATATAAAATATTATCTACAAATTCTTGATTCTTATCTCTACCTTCATATTCAAAGTTGAATATTTTATATGTCGGATTAACTAAGACACAAAATTTTTCATCTTTAATATATTCCAAAAAATTATTTATCCTTTTATCTGGTATATAAATTGCATTATATGCTGTTAATAAATCTGCTCTATGCACCCATGGATAATATTTATTTTTAATATTCAATTCTAAATCATCCACATCTAAATCATTCATATCTAAAATATCTATATATTGATTATGTTTTTTCTTATAAAGTTTTTCAATATTTTTAAACATTGGTAAACTATCATAAATTGATTTTATTAAACTATTTGACGGCATCTGTAAATAACTATCATGTTCAAATCCAGGATTTTTCTTACGATAATGTTCAGTTAGTTTTAATAATGATATTGAATTATCAAAATATGATAATAAATTTACCATTTTAATCAAAATATTTAATGTAAATCTGTTATTATATAATACAAATGTTGGTATCTTCTTTAATATAAAAAATAATCTTGATAATTTACTTTCTTCTTTATATTCTAAAATATTTTTACATATTTTATTTATCAAAATATGATGAGTATTGCGAATATTAACAAATCCTCCACCCAATGCAACAGGTCTTTTATCCATACCTGTAGAATATAAAGCAATATCCACATAATTATGACTAAATGAATGATATAATGTACCACCTTGTACTCTATCTTCTATAATTAAACAATTATGCATTTTTTTAAATTTTTCAATATCTTCTTTTTCAATAATAAGATCTTGACCAAAAAGATGTGTCATAATTAATATATCACAATTATCAATCTCAGGAAATCGATCTATACCATTATAATTTTTATTTAATTGTATAATAGTTATATTTTCAGGTTTAACATATTTTTCTATAATATCTCTAATTGATGTATGATGAAATGGTGTAATTGCAATTTTAATATCTGGATTATCATAACAAATCATAATTGTTTCAAATAATGCACGACATGAGTATCCATAAATTTGAGTATAATTATAAAAATTTTGATGAATTTGTGGAGTATGCGATATATTTACATTGAAAATATGTTTAAAAAATTCTAATTTACTAATGGGTAAATAATCTGGAACAGTATTTATTTGCATCTTATATTTATAAATTTATTTAACTTTAAGTGATGTTACATACCAATTGTTAAACATTGATTACAATAATCTCTCGGAGTTTTATCTAACCAATTAAAAATAGGAATGATATCAAGTATGTAGATAAGTTTATCACACATGAGACATTTGAGGTAATAATCTGGGTAATATTTCGAGGTAATATTTGAAAAAATAGTGTATCCAGTTGCAATAAATAGTAAAGTTAATAGTGACATAATTATATATAGTGGTTTATTACTTTATGTATATTTAATGTCATTGTATATACTATTTTATTTATATATTATAAAATTATAATTTGTTTAATTCATAACTTGTAAAAGCAATTGTAATCTAATTATTTATAAAAATTTATTAGTTAAAAGAACAGTCTGTCCAATATGGTAATTTTGACTGTTTCACAGAATTATTTTCATTAAGGAAATAACCATAATCCAGAACTCTACCAACTGTCTCTTTATTGATGTCTGTTAGCGTGGAGCTATCAAATACAATATAATAACAACCAATAGGTATATATAATTTTTTATTTTTACTTGTTAGCACATAATTATGTGAATAATCACATCCTTTATATACCAACTTACCAGCATATTCTTGTCTTATGTGTTTTTCAGATTGAGACCAAATTTTTTGATTTAGATCAGGATTCATTGGTACAGCATTTGACATATAATATGTATCACATCCATAATCGGCATTTGGTACTAAATGACCCCTTTGATAACCTGTATTAGTGTAATCTTCATATCTAAGATCGTTGATGTTATATGGGTCTTTTAACCAATAAGTTTTTCTATTTTCGTTTTTACAACCATTGCCACCATATGTAGAAATATAATACACATAATTTGCTTGCATGATAGTTGTATTAAAATCAATTGCATATAAAAAATTATCATTTACTGGATAGCTATGTAAATTTGCTCTAAATTTAGGATTTGTACATACTAAATCATTTGTATGATGATGCTCATTATTTTCATCAATATGTAAAGAATTATTATTTACAATAGTGTTATTATTATATATATCTTTATTGAAAAATAAAAAGGTTAATAGAAATGCATATAATAGTGTTAAAATAAACGTAGTACATATATAAGTAAAAAATATAATTTTACATTTGCTTATATTTTTAACCGGTCTGTATTCAATAGATTCTTCTATATCAAATTCTTCCATTTATATAATTAAATTATACACATTATCATAATAAAAATCAATTTTTTATATATTCGTAAATATAAAAAAATGAAATATATATTTATATTTATATTTATATTTATAAATTATTATTTATATATGAAAATGAATGAACCAATTATTATACATAATATTAGCGATTATACTTTTCAAATCAAAGATGGAAATTTAGTTTTACATAAAATTAATAATGTTAATGATAATAATAATTATATAACAGATAAAGAACTATCTAAACTATGTCTTTCTAATTCAGTTATTAATAAATGTTTAGTGAAAGATAATGATAAATTTGAAAATGATAAGAAAAAGGGACGAATTTATCTTCGCGCTAAACTATGTGTTTCTAATTCAGTTATTAATAAATGTTTAGTGAAAGATAATGATAAAGTTATTACAGATAAAACAAATTACTCTGCAATTATGAAAGATATCTGGAAACAAATGCATCTGTCAAATATATTTAATATAAATCAAAGCACATATAAATTCGAGAATGATAAGAAAAAAGGACAAATTTATTTTCGCGAAATAAATAAATATTATTGGGAAAAAAATGCGAATGGTACGTTAAAAGAAATATTAAATATGATTAAAATTAGTAATTATACTATTGATTTATCAATTATATTAAAAA
>Ga0233415_10000176_pt1 | contig 32309 bp, 31 predicted proteins | sample Na_anoxic_12_MG_FD_188631 | JGI IMG/M metagenome (GOLD analysis project Ga0233415, IMG submission 188631) | Seawater microbial communities from Saanich Inlet, British Columbia, Canada - Na_anoxic_12_MG | ecosystem: Environmental > Aquatic > Marine > Inlet | place: Canada: British Columbia...
GACTAACCTGTCCCCATACCGTCCCAGGCCGTCCCAGGCCGTCCCAGGCCGTCCCAGGCCGTCCCAGGCCGTCCCCAAAAGTCTTACCATATAGATATAGATGTAGATGTACTTAACACCTCCTCCTCCCTCAATCGCTGTTGTTTGTGGGAGGAGGAGGAGGAGTCATCCTTGCAAGAGAGAAACCCATGAATGAAACGAAAACGAAAGAAGGCGCATTTACCAAGTCAACCGCATGGGCCTGGTTTGCTGTTGCGGTTGCTGACATCGAGTTGGGCGGGTCTGGCCCTGCCCGAGCTTTCGGTCACGCTTGGGCAGAGGCCACCCGCCAGGACGCCTTGGAGCGCCCTTGGAGGGAGTGGGTTCAGGGCGTGGTCAAGGTGTGTCAGCACAGGGCAGCCTCCCCCGCTGGTCTCCTCATGTCCATGCTTCAAGACGGGTCCAGCGCCGACCTTTCAGCCGTGTCTCCCGAGGTGTTGCGTCAGGAGGCCCGAGAAGCCGCCTGGGAGGTTGCCAGAGCCGAGCAATCCCGGCTTGAGAAAAGGTATGCGGGCAAGGGCTGGCTCCCGCTGAGGGCCCTCACAGAGGCCCACCGCGAGGGAATGGATGTTCATGGCCTGTGTCGTGCCTGGGACGAGGCTGGCCGCCCGGCGGCAGAGGATTTTGCTTGGCCTGGGTGGCAGCAGATTTTGAGTCGCGTGCTCCGATGAGGCCCTATGCCGTTTGGCGATGTCAGCGTTGTCGCCATCTGATCGCCCGTGACCGTCTGGCTCCGGCCAACCCAGGGCGGTGTCGAGGTCTCTGCGGGGGCGAGTATGAGGCTGCCGCCCTGGAGGACCCGGAGATGGCCCCTTGGGGCGAGGGCGAGGAGAGTGCCCGCGAAATTGCGGCCTTGAGGAGATGTTACAGCGTTGAGTTGCAGGAAGTCCGTTAGGCATTTTGGGGCGGCCCTGGGCATCCACGACGGGTTTTTGGGTGCGGCCAGCTCCGAAGCTCTCCGGGGGCACGCCTTGGGTTGCGTCTACCAGGATACCGTACACGAAGGCAAGGTGTACAGCGGTGTGTCCGACACGACAGGCACCGAGATTGAGGCCACGCTTTCGCTCGCCATCGCGGGCGTAAGGGCCGCAGCCGTGACACCCATCACATCTTTTTTTCGCCTGGCCGGTGAGGACATCTCTACAGGCCAGGGTAGTGCGTTTCGGGTACATACAGACCAGGGCATTGCCGCGTGGACCTGTGTGTACTATTTGGCTCCGCCTGGTCTGGAGAGGGGCGGAACAGCCTTTTGGTCGCCGCTAGGCGGCGGGCCGGTTTCCGAGGATGGATACACGGACCCACTCCTTTGGCGCCGAGATATGGTAGTGAGCATGGCGTTTGACCGGGCCGTGATCTTCCGGGCGGCCTGGGCGCACTCTGCCGACCCGCTGCGGGGCTGGGGCCGCTCTCCCGAGGAGGCACGCCTAGCCTGGTGCTGTTTTTTCGACCACCCCCACCACTCCCACCACCCCCATGAGGCACCGATTCCAGAGCAACCAGAGCAACAAGTATGGGGTGGGCCCAAAGGCTAGGCGCACCCGGGGCGCGATTGTCTTCGATTCGATTTTGGAGGCGACCGTCTACGATGACCTGGTAGTGAGGTGTAGAGACGGGGGCGATGTGTTGTTTTTTCTGCGCCAGACGCGCATCGACCTCCCTGGCAACACCAAATATGTAGCCGACTTCCTGGTCTTTTTTCGCAGCGGGGAGGCCGAGTTTTGGGACGCCAAAGGGATGCGGACGCCAGCATACATTCGCTCGAAAAAACAGGTAGAAGACCTCTACCCTATCACCATCCGTGAAATCACAAGCCAGCGGTAAACCGTGGGGAGTCTATTAGGGATGACGAGGAGGGACCGTGGGGGGGTCTATCTTGGAAATCTTTGGATTATATGACACAACCCTCTCTGTGGTCATCGCCAAGAGGGGTTGCGTCATAATCACCGTCGGGCAGGTCCTTCAGAACGCACCTCTTGGACGGTGGGGCACCAGCCGTACCGACTCAGGTGCTTCCCGGAAGGGCGATCGTGGCCTGCGCTGGGACAACGGCGTTCCCTAAGCATCGCTGCGCCCAGGGCGAATGCGATGTCGGGGGTGAATAGGACCTCCGGCCGGCAATCGCTAAGTGCCCGCTCTGGCAGAGGGTTACGGCAGCCAATTGCCGATCGGAAAAAGGGAGGCGCCCAGGGAGAGAGGGGCCTGGGCGCCAGGCAGAGAGGCGTTAGACCGCCTCCCCGCGAACCTTCCTAGCCTCGTCGCGGCTGGCGTTTACTTTTCGGGCGGCCATGACAGCGGAGCCTTTGGCTGTACCGGCCACAGCCGTTAGGGCACCGGCACCCCACAACAACAATTCGAGGGGGTTGCTCGGGTTGGGCGCTGGGTTGCTGGCAACATAATCGCCTCCGCGATGAATCCCCTCCGCCAGCCGCGCCTGTGCGGTGTCTGGCCCAGAAAGGGGGGCCACGCACCCAACCGCCGCCGCTAGGGCGCCAAAAACCAAAAACTGTGTTGCTCGTTTCATGTTTTCCGGGTCAAAGACCAAATGCCTGTCGCTCCAGAGATATGATACGGGCCTGGGTGGCGGCGTGCAAGGCCAATGATTTTGCCGCCTGGCCCCGGGCCTCCGTTGCCTCGGCATCAAGTCGGTCTAGCTCATGCTGGAGCGCCCCCATGGATAGGGCCACAAACCCAACTAACACGGTAACGGCGAGCCCCAGCCCACCTAAAATTGCCGCAACCAACGGATAATTGGTCCGCGACTGGGCCGCGATGTCTCGGGCGAGGCGGTCATGCGAGTCCCGAAGGTCTGCGTGTAGTTGTTGGCTGGAGCGCCGCGCCTCGGTGGATGTCTCGCCCAGGGCTACGGTCAAGCCCTCCATGTGCCGCGTAAGGGTTTCGAGCCCGGCCTCAAGAGCGGACACCCGCGAGTCCACCCGGGCAGGGTCAAACCTTCTTTCGTTTTGGGGGCCCTCGCTCATGGGGGGCCAACCCTAGTCAACCTCCTCCTGCCTCACAATGGGCCGAGGAAAAACCCGAGGGGGCGGCGGCTTCCCACGACCGCACCCACAGCGAGTCGCCCCCAGGGAGGGCGCCCGGCACGCTGACCCGAAGTTGCCATTTGCCAAACCTCTGATCGGCCTCCAGAACCTCCATCCAGATGCGTACTCCGGGGCGCCGGGGCCAGGCGACCAATACGAGCGTGCCGACAAGGCCGTGCAGGGCTAGATATGCGTCTAGCAATGTTCCACCGGGCACCGGCGCACCCTCACCGGCTACCTGGCCGCTCAAAGTTGCTCCGCCGCCCCGAAGGGAGTCTTGTCCACAACCAAGTGTTCCAGGTGCTGCACGGCGGCCTCCAACCTCTCGGCCAAAACCAAGTGTTCCAGGTGCTGCTGTTCCAGGTGCTGCACGGCGGCCTCCAACCTCTCGGCCAAGCCCAGGGCCTCGGAAAAACGGCCAGGTGTGCCGGAGAGCGCGTCAACCATCGCGGCAGGGACGGGGGCCAGGTGGCTGCGTAGACATTTAGGGCAAGTTGCGGGCACGGAAAGCTCGGGTCTATTCATGGCGGTCACTCTTGGTTTCGGGTTTCTGGGGTTTGGGGCGGCAGGCCACAGCCAGCCACCCGAGGCAAAAAAAGTAGCAGGCGACCTCAACGAGGATCACGCCCCACACCTGTCGAGCAGGGCTCCCTCAAGCTCGCTCTCCCAGGCGGCGGCAACATAGCGGCGCACGATGGCGGGCATGGATTCGGTGATGCGAATCAGGGCCTCTACCATCGAAATCACCCCATCAGACCAGCCGCGGTGTCCGCCCATGTCATAGATGATGCCCGTGCCCAAAAACTCGTCGGCGTCATCTATGTCTATCTCGGTGACGCCTACTTCCCAACTCGGAGGACTCCCGCCGCAGCCGTAGCTGGGGTAGGGCTGGCCGGGGTCGTACTCGACATCGCCGTCTACCAGCAGGCCGCAGTATCGTGTTTGCACCTGGCTCATGCCTGTACCTCCTCGTCGGCATCGTCGTAGTATCTCGCCTGGAGCTTCGTGACGAAGCGGTCGCGGTTGTCTGTGTCTAGCCCCGCCCAGAATGTCAGCGGGCACCTCGCCCATCGCTTCTCCTTTTCAGCAGCGTACTCAGGCGAGGTGTTGTATATGTCATCGCCGTAGGCCATCCGCACGGCACTTTCCGAGGGGTGAGAGTGGCGTTGCCAGGTCAGCGCCAGGATTGCGGCCTGCCATTCTCTAGTTGAGTGGCCTGTTGTTTTCTTGATGTTCATGGTTCTGTCTCCTATTGGTTGGTGTTGGTGTTGGTGCCATCGGAGTTGGTGCCATCGGAGTTGTGGCCGATCTGGCTGCCAGCTTTACCGGGGGGCTTCGGCCCCCCGTCACTCAGCTTCGTCGGTTAGCGGGCGCGGCGCTGCCTGGCCCCACGCTCGTTCCAGAGCCGGATGGCTTCCTCGTCCTCGGGTATATGTTCCTGAGAGCTATACCCCGCAGGAAGCCGCTCGATAAAGCGATAAACAGACTCGTCGGTGGGATGAGCCAACAGGCTGGCCCGGTCAGCCGCGTACTCGGACATCAACGCCTCAAGGCCAGCCTGGATCGCGTAGGCCAGAGCGCGGGTCGGCACCTCGGCCACCACCCTCTCTCTGCCGTCCAGCGTCTCTACGACCGCGAAGCCGTCGAGGGAGGGGAACATCGCCGCGCAGGGCCTCGGCCAGAGGGATGGCACGGCCAGCACCCTGTACCGTGTGCTCGCCAAGGGGTTCTGGGTTTCGGTATTCATGATCTTGATTTTGTTTTTCATAGTTGGTGTTGTGACCACAGTTGTGGTCGTAGTTGCGACCATAGGAGGATGGCACAAAAAACAGGGGTTTGGCATAGAGTCTTGGAAATATTGGGGTTGCTATTGAGAACCCATTATCAGTAGTGGCCAAACGGCGGGTGAAGATGCTATTGAGAATCCATTATCAATAAAGGGCGTGCTAGTATGGTGTGATGCCTGCCCCCGCCCTCCCTGCTGCCTCCCCGCCCGAGTCGGTCGCCGCCATCTACTGCACCTCGCTGGAGGCTCACGGGGATCGGTCCCGTGCGGCCGAGGCTGCTGGCCTCACGCCCGCACAGGTGAGATACAGGCTTAGTCGAGACGGTGCGTGGGCCGCCCAGGTGGCAGACGCCTGGCACAACTACCGCTCGGGGCTGGCCGCCAGGGTATCGGCCAGGGTGCTGGCCGTGGCCCTCGACGGCGTGGCCGAAACGCTGACCTATCGAGGCCGCATTACCTACGAGGTCGCCAGGCACTCGGACGGCCAGCCCATCATGGATCCAGCCCGAGACGCTGACGGGCAGCCCATCATGGCTGGTGGGTCCAGGGCCCCGGGGCCGCAGTATGTTGAGCGCCTGGCGCTCGACGCATCTGGGCAGCCCATCCCGGTGATCGTGCGGCGTTACCCCGAGGCTACCACCCTACGCCTAGCTGAGGCGCTGGGCGTGTTGGCACCAGCAGACAGCGGCGCCAGCGCCCCAGACCCCCACATGGTACTACTTGACGCGGCCGGTCGGCGGTGCTCTATTGCTGACCTGTTGCAGGCCAGGTACACGGCCACGGCCACCCCACCCCAATCCGCCAATGACACTAACGATAGCCCTGATCGCTCTCGGCCTCTCCGTAGCAGCCATCCATAGGCAGATCCGCCGGGGCAACCTCTAGTGCCCTCTGTCATCCGGGGGGTGCCCATCCTGGCGCTAGACGGCACCAGGAGCATTGAGTGTGAGAGCCAGTACACCCTGGTGTACCTGCTGCGGCGCCTGGACTCGGCAAACCTGGATGCGGGAGCTGTGTCGCTGGCAGCCTACGACACAGCCAACCTCAACCACGGAGGTGGCTCCGGTCCACAGCCCAACGGCACAGGATACCGATGCAGTCTCCGTGAGACTCCAGGTGCGGCTGCCACGCTGGTAGTGGCTACCGTGGCCCAAAACGGCGTGCGAGCAGAGCGCCAACTGTCTTTCACCGGCGCCCCGCTGGAGGGCGAGACGGTCACCATCACCTACCCTGACCTGTCCGACACATCTGTCGCGCCGCCCACGATCACGCGCCTCTACACCTACAGGGCCGTGCCAGCACAAGCCGGGGATCTGCTGATCGGGTCAGCGGCGGTATCAGCCGCCACCCTGCTGCGTGCGATCAACGGCACCTCTGACTACGGAGACCCCGCCGTGTACCACGGCACAGAGCCTTGCCGCGAGTTGATCGCCGTTGCCGGCACGGCGGGCGGCGACATACACCTGGAGGCCCGCGATGGCGGCGTTTGGGGTAACAATGTTGGGATCGCGGAAACTCTCAGCAACGGGGCCTGGTCTGGCGGCGCGACCACTCTCGATGGAGGCACGGGCACCCGTGGTCTCACTCTCTCCATCGCCTACTCGCTTCTGAGCAATGACCTGGTGCTCTCCGGGGTTTCGCGTGCAGTACACTATGACATCATGGGTATGGATACTGCGGGTGCGCCCACCAAGTTGATCGCTGGGCCAGCAACCCTGTACGCATCCTCCACAGAGACCGCGTGAGGCGGGGTTGGCGTACCTGTACTCGGCGGCGGTTCGGGTGGCCGCGCCCACGGCACCCGGCACGCAGACGATCACGGCCGCAGGGGTGGGCACGCCCAAGGCGGCTATTCTGGTGGTGGTGGGGGCAACCGCCAGCGGGGTAGCTCGCCCGGATGCCATCCTGGGGCTGGGGTTCACAGATGGCGCGGCCCAGCGGTATGTCTCATGGCAGTCGGAGTCTGGGCAGGACACCACCAACACAGACAACTGGGCTGGCGCAGACGCTTTGGTGCAACTCATCGACCAGGCAACCAACGGGCAGGCGGGCAAGGCGGTATTCGATGGGTGGGTGGCAGACGGGATCAGACTGGACTGGACAGACGCGCCGCCTGTGGCGCACCTGGTGACCGTGCTTTTTCTGTACGGCGCTGATATGCAGGCCAAGGTAGGCGACTTTTCCACCCCAGCGGTAGTTGGTGGGGGCACCGTTGTGACTGGGGTGGGATTTGAAGCCGACCATGTGCTGTGCATGGGTGCCAATCGAGAGTTCAATAACACCCGCAGCCCTCACTTTTGGTACACCCTGGGGGTTGCGTCCAACCTGTCGCCATCCGAGAATGTGGGCTTGGGTGGGCAGTTTCGCAACTTCCGTCCTCGCGGGGATGTTGCGGCCTTGTTGGGGTCTACCAGCCTGGGCAGCCTGGTTCAGGCCAACCTCGATTCACCACCCACGGTCTCAAGCGGAGCCAAGATTGACAACTACACCAGCTTCGGCTTTCGCGCTCAGACTACCTTCGCTGCCAGGTCCACCCACTACGCATACCTGGCGCTGGAGTACGGGGGCGGCGGCTTTGCCGCAGGCATTGCCACCACGCGAACCAGTCTCGGCGTGCAGACCATTGCCACGGGGTTTCAGCCATCTACGGTGCTGGCCGTTGCCACAACCCTGGACACAGAGCTTTCCGATGGGGACACGGACGCTGGCAGCCTTGGAATTGGGGTGGGCACCAGCAAGGCGCAATACTCCAGTACCGTGCGGGAAGAGGATGGAGCGGCCCCCTCCAACAGTCAATCCCTGTCAGAGTCATCATTCTTCTCGGTTGGGCCGAGTTATGGCGCAGCCGGGTACGAGGCCACCCTGGAGGAGTTTGGCGCTGCTTCTTGGAGTCTGAACTACTCCGTGGCTCCAGCCATTGGGCGAAAGTTTCTCTGGATGGCCTTTGGCTCCCCGGAAGAGGATGCCGTCGAGGACGGGCCGTTACGCAACACCGTGGCTGTATCTCGCTGCATTCCCGGCGACCAGCCAACCTACGAGTCCCGAGCGAGGCGTGTGATTGCCTGGGGTGCAGGAGCCCATCCTGTGGTAGGTTTTCTCCACAAACCATTTCACCACCCATAGCCTCCCCTCTCCATGGTCTCAGTCAACAGCACACACCCTCAGTTTTGGAAAGACCTTATGACCGTCATGTCCGCTGGCGTGAGCCCTTACACGGGCGGAGTGCTACAGGCCATGCTCCTCACCTCGGACACCACGGCGGACACCGAGTGGACAACCAAGGCGTCCTTGGACCTGTTTACCACCATGGACGAGTATGTCACTTCTGGTCCTACCCACTTCCGAGAGACCCTGACTAACATTACCCCTGCCTATAGTGGGACAAGGGCAACATTCAACTTCGATGACATCGTGTGGACTAGCCTTGCTGCTTCGCTTTCAGGCCGCCTTCCAACCCACTTGTTGATTTACCTCAAACTGTCTGGCGCCGCCATCGATCCATCCCTTGAGGACAGAATCCCTGTGGCTCTGCTCGATGCGGCGTTCACCCCGGATGGCACCACTTTCACGGCGATAGTTCCGCTCTTTGGCCTCTTTGGCGTGGAAACCGCGCCATGATTTCCATAAATCTGGTGCCTGGGACAACTTTGGGGCTTGAGCTTGAGTCCACCCAGCTTTCTATTGGGGTTGACACGGGCAGCGGAAGTTTCTTTGCTTTGGGCGTTCTCGCCACGGATGTTCAATCAAGCAATCTGTCCATTGGACTCATCTACGGGGGGCCGAAGAGTCTCATCAGGTCCGTGGCCTTGGCTCTCCCCGAGGCTGCCGAGGCCAGGGTATTGCGAACTGGACCCGCCGCCCCTAGCCTTGGCCGCAGAACCCTCCCCGACTGGCAGGCGTCTGCGGCCCACTTCCTCGGGCAGATAACAGTTGCCAACCAGCACTACTACGAGCACGGCCCAATGAGCATCACCCACAGGATATTTGCCCTTGAGGGGGATGACATTACCGTTCGCGGACGGCCCGTGACGGAGGATGGCACGGCGTTACTTCAAGCCAACATCAGCACAATTCTTCTCAACATCTTTGACACAACCAGCTCAACCTCGGCCACCGCGATTCACACGGAGACCCTGCCCGTCGATCAGATGTTTTTCTCTTCGCTTCAAATCACGAAGGGGTGGCGCAAGGACGCCATCGGCTACTCGTTTGAGCACCAGGTGGACGGTGCCGCTCTCGTTGAGGGTGGCCGGGTCTACCGATTGGAGTATGTCTTCGGCCTTTCGGCCGGAGGCTCCATCAAGCACGCCGTTGAGGTGGCAATCTCGGGTCTGCTCACACCATCCTCAGAACTAGGAAGCTAATCATGCCTGGAGTACCTGGAGTCTTTGGCCCCTCAATCGAATGTGTAGCCCTCTCTGCCGCCGTTGGCACCGTGTCTCCCGGGTTTGCGTGGTGCGAGACCGGAGAACTTTTGCAGGCGGGGGCTGCGGGCCAGATCAAGGCCATTTTTTCGATCCCTGACTTGGCGGGCGGCAATCCGACCTTGGTAATACAGACCTCCATCGACGGGCACTTTTGGTCCGATGTTAGCAACGCTACCACGATTACTAGTAGCACCGATTTTTTCTACACCAGCTTTTCTTCTTCTGCCGGTAATTGCCCGAAGCCGCTGCGTTACATTCGGCTTCGCCTGACCGCCGCAACGGCTGCAACTGGGTTGATTCATTGGGGCGTGCTATAGGTGCCTTTCTTGTTCGAGCACGGCATCCCGCAGGCTATTGCGCCATCTGTTAGCCTCGCCCACATGAAAGCTAACACCTTCTCGCCAGCTTTTGAGTGGAACTCCATGGGGCAGGTTCTTCAACGGGGTGGTGCCAATTTGGTATTTGCCATTCTTGGAGTGAATGGCCTTAGTGGCAGAACCCCGGAGGTAAAGGCTGTTTTGCAGCACGCTACCAACACAGGCGGACCTTGGGTTGATGTTCACCAAACCACCCCCACCACCGCCCTTATCTTGAGCGCCGATGGTTTAGTCACCTCATCATTGTTGCTTTCTGGCGGTGATCGGCCTAAGCCAGCCAAATACATTCGTCTGCGTTTAGTGTCCGTGGGCAACGATGACAACCAAGGCACGCTCATGTTTGGTGTGATCTAGCTCCGATGCCGGTGGTAGGGCCGAGGTTTGAGGCCAGGGGGGCGGCTACGGATCTGATTGCCTCGACTGAGCGTGAGGTGCTGTACGAGGGCCCAGCGAACACGGGCAAGACCCGAACGGTTCTTGAGAAGATGCGGATTTTGATGGAGGAGCCCAGATTCAGCGGTGTGCGCCAGCTATGGGTTCGCAAAACACGGAAGTCTCTCACGCAATCCGTTCTTGTGGAGTGGGAGGAAAGCGTGGTGGGAGGAGATCACCCGTGCATCAGAGGAACGGCGAAGCGGGGGACTCGGGACACCTACTACTACGCCCCAACAGACTGCGAGATTGTCCTTGGCGGGATGGACAACCCGGACAGAATCATGTCTACGCAGTACGACATCATCGTGTACTTCGAGGCAACGGAGGGCGAGCTGGACGAGTGGGAGAAGCTGTCAACCCGCGCCAGGCACAAGCGTATTCCCATGGGGTCTGACCCTGGTGGCCGTCCTTTGTTTTGGCATCAGTTGATTGCGGACTGCAATCCTGCGGCGGCAACTCATTGGCTCAACCAGAGGGCCGCTTCGGGCAAGATGCGTAGAATCTGCGCGAAGCACTCAGACAACCCGACGCATGACTCGGAAGACCAGGCCGCCCTGGATGCACTCACCGGGGCTCGACGGGGCCGTTTGCGTGATGGTCTTTGGGTGTCCGAAGAGGGTCAGATTTGGGAGTGCTGGGATGGGCGGGCTATGACTTGCTTTCGAGATGATCTTCTCTGGGACCGTGCCGACCCCTCTCAGGGGTATCGGTTTGATTGGATGTTTGGGAGCATGGATTTTGGTTTCCGGCACGCGGCGGTTTTTCAGGCGTGGGGTGTGATTGGAGAGAAGATGTACCTGGTGGCCGAGATATACAAGCGAGAGAAGAACATCGAATGGTGGGCGGGCGCCATCGAACGGCAGTTGGACCGCTGGGACCTGGAATCCATCGCTGCGGACTCCGAGGACCAGGGTTCAATCGACTATCTGAACGACAAGCTGGGACCCATGGCTGGCCGCGACGAGGACCCTCTGGTTGTGGGCATCAAGAAGGGTCCTGGGAGTCGCCTGGCGGGCTTCAACCAAGTCAACGACAACATGGGCCTCGGGAGAATCATCTTGTGCCTGGACGCCATGGAGGAGGGCCCTTGCGAGGTTTCTCTCAGGCGGAAGAAGCCTACCTGTACCCGGGATGAGATTCCCAGTTTTCGCTGGAAGAAGACGAAGGACGGCCAATCGGACAAGGAGGACTCTGATCCTTCATGCGACGATGATGGTTGCTTTGCGATGATCTATGCGGATCGGTGGAGGTGGGGGAAGGACTTTACAGACACAAGGGAAATGAGATACCCCCCGGGGAGTTTGGGAGAGGCTCTTGACCACGCAGAGGTTTGGGATCAGGATGAGGAGGCTGCCGACGAGCTAGTTACCAGCGAATACGACGAGTGGGGAAATCAGACATGAAAGACACCAAGGGCCTCTGGCCTTCACGGATTGAGGCGGACGAACAGTATCTCGAAGACCATCTTTTCTCCCTGGAGGGGATGATTCGGGCTGGTGGCGGCCCGCACTATTCTCGGTCAAGTGGGCCGGGCACCTATACCCCGGAGAACCATTACCACAGCTACACGACGCTAATGGTCGCTCGTTTGATGCACGACAACCCCCGGGTCCGTTGCACGACCAGGCGCCCTGGGAGCCAGATGGAAGCGGCGGAGGCGATTAGGCACGGGCTCAACAGGTGGGTTCGGGATGTCAACCTAAGAGAGGTTGGTCAGATTCTCGCCTACGATTTTAGCTATATGTGGGGGATGGCGATGGTCCGTCAAAGCCCGAACCGGCACATGGGGAAGACCACCGAGCGTTGGATATGGGACGATGACGGCTCAGTTCGAGTGGAGAAGCCGACGAGTCTATGGCCCGCTGTCTATCGCATTCCGCAACACCAAGTCATCATCGACACGCAGGCCCTTACCACGAATGAGGCGGAATACATGGGCCATCTCTGGTATCAGGAGGCGAAGTCGATCATGGCCGAGGCCAAGGCGGACTCGGAAGCAGGTTGGAATATAGGGGCTCTTGAGGGTTTGCTGGGTTCAGCCGGGACCCAAGGGGGTTCTGCTTCCAAGTCTGACCCTGACAGGAAGGCGCGGTCGATGGACCCAAAGAAGCATGAGATCGAGTTTTTGACCTTGTGGGTTCCCGGAAACCAAGTTGACGAGGAGCACGGGCCCGACAAGGGGTATCACGGCGCCCTGCTCACCTATGCACGCAATTCATCTACATCGGGGGGGCGTTTTGCCGAGGTGAAAAAGCCCGAGCCCTACTATGGCCCGCCCTCTGGTCCCTACCAGTTGTTCGGCGCGTACCGGCTGCCAAACAAGCTACTTCCCTTGAGCCCCCTGGTGGCTGTAGAGGGTCAGATTCGGGAGCTAAACCGCCAGGCCAGGGCCTTGTCTCGTTCGAGCGAGCGGCACAAGCGGGTTATTTTGTTCGATGAGAAGCACAAGAAGACCGCGCTGAAACTCAAGAGCGCACAGCATGACTTCTTTGTTGGAATCCCTGGGTTTGACAAGGCAAAGTTTGCGGAGGTAGAGGTGGGCGGAGCTACGGACAGCCAATACAAGTCTGTGGCCTACCACCACGACAGGTTGAACCGCATTTCTGCGATGGACGAAGCGCAGTCGGGTAATGTTACCGGCGTTGGCACGGCCACGGAACACTCCATCGCAAACGAGGCGAGTTCAACGCGAGTGAACTTCCTTAAGCAGCAGTTTTCAGAAAGCATGAGCCAAGTTCTTCGCAAGGTGGCCTGGTTTCTTTACCACGACGATAGGGTTGTGTTCCCCCTTGGAGAGGAGGCGGCGGAGGATCTCTTGATGGACGAGCCTTGGTTCCATGGCGGCACACACGACAAGGACTCTGACGCTAACTTTGATGACCTTGAGTTGGAGATTGAGGCGTACTCTATGCAGCGTGCCGATGAGGCTGCGGTTAGGGCGCAGACGCAGGAGGGCATCTTCTGGCTCTTGCAGACGGCGCCCATGCGGGCGCAGTTACCTTTCTTGGATTGGGACCGGGTAGACACCTTGGCCGCCCAGGTGTTTGGAATGCCGGATCTTGCTGGCCTGGTGGACAACCAGGCGGCCCTTGAGATGGGGCCATTTGAAGAGGGTGGGGCAGACAAGCAGCCCCGTCTTTCTAGGGATGTGGGCTCCGCAAAGAACTGGGGGGCATCCTTCGCAGGAGCTAGGCCCACGGCGCAGGGCCCTCCGACGCCTATGATGCAAGCGGGGGCGATGCCTGGAGGCAATGCTGGCCTTGGACCGGAGATGGGGGTATGACTCTCTACCCGTTTGTGGACGAGAAAACCGGCCTGGATGTTGACCTAAACTTTCCCATGGGGCGAGCCCCCAAGATTGGGGATACGGTTGTTCGGGGTGGAGCGGTACTCCGAAGGGTGCCTGGGCACCAAGAAATAAGCCCAAGGACTGACGATATTTTCTGGAATTACCAGATTGGGCGTGAGACGCAGGCTGCGAAGGATGCCGATTTTCATACCGCTAGTGGGGTTCCTGGGTGGAAAAACAGGGCGAGTGCTCGAACATGGGCAGAAAAGCGCACCGACCAGGGGCTTGAAGCGGACTTCGAGGGGTAGTAGATATAGGCCATGGATCAAACGCCCGAAGCGGGGGAAGCAAACGCCCAAGACCCTGGGATCGCTTGGTTGCAGGAAAACGAGGCTGCCTACTCCGAAGACCCCTCCATCCCTCTGGCCGAGGCCCTGCGCGGCGATGTTCCCCAAGAAGAGACCTCCTCTGAGCGCGTGGCTGCGGCCCTTCGTGAAGGGGTGGCGGCGGACAAGAAGGGCGAGACCCAAAAAGACACACCCTTGCCTGGTGTCAAGGGCGGGGACGGACCCTCTGAGGGAGACGATCATGCCTCCGGTTCCTCCGAGAAGAAGTCCCCCTTGTACAAAAAGGCGCTCGCCGCTCTCAATCGCGGATTGCAGTTGCCTGGTGATTTGAAGAAAACGACAATCGACGCGATGAGTGGAGAGCAAGTGCTCGAAGCTGGTTTGGCTATGGCGGAAACGCAGGCCGAACAAGATCGCGTTGGCAGCGAATTAGGGCGCATGAAGGCGCAGGACTCGAATGAATACACGGATGCGGACTCTAGCCTTGGGGCTACAGAACCCGCCGAGGGCTCCCTCGACTTGTCTGACATTCTTGAACCCTACGACCTCGACCTCGACCCAGAGGATTTGCCCGAGGCCCTTACAGCGGTCGCCAACGCTGCTGTCAAGCAGGCTAGGGGGGAGGTGAGCAAAGAGCTTTCCGCCCTTCGAGCCGGTTTTGAGAGCTATGTTGTTGACCAGGTAGGGAGGCAGATGGAGGGACGATTCCCCCAACTGCGGGACGCGGAGAGCCGCGCCGAGGTTTACAAGAAGATGCGCGAGATTGCTCCGACTGTGGAGTACGAGAAGGGCGACACGCTCTATCGTCGTACAGAAAAGCAGATGGATCTTGCTTGTCAGCTTGCCCTTGGCACGACCGCCGCATCTCAATTTAGCGAGAACCACCCGGGCGCACGCTCTCAGCCGCCTCGTCCCTCCCGTAGATCGCCAACACAGTCCGCTTCCTCTGGATCGCAGAGGGATAAGGACTTCGCGTTTCTTACCACCTATGAGGATACTGGGGGCAATTTGTCGGCAGCGAAGAGGGCGTACTCGGGTAACTAGCAGAGCGAAAGCCTTGCCCTAGACTCAAGGAGTCTTTTAGTGGACCTTTTTACAGACTTTCTCCTGGCAACGGGAGATGCAGATGTTGGCGGAGCCAACGGCATTAACAACCTTCTCTCCCGCAAGGGCTATATGTTGCAACTTATGTTGCGAGGCCGCGACGGGTTTGAATCCTGTCAGGGCGGAAACAAGATTCGCGGGGATGTCTTGATCCGCGATGTGAGCACCTACCGGACCTACAAGCCCGGCCAAAAGCAAACCTGGTCTAACCCGCAGGTATTGGACAACTGGGAGATCGACTGGCGGTTTTCTCTTGACCATATGGCTTGGAACGACCAGGAGATCGAACTCAACGCGAGTCCCGATCTACAGAGCGAATACCGCTACCAACAGTTTGTCAATATGCGGCGCAAGATCAACATGAGGACTGTCACCTCTATGGCGCACGGCATGGAAGACGAGTTTTGGGCGCTCCCTAGCAAGGCAGACATGGAGGACTCTGCTGGCAAGGAGATCAACTCCCTCGCGCTGTTCTCTAACGAACTCCAAAATGCTGCGGGAACCCTGAACGGCCTCTACTCTAGTTACAGGGCAAGCAAAGAGGTTCAGGGCATCAACAAGGAAACCTTCTCGGCCTGGGACAACGCCCGGGCAGAGTACAAAAATATTGGTGTGACCTCTGGATCGGCCCCGCACTTGTTTGATGCGTTTGATGACATCATTCTGGAAACGGGCATCAAGCAGGTTCCCGGCCCGGAGGGGGCGGAGATGAGCGACGCCCCTTCTGTCCACAATGTTTGCGTTACCGGGAAGAGGGGCTTTACCAACTTCCAGCGGTCTCTTCGTGTGAACCAAGACTGGTTCCGCATGGGTTCGCAAAACCCGGCCTATCCTGGCCCGACATTCAACGGCATCCAGCTTTTGTATGTTCAGGCTCTTGATACTGCGCCAATCTATCCCACGGCGGCAAATGCCGCCTATGGAACCGAAACGACCTACAGCACCTTCGATGACGCCACCAACAATAGTGCGCTCGACATTGGGGCGGGCACGGACTCGGCCAATAATGATGGCCCGCGCTACCACTTCCTTGATTTTGATTGGCTGCACAAGGTTATGCACTCGCGGCGTTATTTCCGCAAACTTCCCATGAAGTCGCCTTCCAACCAAGCAACTGACCATGTGATCCCTTGCGACACCTGGCACAACAATATGTGCCGCGACTTCCGCCGCCAAGGCATTGTTTACCCCACAGCCACCATTTAGGAACCGTTCCCATGAGTACCAACCAAACTTTTTCCCCCGTGGGGATTGCGCCCCCCTTCAAAGGGTTCATCCCTGATGGGAGCACGGTTCTTCGTCTTCTCAATTCGACTGACGGAGCCGCGTTTACCGCTGGTGAGGTGGTGGAGCTGATTCCCGAGGGAACTGATGCAACCACCCTCACAAGTGAAACGAGCGGCGATTTTGTGGACATGACGGCACCAACGGTTCCGGCTGCCACCGATGCTGGCAGCAATGTTTCTACGAAATGCTATGGCGTTCTCCTTGAGGACATCGCTGATGACGCCTTTGGCCTCGTTCTCACTAGGGGCGAATTAGTGGTCGCCAATGTTGATGGCGCACTCGGCGCCATTGATCTCGATGACGCCCTTTATATTGGCGGGGCGTCTGATCTTAACCGCCTTGCCAATGTCGAAGACCTCCCTGCTGGCGAAACGGTCAAGGTGATTGCCCGGGCGAGAAACGCAACGCAAATGACGAGCGCGACGGGCCAGATCGCCGTTCTTTTCAACGGGATTGAGGGTTTCGGAACCGTCCAGGGTCTGGCGTAACGGTCAAACTTAGCCCTATCAAGGGGCTTCTGGGGGCGTAACCCCCCCCGGGAGCCCCGTATTTTTCGGGAGTGTTGCGTGGTGCTACAAGCAAGCGATCTCGTTCAAGAGATCAAGATGGCGGTTTCTTCTGAGCGGGCGTCCAAGTGGACAACGCACGCGACGATTATCAACCAGGCCATTGCATACTTCAATGCGATGCATCCCTGGGACTCCATGGTCGTGTCCGAGTCAACTCTCGACACCGTTGCCGGGCAGAGCTACATCGCGCTGCCTGGCGATGTTCGAGACATCACGGCCCTCTACCACAATGAAGGCACAACCAACTGGGCCAAGTGGGTTTCTCCTGACCGCCTGACACAGCTCAGGGCCTATGATGACGATGACGAGGACTATGTTGGCGGCTACTATGTCTGTGTTGAGCGCGGCGTCCCGGCGGTTGGAGGCGGGCTTGAGGACAGACTCGGCCTGTATCCAACGCCAGCCACGACCTCAACCACGGGGCTTTTTGTCATGCGTTACCGGAGGAAGCTACTTCCGGTGGGCATCGACGCGAGCGCGGACACGCAAGCCGTGAATGTTATCTTTGAGCTTGAGCCCCTGATTCGCCGTCTGGTTCGGATCTTTGCTGGCGCGATTGAAGAGGAGGACGAAGCGCCCCTGGAGAGTCGGTTAGAGATGCTGGAAAGCAGCACTATGCTTTCTCGGATGAAGGAGAATGACGGGGCGATGCAGCCGGAAATTGGTCAGCTACATGGAGGGGCTGCCCAGCAGAAGTATGAGGACTCCTTCTGGTGGGACAGCGCCATAGACCAGCCTAGCTGATGGGTAAGCGCATCGAGATTCTATGGCCCTCCCATGGGGAGAGCGAAGATCGCGCTCACGCAAAGCAGTTGGCGCAGACAACCCCACGGTCCCGCAACTGTCGGACCTTGAACTCCAAGACCCTACGCGCACAAGGGGGGCAGCGTGCGGGCTACAGCAACTTCACATCTTCGCCGGTCGATGGCGGGGTCCCGGTGGATGCCCTAGCATCTGTTGTTGCCGATCTTCCTAAGTTTTCGTTTACTGGCCCGGGAAGATTCGCACCCGAGCGTGTTTGGGGGCACCAGGTTCCAGGCAAGCAAGAGGCTCTTGATGCAGCGGTAGATTCTCTTGGCAACATTTTTGTTCTTTCTGCGGCGGGCTTTTTTGAGAAGATTGGCCCAGACGGGAAGGTGGATGGCACCACGGCCATTCATGTCCCAGGCCGAGAAGCCCCTGTGCCAAGGATAGAACTGGACTCGCAGGGGTCGGTCTATGTTGCCACCTCTGATCCTGGCGGGCTGACCTCTCGGCTTATGCGTTTCGTGAGGAACGACCCGGACGAGGATGACAAGGATGTTCGGTATGTCTTCTCATGGCAGCATCTAGGTCTTTACGGAATACGGGACTTCCGGGTACGCGGCGGCCTTCTTGTCATTTCAAAGTTTGTTTCTCCCCTCGTTTCTGGTGGGCCCCCGGAGGAGCTTGATTTTCTAGGCCAGTTGACCGCAACAAGTCCTACGCTTTTCTCGTCGGCCCAAGTTCCGTGGCCCGTCTCCTCAATAGACCTGACTCCCAACGGGGAGGTTTTGGTGGCCTCTGCGGCCAATACCCAGAGAAACCGTGTGCCAACGGAAGAGGGGTGGTTCGTCTCTGTGGAGGACTACAGCCCGCATGAGTTGGAAAACATCAACGGAAGCGGGATGAGTACGCGCCTCCATTTTTGGGTTGACGCCAACACGCTCCCAGGGAAGTTGGAAGATGGCGACGATGTGGTTGAGGTTTTGGACCGGCGCTGGTTGCAGACCACAGAGGATTCCCCGGATATTGGAGCACTTCCCGGTGGCGCTCAGTCTGGTTCGTATTTCCCCCCAACGGACACCAAGGCTCGAACCCTCAGAGCAACGGCCCTGATTCGCGTCACAAGCCATAAAAAGTCTGGGGGATGTTTCCACGGATCAAAGAAGAAGTTGACCGCTGCCAGGACGGCTGACAGCAGCCCACCTCGATACAGGGAGAATGGCGCGGGCTACCTGCCCGCTATCGTTTTCGAGCCGCACCTTCCGGCTAAGAACGACATCTTCCTAGAGCAGAGCGCCAAGTACGGCGGGCGTCGCCGCAAGCGCCAGTCAGGAAATAACGGGGTTCTTCATTCCGGCGTTGGCCTCCCCAATGATGGGGTCAAGTCCGACACGGACGGCGACGGAGACACGAACCATGATGGCGTCATGCTTGGTCAGGGTCACCCGATTCCCTGCCACGCGGAGGCCGTGTTTGCGACCTTCATGGTGATCCGCTACAGGCTGAACGACACGAAGAAGTCCGTTATTTTTCACCACCGGGCAACCTCTGGCATTGAGGTGGCCCTAGTGATGAATGCTGCCATCGCGGACTGTTACGGAACCTACGCCACGCCGACAGTCGCGGCTGATCCCCCGCCAACGCCGGTTACAGAGGGCAGCCTGTCTCTCTACATTGGGATGAATGGCGCTCGTACCGGAGTATCCGGCGCGGCGGTGGGGGCTCTTGGAACGGAGGTTGCCTCATGCGATCTAACTTCGGCCGACTTTGCCAACAACCAAAGAGTTGCGATCATCTGCATCGCATTCTCTGGGACAAATGTTGGCTCTTCGTCTATGTTTCGGGTGAATGGCCGAAATGTTGATGTATTCAATGTGGCGAAAGACCTTACCCCGGGGGCGTTGAGCGGCTTTGGGGAACATCAAGTCAACCCTCTGGATGACCATTTCTGGATCTCTGGTCTCGGCGCCGAGCCCTTTGAAGGCAGTTTGCTGGAGGTTGTCACCGTGCTTGGGGATACAGCAACTCCTGGCGCGGGCGCACCGAACCGTGTCCCCGTCTCTTTCCCAGGCACACCCACCGGCCTTCCGGTGACTACCGCCTTCCAGTACACCGATATTGACATCGGGATGGGGGGGGAGACATACGCCACCGATCCGGTTCTCTACACAAGCCTGGCCTCCGAGGTAGAAAAAATGGAGGGGTACTTGGCCTACAAGTGGGGCTGCCCAAATGTGTTGAAGGGTGGCGCGGTGCCAGATAGCCCTGCTTTGGGTCTGGTCGATGTTCACCCGTTTGGTCTAGGTGTAGCCGGTGGGGCGGTGACGGACCCCGTTCAGCCGGTGGGTGTTTTTTCGTCTGGGGGGCTTGCTCAAGCTGATGTGACCGCCGCTCTTCGTTCGGAGAAGGAGATCCTTTGCAAGGTAGGTGTTTCTGGGAAGATCCCCTGGGCGCTTGCTGGGGGTGGGCACGGCTTGGGCGTTGTTTCTGGGCCAGACGGGTTTGTATTTGCAGTTGGCCAACATGATGCCGCTACAAGTAGCCGAACGGTTGCAAAAAAAATCCTCGACTTGGGGCCGTCTGTGGATGAGGCGGCGGAGGACACCTGGACGGTGGAGGAGGAGGAAAACTCGGCTGGGTCAGCGGTTAGGGGCTTGGCTGCCGATGATGCAGGCGGGCTCTATTGGCCTCGGGAGAGACTGGGCCGCTCCGCCGTTATGACGATATCGTATGATCCACATCCTGCCGCGCCCTATACTTCGAACCACGCCCATGACAGGGTTTTTAGAACAAGCGATCAGATATCTGGGTCTTACACCCCCCCAGACCCCCTCCTCGGCCCAGAAGATCTCGGTAGGGTTTTCACATTCCGAGATGTTGAGGCACACGGCCCTGTGGAGAATGCCGGAGAGGTTGCGGCCCCGGCCTCTTTGCAACAACTGTTTCTAAACCTTGTTGCCGCAATCAACGGCGGCCCCGGAGCTGGTGTGGTTGGAACCAACAACCCGGTTGGGACCCCGTACATCCCCGTTGAGCTGCCCAACACGCCCGATCATTTTTTCAAGGCGGAGTTTATCGACTCTGGGGTTTCGGATCGCAACCAATCTCTCCGCCTTGTTCACAGGGGCTTTGGGGCCGGGACGGGCGCGGCGATTTTTCCCCAATGGTTTTCGCCCAACCCCTGGTCGTGGAGTTCTGTTGATGAGGGGGGTTCTTTGAGGACCCACATTACTATTGACGATTGGGTTGTGAGGCCCGAAACGGAAACTAGCCTTGCCCGGGTGGAATACAGGTCTCCCCTGACGGGTGAGGTTTTGTGGGCCAGGCGGTCTCCGCAAGAGTCTGGTGCGGAGATCCCGAATGCCGTGACGCTGGGCCCCAGTTCTGTTCTTTACCCAGAGGAGAGCGACCTGGAGGGAACCCCGGAACACCTCTACATAACCTCTCTAGCCAACACCATGGCGGACGGGTCTCTTTCTTCAAGCCCCCTGAGTTTCAACCTTGAGAAGATAAAGCAAGTTGGGCGGACGCAGATTATTGATGCCGCTGGGTCTTCTCGGCAGCCGTTTTATGTTGCTGCGGCGGGGGGGGACCTATACCGCGTTCGCAAGGGGCGTGATCCGGTGGCCTTTACAACCGGGCGTGGTGTTTTGCAGGCCGGGTCTCCATACACGAAGCTGTTTTCCTACCGCCAGAAGATATATGGGCTTGATGGGGAGAAGTACATCCAGTTTGATCCGAAGACCTCCCTGGTGGAACCCTGGAAAGCCGAGGGCGCGGGTGAGATTCCGTTTGGCGCCAAGCTGGCCGTTGTTTGGAATGGCCGAATTGTTTTGTCTCGCACGGCTGATGACCCGCACAACATTCATATGTCGGAGAGGGGCAACCCTGACGGGTGGGACACCTCTCCGGTGGTTCTGACGCCTCTGTCGGCGTTCTCTGGCGCAAGCACGGGCAACCTACACTTTCGCAAGAATGATCTGGTCAACTGCCTTATTCCTGCCAGGGATGACCTCCTTATTATTGGGGGAGACCAGTCAATTTCCCGGCTCACCGGGGACCCTGGTGGTGGTGGCCAGCTCGACAATCTAACGACATCAGAGGGCCTAGCCTTCGGTGACGCATATGCCATCGGGCCTGCGGGAGCAATTTACGCCAAGGGGATCAATGGCGGCGTTTGGAGAATATCGGTACAAGGTGGCGCGGAGAGGATTTCTCTGGGCTGGATTGAGCGGCGATTACAGAATATCGACCTGAGCCTTTACGATGTCAGAATGGTCTGGAGCTTCGAGTTTGAGGGCTTGCATCTGTATCAGGTTCCCCGAGGAGTGGGGGCCCGGACTGTGGAGCACTATTTTTGGGACGCGAAGGAAGCCGCTTGGTGGACGGACGAGTTTTCCATCACGGATCTCCAGCCAACCTCGGCAACTGTTTTCGACGGGGATGATCCCGCAGACAGGATGGTGGTTATTGGATGTGAGGACGGCTATATTCGCTATGAGGACGCCCTGGCGCTAAACGATGGTGGGCACCGGATCGTCTCTAGTGTTGTTTTGGGCCCCTTCAACATGGGCGAGCAAGCTGGCCGCATGGCTTTTTCTCACCTGGAGGTGGTCCTGGCGTCTGAGTATCAGGGATGCACCGTCCAGCTATTTGTTGACGAGGTTGCCGACTTCGCGGGGGGCTCCGAGCCTGTCTTCGAGGAAGAGATCACTCCTGGCTACACCGGATACACCATGGCCAGGGCAGTTGGCAATCACATCTGGATAAGGCTTCTCAACGGGTCCGAGGGGGAGTCCTGGTCCTTGGAGACTTTGGCAATTCAGGCGCGTCGGGCCGGCAGAAGGCGTAGGATGTTCTGATGCCGATAAAGAACACCCCTGTTGGTACGGGCCGGGTATCACAGAGCCTTGGGGCGGCAGACCCACGGGCCCGGCGGAACGCGGACACGGCGCAAAACACGCCCCTGGCGTATCACAGGACGCTCCGCGTGGACAATAGGGGCCGGGTTGGGCTGAATCCGGCCCGGCTCGTTGCGGTCGAGGCCCTCGCCCCCGGCCACTACACCGAGAACTTTGAGGAGACCTCTGGCGAGCGCCACGCCGCCTTGGTGGAATCTCACAACGCCTTGGTCGCTTCGACCCAAAGCCTCCTTGATGCCCATGAGGCCCTTCTTGACGCCCTGGCCGTAGCGGGAATTGTCCTGCCTAGACGCCTTTGACCTACTCAATCCACAACATAGAGCCGGAGGATTCCGAAGGCGTCAAGCGGCTTACAGAGGACTTCTTCCGGCTGTCTGGACTGCCCGGGGAGTTTGACTTCAACATATTTGAAGAGTTTTGGGGCAGGGCTATTGACGCGGAGGCGGGCTTTATTTTGATACTCCGGCTGGACGGGGCTCCGGTAGGATTGGTGGGCGGCCTGGATTGCGAGGCGCCCTATACGAGTCTTCCAACGGTGCATGAGTTGTTCTGGTGGGTTGACGAGAGCCACCGAGGCGCTCCCGCAAAAGACCTTCTTGTGGCCTTTGAGGAAGAGGCACAAGCTCGCGGAGCCGAGTACCTCTTGATGGGCACCCTTCACGGTCTGCGCCATGAGGCCATGGGCCGACTTTACGAGTCCCGAGGCTACCGTCCCTTTGAACACCTTTACTCCAAGGAGCTTTGATTATGGCGTGGGCAGCAGCAGCATTAGCGGTTTCGACAGCATCGAGCGCGTATGGCGCCAGCGAGCAAAAGAAGGCGACCTCTGCGGCAAACGCCGCCAACCTGGCGGCACAGGAGCGAGCCCGGGAGCAAATGCGTCTATGGATTGGCAAAGGCGAGGGCGCTGCCGGGCAGGGCATACGCGAGGCCGAAAAGGGGTTTGCTCAGGCAACAAAGTCCCTCGGCGTGATTGGGCAGGGGGCTCGCCGCCGTATTCTGCGAAGAGAGACGGCTGTTCTGGGCCGGGCCGATGCTGAAGCGGCCAACCGTGGTATGTACAATTCGACTCGGGCCCTGAACGCAAAAAGGGCGGTTCGGTCGGACACAAACCTAAATCTTTCTGCGGTAGATGAGTCTCTGGCCTCGCTCCACTCCCAGCTCTTCCGTGATCGAGCCAAGACGCTAATGCAGGGGCACATGGCTAAAATGAGTCTGTACTCGATGGGAAGCCAGCAAGCTGTTGGCATAGAGGGCTCCGTGACCCACCAGGCGGGCAATGTTGGCGGGGCGTGGGGTGCCGCCGGGGGCTCCTTGGCAAAACTTTTGATGATGAACTCGGCGCCGGGACCAGGACCAGACGAAGGCGAAGGCGAAGGCGATCAAGTCTGGCCTGGCCCGCCGTGGCAATAACATGGCGTCAATAATTGAGCATGGAGCTGGCTCTGCTGCGCTTGGGCAGGGGTTGGCCTTTGGTTTTTCTGGCATGGCCGAGGGTCTCAAGGAGCGAGCTGCTCTTCGGTCTGCCCGGGCCAAAGAGCAAGAGAGTCGCCTAAAGACCCGTATTCTTTCCGATGCGGCAGATCTGCAAGAGAGCCAGCGGAAAGCCTCTAACGAGTACAGACTTTTGAAGCTCCGGGTCGATCCAAATAATGAGATGGGTGACGCCTGGAAGATCCCGCTTGTTGAAAACCTAAAAGAGCTTGACTCAGGAAATACCAGGATAGCGGGGGGGCAACGAGAAAAGATCGGCTTGACCGATGACCAGGCAGACCTCTTTATGAGGCTGCCCGCAGAGTTGCAAAATGAATGGTCGGACGAAATCCAGCATGATCGCCAAACCGAGTCCCTCCGAACTGACCTGCAACACCTTCGGGGGCGCCTTGCGCTGATGTCTCAGGAGGGGGGGTTTTGGGACAACGGGGGTATGTCGCAGGAGAAAGTAGAGTCCCTCCTCCGTGATATCGAAGAAGAGATCGAGGCTGTTGAGGATGGCTTCAAGGAACCTGGCCCCGTCAACGCAACCATAGACAGCCTTTCAAGCCTTATCCTAAACAGCGGGTGGCAGCAGGAGGAGACGCAGCAAACTCTTGAGGCCCTCAACGGCCAACGCGCACAGCTTTTTGCTGATGGGGGCGTTCTTGGTCCTAAAGAAGAAGAGCTTGAGTGGATTGAAAACATAATACTTCGGTATGTCGCCGGTGAGGAGGGGATGGACGCGGTGACGGCGCGGACTATGGCTGGCATTGGCCCGGCGGGCACCAACGCGATAGCAGCGTGGACTGTCAACCGGGTCACAAAAACTCGGGGCGGAGCCCCCGGCTCCCTTGAATCCCAGGGGCTTTTACGCACCAACCGGGTGGGAGATCCCCAGACCGCTCCTATTGCCGGAGCGCCACAAGATCAGCCGCTTCCATTTGACTCCCTCTCTTTCATCCAAGCGCCTTTTCCCTCTGGGAGGAAGATGCCTCCCCCTGGTGGAGCGCCGTCTTCAAGCACCCCGAATGCCGGTGCCTCCTCGTCGGTTGCCCGCCTAACTTCTATTGACGAGGGGATTCGGGTTCTCGGAGAAGGAGATCGAGCCAACGATCCGCTGCCAAAAGCGTTCACAGACGCGGCGTATGCGCTGGAGGAGTTGGGCGAGAGCGATGAGCAGTACCAGGCTGGCCTTGAGGCGCTGATGTCCGAGCACGACATCACCCTTCCCCTTGGGGATGTTCTGGAACAACTGCCCCAGTATAGCGGCCGCAATCTTCAAGAGGGAAAAGGCGCTTGGATGAAAGAGAGGGAGTCAATCTGGGTTGGGAACCGTAGCGGCGTGATTGGTGGGCTATCCAGGCAGGACAAGAAACATACCGTCTGGAAGTTAGATAAAAGCCACTACGAGGGTCTGGGGTATTCAACTGAGGAGGTGCGGGACAAGATCGGGGCGGAGCCGCCCGCCTCTAAACACCTATCCAAGCTGTTGCGCTTGACAAAAGAAGTCCGCGACTTGGAGGCGATCCACTCAAAAACAAAGGCTAAGGCGGGGGCGGAGCGGGATGCGCTGCGCCAAGAACTCGAAGCGAAGGAAAAAGAGCGGATTCAGATGCTACCTCAATGGGAACGCAAAGCTGCCAAAACGGCCCTGAGGGACCGTGTTTCAAAGGAACTGGCCACCGGGGTCTTGCCGAAAAAACTAGAGGCCCTTGGTAAGGAAATGCGAAGGGTTAAGGGGGATTTGGAATCTGTCAAGAAGTCTTACAGAGAGGACAAGGACGCCAGGGACGAGGACGCCAGGCGCCGCCCCATCAGAGACGCTGCTGCCAAGCTCCAGGCAGAGTCGGCCAAGAAGAAGTCGGCCAAGAAGAAGTCGGCCAAGAAGAAGTCGGCCAAGAAGAAGTCGGCCAAGAAGAAGTCGGCCAAGAAGAAGAATGTCGAGGACAAGAAGGGGGCCGAGGCAGGGGGCGGGCGCCCCGCCTGACCCATGCTGCGCGATCCTCTTGTTCGGGAAGAGTCCCCGGTTGCCCGTGCGCGGCGGCTGATGCGCGACGGTTCCCCTCCGCAGCCGCAGACGCAGCCGCAGACGCAGCCGCAGACGCAGCCGCAGCCGCAGACGCAGCCGCAGGAGCAAGAGGGCGCAATCTCTAGGGCCCGCGCCCTTATGCGGGAATCCGCAGAAGGTGAGCCTTTGGGCTTCTGGGACGCGGTGGACGAGACTTTTCAGGGGGGCAAATGGAAAGAGAAGCTCCCTTTCGTGGGCGGCGCTGTAACGGCGGAGAAGTATTCGTCTCTATGGTCGGCTGCCTCTCGCATGGAGAACGGCGAGCAGACAAAGGATGACGAGGAGCTTGTTCTGGCCTTTCTCTCTGAGGGCCAGCGCGAGGAGGGCATCGGCTACCTTGTGGGTTCCATTCTGACTGACCTCCCTGGGTTTGCGGCAGAGTTTTGGCTTTCTGGTGGCCTTTGGACCGCCGGAAAGAAGATGGGCCTTTCTGTGGCGAGCCGGGGTCTGCGCGAAGCCATCGAGTCCGCAGCCCGAAAGGGTGGGGTGCGCCTTCTCAAAAGGCAGATGCAGAAGAGGTCCGTTGGGGGCTTTACTGCGGTGGCAGCCCGTGGCATTGGCGCCGCCGCAGTCAACACGGTTGGTCAAGGGGTGGCAATGACGGCCGTTGGTGAGCTTTTTGGTGGGTCTCGGGTCACGGCTGGCGCGTGGCGTAGAGCCCTTCCTGAGATGAACCTAAGCGAAGATGATGCTGGGCGCTTGGCTATCACCTTCAACTCAACCGTTGGTGACTTCTGGGAGTCTTTCCCAGTTGCCGCTCAAGACGAGTTTATTGAGTTGTTCTCCGAGCGGTCTGGCGATGCGCTAATGACCGTGGGCGGACAGGTCGCCTCCAAGATTCCGGGGCACGCTGCCCTTACGGCCATGCAGGGCCAGGTAGCTAAATGGTGGTCTGTCAAATACCCGGGCGAGATGGGCAGGCTGCTCAAGACCGTGGCCGAGAAAGGCGGCTGGCACGGCCCGGTTGGGGAGTTTCTTGAGGAGCGCCTTGGTGGCGCCATGCGTGGCGCCGCTGGTGTAGAGCCTGGTGGAATTATCCACAACGCATTCCCTGGCACAAAGCAGATGGCTGCGGAGTTGATTGCGTTCAGCGTTCCGGGCGGTGCTTCGGCGGGCTTGCAAGCCCTGGCCTCTCCTGGCCCAGATGTTGATATCGAGAGCCGGGGCTACAGGCGCTCCACAACGCTTCCGCAGCCCGCTGGCGAAGAAGAGGTGAATGAAGCCACAGCGGAGTTTTCCAAAAACCTAGCCGATTCTGCCGCAAGTCGTGACGAGGGGGCTCCAGAGATCGAGATTGTAGACGGCCCCAAGGACACCAACATTTCTAGGCGCGGCGTTCAGGTTGTCTATGTCCAGTCACTTGACGGCAAGCCACTACCTCTTTCTGGCAAGTTCGTTCGCCCCGGGCTCGCCATTGTTGATGTGAACGCCCCCGCTGGCCAAGAGGCCATTCTGACGCATGAGCTTTTACACAACCTTGAGGAAACTAACCCGGAGGTTTTCAAGCAGCTCTATGAGGATCTTTCAGCGGAGGACCGTGAAAGCCTGGAGAGGTTCAAAGAGGATTACATAAAGGACTTGGGCGAGGCCATGCCCGAGACTGCGCTTGACGAGGCGGGGAAGGTGTCTGAGGGCGCGGCGCGTTACGGCGAAGAGCGGGCTAAACTTATTTGGCTGTCTGTAACACCAGAAGGGCGCCAGTATCTAGCAAACATTTGGGGAAACCAGAGGAGCGCCCTAGAGAAAATCTCTGACTGGCTGAAAGCTGGTCTAGGGAACCTTGGGCTTCACCTGAGAAGCACGCAGGAGAAGCGCCTGGCAGAACTAGACCGTCGCCTTAAAACCAAGGGCACGGCCAGGGAGCACCTTCTTGGCGCCATCTTGATGGGTGAGGCGCTGGACACAATGCTTGGCGTCGATATGGGAGGGGTCCTTACAGCCCAGGAGCTTACAGCCCGGGGGCCCGCATCGTTTGGGGCCTCGGGCCCGCCCGATGGCGAAGGAGCGGCGGCGCCCGGCGTAGAAATGTCCCCTCTCTCCGTCATAGGCGGCGCCTATGACTCGGAGGGTGTATATCTGGGGGCCGAGGTAGAGCCCTACGATGGCACCGAGGAGGGGGCTATAAAGGCGGCCGCTGCCGTTATGGCGCGACTCCAAAAAACCTTCCCTGATATGGATGTGGGGGCCACTCGCATAGGGGTCACAGATAAGGATGGGGGCCCCGCCGGGGTTATTTCACCCGATGGCGAGATGAGAGCATGGGAGGCGCCTACCCCGAAAGAGTTGCCGAAAGAGGCGTCGGCCCGAGAAGCTGAAGAGCCCGAGGCCCCCGATGATGATGATGAGAAGGCCCCGCGCAAGAAGAAGAAGGCCCCGCGCAAGAAGAAGAAGGCCCCGCGCAAGAAGAAGAAGGCCGAGCTTGGCATAAGCAAGGAGCAGGCGGACGCTGAACAGGAAAGGACCGTCCGGTATAGAGCAGGGCCCACGGGGGATAGCGCAACGCTTGAGCTTGCTAGTGGGCGGTCTCTTCCAGTTGTCTACAGGGTGGTAGACGCCGACGATGTTCTACCTACCCACGACGCCCGTAGGGGCTTCCGGCCGAACCCGGGCGCTGACATCAACGAGCGGCCCTATGACGATCCCACCGAGGGCAGAGCCTCAAGGGCCACCGTGGAGAAGATTGCAGGGAGCCCGAAGCCCCGCTTGATATTCAGCGACACCCCCAGCCCGGTTGACGGCCCCCCCATAGTTACGCCAACTGGGGTGGTTTTGGGCGGCAACGCGAGGACTATGGCGATGCAGCTTGCCTACGGCGCGGGCGGCAAGCCAGCGGACTCCTTCCGCCGTAGTGCCCGGGCCTTTGCGAAGCGCATGGGTGCGGACTCAAAGGGAATCAAAAACCCAGTAGTGGTGCGTGAGGTTCAGGCGCCCGAGGTGGGGGAGCCGGGAAGCCTCTCGCGGGAACTCAACGCTGCCCTGACCACAGCCCGTTCGCCGGTTACGGACGCGGTTTCGAGGGGCTCAAAGATCACGGCAGACTCGGCTGGCCGCATTTCTACGCTCCTTGGCGACGATACGCTCGGGGAGGTGCTTAACAACCCCAGCCGCACGAAGGCCCTACTATCTGAACTCCGCTCTGTGGGGGCATTTACCGAGGCCGATATCACCTCCGCACTTGAGGAGCGCGGTCTTTTGACCAAGGCTGGTCGAGACATGGTAGAGCAGACGCTTCTCGGGGCGGCCCTGCCAGATGTCAGGCGCGTTGCAGAGATGGCCCCGTCTGCGCGGCAGAAACTCATTCGTTCGCTCCCCTCGCTTATTGGCCTCCGCTCCGGGTGGCCCGTGTTTTCGGAGCACCTGGGAAACATGGCGGACGGAGCCAAAGCCTACCGGGGCAGCGGTCTGGCCTACGAGGACTTCCTCGGTCAGCAGACCCTCATTCAGGAGCCCTGGAAAGATGATGAGGTTGCCCTGGACCTTCTAGGGGCATTCGTTCGGGACGGCCAGAAGGCGTGGGCGGAGCGCATGAAATCACTCGCGCATCAGGTAGCAGACATCTCTGGCGGTCAAGCCGGAATGTTTGCTGGCGTGATCGCTGACAGCCCAGAGGGGGCCGTGCGCTCTGTTACGAGCCGCTTCGCCGCCCCCAGGGGCAGCGCCAACGCTCCCGCGCCTGACGCTTCCTTTGAGGAGCGCGATGAGTTCCTTGCCAAGAAGTACAACATTCGTCAGTACGCGGAGGCAGGCCCTCGCCCGGTCCCGCTCGCGCCAGAGCCAGACTACCGTTTCGCGGCCAAACGCCCAGAGCAGGGCAATTACGGGGTGGACTCGATCTGGGGCCTTCCCCTCAATAAGGACGGGACTGTTACCGTTTACTACTTCACTACACGGAGCCTGGCGCGGGCTATTGGGCGTGCCAAGGAGATCCCCTCCCCGCCAGGGGGTCGCGTATATGTCTCGAACGACTCTTCCGCAAAGGCGGTGTACGGGCCGAACAGCCAACGCTCTGTGGTGCGGCTCATGGTGGACCCGCACGACTTGCACCTGGAGCGCGAGATTGAGGGAACGGAAAACAGCAAGCTCTTCTTCATCGCCACCAAAGAGGGGCGAGCGTTCTCCCGCAAGATGGAGACCGGCAACCCCTATGCTCGCCAGGTGGCAACCCATGGTCTGAGGTATTTCAGAAGTGTCTCTGTGGACCCAAAGTTCACATGGAAGCGGCTACGCGAGAGCTTCGCGCAGGCGCTGGACGAATATCTCGCCCTGTCCCCCAAGGAGCAGCGGGCGCGGCTTTCAGAGGTCAATAAGCACCTCAAGCAAGAGCACAATGTCACAACCCTACTCACGGGCAACCGCAAGCTCCTCAAGAGCAAGGCTGGGGCCATTGGTCTCAAGCTCCCCAAGTGGGCCAAGGGGATCAAATCTGCTGGCGTCGGCCTTGCGGCTGCTCAACAGCTAGGGGATGACATCAACCTTTGCGAACTCAGCGCCAACTGCATGGCAGTCTGTCTCGGGCACACGGCTGGCGATAACTGGACCCACGGAGGGAGGGGGTCGGATCGGCGCGGAGCGAGAATGTCCCAGTACCAGAAGTCCGAGGCCATGGTCCTCAGTCCCGAGGCATTCATCATTCGGCTGCACCATGAGATTTCTAAGATGGAGGCGGCGGCCAAGGGAGAGAAGGTGATAAGCGCGGTTCGTATCAATGTGACCTCGGACATCCCCCCCAAGGTCTTCCGGTCTCTGATGGAGGCGCACCCCGGCACCACCTTCTACGACTACACGAAACTTCGCGGTATGCCCATAGCGCCGAACCATCACCTGACCTACTCGTCGGACGGGCTCGCGCAGACTCTGCCCGGCGGTGAGCGCGTCGGGCACGATCACCCGAACAACTGGCGGTTTGTGCGGAGTATGCTGGATCGGGGATACAATGTTGCCATGGGCTTCTCCGCCAAGGGAGCGGGAGAGGGCGATAGATATGACCGCACCCAACTCCCGGCGCGACTAAAGGACGAGGAGACGGGAGAGATTTATCGGGTCCATGACGGCGACACATACGACACTCGGTTTTTGGACCCGAAGGCGCGTCAGAGGAAAGGGCGCAAGAAGGGCATGATCATTGGGCTCCGCAACAAGGATATGTCCACCAAGGCGGCGAGTGCCGCCAAACAGTCGGGGGGCTTCTTCGTGGACTACGACAGGAGTCGTGATGGAGCCACCGTGACTGTGGAGACGCAGCCGCTTCCGGGGGAGTTCAAGGCTCGCCCCCGCTTCGCTGCTCCTGCTCCCCCCGTAGGTTCACCAGAGTTCCAAGCATGGTTCGGGGACGGGGTGGTGGATGCGGAGGGGAAGCCGCTGGTGGTTTATCATGGGACGGGGCGGACCTTCACCGAGTTTGCCCGAAGGGCCCTTGTCAGGGTTGGTTTTGGTCACGGCTTCCACTTCTCCGCCGACCCCGCCGTTGCGAACATTTACGCTCAACAATGGGACCCGGATGCCAAGCGGGTGCTTGCGCCCTACGGCTACCGCTCCAACAACCCCGGTGGTGCGTGGTTGGAGCATGAGCAGGCGAAAGCCCGCGCAGGGAAGAAACGCGGGACGGTGACTGCCCAAACGGTCGACGCGCCCATCGCGGTTGACGATCTCCTGCGCCTTCCTGGGCAAGCTGACGAGCATAACCACATTCTGGACGGCGACGAGCGCGTGCTCGAACTGGCCGAGGAGATGAGGGCTGTCGGGTACAAGGGTGACGAGCCCCTGCTCGTATGGGTGCCTCTCGACGGTCGGGCCACTATTGCCGAGGGAAACCATCGCGTGCGAGCCGCGAAGCTCGCCGGGATCGACACCGTGCCCGTGCATTTCCGCTGGTTCGCTGGATCGGAAAAGGCCACCGGGGAGTGGAGCGCCAAGTCCGTCGCGCAGAAAGTGGGCGGCCAGGTGGGTGCCGCTCCGCGAGGCCTCGCCGTTTATCTGTCGATTCAGAACCCGGCATCCCTCCAAGAGTACCTAGACGCGAAGCGGAACTTTGAGGGCACCGGGTTGGTGGTAGAAATCCAAACCCGAAGGCTCCTAGAAGAACGCGGCTTTGACGGGATCAAGTATCCCGGTGACGGAATCCTCACGGAAGGCGGGTGGAGCTATGTTGCCTTCTCCCCCGACCAGATCAAATCCGCCACGGGCAACACCGGAGCCTACGGCCAGCGTCCCCCTACTGCTGAAGAGGCGTCCGGGGTAGGCATGACCGAAGCCGAAGCCCTTGAGGCACAGCGGGGGGGCGACATACGCTTCGCCATTCCCCGCGTTGACCAGTTGGGTTTCTTCTCGCAAGCCGAGAAGGCCGCTCTCGAATCGCCTCAAAAATCCTACCGCAAGAACCAGGTGCGCCCGCGCTTGAAGAA
>Ga0233415_10000177_pt1 | contig 32286 bp, 29 predicted proteins | sample Na_anoxic_12_MG_FD_188631 | JGI IMG/M metagenome (GOLD analysis project Ga0233415, IMG submission 188631) | Seawater microbial communities from Saanich Inlet, British Columbia, Canada - Na_anoxic_12_MG | ecosystem: Environmental > Aquatic > Marine > Inlet | place: Canada: British Columbia...
CTCAAATATTTTAATTTTTGTGAGTAATTCTCGTTAATAAACTTCCGCCAATTTTCAAGTAGGAGTTTCATTTTCTTCCCCCTCTTTTTCTGTGTCTCTTTGCCACAATAACTTTGGTTCATCAACTAGGGCTTCCGAATCCCAAATACATCCCGAAGCGACATCCCAGCCGTAATACCAACCGCTGTTGCTTCTGCGGAATTCCTGAAGGTATGGGCAAATTTCTATCCCATCCCAGTCGATGCCCGCAAGAAGTGGCCAATCAATCATTTGGTATATTCCATCAATTGGGCCGCCATGCACTGACCTTTCTTGATACGGTGCCATAGCCCAGAACTCATATTCAAAGCTTTTGAACTGCTCCGCATTGGTGATGACTTTCATAAATGCATCGTATATTTCAAGTTCATAAACACAATTCACTCGGTCAAGCCAATCGGGGTGGTGATGCGCCATCCATTTAAGCCACTCGTCTCCACAGCCATACCAAACTCCATCTGGCTTAAATCCCTTCTCCTGCTTGATGCCCGATGGAAAACCCTTCCACGGTTCGCTAAGTGCGAGAATTTTTTGCTCTGGTTTGATCTCTAAGTCAAGAGGAGAGGATCCTTCACTCCCCTCTTTGATATATCCTCGCCAATTTTCAAGTAGGAGTTTCACTTTCTATTCGCCAGCTTGTGATTTCAAAGCATTGTAAATCTCTTCCATCTCTACTTCTGGCATTCCCATGACAATATCGTAGATGACCTTCTCCAATTCTTTTCGAGCGGCGACAATCCTTTTCTCTTCTTCATCTTTAAGATAACCCTTAACAACCGCAATCACAGTTTCCATTGGAAGCTTTGCCATGACAACATCTAAGTCGGCACCAATCGCATCATATGCATCTGATTCTCGCACATTCGAGATTTCTTCTTTAATCAATTTGATTAAATGCTTCTTTGTAATTTTCATTTTCTATTCTCCGGTAATTTTGATTCCAGAAATGAAATAAGAGATTTCACATCAGAACCGAGTGGCGGGTGCACATCTGGAACAAAAGCATGCAATGCCTGCCCCAGGGAAGATAGGAAAAGACGAGAACTCAAAGCCAAAGCATGTCGGCAATGAGCTAGGTAAGATTCGTTAATGTCTTTTAAGTGTCCCACAACTTATATAATTAGTCTGTTTTGGTTAATAAGTTTAATAATTTTGAAGAGTAATTGTTCGGTTCTTCGGTGAATTGTTTAATTAATTCATCTGCCGTGTCGTATCGAAACTCAAATCTCTCATCATCCTCATAATAATTCTTAATATCTGGGAAAATCTCTCGCTGAGTTGCCTCAATCTTGGGAGAATAGTACCGATATATTTCTGGATTATATGTGTCTCTGCCGTTTCTTGCACCCTTAATGCCTGCATCCTTCATCATTTGAAGTATTTTAAACCTAGCCATTGTATCTGAGTACTCAAAATCCTTTATATCATCCTCGTCCAAATATGATATCGACACAAGGTCTTTTCTAACTCGTCCTGATTTTTGATTTCCGAATCTGTCAGAGGGGTAGAAAATAACCTTTTGAATGAAGTTGTCTTGGGTCTCAAAAGAATCATGATCGTGTTCCATGCCAGAGCGAACATCGAACCAATCCAGAACTCGTGATTTTCCAATTTTCCGACTCCTTATAGGAGGCAAACCAAAAACACCTTGATCATCAAATATAATCAACTTCTTGAATTCAAATCTTCCCATTCGAGAGTTATGGGTTGGAGCCTTTAACAGATTATCGGAAATGTTTATTGAAGAGACTTTACCTCCCATGGGGGACTTTCCAGATACCCCAAGAATAAAGTTTAATTTTCTCCAGATTTCCAACATGTTGGCTTTTTTGGATCCCAACAATGATTTCTCTTCCAGCACATCAAACCTAAAAGGGGGAGCACCGCTGATATAAATGCAAGGGAGGTTATTATAATAAGAATACAATGCAGCACTTAAACCTCCCCCGATTACCATAGTGTCATATTGGTATATATGCCTATCTAGTTTCAAGAGTTCGTTTGTTCTTTTATTTTAAGAGTTTATTAATCTTTTGTTCAACAATTATTTCCTGATTGCTTCTAACTGGCGATTCTAAAAGAACCTCCTTCTCTTTTAAAGTTTCTTTAATAAGATTTTTCAATAAATTTAAAAAGTTTTTATTTATCTTCATTCTAATGCCCTCCGACAATTCCAAGAACATGGTTCTCTAATACTAAATAGACCGGTTCATCCCCAAAATCCACTTCTTCAATCATGTGACCAAGAACCACAACTTCATTACCCACCTTGAGTGGTGGGCGAACTTCAGGTGAAATTGCCCTGATGGTTACCTTTTCAAATCTAGTTTTGGCGTCAAAGGTTCCTTCTGGCAGTTCTATGAGGCTGTGGACCTCTTCCCTCTGGATCCTATCGACTAATAAATATCTATTGCATGGTGTAAACATTATATCTCCTTTTGGTTATTTGCACTTCTAAGTGCATCTAAATATTCTGTTGGCATCTCACAGGCACCCCCAGCACAAGCTGATTCCTGTTGAAAATCTATATTATCTTCTTTTTCACACATCTCTGTCCAGTCAACATCCTTATACTCAAGAGACAGCTTTTCCCACATCTTGAGGTTATAAATGTCTTTCAGACAATAGGTCATCTTTCTTACCTCGCCATCGAAATGACTATCGGCAAACTTAATCGCCGCGATTAACCACTCTCCCTTCACCCAGTCAACCGTCTCGATTGGCTCACCCACTCCAAGCAAGCAATCGGAGGCTGCCCACAGGTCACCCGAGAATGCCTTAAGTCCCGATTCTATAATGCCGGAGGCAAAAAAGGATCCGGGTCCATATTCCCTCAGAATGTCTTGTGGGTATGGCACTGCACAAAAGGGAGCCTGTGGATAATCTTTATCGCCAGAATTTGGGATAAGAGAAATGCCCGCAAAGTACTTTCTATTTTTAAAAATAAAATCTTCAATCAAGTCCCACTCATCTTGTCGAACATGAATCGTATTTGATACATTGTGACTTAGCCATGGCTGGGTGCACAGCTCTTTATTTGTGCCATAACGAACCCAATTCTGTTGTGTCAACTTAACACTTTCTAGTAACCTTGATGCATCAATTTGATTCTTTGTCTTTGCACCTGTCGGAACCTCGCACAAAAATGTAATAACCTCTGTGACACCATTTGGATCCCACACAGATTTCTCAACAGCCCTTGGATTTATCTCTTTGAAATAACGAACTGGGTTTTCCTGCACATTTGCCTGCACCCTGCGAAAATAACGCTTTGCATGATGGGGATGGATACCACTGGCAGTGCCGAGGATACAACTTGTTGAGCCAGCGGGTTTTACACAGGTAGTTCGTGCGGCTGGATTAATATTAATGATGGAAGCTATTTCCCTATTCGTGTCTTTTACGATTTTTGCCCCGTTTCTTTGGATTTGCGGATCAAAAAGAACCTCTGGGTTATCCATCATTCCGGTAATAGATACCCCCAGCAGTGCCTCCCGTTTCGTAATCTTTTCCGTCGTCTCACCCACATAGGGGAAGCTTGTATATGCTGCCTGAAGTGTTCCTAAAATAGAAGCTGCCTTGCATGCCTGATAAAACTTTTCTTCCGTATTAGCCCTTTTGCCATTGATCTCTGCCAAGTTGCAAAACTGCCAACCCGGTTTGCCCGTCTCAACATCTACGGGGTAAAGTCCAATCTCAACACACGGATTGAAGCCCATCTCGGTGCTTTCTGCCCAAACAAACCCAGGCTCTCCGTACTCCTTCACACACGACATCAGTTTATTAAATGTCGCCTTTGAAGTCTGATCTCGGACAAGCAGTGCACTGTTGTTGGACCTACCGCGTTGGGGATTCTCAATGAACCAATTTCCTGTTTTTGCAGTGGCCATCGCCTCGTCATCGGGAGAGAAAAGGGCTATTGTCGCTGAGCGGCGGACACCGCCGGAGATTACAGCATCGGCGGCATGCATAATGATGTCATAGATATCAAGGGGGCACATCTTTACCTTGCGAGTGCGCGAAAGACTTTTTTCAAATATTTCTTCAATTTTCTCGATAGAACGACATAAGCCAGCTGGGCCAGGAGCTTTAGCGCCTGAAGATAAGGGTGCACCCGCTGGGCGAACATTTGAGTAATCAAATACAATCTTCTCGCCGATATATTCATCGAATTCAGGAATTCCGCCCATATAACTTGCAATAAGAACACCAATAGCATCTGCCCAGCCCTCAATAGTATCTGGTACTAGGTAGGTCTTTTCAATAATTCCTCCTCGTTTTGCTGCCGGAGGTAGCTGAGAAATGTGATGTTTTTGCACGGAGAACCCGACTCCACAACCGCAGAGGAGCAGGTACATTAACTCTTGAAAGGCACGTGGTCGATTAATGTGCCCAAATCCACAGTTATAAACCCTCGCATTGTGCTTAAAAATTGGCTTGCCGCCAAACTGCAAGATTCTTTGTGACCCAAGAATATCTTTTTTCAGAACCGCACTTTTAGCAAACTCGATATGAGGTATCGCATCTGGATAATCTTTAAAATATTCCATGTGCATATCGAATACTCTATCGATTTGCTCTTTCCAAGTTTCCCTGCGCCCCTCTTGTGGTAAGTATTTTGCATATTTTGCTATTCTCGTATAATCTTGTAGTATGCTAATTGACATTTATTTTTCCCCGCCTTTATTTTTCTTATATAATGTTACTAGCTTCTTTTCTTGTCTCTTTCTTGCCTCTTTTTTGACCTCGCCGATGGTCTCGCCAGAGGATGGAAATACCTTGATTGTAATATTTGAAGTATTCATAAAAATGGGATAGATTACTCCATCAACCCCATTCCTGTTCTTAGCAATAAAAATACGTCCCGTATTATTCAATTTGTCTTCCGATGTTCTGGATATTGAAAGTATAAAATCTGCGACAAAACATTTATTAAAAGCTTCACTAATAGATTCCATTGTAATAACTTCGGCGTTCAACCCAGAACGGTTTGTTTGAGATGCGGTCCAAACACAACATTTGTGTTCTTGCGCCAAGCCGCGTAGCTGTTCATAAATAGTTTCCAATTCATGTCTTTTCTCTCTTAATGTTGATGCTGGGCGTAAAAGATCTGCGTAGTCAACAATAATAATATCGGGTTTAAAGCCTCTATTGATTAATTTCTCCACATGATTCTTCAATGTTATAACGGAAGAAGATTTCGTTGGATATTCCTTGACAATGAGCTTGCCCTCTAAATTCTCAATCTTTTCAAAGATCTCTTCCTTGAAGCTTCTCAGGTCACCAAGAGGCACATTAGTTATGCAGCTATCGAACCTCGAACCCACGACGGTATCGGATAATTCCAAGGTATAATAAACGACATTCTTTCCATCCATCAATGCCTGTGCACCGATATGAACGAGCGCCATCGATTTTCCAGCTCCAGTTGGTGCGATAACCACACCAAGCTCCCCATTGCCAAGACCTTGGTGGGTAATTTTATCTATCTCCTCCCAGCCAGTGCGAACTGGATCTCTAGATTTTAACAAGAATCTCTGCTCAAAATCCTTTAGGTAATCATGCCCAAAATTAGAATCTGAACCCAGCTTGAGGGCTTCATTTATAACCTGCGAAATTTCATCAAATGAGGAATCTTTAATCAGGGACACCGACTTAAGCATTGCTTCTTTTAGCTTTTGCTTTCGGCAGAAATCCAAGGATACACTCTTAATATACTCAGAATCATCGATGTCTGCTTTGAAGATTCTAGCATAAAAGTTTCTTAGCTGCTGCTGGACAGAATCCAATTCATTAGAAAGTTCCGTTCGCAGGATGGACTTCATAATGTTTTCTGTTGGGTGGATAGAGAATTTTTCCCTATACTCCTGTATGAGTCTCACAAAAACTTGTAGATATTTTAGTTCCAGAAAATTTATATCCAGAACCTCATACATCTGATCTGCGAACGGGCGATCGATCAAAATCAGATGACACAAAGCTTCTTGAAAATCTTTACCGTACTGGCTAAAGTCTTCTTTTGACACGGATCCCCCTGTGTTGAATTATTAGTATAGCACTTCTGGAGAGCCTTGTCAAGAATTACTTACGATTCTTTTGAATATAGAAAATAGCGATGTCGTATTCCATTCTCCGAACCCGTCCTCGCTCATGCGCTTAATTATCTCTGTCTTATTAAATTCTGGCTTGAAGCTTTCTAGGGAATGTTTTAATTTGTTCTTTGTCTGTATCGAGATAGATGGACTATAAAGTTGCATTATTTTATAATTCTCCTCGATCAAATCGCGAGATTGCCCAATAGATGCTATTGTTTTAAGTCCCGTATTATCATTTTCACAGAATTCCATCACATCATCAATAGTCACATCTTCCTCTTCGGCGAAAAATGGCATCTTTTTGGACACAGTGGCTAGACCTACTCCGTGTACACCTACTAAATTGTCCGACTTGTCGCCTACGATGGCCCGTGCCAGTGCGAAATTTGTAGGATGGATATTATATTCTTCAAGGATTCTGGGTTTATTCATAAAAACCTTTTGAATTGGTCTGTATAACACAGTCTCGTCGTTGCACAGCTGGAAGAAATCTTTATCGCTCGAAACGATTATCTTCTGCCAGCCGCTATATTTGCCATGCTGTGCCACATACGAAATTACATCGTCAGCTTCGATACCGTCGCTGACAAGCTGAATGACGGGAGTGAAATTTAACATTTCCATAAGGCGGAGCTGTTGCCATACCTTATTTTGCATCTCCTGATCTTCTGTCAAGACCCTCACGGAGCGATTCAGACGGATGGGCTTTCTCCCCTCTTTATAGTTTTTGTTTACAGCCTTGCGCTTTGCCGAGCCTCCAGCACCGTCCCATGCGATAATAATTTCATCTGGCTTCATCTCTCGGCAGAGTTTTTGTAAAATCTTCATGAAACCCTTATATCCACCAATGGGGTCTCCATTTGTGGATAGACTCGGATCTACTATATAAGCCCTGAAATATGCATTAAGGGCATCAATAATTACCAACCTTTTCATTTTTTTCTCCTATAATGTATTATAACACTATTCTGGAATGTTTGTCAAGACATGATCGAGATATTTGGACATGATCGAGTCGCGGCGGCCGCACTCGGCATTGTACCAAGCCCAAATCCAAGTATTCTTTTTAGTATAAATTTCTTTCTTAATCTCGGAAGTCTTCTGTTCGAACAGTGCTATCTGCTCTTCTGAAATTTCTTCAATCGCTATATTCAATTCTTTTGCTAAAGAGTGAAGCTTTAAAATATTATCCTCCTCTTTCGCATCGTTAGCTTCCAAGAACTTTTTTTCTTTTTCTGCTCTTTCTTCTTCGGATGCCTTTAGTAGTTTATCTGGGTGTGTCTTGTTCGCGATCTGCTTATATAAGGACTCTGCGGCTTTGCTCGCCTTCTTTTTTGCCCTGCGTTGTGCACGGTTTAACCTTATCTCCTCTTGAGTTTTCGGCTGAATGGCCAGTTTTTCGCGAACTCCCCTCTTGTCCACCTCGGTATAAAAGCTGCTTTTGAATTCGCTGTCTGCGGTAGCTAATACAGAATTATGGTATTCCAGCTCAGCCTCTAAGTATTTCAACTCGAAAAGCAGTTTGTCGTATTTCGCCTTTAAGACCGGATCCATACTACAAATAGTTTGAGAGGTGCCCAAAGGAAGCACGATGAATTATTCATCAACATCATAATAGTCTTCAGCCTTACCTTCTCGCTTTTCAAACTTCATAATAACTTCTTCGTCCATAATCTGATGAACTCTTTGTCTAAATTTTTCATTTTGCATCTTGTCTACCCACTTCGCAGCTTGAAACTTTTCCGTAGAGCCATCCTCAAAAACCATAGTATACCAAGCCCCGGACTGAAGGATAGTGTCCGACCCCTTTACTGCATCGAAGAGAGATTCGTCATCTTGAATCGCGACATTTTCACCACCCCATAAAATTCTGAAGTTACAGTTTCTGCCCTGAGTTCCAAATCTAGATTTTTCAAGGGTTACCTTGACCTCCGAGCCGATCCTAAAGCCGTTGTCATCCAACACGAACGCGGATTTTGCTTTGCGACCGGTCAACCAGATTCGCAGTGAGTATGCATAGTGCATTGCCTTACCACCTGGAGCAAACCAAGGAGTAGTCATCGCAATGATTCTGGCATTTGGTCCCTGTGGAATATTAGTCTTCAGCTGGTTCAAGACCAATAATGTTGACTTGGTATTCGCAATGGGAATTGTCAACTTCTTCATACCAACCGAAAGGACTCGGGGCTTTACTGCCATTGATGCCTGTGGGTTGAAATCCCCTTCAGCTACTTTGTCTGCAGGAGTCATTGCTAGGGAGTCCCAAATGAATAGAAATTGATTGTCTGTTGCAAGTAATTCTTCAATCGTCTCCAGCACAAATTCAACGGTGGTGGCTTGAATATATAAGAGCCTATTTAGATCACAACCAGCATTCTCCAAGAAGGTCGGGTCAATTGCCGACTCTGAGTCGAAGTAGACGATATCCATATCCATCTTTTGTGCATTCGCTGCAATTTGGGCAGCCATATATGATTTACCAGTACCCTCCAGTCCTGCGATCTCGGTGACCTTCCCAACTGGGATCCCAGCTAGCTGACCTCTGCAGACGATGGAGTCAAGCCAGCGGGAACCAGTTGGGATCCACTGGGTTACCTCTGTGGGGTTTTCCTCCGTAAGGTCGTGAGCAACAACCATCCCTGCTTTCTTATTAATCATTTTTCTCATATCTGCCATGGAAAGTCTTCCAGCAGACGATTTAGTTCTCTTTGTCATTTATTACTCCGTTTCTAATATTTCTTTATATTTTTTCTCGATATTCTCGCATGCAAGGCGGAAATAATCTGGATCCTTCTCAATACCGATGAATCTCCTATTGTGTGTGATAGCAACCAGAGCCGTCGTGCCAGCTCCTAGAAATGGATCCACAATAATATCGCCCTCATCTGTTGTCGGGAGTATGCAATTTTCCACCAATTTTTGAGGAAAAGTACAAACATGTCCGTCATTTCGTGATGGCGGTATTTTCCAAATATTAGTCAGTTTTAAATCGGAATTGTCCCACTTTTTTGGTTTGCCTATCTGGTACACCCTCTCCTCTTGTATATGATACCTCCTAGAGGGATTTCCTATTCCACACCTATCCCATATAATCTCGCACCAAATAGGAAATTTGTGTAGCCAATCCATTGGGTGATGAAGGTTGGATTCACTTCTAAAAATATTTCTATTATGCCATGCAAACCTTACTTTATGATTGTAAAACACACTACTATCACAAACGCGAATGAGAGAATGGATCACTGATTGTTGCCACCCTTGATATTCCCACTCTGGCATATCATCATCGTACCATTTTTCGAACTTTTTGGTCATTGATTGGGAAGTGGCAGTTGAATTATAGTTAGCATATCTTTTGCAAAGATTATATGGCGGAGAGGTCACACACACTTGTGCACTATTTTTTTCTAGTGTCGCAAGGATGTCTTGGCAGTCTCCCAAATAAACGATTCCGTGGGGAAATTCTCTCTTTATCACATCAAGCTCCTATTGATTAATATTATTATAGCTCAAATTAAACACATTGTCAAGAACTATTTAAATATTTTCTCAAAAGTGCCCCCTTCATAGATCTTTGGAGAAGGCTTTATTTTATCGAACTTAAGGGCTGCAGTTGTCGAATACTTCTTTCCATGGCACTTTCTCCTGATACGGATGTATCCGCCTATTGCAGAATCTTTAAATCTTGGTATGGACTGCGATGAGTCCCCAGTCGTGGAATATACGGAATCCTTCACTATAATGTAGTCCACACCCTTCTCTCTATAATAGTCTTCCACGATCTCACCTAGCTTTCTAGATAATTTTTCATCAGGTATTTCTAATATCTCATAACTCTCATCCCTTACCACAGAGCATACATCATTCGCGATGTCTGATATCTGCTCGAATACATCCGAAAGCTGTTCTGATTCTAGCTGGGTTTTTTGATAAAAATCACCTGTCTCGGGATTATGCGCTACCTGAAATTGACCAAAGTCGGAACTGTATATAGTTTTTACTTCGAAGATCTTCGATGGCTTATCAAGACTGTCGTCGGTGTAAACAACAATGTCTGGATTACTGCTGGAGCCACCTTCTTTTTTAGCCCTGTATTCTAAATTATATTCTTGAAACATTTTATTTAAAACCATAGCTATCTCGTCTTCGTAGGTGCTTCCTGCAAGTGCTGGTCCTCCGCCCTGATCAAACTGAAGGATTATGGGGTACTCTTTCCCTGGCTTCCCCGACTTAGTTGTGGTTCTATCTACAAAATTTGTCCTAGCACGATGATACATCTCCAATCTCTTTGGTTCTGGTGCGGAGAGCCACCCCTGCTTTGCCAAATCCCGTATTACCCGGTCTCTTTGCTTGAGGGAGCCAAAATTTGTAAATCTTAAAACTCTCTTGCCTCCTTTGAATTCTAATTCGGCAGTTTTGTAAAGTTCTGGGTATTCTCTTATTATATATTTTATAATATCTCTAGCGACTTTTTTTAGAGCAATTGGCCCAGATGGCTCCGAGCCTTCAGGGGCATAGTAAACATCCTCTTTTAAAAACTCTTGCCACTTCTTAAATGTGCTTTTCATATTCATCACCCTATACATAGTAAACATCCTCTTTTAAAAACTCTTGCCACTTCTTAAATGTGCTTTTCATATTCATCACCCTATAATTAGTATCTCCGATGAGGAACCCATCTTTTTTGTGCTAACATTTTTCATTCCGTAGGACCAATCGGTTTCGATAACTTCATAATTTTTATATAAATCTCTAATTTCGGGACTGTCATTGTAAGATAGAATCCAGTTTTCCCTCTTGATTAAAATATTGTATAGCCCCTGATGGTCGAATGAGGAATGCAGGTCACCATCTTTGCCGTACAGCTTGTCTCTATCCATCCAGTATCCACCCACAATCTTACCCGTTCTCTCGTCGGTGTGTTCTGGTATCCATTCCTTTTTTAGCATATAAGGGGGATCGAGATACAAAAAGGCATCTGGATGGTTTGCTATAGATTCCTTAAAGCATGCATGCCTTACTTCAAAGTTCTCAACCTTGAAATTTTTTAAATTCTTTAAAGTAGAATTAGTTAATCTCGCCCAGCTTGCTTTCCAAGACCAGCCGCCGGAAGTTGTTGCACCTGAAAAGGAGGTTCTATTGACAATATAATATTGGGCGGCGGCTCTATATAACTTTTCCGATTTGGGCTTTGCCGCTCTAGTATTTACCAATTCTCGGATATCCTCGAAGTGAAGCTTGGATACCCCCTTCGTGGTCCCGTTCATCACCTCCATTAACTTTCGAAAGTCATTATCTTTTCCCTGAACTTTTGATATTTCGTTCTTTATTCTTTCGTCATCGGTATAATTGATAACCGACTCCCTGTATCTCTCGACATAGGAAAGTATTTTTTCTGGATCTTCCAGAAGTGCTTCCCAAAACCAAACAAGGGGAGCAAAGATATCATACCCGTGCACCTTTGTGCCCCGTTCGGCCACTGCTAATTCGATCGATCCGCCACCAAGAAAGGGAGAACAAAGTTCCCCACAGTCTTCAGGAATAAGAGGAAGAATGTGCTTGACGGCTCTTGATTTGCCGCCGGGATAGCGTAGTGGCGTTTTCATTTTGTTACCTATTCAGAACATTTTGCGAATAAAAAGTGAGACATCTGTAAGCCCATGCCTCCCTGCGGCCAGAGAAGGGCTGCTAGGTTGTCGTGGTGGTCGTATCAGTAGTCGTTGTATCAGTCGCTCCGCTTGTGACTGAAACCAGCTCGATCTCAAATTGGAGATCTTGTCCAGCCAGCGGGTGATTTAGATCAACCGTTACAGCATCGTCTTGTTGCTCCGTGATTCGGCCGTAAACAGTACGACCTTGGGGGGTACGGAGAGGGACGGGCATGCCATCAGTTAACTCAATCTCCGTTGGAAAGTTGGAACGGGGAATCACAGTTTTTGCCTCTGGATTAACCACACCGTATGCCTCGGCTGCGGGGATGGTTACCGTCTTTGTTTCTCCGGTGGTCATTCCAGTGACAGCATTATTAAACCCTGGAATCATCTGTCCTGCACCTACAGTAAAGGTGATTGGCTCCCCGCGAGTATGGGAATTGTCAAATTCGGAGCCGTCGTTTAGAGTTCCTCGATAGTGAACAGTTGCTGTACAGCCTTCTGTTGCCGTTGTTGTTGTTGTTGTTGTGCCTGTTGTCGTATTCGTTGTCATTCTACTCTCTATGTGTGTTGGTTTTTATAATTAATGAGGGGCGGAACGAATTCCGCCCCTCGTGGGCAGGGGGATTATTATTTGCCCGTTAGTTCTTTGAATGCCGCTAGGACATCGGGGGTGTCTTCGGTCGAAAGCTGATCGGTGGACTCCGTGGTGGTGTCCCCCTCCAGAGAGGAAATAAAACCATCAAGTGCAGCTTGTACCTCCTCTTCGCTCTTTACCGTAAAGAGAGTATCGAATTTTGGAATATTCGCCAATAATCGATTGCACTCCTCATCGCCCCCTACGACATCATCGCAAAGTGGACTTGTGCGACGTCTAGGGGTCAAAGTTGTTTTAGGAAAGTTTGCCCCCGGAGGTTTTCCGTATGTCAATGTCAGGTCTGTACCCTCATCGATAGCCGTAATATCGCCATATTCCGGATTCAAAACAAGATTAAGAAGCGATGTGTATGCTTCCTTTCCATATCCCCAAATTCGAATGCCCTCGGCCTCTTCAGTTCTCACCATTACTGGTGAAAAGAATCGTTGGCGCGGTGATAAATCCTTTGCCAGCTTCATAGTATCCTGGTCCTGTGTTTCGTTAAAGTCCTTCCAAAGCTGATCCTTAAAGTCACAGATAGGACAGTTATCTCCGTGATTCTTTTTCGGACAAAGAAGTCCACCTCGCTGGTCTGGACCCAGATTGTAGTGGAACCAATAATCCTTAAAGGGGTCTCCGTCCTCGGTTGGTACAATGCGGATTACCTGTGTGCCGTCCTTTGGACGCCAAAATGATCCTCCTGCCTTGCCATTGTTTTTTACATTATCGAGTCGTGCTCGAATTTTCGCGATGTCTAATGCCATCCCTTCTTCTCCTCTGTTGTGATTGTGCCATTCGGCTATAGTCAGGACGACGAATTTTTCGTCCCGCTGGTTTTGTTTTGTTCTTTTGTTTGAATGTGCGGGCTTGCCTCTATCACATAGCCCATGTCGTAATCCCAATCATTTGAATATATCACATATTCTACATTGAGACCCTCTTGTGTCTTTAATTTTATTGAATTTTTTATTTTTTGAAAAAGTTTATTATCCGACCTCAACTTGTTTTCGTTTATACTATAAATATAACATTTATGACGCGGGTTGTCAAGGGAAAAAAACATTTTTTCTTTATTTTTCTCAATATCAAACATTCCGATTGTCACCAAACGATGAGTGTCTTTAAGTTTGGAAATTTTACCAAATGCTGGATCGGTATTGTGGAATACATTTATCATGTGCAGGGCGGATACCAGTATTTCATTGAGTTTATCGTAATATCCGATCACTGGTGCACCATCTGCAATAGAATCTAGAGACTCGTTTGAAACGATATACATCTTTTCAAATACGGCAGACCTTGAATATTCCTGCATCACACCGAAGACGGCACGATCTTGTAGAGATTGGGTAGGGTTCAGCAACTCCTCTTCTGGTTTTATATATAAAATCGATATTGGCAGTTTCTTGATGCTTTCTAGAATTCTCAAAGAGGCACAAGAGATCTTTCCGCCGCCGCCGACGATAAACAGTGTTTTTCCAGATGTTCCTTTAAAAAACGATTTCAATTTTGGAAACCTATATTGCTCATATTCCTCTGCTTGTTCAAACTTAGGTATATTATAGCACCTATCGCCGGAGATGTCAACATCTATTTTAAAAATTTTATATTGTGGATGCTGTGAAAAAACATCGGCGATTTTGCAGCCAGCATTGCCAAGACCTATAATATTCATTTAAATCTCCAATCTCTTAAGATTGCCGAAATCTTTACCGACACTAACATTAACTAAAAATTTTCCCAATTCAGTGCTGGAGAAAATATCTATTATTTCTGGCAAGAGTTCTTTGTCTTCGAGCGAAAAGTCCAATACAACAGAATCATGGATCGGGAAAGCAACATACGATTTACAACCTTTTATATAATTAGACACCTTTATCATTTGTCTCAGAACATTTTCCGCACAGGTGGACTGAATGATGTAGTTTAAGGCTGTTCGCTCTTCCGAGGGGATGATCTTGTTCCAAAAGGTCGTCACTTGGCCCTGAGTGAAGTGCTTTTGTACCACGGATTCTCTATCATAGGCGGATTCGCACTTGTTATCGATACTCTCCGGATTATAGAGCCAAGCAAAGATTCTTTTTTTCGCCTCGGATCGAGAAAGCTTTCCGTCGAAGACATTCTTAATATTCCAATTGTGGAGGTCTTCTTGCGGTTGTGCCTTACCTTGAAGCGACAGGAGAGTTCTCAGCTCTGCTGCATTAAAGTCTAGTTCTATAAAATAGTCGTTCTTTGGCTCGATTGCACACCTAAGTTCCCTGTCGAGAGTTAAAATTGGAAAACTATTCTTAAAAGTTGTCAACCTTCCAGTCTTGGTTCCGCGCATGTTGAAACGACAATGGCTATCCATGTTACTCAACTTGTGTATAAATTTTCTATGCTTTGCCTTATAGAGTGAGAGATTTTTTCTGTTTATATTTAATCTTTGATACTTGATTCTTTCCAGCTCTCTTGTTAATCCAAGCAAATAATCATAGTTGTCTGGTTTTTCGTGGTTCTCAAAGATGTGTCTGCAAATTAAATCCTTCACATAACATAATTCCAAAAGAAACTTTTCAGGAACTAAATCGTAAAAACAGTTCTCATTTAGCGATACACGGGCGGTAGTAAATGACTTTAAGTAAGCTTCAAACTTCTTTTTTACACCGCACCAGCGGTCTCTCAGTGGCTCAGGGCACACTTCCTCAAGAGACTTTCCGTCGCAATACAAGCTGGCATACTGAATATTGTGATTTTCTAAGAAAGAAGAGTAAGACCAAGTGTGAGATAGGTTCTCTGGGAGAGTCTCGTTGAAAGACAGTTCACCATCGAGATAAATTCCCACACACTCCTTCTTGTCATCCAAGGTTTGAAATAGCAATAATTCCTCAATATATTTCGTTAATTGATTTCTTTATAATCATTATAACACGCTCAGAGAAATTGTCAAGTGAAATGTTTTCCCCATTGGCATAATAATTTTTAATATTTTCAAAAACAGTAGATCCTTCGTGGATAAACGGCATTCTAAATTTCTTGTCTATGTACTCAATTTTTCCGCGCGCCATTTCATTGGCATTAAAAATTATTTTTTCTATTTCAGAATCCGTATATTGATTTCCAGATTCATAATTTCTTAGTTTGATATATTTGCTGGTCCAGTAATTCATCTTCAAAGTTTTCTTAAGCATGTCCTCTTTTATTACCTGTGTCCTCGCTTTCGCACAGCGACCATCCATATAAAAATCTTTTTTTGCAACCAACGAGTTGTATCCCACAACGACCGTAGAGATAAGGTAATCCATATCCTGAGTTGCAACTTTTGCAAAGTTTTGATTAAGAAAACTTGCTGCCAAATCCGCCGAGTCGTATCCTGGCGATATCTTTTCCGCATTCGCTGGAGATGACAAGTCAAAATTTAATCTCCACGGAATGTTTTTGTCGATAAGGAACCCTGAGTTAATTGCCGCCTGCTTGTAGAATGCAAAATTCTTGCTCTTAATGAACTCATCTTTGTCTTTATTGGATGCCGGGTTCAGGTCTGCGATTTCCAAACTCAAAGCAGATCCCAAGGAAGAGTTCTCTCTTGATAGGTGATATGAGGTCTTTGTTAAAAAGGGAATATTTATATTTTCAATTATATGTTTAAAAAACATCCTAGAGTAATCTTTTATATTCCTAATTTCTGACTCTTTCTGAGTGTCGAATAGAAGTTTATTGAACTGAGAAATCATATCCGTCAAAAACTGATTATAGTTTACAGTTGCATCGATAAACCCGCGATATAAAATTGGTGTTTGTAAATACCCATCTTCAGCGAGCCTGCCCGTTTTTGCTGGAATCCTGAACCTTTCCTGAAAGTTCAGAAATGATGCTGCAACTTCTGGGAAAGAATAAATAGTCTCGCCTTGATTCGGTATTGTCACCAATATTTCGTTGATTGGCTCGATGACCGACAGAGTTTTATCAACCTTTCCGTAAAGAAGGTTCTCAAGGTTCCAATAATTTTTAATTCCGACTGGATCTCTAAATGTGGGGTTCCCTTGGGGAGAGAATGCAAAAAAATCATAAAAGATCCTTTCCACAAAAATTGAACTGAGAGGTGAATTATTGTCGGTAACGAACTTGCGTGTCATTTCTTCTTCTCCTGCCTCTTGGGTTTCGTCTGCGAGCCACCGAACACGACTTCGCCGTCGCCGGAAGAGTTCCAAACAGCATCTATTGAAGTCTCGAAAGAGTTGTTTGCTATTGTGTTGCTCACCTTTGTCACGAAGTGGTATCCTCCAAGCCCCATTACATTTGAAATGGAATTTCTGTCCCAAGGGTTACCCATTGACCCAAGGACACGAGGATCGATGTATAGATAACTCCCAGGCCGGAAGAGGTTGTTTCCAAACATTTGGATATTGACATTAAAAACATTTTTCAGTAAAGCATAAGGGTCGTTTTCCTCGATTGTCAACCTCTGTTCTCTGGCATATTCTAAGTCTACTTTTTCAAAAGAAATATTTTTGACCAGAGATGTCGTGGTTCCCAGAACAAAGTGGAATATTCCACTTTGTTCGTTTTCTCTTCTTTTCTTTGAATAAGAATTCGGGCCCGTATTGGTAATCAAAAATTCGCCTGGTGTTGGAGAGTCGGAATATAAAACAAGATATTCGTAATTCGCACCCTGTACAAATAATCTGGTGTCATCCTTATTCTCTAAATCATACTCCTTTTCGGAGGTGGGAAGTAGTGGATTCTTGAGACTGTGATATCCGAGCCGAAAGGTTCTCGTATTTCCGTCTTTTAAGGAGATATATTTGTCGGCATTGTTAATAACAACTTGTGTCAGCAAATCTTTTATAAACATCGCAATAGGCTTCGAACTAATCTGAGTGCTCCCTATTGTGTCATACAGAAACTGTGTAAATAATGCCATATCAATTGGCAAGTCGGCTATATTGTAAGATTTTCCACCCACCTTAAATTCTGAACATATCAGCTTCATATCTTCCAGGATATCCTTGGGGGTTCCCATAAATTCTGCAGAGCCGTTGGATCGTAAAGCATACGACATTGCAGCTTGGACAATATCTCCAAAAAAAGTATATAAAATACGGTGGGGACGAGTTGTGCTTTCGTCAAGGGTTTCACGATCGGTGATATTTTTTATTAAAGCAATATCTGCTGGGTTTGGGTTGGATAGCGCGGCATTGTGTGCGGAGAGAGTCTCCCTTAGACCATCGCGAGCCAAGCCCCTGGGAAGGTCTAATTTCAAGATTTCGATGGCATTTTCGGCTTCCGACTGTCCCAGTACGGATATAAGCACACCCCTTGTGCTTATATCCCTCCAATAAACAGATCTATTTTCCAAAAGCATCTCCACCAATCTTTTGACCGCACGATTCCTTGCAGCTGCCTCTGTTTGTGCCTTCTTTTTTATAAGTCTTTCTCTTTCTGCAGACTTTCCCTCTTCACTTCCCAATGCTGCGATGGCGGTTTTTGTGGACAATATATTGGTCATCTCCGTTTTCGTTGGTGCCAAGATGTTAATGAGTTTATTCTTTGCTGCAGTTTCGGCTCTGGCTCTGTAATTGATTGTAATACTGGCTGCTCCGTTAGCATTGCCGTCGAATGTCAAGCTGTAATCCTGCATTGTCAAATGTAAATCGATGTTTCCCGCAGTGATAGCCGAAGCTTCTGCATCGCTCATAGATTCCGGACGTTGCCAGCCAGCTTGAATTCGGATATCACTATTAAATTTATCTCCCAAATTTTCCTTAGCTCCGGACTGCTCTGATTCGAGGGGCACCACCAAATCAATATAGCGGTAAGGCTGACCGTCGCTTTTTCCGCGAAGGGCGGTAAACTGAGAAAAGTCCTGAAAATATAGTTCCAAAACTGCTTCTATGTCCTTGTCTACCGAAAATGGATCAGCTCCAGTATAACTCCAGCTAAAACTTTTTATTCCGAAGCCTCGCTTTGTTACTGGGAATTCTAGTGATTCATTTGGTTTCCTTTTTGCGAAACCTGGATCATAATTAAACATACCCAGGTCATTGTGGGTAGGAAATTTAATTTCTACTTCGCCCGCTTTTTCCATATTTTCATCATATTTTGTTTTGAAAATCCTTATCTTTGGCTGTAGTTTTGATAGTGCTCCGGTCTTCATGTTGAATATTTTCTTCCCAGAAGAAGCACCCGTCAATGACGATATCGTATTGAGATGGCTGTTTCTTAGCCTCACTATTCTGTTTTGAGTTATTCCCACTATTGGAGTCGATAATCTTTTCGGAGGAGATGATGCTGAAGTTGACTTAAAATATCTTAATTGTGAATAAGCAGATAGCTCGTCCATGTTTTGAATTAAATATCTTTGGGCAATAAATCTCGAATCCACAATTGATTGGCGAGTGGCATCTATTTCGCTGGTTCTGGACCTTATAAGCTCCTCAACCTCTTCTTTGGCCAGGTCTCTGCCGAGTTCATCTTCTTGTTCGATTATGTCTTCCAGCAGTCCCAGCCTTGCTGCGAATAGATCTTCTGAAGATAGATCTTTATCCGAGTTTTTTGCAACCTCTTCTACCAGCTTAGATTCATCAACATATTCTCGCAAGAAAATTAAAAAGTAATAAAGATATACCCCCTCCTTCATCATTGCTTCGCGAAGATGTGTATTGAAGGTATAGGGGTTGGCAAATGTGAGATCCCTTTCGGCAATCATTTCTTTCATTTTCATGCGCTGGCGGTCTGTAATCGAGTCAAGCAATCGCTTGATATCGGTGTGCTTCGTCAAGTCGGGTGCCGACATTTGGCCGAATTCTTTTCCCAGTGGCTCTGCCGATGATGGATCTATTTTGATTAATAAATTTGAGATAAACCTTGCATCATAAACACCGCTTTTCAGATTAAATAGAACATCTCCATCATATGGATCTGGGGCTATCCCTGTGCCGAGGAGTTGGGTGTCGAATTTTGGAAAAACACTCTCGACCAAAGTTGCCTGTTCAAAATATTTTGACGAAGTATACACTTGGTAAAGGTTAGAGGTACGGTCGTAGGAGGGCTTTTCTTCACCAGTGATTTTTGAAAGGGTCGCCCGGAGGCTGTAATTTAATGAAAGAAATATTAATTCAAAGGCTTTGGCAGTTAAAGAACTCATTTGTCCTCCTATAGACCGAAGCTTCGCAGAGCTTCTTCCAAAGAAAGCGGAACATAATATGCATCCCCAACCTTAAAGTGATGATCTGTTGGCTTCTTATTAAATTGAGCAACGATCCACCAGTATCTGGAATCCCCATACATCTCGTATGCTATCTTATAAAGTCTATCGCCAACTTTCCAAGTTCTGGTGTCGTATGCCATAGCTGATAATTCTGAGGTTTCTGGGAAAAACAATTCTGGAGTTTCATATTGGCGAACTCCGTTTATTCCTCTTTCTTTGAAGATTTCGTCGTATATTTCTTGTTGATTAATCACTATGTCTCTATTCGAATATCTTGTTAATGGCATTATGTGTTACTCTCCAGGTTTTTCTCCAAAGATGCGGATGTTTGTTGATCTTCGCTTGCGGGCGGCGGGTCTTCCTCGACCACCGTACTGTTAGCACTGAAGGTGATTTGGTTGGGATCGAACTTCTTGTAAAATTTTTCGGTTCGGTTTATGATTGTGGCAGACAAAGAGATGTTTATCCTCTTTGGCAAAATTAGGCGGTCACCATCGGATGTCGTTATATTTCTGGCCCTATCGCCATAATTGACCTCTATTGATGATGGGGCACATAGTATGGGGGTTTTCGTGTCATAATCTTCTACAATCAAATTTCTATATCTTATTTCCAAGAGGGGTGCTTCCAAGATTCTTCCAGCAGAACTATATAGGGGTCTAATGAATTTACCTAATGCTAAAATTGCTTTGAGCTGTTGTTTGTAAAAATCGTTTTCCTCATCTGGCTTCACTGGCCAGCTTAAAGAAATAGTTTCGCCAGTTGATTGGTAGGTCTGAATTGCATCTTGCCTTCCGTAAACATTTACAGAGTCCCACTGTGCGGAGTAACTTCTATTGAAGGAATCAATTCCCTCCGAAAATCTCAAGTATTTTTCCGTTGCGACCATTTTAATGATTAAGTCGTTCTTGTATTTTTCAAAAATATCTGTTGCCATACTTGTTAATTCCTATGCTGTCTGTGGTTTTGGGGTAAAGGCCCGTGCTTGTGATAAGGCATCATTGCCACCTGTTTCTGCCATTGTTGTATTGTAAGCAAAGAGCTGAGGCATTCCAACACCGGCATTTATTTCGAGTGTGTGCTTCACACCACCCTCTGGGAATATTCCTGCTAGGGCAGCTGCGATACCTTCGGAGACTGCATCTGCGAGTGCTTTGCTTGAGCTTTCCATATCCGAAGCCCTGTTGAAAGAGTCGTTGCTCACTTCTGCCGAAGGGATATTGGCTGTTGTTCCTCCTCCGAATACAAAAGATATTGCACCCGAAATGAAGCCCAGTGCTTTGCCTGCTAGATAAGATGCTAGGCTCTTAAGCCCGTCCATCAATTTCCCAATCATTTTAATTGGGTATTCAAATGCATCGCCGACAAGATAGATTGCGGCGGCAAGTAGTGCAAAAACCAACAAGAGCGGGGGGCTGTTACCAACGAATATCATGTGAAATAACTCACCGAGAACATGTATGACAGTACCGATAATGATGCCTAATGCGGTGAGTACAGCGGCAACAGCACCGATTGCCAGAACCAGTGGAGCCTGCCAAAGCAAGACGGCTGCAAAGACTGTCTTGAATCCCCCAATTTTCTCTGTTGCGAGGAGAAGTGCATCCACTATTTCCAGCCATGTCACAATAAAAGATGCCATGTTGATTACAAAGCTCTTAATTGCAGGTTCGCTTAATTTTAACCAAGAAGTGAATCCCTCGCCCTCTCCGACTAGCCTTCCAAAAGTTTCCGATATTCTATCGATAGTCGGCTGAGCCTCCTTCTTGACCTCTTTCCATATTTTGACGAATGTTTCAGTTCCGCCAACTAAATCATATAGCCCCTTAAAAACAAATACCAGCCCAGCTATTGCCAAGGCGATGGCGGCAATTGGGGCGGCTGCGCCGCCAGTTGCAACTGCTAGGGCGATCATCGCGGCTGTGACTACCCCTAGTCCGCCAACGAGACTTGTCATCGGATTTGCTGCTAGGTGTCCAATACCGTCTGCTAGGAATTTGATTCCCTTTATGAGCGGACCAAGCACATTAATTGCAAAAGCACGTGCGATCTGGGCTAACTCTTCCATAATTGTGTTAAAGTCCTTAGTTTGTTCTGCAAGCTGCTCTAACTTATCGGAACTCATTTCCGTGGCTCCCGCGACAAGATCAAATCTACCTTTCATGACCAGTGCAAGCTCGTTTACATCGGATAATCCCATGGCGGAGGCTATCATCTTTCTCTCATAATAGCCCATGGTATCGAAAGACTTTCCGGCCGAACTTGCCGCTTCGGACAACATTCTCATGCGGTCTGTGGGATCCGTGGTTGTAACCATTCGGATGGTACTCAAATATGGGCCGCCCAGTGCAGCATTCAATTTTCCAACCGAGGCGGCAGCTGAATCGAATCGATCAAATTGCTCTGTTATTCTCAGCATCTGCGAGACTGACATATTGGCGGCACGGGCATTCTCTGCCATCTTCATAAATACTTTGCCCGCAGAGGCACCGAAGGCTGAAAGCTGTGGTGATGCTTCCTGGAAAGATGCTGCCATTTCTTGAGGGGGCATGCCAAGTGCCTGTGCGAGAGTAAACATTTGTCTAGTTGCTCTCTCTGCGGCATCATTTGTCATCCCCATGGAGGCTGTCATAAATTGAAAGCTTGCGCCAGTAGTATCTGAATCCACACCCAGTTCTTGTAACACGGCGGTTGTCTTTAGCAAACTCTCCCGAGAGGCATCGGACATATTTCTCAGGTTTGTGACATTTCTCACCAAGCCCGTTTGTGCCTCTGCGGCATCTCCTGCCGTGATCCCATATTGGTACATCGTTTCTTCTAAAGATACGATGTTTGACCCGTACAGTTTGAGAGCACCAGTGGCTTTATTGAATGATACCAGTGCTCCATCCATTTCATAAGCGAACTTGGCTGTCGCCTGCCAGACTTTGCTTAATAACATGTTTGCTATGGCGAGTGGTGCAAAGCCTTTTTTAAGCTGCGATGTGAAGCCTTTCATTGCATCGCCACCTTGCATGATTTTCCCCGCAATTCCAAGGAAGCTTTTTTCCGTATCGGCATTTATGCCAGCCATTCCAAGCATTGCATTTGCAATGCCTTTGCCATCATTCTGCAGAGATTCTGCTGCAGATTTCATTTCTTTCTTACTACTATCGATAGAGGAAATAGACCCTTCAGCTTCTTTCCTCAGCTTACCATATGCTTCGGCACCTGCGTCGCCGAGCCTGGACAACTCCTTAATTAGATTTGCGATGACTTCAGCCATGACCTTGGCTGCCTCGGTGGATGCCTCCATTTCCTCTGGTGATGTTGGTTCGTCTGCCATTTCTTAAAAGGTTTCCTGTTTACTTAAACGGCCATTTAATGCCTGTTTTCGACTCAAAAGCCTTGGTGGCTTTGGTGAGCACACTCTTCTGCCTGTAGGTCTTTGGATCATCCAATCCATGTTTTTTCGCCATCTCGATATATTTCTTTTCGTTTCCAATTGCTTTTGCGAAAGCTCTCACATCACCGGGTTTGCCCTTGATGGAGCTAGTTCCTGAAAACATTGGCATGCCAAACATTTGTTTTATGAGAAGTTCTATGACCGTGCCATACATTCTCAAGAAACTTTCATTGAGCATGTTTTCATTCTTTTTCATCTCTTCTAAATCTATCTCTATGTGTTCCATTTTTAAAATTCTCCCATGCTTTGCTTTCCCTTCTTCGTGAAGGAGCTATTTATAATTTGTTCATATTTGCCTTTTTTGTTCGGTAATAAGGTTTCTACACCATGAAAATAAAACTTCATCGAGCCTTCCAGTATTTCTGAGTTTCCGTACTCTAAGGTTCCCAGATCGTAAGAAACTGGATATACTCCATAATATTTCATACTTCGTATCGGAGTGCTGGTTAGTTGTATACCGGCGGTGGCACTTGGGAGACGAGCCGCAAGTGAAATACTACCCGGTATTCCGTTCGCCTTGTCGCGCAGGGTTTGGGCGATGATCTCCCTTGCGGCGGACCTATTGGTCAGTGCCTGTTCCGTACCGGAAACTGGAGATCCGACACCTGGGTCATATATATTGATGATTATACTTGAGTTCTTTACCACCGTGCGGCTTGGTTTTAGACTGATCCTGTCTTTGCTGAGTATTCTTGGCAATATGCCCCGGTATGTGGTCCGGTTCGCACCATTTGGCTTAAGATCTTGCAGATAGTATGTATAAAATATATCTTGGATATCAATCGCGAGGTCGGGAAACATATAGAATTGAAGTTCGAGTTCTGTCATTGTTGGGTCTTGGGATTCTATGTTTGGTCCGTCAGAGCCAATGTTCGCAGCATCGTTATCATACCCAAAAGTAACTGATGGCAGATTTACAGCTTTAATGTATGCTGGATTGATAGTGAAAGGCTTAGTTATATCTAATTGAGCGATACCTGGTCCGGGACCACCTACCGAGACCATCTTGAAAATATTCGTCTGCACATCAAAACGAAATCTCTGCATTGGTTGAAAATTGCTTTCTGTCCAGAAGTCAGCAGCCACGGATATAGTCTCCCTTTATATAAATAGTAAAAGGTAAGAAATAATCCCCTATCTCTTACCTTTTGAAGATTTTTTCATCTCATCGGCTTCTTTTTTGAGTTGATCAGCTAACCTGTTTAAGAACCAGCGCCGGATTTTGATTGGCAAATTGTATGCCTCAATAAAGCTCCATCCGCCATGATATTTCATCAAAAAGAACTCTTCATAGACATTCTTTATGTATTCATCACTTAGGCCAAAAAAAGTCAGTGGTGAACGGAACCTCCAGGTCCGTTACATAACTGCATACTTCACATTCAAATGTCTGTGTCATATCTAGGTTTGGTGCAGCCTGCTCATAAATGCCTCTAAGAAATCTAGAATCTCTAGCTGGAATAATTCCAATAAATTCTTTTATGATTGCTCTCGATTCTTCTCCGTTAACTGATGCTATCAGTATGTTCAAGGTATCAGTCAGTGTGCTCTCGGGCATTTTCTTTTTTCTTTTCGACTCAACAAGTCTTGCAAGATAATTTTCTTCTTTTCCTGTCATGAGCTTCATTTCAACCCTCACCTTGCACAGGGGGGCTACTACTGATATCGTGTTTGGGGAAGTCCATTCAAAATCGTTTTCTTCGGCTTCTGGGCTTTCGCGATTCGATAGAATTGATAGATCAAACTCCTGATCAGCCGAGTTCATGCAAGAAGGGCATGAGATTTTTGTCGAGTAGTCACTTCCATACCCATTGATGCGACATGCAACCAAAATAGCATTGCGGTCGCCACTCAAGAGAGAATCTGGACGGATCCTCTTATCAACAATGATGCTTTTCAGCAGCCTTTCAATAGCAACACCTTGCTTAATCAAGGTCTTGGAAGATAAAATATCCTCTTCTTTCGCGGTCATGTACTTTATCTCAACAGTAGCCACATTATGCAGTGGATGCTCCTCTGGATAATGGCGACCCTCTGAAGGGAGTTCTACAAACTCGGTTGGAGTCGCGAAGGACAAACTACCGGTTTCTGTCAATTCTGCAACAGGATCTGCTGCAGAAGGTTTGGCAGGTTCTAGGTCTTTGCCCAGCCTGCTCTTACTGTTTCTTGCCAATTTTCACCTCTATGTTATTATTTCAAGAATTCGGTTCGGTTTTCACCGACAATACAACTAGCCCAATCGTATCTCATCGTCAATGTGAGTTCGCTCAGGTCTTCTGAAGCATAATCCAAGCCGTCCCAAGATACCTTGGTAATGAAGGCATTTTTCAGAGTCCATTGCTCCTGAATATCTCCCTCTGCAGACAATTGCTTGATGATAACCTGACCGAGCCTGTCTGCTGCCAAAGACTTAGAGATAGATCTCTTATTTTCTGCAGCGCCTTGGGGACCGGTGTATCCAGATTCTTGTAAAATCTGAAGCATTGTTGCGGAAGCATCTGGAGATACTGGATCAACCAATGTAAGGTTAATTTCGTTCCATTGAACGGTGCCAGGGTAATAAAAAGTATGTTGCATAAATTTTGTTTCCCCAGTATTAACAGTTATCTCTGGTTTGTCAACGGTTTTAGCAAACCAAACGGTTCCAATTCCGCCAACTCCTGCCAGCTCTACCACAAATCTATATTTCCTTTTTGGATCGACATTAGCACTTGTCCAAAACTCGTTAGCCATGATTTAATTTCTCCTATCTACAACTATATAGTTGCTAGCTTTTTTTAATCCTCAAAACCCGCGCCTTGATTTGTAATAACAAAGTCAAGTGCGATGTACTCGATTGCCTTAGCTGGCTTCAAGAAAATCTTGGCATATACGATGTTCTGATCAACCAAATCTGGTGTAGTCGTCGTGTTGTCCAAAATTAATTTGTAGTCGCTCAAGCCGAGTCTAGTCTGTACACTGGCCAAGAAAGGATCAGCGAGACTTTTAAATCTATTCCAAGTAACTTCCACATTCTGGTCAAAGAGAATCGAGTTAGCAAAAATGGAAACTTGCTTTTTAACAAAAATCATCATTCTTCTTACATTGATTCGGTCAAGTGCCGAAGGTGTAGCTTGAAGTGTCTTTTGTCCGAAAATCACAATGCCCTCATTTGGGAAAGAAGCAATAGGATTGATGTTTGTGTCATACAACCTATCCCTTTCTTTCGAGGTCAATCTCTGACTGACATTCAATACTGGAATTCCAGCGGAACCTTGCGATAATCCGCCCCTATTGAATCCTGCAGGTGCAAACCAGACTTCTGATTGAGCCTCTGAGGAAGCGAATGTCCCCAATGCCACAACCGAAGGCGGAACCCACAGTCTACTGTTAGATGTCACATTGTCTTGGATCTGAACCCAAGGATAATATGTACATCCGTAAGAATTGTTTATCTGTCGTTGTTCAAGGGTGTTGACAGCACTCGATACCGACTGGGGTCGTTGGCTTGGGTCAGCATACTGTGTGCTTCCCTCTGTGAAGGGGACATAAACATCTTGAATGTCTACAATCGCCAAGCAATCTCCCCTGTCTGCACTAACTTGCATCATGTGGTCGGTTATCGTGGTATTTGTGATACCTGGAACAGCGATAAGATTGCAATCAATCGCTTCTGGATCTGCAACCATATCGACAGATTGGCGAAGAGTATTCAGGGCATAACTATTCTGAAGATTTTTGCCATCCATGCCCGTGTTTCTAAAGGGTTCTACCTCTACTAGGTTCAGCCCGTCAAAGCCGCCGAAGAGAGGTGCGGTGAATCTAGTCCATCCGTCGTCGACCACATCTCTCCAACTTCCAGATGCCGAGTATGAATCTCCAGCAACTCTGGATTCTGATGCATAATATGTGTATGTTTTGCCAAGTGGCTTGACAATATTATCAAGGGAGAAAGCCCACTGACTCTCGATATCGCCAGAGGCGATTCCGCCGAGGGGATATAAATAATCTCCCAAGCCAGCATCTGCTCTACTGCTCGCATAAAATGTTGTATTCTCCAAGTAGGAAGAGGCGTTCAGACCGAAATAAGCATCTGTCTGATCCGTCAAGCCGCCTGCTGAAGAAGAGATTCTCAGTTGTGTCTCCGGGAAGTTAAGATTAAGTGTGTAATCTGCAATGGATCCCGTGTTGATAATTCCGCCTGCGCCGACTGCTGGGGTAATGCCACGAGGACCAGCCAGACCTTTATCCAAAACAGTTGTAGGGGTGAGTGCTGATGGTTCCACCAAAACATCCTTGATTCTGGAAGGTCCGTATACTCCAAAGGGCAGCAAGACTGGATCTGCGATACCGTTACGAACCGTATCGGTCACTTCCACTCTAATGTACTTCGATGCATTCTCGTATTCACCATATTCTCTCAAAACTTTATCTGTCTGGCTCCAAACTCTATATTTATCGCCAATTTTCTTAGCGATGTAATTGTCAGAAAGCGGATTCAAATTCACATTTGAAAATCTTTCAACAATCTGTGTTATTCCATCAGTATCATCAGCCTTTCTAACGACAACGGTAAAAGATCCATAAGAATTCGTTCCGGTTGTATCTCTAGAATAGCTCAGGTCTTGGACCGACACCTTGAGATTGTCCTGAATCCACTTACCTGGTTCAGTAGCATGGATTTTGAAAAGATTTTGCATTTTCGAAGCAGACCATGAAGCATAGTCGGTTCCCACATCTTGAGAGAAGAACCACCCTGTTGCCGCTTTGGTCGCATCTTGCCTATAATCGGATTTTGTTGAATCATCGAAAGGAAGAATGAGTCCGTATGATGCGGTACTCAGCGAGCCATCGTCGAGCTTCTTCTGAATAAACGATTCATATGTCTCTCCAAGCCAATAGAGTTCTTCCCCTCTTGAGAAAGAAGATGCTGGGATAACTGCCGTATTTGTTGACTGCGGATTCGTATTGAATACTTTTCTGATGAATGTTCTAGATGATACATCAAAATTAAAAGTGGTCTTGTACACTTCCGCATCCGAAGCATCAATAATCATAGCCTCGAAGTCCGGACCTTTAGAGCTTCCGATGTCCGAGGATGTGTTGAATAGTGCACCGATGCCCTGTGTTGGGGCTGTAGCACCTGCCAAGGTTCCGGTCATTGCCACTGCACCGCCGGAGGCAAAATAGAAAATACCCGCAAGGAACCCTTCGTGTTGCGATACGAGGGACGAAGATGGGTTACAAAGGAAAAGTCCGTATGCTCCACCATTCGATGCTGCGGAAGTACTGATATTTACAGTGCCCCAACCTGCGGCGCCTGCAGGATCATCTGCATCGTCGTTTTCCAATCCGGCCAATCTTAAGACCGTAATCGCATCTGGGCTGTTTCTTAAATATGCTTGGGCAGCATATGCTGCATAAGTTGGTCCCTGAAGGTTACCATCTCTCCACACATCACCAGTCGCTTTTCCTGGGACTGGGTTGCCAAAAACATCAACAAATTCTGAAAAAGAACTAATATTGACTGGTTCCATTGCTGGACCTCTCGGCAGGCGGCCGATAACTACTGGTCCCGCATCTCTTGCTGCGGCGGGCAACTGGGAATTGTCTATTTCTTTGACAAAGACTCCAGGGGATACAAATTTGAATTTTTTAACTGACATTCTAGGGATTCTCCTATAAAAATCTAGATTGTTTTATCACATAATAAATAGTTTCCTATTTTTCCAAAGACGGATTATTTATTTGGTTTCTTTTTCTTGAGAAATCCGGGACGTCCTGTTGCTTCTGGGATTTCAAAGTAATAGAATATATCTTCAGGAATTCCACAATCTTCCTTTATTTCTTTTATTTTTAAATCAGATGCTTCTTCTAATCTTTCGATCGCCTTTATGGCTTTGTACTCTTTCATCTTCACATCATAAAAAAAAGATTTTAAATCATCGTGCAACTTATTTATGCTATCTTCGAAATTTTTGATGCCTGCTGCCTGCGACCACGGCACCTCTATGACATCCGGAAGAACGAGAGGTTGTTCTAACACTTCTTCTTCAGGCTCCTCTGGGATTTCAATAACCTGTTCCTTTTTGGAAAATAAAGATTTTATATATTTAAACATTTGTTCTCTCCTCGATTCCTCTTAACACTAATATATAGTTACAAATAAAAGTGCCCTCCCACAAATGTGGGAGGGCAAGACAAATAATTAATATTATATATCTTTATAGTCTATTATGATTGAAGTGTGATAGCCTTCTCGCCGTAGTAAGCAATGCGATCGCCAGCATAAATCTGGATATCGAAAGTGATACCGTCGACATTTCCGTTGCCGTCCAAGTTCAAGGTGTAGTCACCCTGTCCAGCTACAATCGGAGCCATGATCATACCATTAATGGATACATAAGCAACTTGCGACATTGGATCGTGTCCATTCGCAGCGAAGCTCAAAACCATTCCTGGTGCGACGTTCGCAACCTGAATTGGATATACATGCATTTGCCACTTAGTGTTCATCGCCACGATGTCCGCGCTTACCTTACCTTCTTGAAGGAGGCGAGCAGCTTCTTCTGCAGCGATTGCAGCGTCTGCATCAGCTTCATTCTGATTAACATCAGCCTGAATAGCAGCTTCCGCAGCCAGTGCACGTGCTTCTTCAGCATCAACATCGGCAGCTCTTGCAACTTCTTCTGCAGCCAACCTGGTGGTCAAAGATGCATCGGCTGCAGCTCTTGCAACTTCTTCAGCACCCAAACGAGTGGTGAGTGATGCTTCAGCAGCATCCGAATCAATCTCATTCTGATCAATATCAGCCTGAAGTGCGGCTTCTGCAGCAGCGGCTCTAACTTCTTCAGCAGCCAATCTGGTGGTCAAAGATGCATCTGCAGCACCTCTTGCAACTTCTTCAGCACCCAAGCGAGTGGTTAAAGAAGCATCAGCAGCGATTCTTGCCGCTTCTTCTGCGGAGTCGACATTTGCGAGACTAAGTACGGCGGCAGCGAGATCATTGTCGTTAGTAAGATCAACAGCGTTGATCAAAGAAACGATTTCAACAAAGCTGTCTTTGTCTGCATCAGCAGCAAGCAAAATTGCATCGACTCTTGATTCTTCAACACCCAAACGAGTGGTGAGGGAGGAATCACCTGTGGCTCTTGCACCTTCTTCAGCGAGTACTCGCGAAGACAGTGAAATATCGGCAGCTGCCCTAGCGGCTTCTTCAACACCCATGCGAGTGTCGATGGAACCATCAGCGGCTGCTCTAGCAGCTTCTTCAACACCCATGCGGGAGTCGATAGATGTATCAGCGGCGGCTCTTGCAGCCTCTTCGACACCCATGCGAGTAGTTAACGAAAGCTCGGCAGCATCGGAGTCTGCTTCATTCTGATCGATATCAGCTTGAAGGACAGCTTCTGCAGCCAGTGCTCTAGCTTCCTCTGCATCGACATCTGCAACTCTGGCAGCTGTTTCTGCATCAATTTTAGAATTCAAAGATGCATCTGCAGCAGCACGAGCTGTTTGTTCTGCAGCATCCTCAAGGTCATGCTTTGATTCCAGAGTAGAAACTGCGGCAGCTCTTGCAGCTTCTTCCGCACCAAGACGAGTCGTCAGTGAGGTATCTGCGGCAGCTCTTGCAACTTCTTCAGCACCCAAACGAGTGGTGAGTGATGCTTCGGCAGCATCGGAGTCAACTTCATTTCCATCAACATCCGCTTGAAGTGCAGCGATCTCTGCATCATACTTAGTGACGATGGAAGCATCTGCCGTTGCACGACCAGCTTCTTCAATACCTATACGGGTAGTGAGTGAAAGCTCGGCGGCATCAGAATCAACTTCGTTTTGATCAACATCAGCTTGGAGTGCTGCAATGGCAGAATCTGCATCAGCTTCGTTTCCGTCAACATCAGCTTGGAGTGCTGCGATATCTGCATCGTATTTAACAACGATAGAAGCATCGGCTGCAGCTCTTGCAACTTCTTCAGCACCCAAACGAGTGGTGAGTGATGCTTCAGCAGCATCCGAATCAATCTCATTCTGATCAATATCAGCCTGAAGTGCAGCGACATCAGCTGCGCGGGCTGCCTCCTCAACACCCAATCTGGTTGTCAAAGAAAGGTCACCGGCTGCTCTTGCAGCTTCTTCGGCGGAAGAGCGAATATCAACAGAACTAACTGCTGCAGCTCTTGCCACTTCTTCTGCTGCAACACGAGTGGTCAGGGAAGCCTCGGCGGCATCTGAATCAACCTCGTTTTGGTCAATATCTGCTTGAAGTGCAGCTTCAGCAGCTAAGGCACGTGCCTCTTCTGCATCGACATCTGCAGCTCTTGCTGCCTCTTCTGCGGCCAAACGAGTGGTCAGAGAGGAGTCTGCTGCGGCTCTTGCTGCCTCTTCAACACCGGCGCGGGTGGTGAGTGATGCATCTGCAGCGATTCTTGCAGCTTCTTCAGCGGAATCTGCATTCGCCAAACTGAGAACAGCTGCTGCCAAATCGTTGTCGTTGGTAAGATCAACGGCATTAATCAAAGAAACGATTTCAGCAAAACTATCTTTGTCAGCATCGGAAGAAAGAAGGACTGCATCCATTCTTGCCTCTTCTGCGGACAATCGGGTCTGGAGTGAAGTGTCGCCAGATGCTCTTGCACCCTCCTCAGCAGCCAATCTGGTCTGGAGAGAGGAATCACCAGCTGCACGGGCTGCTTCTTCTGCCGCAACACGGACATCTGAGGAGCTGATTGCAGCTGCACGAGCTGCTTCTTCTGCTGCAACACGCGTGGTGAGTGATGCTTCTGCTGCATCGGAGTCTGCTTCATTCTGATCGATATCAGCTTGAAGTGCTGCCTCTGCTGCGAGGGCACGTGCCTCTTCAGCATCGACATCGGCTGCACGAGCAACCTCTTCGGCCGCGAGGCGAGTTGTGAGTGATGCTTCTGCTGCAAGAGCACGAGTCTCTTCAACTGCAACTGCATAATTAAGCATGCCGTAGTTAACGATAGCATGGTTTTTTGCTGCAGCTTGGTAATCTGCGACACTAGCACTCAAAGCGAGTGTTTTGATGTCGAAAAGATCCATCGACAGAGCTGCAAGACCATTGTCGCCTGCTAGCACAGCATCTGCGAAAGTCTCATAATCGGAAACACCAGATAGCGCGATGTCTACCTGATCTATTCCCTTTAATCTTGTACGTTTACTCATTGTTTTTTTCTCCTTGGGGGTAAATTATCCCATTAATTAACATAAGTATAAATTTGTGACCA
>Ga0233415_10000178_pt1 | contig 31915 bp, 54 predicted proteins | sample Na_anoxic_12_MG_FD_188631 | JGI IMG/M metagenome (GOLD analysis project Ga0233415, IMG submission 188631) | Seawater microbial communities from Saanich Inlet, British Columbia, Canada - Na_anoxic_12_MG | ecosystem: Environmental > Aquatic > Marine > Inlet | place: Canada: British Columbia...
GGATGGGCTTGGTCACCATCTGACCGAGGCCGCGACTTGTAAACTCCGTAGACACCAGATCGAGAGCATACTGGACAAGCTCTTTGTAGTAGAAAACGATCGCTTCTTCTTCGCGGGTCTGGGGGTTCTGAAGATCGAGTCCCGATTCTTTGATAGAGCACATCCGAGCGCCGGTTCCACCGACAGCCTTGGCTGCGCCTCCGTCGATCCAGTCTCCTCCGCGAGCCACACTGAAGCTCATCGCCTCGATTGCATTGTAGCCAATGGCGATGTTCGTCATACCGGAGCCAAAGCTGAAAGCGAGTGCGCTGAAGCCATCCTCCGCCGCCTCAGAGAACACGATCGCCATGGCTTCGTTCGATGCCTCCGCAACGTATCCCTGCTCTGTCAAGATCCGCTCAAATACCCGCTTGTGGTAGATCACATCTCGGCTCTTGTCATCAATCGGAGCGGCTGGGATCGAGTAGTAGCAAACTTCGCCTTTTTTGGGCTCTCCGATAATGGTCTTGATCATAAAACCAAGTACGTCCAAACCTTGCATCTCTCCTGCCGCCACCAGTCCCGCAGATAGAGGACGCCGTGCTTCTCGGCCAAACAGAGCGGCAAGTTCCATGGCTTGATCCCCCAACAGAAGGATCTCTCCGTCGTCTTCGATGTAGTCGGCTCCAGAGAGTTTCAGTACCTTCTTTGCTGACGAGGGGAGGTCTAAGAAGGCATCTCTCATTCGTTTGGTTTCTACGCCCTTTCCTGCTTTCCGAGCAGCAACGAGATTCATTGTTCCAATGTCCAGCCCAACACTCATTTCTTCTTTCCTTTCTTGGATTTGAGTGCCTTCAGCGCATCACCGACTCCGGCACTCTTTTTACTGGTTGTTTTGACTGACCCTTCCTTGACTCCTTGGCCTACACTGGATGGGATGAACATGGGCATGTCATCGGTCCCCGCAGCAGTCCTTGGCCCTGCAACGCCAATCTCGCTGATGCGATCTTCGATCTTCTTCAGTTCAATCTTGAGCGCATCGACAACCCCGGCGCTTATCTCCGCGATGTCGCCATGGAGAGCTATTTCGACCGCCTGATGATCGGAACCGGATTGTCGTCGATGGATCACTCCGGTGCCTGAATCCACGACTAAAAGGTGAAATCTCTTATCTCCACGCTGTCCCATTGTCTAAACTCCGGATGATTGGTTTGACGAGAGGTATCGTTTGTAGGGAGTGTATCTCGTCTGCGGCCACCCAACGGAACGCCGAGTGCTCGCCATCCAGTAGACGCACCTTCTGTTTGGGTGCTTGGGTGGTGAAGACGTAGACTGTCGTGGTGTCCAGTTCTATAACGTCAACTGGCAATAAGTCATGCTCTTTGAGCCGTATTCCCGCTTCTTCATAGAGTTCTCTCAAGGCTCCTTGGAATGGACCTTCTCCGGGGTCTATTGCACCTCCGGGTAGGCACCATTTTCCGGGCATCCATGGATCGGTTGGTCCCCGCTTTAGGAGCAAAGTTCGATTCCCCTTCCGGACAGCGATGACCGATGAGACGATGTGCTCCGGGTCGTACCGTGTCACCTACGCAACCAAGCAAGGGTCTTGGTAGGAGTCGGAGTATAGGCCCACATCATCAAGGCGAGGTGCCTTCGGGTAGGCTGACCTGTTTTTGTCCAGAACGCTTCCCGCCGACGGCGAGCTTGCTCCACATGACGTTTGATAAAGTTCTCTCTCCGAGATTCCCATAGTTGACCTGAAAAGTGGTCCCGGCCCATACCGTAGGCATCTCCAGAAGCGAGTTTGTATGCGGCCAGGAATCCCCGAGGACTCCGTGCTACGTCAGATACCCCCTGCCGTGCGGCGACCTTCTCGATTCGCTCAAGCAAGTCCAAGCGAATGTATGGTGCATCTGCGTAGTTCATCTTTTACACATACGTTTCTGTTCTTCTCTCGCCATACGGAGCCCGTAGAAGGCTCCCGCTGTGGCGAGGATTGCGTTACCGATTGCCGCTCTCCGCCCATAAGACGCTTTCCTCATAGGCAGCTTCATAATGAATGGGACGACCGTAAGGGCTGACACAGCGGACAAGACCAGTGGCCCATGCTTGGGGCCACCAAATGCAAACGCAGCCATGAGAGGGAACACGGGTAAAACGGGTCCGAGGGTGGCTCCTTCTACGACACGTTCCAGTTTGTACGAAGTCTTGGAGTAGCGTTTGCACACTTCTCGGTCATGCTCTTGCTGCTCCCGCGCCCAGCGTTGGCTATCTATGGGTTTTAGGGATAGTCCGTACATCATCCCGCTCCTTCAACGCGCTTGTAGTTTCTCCAGTTGTACACAATAGTAGCAATCCCTGTACCAGCCAAGGCTACCCGTGTCAGTTCGTGTCTCTTGGGGAGCAGGTGGGCAGCGTAGAGCATCAGTGGTCCCAGCACCCATACGTCGATCATACGAATCCGTTGGGTTTTCACGACCTCATTCAGTGCTGCTTGGCCCTCTCCGTACATCATCTCCTCATACCGGGAACTTCCACCATGTTGCGTGCAATAAACGCATCATACCGGACGCTTCTTTCTTGCTCTCTTGCATACTCATCTGTCAGCTTGTACGCAGCTTCTTTCTTTGCCCTCTCACACGCCCATTCCCAACTTTTTTCTCCCGCCCCAAAGTTCTTGATCGTAAGCCCAAGGAGTATGGCAGCGTTCGTTACCAATAGGCGTTTCTTGTAGGACGCATCCTTCATCACAATCTTGCCTACCCATGGAGCCGCCACCAAAGGCAGGATACCGAGACTGAGCATAGCCGTCCAACCCCAAGTATTCGACGCCTCATTGAAGCCCCATCGTGCCTTGTTTATGAGCGAGGGTGAAGTGCCGCAAGGAGGCCCCCGGCGAAGGATTGTTTCGTCAGATTCCCCAAATCCATAGTTTCCGTACATTATCGTGTTTCCTGAACCGTGTGGTAGGTAATGTAGCCAGCGGCGAAGCCGATAACGACAGCCTCCGCAGCGCGAATCCAGATGGTCCGCTTCAGCTTCTTGTTCTCACGGAGTAGTGAGTCTTGCTGGAGTTGCCACGCTTGGAAATCCGTCTGGTAGTGGCTGTGCAGTTGGTCGCCCCAAATCTCGATGTCCAGCATGTCTGCTGCTTTCGACGTAGGAATAGCGACGGCAGAGCATGGCTCCGTGAGTGGTGTAGCCTCCACACATTGATTCTCGACAGCAGGATGAGGTTCCGGCTTTGCCGGAATGTCCTGAGCGAGTGCAGTGCCGAGCAGCAGGAAGATCATTTTAGTCCCGTCCCGTGAATAGTATCAATCCAATCGGGTAGGTAAAGTCTCTTTCGGTTGTTTCGTGTGATCGCTTCTACCTGCCTCCGTACCACATCCAGCGCACCTTCCTTTGTCTTTCGCGCAGCGCGATGCCACACAGACTCCTCGTATTCCGCATCGTCGCCCTCACCCTCCACGGCCTCACCTTCGTAGTAGATGGTGAATCCTTTGCCGCTCGTCCAATCAATCTGGAACAAGGCCACCATGTATACCCACTCGCCTTCTTTGTTCTCTCTGCGGGCCTCTGCGTGGTATTCTGCTGTCAAAGGATGCGGCGTCTTCCCCGGCCTTATATCCAACACAAACGGCCCGATCTTCTTCGGCCAAGGGTAGTCCCAGTCCCGAGGCATCCAGCCTTCGGCGGCCTGTTTTTCCCAGTATTGTTTCTGTTTCTTGTTCATGGTTGTTTCTCGTTCATGGTTGTTTCTCGTCCGGCCCGTAGTAATCCTTGAGACTTTTCAGGTATCGGATGGTCTTCTCTCTGGAAGCCCCTGTGAGGATTCTTCCTGTGTAGCTATGATGCGAGCCTATTGCTTGCCACTCGATCACATGGAACGCATCTCCCCATCTCCCCCACGTCTTCTCCACCCTGATGCCCTGTAAAGGTTGAGCCCCGTGGATGCGGGAGGAGCCTATCTCTCCCGAATAGATCAAGTCATCTCCCGGCTTGGCGTAGTCAGGCTCATCCAGCGAGGAATAGCGTAGACCTCCCACATATCGAGGAAATCCCTGCCACTCCTTCCGATACCCTTTGACATCCCACTTCGGAGTAGGGTTGTCCTTCCACCAATCTGCACCATATTCGGCACGCATCTTGGCTCTGTACTGTTTCTTGTTCATTCGCCCTATCCTCCGAGAAACTCGCGCACAGCGGCGATGGCCTGCTTTTTCGTCAAGCCTCGTTTGTCGATCTTGTCCTGCTCCCAGTCCTCCCCATAGTGGTGACTCGACATCTCGCCTTTCACCCTCAGTTTTCCGCTCTTACCATCGGGGAAGATTTCAATGTCTATATCACCCATATCTTCCCCCATGTCGTAGGAAACGACGATTGGCGCTCCCCAAGTGGATCTGCCTCGCACGACTACCGGAGATAACCAGCCCCCAAGCACAGGCCAATCCTCGTACCACGCCTTCTTGCCCACTACCCATTTCTTCGGTGTAGGCTTCTTGGTCTTGGTCTTTGCCTTCCACCAGTCAGGTCCGTGCTTGCGCCTCATCTCTGCTCTGTATTCTTTTCTTGTTTGGCTCATTTCACACTTTCCTGTATGGAAAGGTGGGGACGCTATCCTTGATCACAAGTACGGTATCTCCGTTCCACTTCTTGCCGTTCAGGTACAGTTGGCCTTTTTTGGTCTGTACTTGGACATTTGGAAGGGCGTTGAGCCTTTCTTTCGTGACAGTAGAAGGATAACCTCCGTCCCTTACCATGAGTTCTTGGTGGTGAACGTCGAACACCGCTATTGAGTTCCCATGGAGAGTGAGGTCGTACAGCCCATGCACCACCATCTTTACTTGGGTGTTGCCGCTCTTGAACTTCTTTCCGGCCATGAGCGCATCGGCAGCTTCTACTGAAATCTTGCGGGGGTTTTCGGTGAAGCGTCCCGTCCTTTTGTCACGCTTGGTGTAAACTGGCGGTGGTCTACGCATCTTTTTAGGGCTATGAGAACGCCGCATCCACCCCATTAGAAGCCGTTTTGCGCGAGTCAGTTCTTCACGAATCTCCGAGATTTCGGACTTCGTTTTTGCGGGGAACTGCCAACTGTCCTTCCACGGCTCCTCTCCCTCTAAAAACTGGACATAATGGAAAGTCACTGTCTGCTTTGACCTATTGACCGTGATGGGCCTGTACTCGGACGAATCTTCGTCCGATAGTCGGTGCTTCATCCCTTCACGGATGTACTCGTTGACCTCCTGAATCCGAGGGATCAGAACGTCCAGAGGTAGCTTGCGGGGGTTTCTTCTCATGTCAGTCATTCCTGTCATTGAATAGGTTTGCGATTGCGGCGGAGGGGTCATCTTCTGAAAGAGCCTCCGTCACTTCTTGGTGATCTTCTTCGGCTTCGACTTCAATGACCTTGTGGGCATGATTCGCCATCTTCTCTATGGCCTTGTCTGCCTCTTTCTCGTCTCGGCTACGCTGGTGGACTTTGAACATGGCAAAGCCACTGAGCAAGATCGCAAGGAGCGCTCCGAGAGACTGGAGAATGGAATCAGCGTTTTCCACTACTTTTCCCACTGACGCTTGATGAGGCCCGTAGGAGCCCTGACCATCTCTGCGCTGCGCTTTACTACAAAAGGTCCGGCAAGACGCTTTTGGATGAGTCCGGCAATCGCGGCCTCATTTTCTTCAGCTTCTTCACGCCGGAGCTTCCAGTAAAAAAAGCCCATGGTGCCCAAACCGGCCAACCCAACGGCAAGGATTATTTTCTTTTTCTTGGTCATTACACCCACCTCGCTACAAACTTGTCCCACCATGAGGGGACCATTGTTGTGTCTTCGGGGTTGAGCGTTGCCCGTTTCCGAATACGTGCCATTTCTTTTTCGGTCATTACCAGAGTCTCCAGACCTTCGCCCTTCACCATTACGGTGTAATAGACCTTGTTTGATCCCTGCTTAGGGTCAAGGTTTTCGCGCTTTTCCAGTTTTCCGTAGGTCATTATTCCCTGCCTTTGTAGTAGTACACCGCTGCCCCGAGGACACCGACCAAAAGCCATTGATTCTTCGTCAGGCCATAGTGCTTCATGGGCGGGCCTTGTACTGAGCCATAGCTTCCCAATGCAGTTTCCAACGCACCGCTATCCCACGCATGGATGTCCTCGACCTCACCGCCGTCTCCGGTCTTGGGGCCGGGTCCGTCGATTTCAGGGGGTTCCCACCCTCCGGGCAGTTCAAAGTCGGGGCCTCTTGAGGTGCATGACGCATCTACTCCGAGACTGATCCATTTTGCTGCGCTTCGACTGGGGTAGACGTACTCAGTTTTTGCTTCCATCAGGTCGTAGTTGGATTTCCAGTCTTCCAGCCTTCCCTTGACGGCAGTGAGTTGGGCTTTTCGAGCACTTCGCCACGATGGGGTCGTGTTGTTCTTCCACCAGTTGAACGCAGCCCCAATATCGGGCCTAATCGCGTCCAAAATATCCTTGGCAATGAGGGCCTTTCCTGCGGTGATACCGGGGCCTTCGGAAACTTTCGTCCAGAGTTTAGATACTGCGGTGGCGATGGCGGCTTCACTTATTACCAGTCCTACCGCCGCCCCAATAGGCCCCAACAAGGCTCCGGCGCTCATTCCCGCTGCTCGGAGGGCTGCGGGACCTCCGGTAGATTCAAGAATGGTTCGGATCTGGCCCTTGATGAACGCCCCGGCAGTAGCTACCGCGCCTGCCAGCACAGTGAGCTTTGTTCTGCTGGTCTTGATGCGGCGTCTTGCGGTGTTCAGGGATGAGTCTGCGCTCCTCAGAAGCGTACTAAGTTGTGAAGGAGTGACAAGAGTGAGTCCGTCACTTTGGATGTGGATGAGTGATTTCGTCCGAGTAATGGGCGAAGTCCACGGAGCCACAGGACATACACCGGAGGCGAGGCATCCGTCCTCCAGATGGCGTAGTGTCCATATATCGGCCTCTGCGGTCGAGTATCTCTTATATCCGGGCTGCCCCTCTTTGGGCTGCATGAAATAGGCAGATCCCTCGCCAGAAGCCGTCCCAGTCACCTTGGTTGTTCCATACCCGGCGTATCCCGGATGCCAACCAAGACGCTCACTCTCGATGGTCCTCCAAGACTTCGGGTCGGTATTATGCTGCCATAGATCACAAACAGGTTGCCACGGTTTAGTATCGCCGGATTCGAGCCAGTCATAAATACCGGGTTCTGACCACCATCCTTGCAACATCTCTCGCTGGGTCGTACCGAAACTTCTCGCTACATTCTCCGTCATCCCAAGCAGGTCTGTTCCCACCCGCCATGCTGAGAGTTGGGAGAGTTCTTGCCGTCGTGAGAGGTCAGAGAGGTATCCCTGCACAAAGCGGATTCTGTCCCCGAGTGCTTGCACGGCGTCCCGCGTGCCTTCGAGTGCGTCCTCTACGTCTGTTTTCGCACTGGCTATGGTGTACCCAATGCCACCGGGCGGAGCAAACTCCAAGATCCAGTTCAGGACTTCCAGCCCCTTCCCCTCGTTCAACTCCTCTACCAATCCCTCAAACATCGTGAGTTGCTCGTAGGCTTCACTCAACTCAGCGCTCCATAGGCTGACCGTCGGTCCCATCGCTATCTGTACGTCGGCAAGGTCTTCGTTGATCGTGAGCGACTTCACGTAGAGTTGCTCGGCTTTTCCTTGGAAATAGGGGTAGGTGCGGCTTCTGCGAGCAGCCATTCTTAGGCTGACATTGGCCTCGGTGTCGAATAGCGAGTCCGGAGCCGTTTTTCTGATTAGGCCGGAAGCCGAGGGTGCTGGCTTTTTCAGTCCGAACGGAGCCCGTTTTTTCCACCCTGCCGTTGGGAGTGAGATTCCGTAAGGACCATGAAAGTATCCATAATGATTCATCGCTTCTTCTCCGGCCAGAACATCCATATTCCGGCGATAAGGGCGAGGCCCTGCCAAGGCAATAGGCCCATAAATCGTTTAGGTCCAGATGGCGGAGGAGCTAAGGCCCCCAACGCTACCAACGCAGCGGGTATGCTACCCCCACCAGCGCCCGGACCCAGCCTTCTCCCCTCGGCATCGCCGGGGTCTATCCAACCCGGTTTCTCATGGGCGACGTAGATATGCCGTGTAGGACACTCCGCTGGGATCATCTTCTCAAGACAAGACTGAGGGATCTCAGGAAAGATGGTGCGGCAGGTTGTTTGGGCAACACTGTTTGTCCATGGCGTTTGGATAGGCACATTGAGGTTGCGGAGGGTAGCCAGATAGACGTTCGCTTGCATCCTCCACGGGGTCGATGAACTTTCCCATATGGCTTTTGCGGAAGTGTGCTGACCTATTGCCATGTCGAGGTCGGCTCTCGCCAACAGGCTTGATGTGACTGCCCTGCTCAGGCCCCGGACTCCCTGATTCCTGTACCCGTTCAAGGTGGTCTGACAAGCACTGTATCCCGCGCCACAGAACGCGGAGGCTATTCCAATCGCTACGTCCATCCCCGGAGAGTCGAGAACGGTCTTGAAACCATTGAGTAGCCTAATCACTTTATTGATGGCACGCCGAGCCACTGTCATCACTGTCTTGGACTCAGCAAAGAGGGCGTCAGCGTTGTAGTTCAGGAGAGCTTCAACCTCGTTTGGAATGTCTGAAGTGAGATAATCGACAAAAGCCCTAACTCCGGGGCCTGAGACTTTTCCACAGTTATAGTTCCCACCAACTGACTCATGATCCTTACGGCACCCTTTTCCCCATGCGTAAGCAGGATACCCGAGGGAGGAGGGAAGTGGCCGCTCCCAGTTTGAGGCTCCCGTCCAAGGCCATTGTTGGTATTCGTACTCTCCATCGACGGTCTTCTGGAAAGTGTCACAGGGGTCATTCCATGCCGACCAGCCCCTCTGAAAGTCGAATGTGCCCGTGCTCGGGGTAACCTTTTTTCCTCTCGGACTGAAAACCTGTACCCGATCTGTCAAGTACCCCATTCCGTTCGTTTCTTGGCAGAAGTTCTGGGCCATCTTGAGCGCATTTCCGTTCCATGTTTCCAATCCCGCCAAAACTGCGTCGGCCTGTTCCACACCATTGAATACTACGTCTTTGAGGGCGTCAATGGACTTTAGTAGCTTGTCCGTCTCCGCCGATGTACGGAGGACTGCACTGATCGCTTCTTTGGCGTCGGAACGAAGGTCGCCAGCGATCCCGTTGATGATGTCTTCAAGGGGTTCCCAATAAACACCATCTCCGTAGATGAAGTCGTGGGCCATTCTGAGATCAGAGTCACCGCCTGTGCTTCCCGTTTTGACGGCTTGGATCATCGCCAAAACTGCGTCTTGCTCGACGCCTATTTTCGCTCGGGTGGTGTCATAGTTGGTCTGGATGGACCCGACCAATCCCATCGCGGCGGTGCGTGCATTACTCAATCGAGCCTGCAACGAACCGAGTTCGTCTTCGTAAACGGGGCGGTACTCTTGGGCCTCACGCATCCGGTTTGTATAGTAGGTCACTCCGCAGGGGTCGGTAAGCATCGCCGCGATTTCGCTGGGAATGGATGAACCAATCCACGCAGAGCCGATTCTACCCGCCGACCGTAGGCCGCGTGCGGCGTCTCGATGCCCCACAATAGGAGTTGCCCTTGCTGATCTCCGCTTCGCCATCACTTCTCCCGTGTTATGAGCCAGATTAGCCCGCCTACGAGAGCCACTTTCTGCCAGCTTTTGAATCCTGGGTGGTCAGTGGCAATGGCTCCAAGAGATACGGTTTCAAGCACTTTTCCGTCGCCTGGAGTAAACTGCCCTCCCTGTCTTCCAGTAGGAGGGTCGAACCTTGGGGTAACTGTCGGCATATAGCTTCCTACGGGCGCTCCGCACCGACTTGGTACTCCTTGGGCTTCCCAATAGCGCTCGCGTGCTTCCCAAGTTCCCGGCCCTTTCGGGTAGAGAGAGTCGCAGGCGTTTTGCCAAACTGCTCCGTTGATAAGAGTGCTGATGTCGTCGGCCCGCTCTACTGCCATTTCAAGGTATGGTTCAATCCGATCTCTCCAGGCATCGGCGAAGTCACCGCCGCGCCACATTAGTGCGTAGGTCGGTATCTCTGCCCAATACCCATTGGCGTCGTCCTTGACCTCTCCCAGCTTGTTATAGGCATCACTAAGCCCGTCTACCGCGTTCTCGTAGCCTTCTATTGGGGTCCATCTCTCCGACTTTGCTCGGGCCGCATGGTAAGCCCCTCGCGTGAAGCTACCCTCTGGGTCCCAGATAGTGCTGGTTACTGTATCGAACCCCACTTCTATCCATGAAGCCAGTACGGGAAGGGCGAGCAGTGCTGTTTTGACTAACGGTCTATTCAGTTCGTTCCGGACACTCCGGAGGCGCTGCCGGAGAAGGATGAGAAGTTTGATAGCCTCATCCAAAACCTCCGTGGCGAGGTCAAAGAGATTGTCCATCTCATCATCGTCTATGACATTCTGAATATGGGTCGGAAACGACAAAACCGGGTTGATCGTGTCTCGGAGTCCATACTCGTCGATGTGATATTGGTAGCGATATGAATCGTTGCGGCAGTTTTCTCCGGGTAGACACCCTGCTTCTACAACACTCTTTCCGGCTCGCATCGCAGTAGGTGGAAGACCCCGGTACATCGGATCTTCAGGGCGGGGCCACGTGAAACTTTCGCCAAATGGCGCTGTATCGTTCTCAGCCCAGAAATCACACACTTCGTTCCACGCGGCGTGCTTACCAGGAACCCGTGAGAGTTTGTATCTCCGGTAGCCTGAGTGGGCGACGAAATCTCTGCAAATGGCTCCAGCAGCTTCCTTTGGAGTCTTTTCCGTCAGAAGTTGTTGTGTGCTGTCTACTGTCCATGTCGCAGCGTCGTATACAGCAATCGCCCCATTCACGACACCAGTTGCGGTGGATAGTGCGGGGTAGGCAGCTTTTGAGAGGTTACGCCAAGCACGAAGCGTGTTTTGTGTCTGCTCACGTATGTCCCTGAGTATCCAATCGGGGATCATATCATCCTTGTCCCAGATGAATCGTCCTGCCCGATGGAGCTTCTGTGTCAACATAGGAGGAGGAAACTCGACTACGTGATCCACCTCTCCGTAGTTCGTCCCCAGGGCGAGAACGTACCCATCGGCTTTTCGGAGGATGGACAATACCTCCTCAAAGAGCGCTGCAATCTGGGGTGGGTAGTTCTCTCGGATACCATCTGCTGCGGCCCGGAGGTCCTGAGCATCTTCATTGAGTTGCTCGATCTTTCCGACAATGCCCCGCGCCTTTCCTGCCGCAGTGCTGCTCCCAACGATCTTTTTCGCTTTGGCTGCCATCACTGAGGTTGACACTTTTGCCATATAGAAGACTCCGAGGGTGTCGTGAGCGTATCATGCGGCCCTGCCCTGAACGACGCCTTGAGGCCATTTGGAGTGCTACCCTTGTCAAATGACAAAACACTTGCTACAACAGTTGAACACACACCCATGACTTTCCATGCCGAGATCCCGCCGTGCTTACTGAACGAGATGCTGTCCATGCTGTTCCTCCCTCTGGTTTCATACGCGATTACGTCGTCCACGCCGTCAAGCAGACCACCAGTCCACTTTGCTACCATTTAGGGGTCGGACTTTCGATCCTGAGTTGCACCTGTCCTTTGGACTATGGCATGAACTATGCCGGTAAGCTCCGGGCCAATATGTTCGCCCTTTTGGTGGGTCGAAGCGGCGAGGATCAGAAGTCCAGCGCCCTTGGTATTGGCCGCGATCTGCTCTTTGAAGCTGCGAGCCCTCTGGTCGGTGACTTTCCGGGTTCCCCGGAGGGTCTGATTGACTCCCTGGCCCGCAGTCCGAGCCAATGTATCCCGATTTCTGAGTTTGGCCGATTCTTGGCCTCTGCCCAGCGTGGGTACTTTGAGCCCATCAAGGCGTTGCTTGCTGACCTGTGGGATTGCCACTCGATTCAGCGGGCCAAGGCCAATGGAAAGTCTGTGAGGGTGGATGACCCGAGGCTCTCCGTCATGTCTGCTTGCTCGATTCCGTATCTTGAGAAATACACTCTTGCCGAGGACTGGTCCGGTGGGTTCATGGGCCGCTGGGCTGTGATGTATGGACGCCGGGAACGTATTGACCCCGATCCTTGTGGCGATGATTCTGCCGTTGAGCATCTCGCTGAGTTCTTGCGAGTCCGAGCGACCCTTCCTTCGGGCGGTTGGTGCGCCGGATTGACTCCAAATGCGAAGAAGTATTGGGCTGACTGGTTCCATGATGTGACGAAGCGCAAGATTCCGGACCAAGTGGTAGGTGTTCGGAGCCGAGCCCCGACCATGGCCCGGAAAGCTGCGTTGCTCTATGCTTGGGATTGGGGAAAGCCGTGTTCTGGTGAACCGTGGCTCATGGACACCCCGGAGCTTGACTATGGGATTCGGTTTGCCGAGTTGCACATCAAGTCTATTCTTGCGCTGAGTCAAGTCATTGCAGAGCATCCTGATGCCCGTCTTCGACGGAGTGTGCTGGAAGCCATTGAGTATCATGGAGATGTTGCGAGCATCGGCCAGATTCTCGGTACATTGAAGATGCGCCGTAAGCCCGTAGCTGAGAGCCTTGACGCTCTGGTTGAAGAAGGTCGGGTTCGTAGAGTCAATGCCGGTCAGAGTTTCGTCTATGAACTCCGAGGATGAGCTTGAGACGCGATAGACCCATTGGAGTCGATGATTCCGGTACGGCTGGGATGAGTGGATCGGTTTGGTCCTTGGGCTTTGCCCAGAGCTTGATCCTGTCGAGGTAGTCTTCGTACTCTCCTACGCTGCCCCATGTGGCTTCGGCCAAACGGATCTCGGTCACTCCAAGTGCGAGTAGTGCTTCAATCTGCACCAAAGCGTCTTCGGTGATGCTGTAATCTCCGTGCTTGACGAGTTGACCCGCTGGTTGGGAGATGGTGATTCCTTTTCCTTTGTTGTACCTGACCCACTGGGACCATGCGTTGCGGTATCCGCTCTGGTGTCTGGTATAGGAGATGGCTCTTGTCAGAGCCACAGAAGTTGGCTCCGCCGAACTCCGGATCACGAACTCCACCTTGGTGCGAACTGTCTTTGCCCCTTGCGTCGTCAACCCTTCGGACTGGAGCCACTCCACAAAGTCCTGCTCCGGCCACATGAAATCATTAGTCAAAGAGGCCACTATCTTCTCCTCTCTTGCGGTAGGCTCGTATGGCCTTCATTGCATAGGTTGATGTCATGGGTTCCAGACTCTCAGGATCGTCTGGGACCAGCGGCGATAGATCGGAGGCAGGTTGCCCCCACCCCCTCAAGATGTCCAACCATTCCGGCTCGACCTGCCAGAATGTTCCGGGTGATGTGGGATCTTCTACTTCCCATAGTGGAGAACCGGAGCGTCCTCTATCTCTCCCTTCCTTCACATGCTTCCAACGGAACCTCACCAGCATTTTCAGGGGGATATGGTGGGCCTGTACGATGTTCTCTACCGCCTTGCATACTTCGTCAGGCACGGTGTAGTCAGTGGTGGTTCTTCCCTTTGCTGCTGACGGGGAAGGCAACTCCATGTCCTTCGTTGCTTGCATCCACTCTGAAAACCGCTTCCATGCGATTTTGTAAGGGCCAACATTGGACCGCTCGGATAGAAAGGCGTCGAGGCCCGCTGTGGTCATTGGTTCGACCTCCTTGAGCATCCTTCGGACATTGCTCGCCATCGTATAGGTCGTGGACCGCACATAGAAGTGCCTTTCCTCCAACCAGTGACCGAAATCACGGAGATCATTTTTTCTTGGTCGCCCCACGGGTTCCTCCTTTGCTTATTCCTAATCACCTTATCAGGGATGCAGACCTTTGTAAACAAAATGACGCCCCTATAAGCCACTCCCACTGCACAGATGATTAGTAGTAGGTATAAGAAAAGAGGTAGTATTGACGTAGCTGGTATCGTAGTTTCTTGTACCTACTTCTAATCTTCCTCTCACACCTATTGGCTTATAGAGGTGCAAAACACCTTACAATGAGCGCCTTCGATAGTAAGGTATAGGGAAGCCCCGTCAGATGTCTTTCCTTGACACACTCCGTCCAGACAGATAGAAGGAGTCTTGGAGGTAATCTATGTCGGACATGCAATCCTCGGATTGGGTCGCTTTTGTTAGCAAATGTGGGCACATCATCGGAGTCGGAAAAGCGAATGAACACTCTCTACACCCCAAAGAAGGCACGGCGGTCGCTATTCTCAGACTGCCCACTACGTTGCTGGATTGGCTGGACGTACTGAGTGATACAGACGACTTGGATCATGCCGTGCGGACAATGGTTGAGTGCTATGAAGGCGAACGAGTCTCACGGACAATGGATCTCAGCAAATCGACCTTTGTTCCGTTCTATCCCATCTTTGGACACACCGTAGTAGGAGAAGCATGATGCTGAAAGAAGTAGAGGGGTTCAGTACCCGGAGAGTGAAGCCCGAACATGGCATTTACGACTACCATGTCGAGGTAAATCAAGATGGTGAGTGGAAGTTTGTTGGAGGATTGAACCGTATCCCAAAGCGTTCATCCGGGGCCTGCTGGGAAGGTAGAGTCATTGATGCTCGACCACACCACGTAGTCTTGGTTGATGGGTTGTATGACACTATGCGGCTTGCATTGAGGAATGTTGTCTTAGGTGCAGAACACCACGGGTTCATCACGAAGGGAGGCGAATGATGGAAGATTTCAATAGCAAGTGGCGTAGAGACACCAAAATGGGCTCTGCGCTCCGAGTAGGAGACAAGGCATCGCTTGTTCTGACCCCTCAAGGTTGGCGAGTGACCACCATGGGAGAGGTTCATTCCGTGACAGCCGCCCCGTCTGTTTCTGCTCTGGAAGAAGCGATCACCATGACCGACGCATTTCACCCTCCGGAGGGCTGGACCTACAAAGAAGGGCACTGGCTCCGAGAGGGCTGGCATATCCGGCCCGAACAGTCCGGTTGGTACGTGTATAGGACTACCGAGAGCGGGGTTGAGAAAGCCTCCGTCCAAGAGTTTGCGAGCGCCGATAGAGCCCGTCGTTGGGCCGAGGTACGCTTTGATAGGACAGGCACTAACCTACGGGGTCCAAGACCGAGAGCAGGCCGTAAGAGCACCTGCAAGCTGCCTGATGTGAGAGTCACAGAAGGGGAAAAGACTGCGGCCATGGATCTGCTCAAAGAGTTGGGGCTGACATACAGCCAGTTTGTAAGGGCTTCCATTCGATTCGCAGCAGACCACATCACCCAGAATCCGATGGATGAGGATGATTGGGTTGTGCAGACCGACGGCACCAAAGCGTCCTTCGTCCGTGTCCCAGCCCTGTCAAGGGAAGAACTGGACGACATGAGAGCCGATTACCGTGGCTCCGAGCGCAGCGAGGAGCATGTGGACGACACACTCATTGAATCCATATGGCCAGAGTCCAAGGCTCCAGACACCTCCAAGGCCCCAAACGCCACAGACTCATCCAACCCCTTCATGCACCTGAAAGGCCCCTTCACCTACCTTGCCGATGACCAGTAAATCAAAGTGGATTGAGACAGAGGTAGTACATGGCGATGAGATTCGGCTCATACCAGTCCGTGCAAGGCTTGAGGCCCGAAAGAACAGGCTCAGGTCAGTCATACAACGCCTTGAAGACGATACATGGGTACTCGCCCACAAGACCGACTGGATAGAGTCCAAGGATGCCCACAGGGTCAGAGAGTGCGACCTGAACAAAGCAGCAGAGGTCATCGCAGACTCGCTCGTAGACCAAGTGGAAGCGCTATTCAATGACAACCCATAGCAACAAGTTTGAAGCCCCTTTGGTCTGGTACGGGACGTGGAACGCCCCCAATGGCCTACGGCTCACTGGATACCATGTCTGGGATACTGACGGATCATGGGCTGGCGTGTACCAAAGCCCCAGGAAAGCCAGCTTAGAGGCCGATCTACTGAAGTAGGCCGAGACGTACAGGACCCCTGCACATCATAGTGTACGTGATGTGTACGTGACCCGCGTGTATAGTAAGGACACTTTGCCAATATGTCCTGACAGGATACATTACTAACAGTTCCAGAGACGGAACCGAGGTGCGATGCTGCATCTCGAAAGGCGCGTAGTGCGCCGTGGAGTACACACATGAAGGTAGTTATTTGGAGCGGCGTTGGTAAGTTTGAGGGGTGGATGGTTTCAAGTCTCGCGTGGGAGCGAATGGCAGAGATTTGTGCCAAGAAGAACGTCAAGATGCCACCGCATCACAAGATCATCGCGTGCAGGCACGATCCCGTGCTCGTCCAGGTGGTCGAGGAGCTTGGCGAGAAGGCAGTGAAGTGCGCTGGTGACGAACTCAGCATCGTGGACCTGGGCCTGAACGACAGAGGGTACAAGATCATCACGATCCCAGACGGGGGGCCGCACGGGAAGGAGATCGTAGTCACGCCGCAAGACACCGATTGGGTGAGCACGGACATGTTCCCGAGCAAGCCCTCGATGGTTGACATGGCGGTTGAGTTGGCGGTTGAGTCGATGAGCATGGGCCATCATGTGGCCAGGTTTGAGATGTACGACCACAAGGCCGGGTTCAAGGTCACACTGGCGAACGGCAACGTAGTCTCAGTGGCGTGGTTGCGCAGTTGCTACTGCGAGCGCAAGCATCACTCATGGCGTCTAAGTGATGAGGAGCCTATCGCCCCAAAGGGGTACGACTCGAAAGATGCCGAAGTCATGGTCCAAAGGCCGGACGGCGAGCGGCACTACTTCGAGGAGTTCTGCGAAAGCGTGAGTGGCTGGCAGTCGCCAGAGCAGGTGAGAGAGTTGATCAAGTGGGCAAGCGAGAACGCGGTCGTGCCACGGGCGAAAGCCGAATGGGAAATGGAAGACGAGGGGGTGTCAGCATGAGGTACGACGTGATCACATTTGAGGACTACAACGGCAAGGTGAAACTGGTCACCATGTCACGCGAAGCGCAGAAGCGCGAAATCAAACCCAAAACCAAAGCACAGGGAGGTGCGAAATGACAACGGACAAAGCATTGAGAGGCTTCGGGTATGCACTTGGAGCATATCTGAATCATCCTGACCGATACGAGGGCCGGTGGGCGGCCAAGCTGGTGTGGGGTGGAAAGGTGTACTGGCGGGAGTGTAGCAACCACACGACTGCGGAAGCGTGGGCCAAGTACATCACGCGGAAGTACGGCGTCAGTCGAACGGGCCTACGCAAACTGGACCCGGTGCCGGGTTTTCCGATGCCACTGGACGAAGCAATCAACAACACACAAAGAGGTGCCAAATGAGCGAATCAGCAACATGCAAAGCGGACTACTACGAGCGGGTGAGCGATAACGCGAGGTCAATCGTGGAGCATACGGCAGCGATGCCGGGTGACTCGGACGTGTATGAAGCCGTGAATGAAGCGGCAGACGGCGCGGTGATCTACTACACGGACTGCGACGAGATCCTGCGGTTCACGAACAATCGGGATGCAGCGTTTGACGCTATGGGGCCTGACTGCATCGCAGGCAAGGAAAGCACAAGCGAGATCAACACGGTCTTGGCCTACTTTGCCTACTCGCAGGACTTGAGCGAGGCCCTGCACAACATGGACGAGGACGAAGCGCACGAACTCGCAGGGCATCACCAATGCGAGGAGTGCGATGAATGGCATGAGGACAAGGACGAAGCAGAGGACTGCTGCAAGACCGAGTACGTGTGTCAGGACAGCGAGGCCGAGACAGACACCGGATGCGGGCATGAGTGGAAGGCATACCACCATGAGTACATGGACAAAAACTTCAAGTGTCCCGAGTGCGGGGCGACCACAATCGAGGAGGCGTAAACACATGACAGTCAAGGAACAAATCACGAAATGGGCGAAGGCCAACTACGACAAGAGCTACGCGGCACAGTGCGTCATGGAGGGGTGCTACGACGACTGCGACTTTGCAGAGTACCGTAGCCTCAATCACTTTCTGAAAAGCGCAGAAGCGCTTGACGATCGCTACGCTGATGTTCGCGGGGAGGTGTTCTAATGGAAGGAGTCTACTTTGTAGAGCAAGGCGGTGAGGAATGGGATCGCATGTGGGCGTGGCTGGGTGACCATCCCATCAACGAGGGGCTGGAACACCCTACGGTAGCGGAAAGCGGTCAGCTTGGTGAGTGCTGGCAGTACATGGGAACCGAGCGAATGAGCGATGGTGACTGGTCCCATTGTTTTCGCCATCGTTACCATCCACAGCGCGTCGAAAAAGGACTTGAACCAAGGGTGTACTTGAGGTCATGGAAGGCCCCAGCGCCAGAAGGAGGTGAATAATGGGAGCGAAAGGATGCAATGGCCGGGGCGGTAACGCCAACGGCAAGAAGTACGAAGGCCGTCGTCACGGCGGTAATGGAGGCGGGAAGGGCAAGCGCCGTCGCGCTTCTGCTTCTCGCGTAGAGAAGGCTCACGAAACGGTCGAGCGCCGGGTCGGGAAGGCCACAATCGAAGAAGCCATGCAAGAGGGCATGGCGCATGGGATCGAAGCCTACAATGAGGCCATCGGATCTCCCTTGGGAGGGCAGACCTACTGTCCTCACTGCCTAAAAGACTATGGCAGCGGGCATCATAGCTGCGACTGCGACACAGACGAGGACGAATAGCATGACACTCAAACACACAATGACACTGACAGACGATCAGGCCCATCTCCTACACAAGTGGGCGAAGAAGGAGCTTGAAAAGGACGATGCGGTAGCCGCCGCATGGGTACTCAAAGGGCTGATTGATGCCCACATCCTTGAATGGGCGCAGAACAAGTGGGAGTGGCGGGGCGAGAATCGTGTGCGAACCCGTATCGTTGAACCCGGCTATACCGCGCATGATGAAGACGCTTTGGCCGAAAGGTTGGCTCCAATCTTGGAAAAAGACACGATCAAGGTCATCCCGAAAGGGTGGGTTGGCGTGGCCATGCAGGGCAGGATCAGCACAGAAGACTTTGTGACTATCTGGAACCACTCAAACAGCCGCGACGAGGTGTACGAGGCGCTCAAGAGGCATCTACCAGACACGGACATGATGGGGTGGCGCAATGCCGCAGGAATGAAAGAGGTCCGTCGTCACCTATCTGCTCACGCGGCACGCCTGAGAAAAGCAGGCTGGGAGATCAAGAAACTGAAGCGTGGAAGGCCGAGGAAGCAACAGGTAGATGAGCCTGCACGTAGTACGCGCACATAATGTGTACGTGATATGCGCGAATGGCAAGCTGAGATTGACAATCTGTCCTGTCACTATAAGTTGGTAGTGTCAGTTCGACAAAAAGACCCAAGCTGCGTCTCAGACGCAAGGAGCACACACACATGAAGACCACAATCACAATCGACTTGAGAGATCAAGATAACGTAGAGGTAGAGGCCACCCTCGTAGGCGGCTGTATGGCGGTTCACCGCCAAGAGTGGATGGAGGATGGCCAGTGGGTCATTTCTCACCCGGCTGGGCATACTTTCGGTGTCCACTCGTTCGATACCGAGGACGAAGCACTGGAAGCTGCTGTCATGCTGATGGACTACAACAAGGTTCAGTACGTCCTGAGAGCGCCGACGAGCGAAGAAGCGATCAGGCGGCACACTCCCGGCTTCACGGACGGAATAAACGATGTGAACAAGCGCATGAGCGAACGGATACACGCTCGACTGGTGAAGTCAGGCGCGATCCTGTCACCTGAGAAGCTGATGGACCTCCTGCGCGAAGATCCCGAGTCGATCGGTAGCGTAGAACACTTTGACAAGGTGCTGGAGCTTGTCGAGCAAGCGAGTGTGGAAGTCCAGCACAAGATTGTCCAAGCGCTGATAGACGGTAATGCTGGCCACGGTGAACTGGCTGTCTACGAGGGCTACGCAGAGCCGGGATACGACGATCCCGCGTATTTGGTACTGGTGGGCAACTGGAACCAGTATGGAAACTATGGCCGCAAGATGGAAAAACTGCTTGAAACGTGTGGATGTGCGGTTGAGTATTCGGACGAGTGGTACGACTGCCAACAATGCTACAAGCTGGTACGGACGAGCGCTGACTGCTACTCATGGACACCCAGCTACGTGATGCTCAATGAGTGCGAGCCTGTGTGCCATGAGTGCATGGAAGACGAAGACATGCAGCGTGACTACGTGGAGAGCGAGCTTGAGGGCGAGTGCAGTAAGGCAGACACGATTGGGCTCGACCTTGAAGGCTTGGGATACACCCGACTGGACGAGGACTTTCAGAACGGTTGGTACGGTGGTCAGTCTGCCGATCCTCACAAGATCGGGGAAGCACTGAACAAGCGGGAAATCACGCGATTCGTGTTCCAGATTGACAGCGTAGGCCAGTTTGAGTCTCGGTTCTCATGCTGGGTGCATGATGACGACATGCCAGAAGACGAACTGGACCTGAGCAGGAGCGAGACGGACGGTGTGGACCCGGCGAAAATGATGGCAGCGGGGCTGAAGGACGCGAGCGAGAAGATGAGCAAGCTCTCAGGTGAGGGAGTGAAGGTGGCGACCTGTAACGCAGACGGGACTGCCGATGTGCGGCTGGTATCCGAGGAAGACTTTATCGCTGGAAACAGCATTGATCGCCAGTAGGCGAAAGGAGAATGAGAATGTTGCAACGTATTCAATATCAGCCCGGTAACGGGGCGAACTACGACCTCATGTACGGGAAGGTGAAGGACAATGGCTACCTGCTTGTGTGGCTCAAGTGGGGCGGCTCGGGCGGGGTCGCGTTCCGCTTCGATAGTGGTGGTTACATCGCCTGTGGCTACTTGGCCGAGAAGATGAGACTGGATCACCATATGGGCGATGTCTACGCTCTCTGTGCGTTCCTGAACACTCAGGGTCACACTGCCGAGGTAGCAGGCAACTTTGACAGCAACGGACAGTACGATCGCAGGCAAGTCAAGGTCGCCGGTCGCTTTTCTCTTGCACATAAACTCGTCCTCGCGGCAGCGGGCGTGGAGGTGCATGATGAGAACGGCGAATGAGTGTTTCGATTCGTGGAAGGAGGCGGCAGATTTTTCCTTCAAGCTGGAAGGAGTCACGCGCACGGAAGAACTGCCGAACGGAAGATGGATGGTGTCATACGTCGAGTACGCCGAGGACTGGATGTGTGCGCCCAAGAAGAACAACTTGCATGTCCGAAGGGACGAAGGAGGTGTACGATGAGAGTGTATAGCGTAACCCAACAACTGTTCAGCAGTACCGACCCCGAGCCGTATGGCGACATACCGCGAGGCAGGTACTTCCGAAGCAACGCGGAAGCCCGCAAGTGGTCGAACTCACTGGTCAAGCTGTTCGTGGAAATGAACCGCAAATGGGACAAGTCGTTCAAGCTATCGGACATTGCATGGACGGCGGTGATCGAGATTGATGCGTGCGACTTTGACAAGACGGGCAAGGACACACTGCTCACCCTACTGAACAATGAGGGAGGGCCTTTCAGCAAGGTGCAGCGGGTCGAGGAGTGGACCCCACAGACGAAGTGGGCGAAAGTAGAGGTGGGTGATGGTGATACCATACGAAGCTGAGATCGAACGGCTCGCTGCCGAGGTAGAAGCTGGCGCTGACCTGTACAAGCTCGCGTATGAGAGCGAGTATGCCCGAGACGAAACTTTGTTTCGGGACGCCATGGACTCAACCATGTTCCCTGATGCGTACATAAACTTGGTCAGGGGAAGGCGCGTGAACATGGACGAGAGGACCAAGTGGATGCTGTTAGCGCCCACAGTGGTGTTCTTTGCCATGTGTGCTGATGTGAGATGGTGCGTGGCCGAACGAGCAGAGGTGAAGCACAATGAAAGACAGCCAGTCCGAGTACACCGATTGCGGCGCAGGAAGACGGCACGACTGAAGGGAATAGACAAAGATGAGAACTGATTGGGAGCCTAAACTACATTCCGGACTTGGCAGTGTGTCCGGACACTGTTACACAACTACTGCACTTGATTGCCATAGGAGGCAAAAATGAACGACAGCATGATTCCATTCAACGCAAACGACGACAAGGTTGACCTGACATTGGGCGATGGCCCGATGTTGACGAAAACCCGCACCCTGTTTAGTCAAGGCTGCAAGCCCGGTGAGATCGAAACGACTCACTTGGAAGCAGTCCGAGACTTGCTCAAGCGGCAGCGTGACCTCCAAGATCCAAAGGATATGGACCGGTCATTCAGCCAGATGCACTTGAGTTATCGGGGAGGACGGGTGACGGCCCAAACCCTGAACCAAGCAGGGCTTGATCCCGAGGTAATGCTGGTGCATGAAAATGCGTACAGCCAGATGAGTAGCAACCTGCTCCCAGCGCGATTCGGGAGCGGGCTAATCCAGCAGGCCGCGCTCGGGGACACAGGCCAGAAGTTGTCCACGATGTCGTGGGCTCTGTGGAGCAAGGAGAACCTGACACCAAGAATGTTCAGGTCCGTGAGGACGCGAGATGCTGACGGATCAATCCGTCGGATCATCCGTAGCCAGCACAGCCAAGGCTATGCCGTGTACGACAACTACAACTTTGTACAGGACTTGCTGGACAACGCACCCGACCTCGGGGAGATGCCCGTTCTGGACTTTCGTGTAACCGATACGGGTATGCGGTTGAGGTTCTCGGCTGACGGGACGAGAGAGCCGTTGGCGCTGGACAAGCCAGTGCCGATCATCGAAGCGTGGAACAGTGAGGTAGGCCGTCGGCGTACAGTCCTGAACTCGGGCATCTGGAAGCTGATCTGTACCAATGGGATGAAGGCGTTTGACTCCAAGCGTGAGTTTGCATGGCGTCACTTTGGTGATACCTCGCGGATCAGCGACGGGGTGGCCTCTGCTATCACTGAGCTTCGTACTGAAGCGACTGGTGTGGTGGATGCGTACAACTCGGCATTGGACATTTCAATCGACGATGCGTTCGCCTTCATGGAGCGCGAACTCAAGCGAGAGGGGCTGACCCAAGAACAGGTTGGGAAGGCGCAGAAGGCGCTCGACCATGAGTGGACAACCCCCGGTGGCGGGCTGGCCAGTATCATCGACGCCACGACGTTGATCGCTCAGGACTACGATATGTTCGTGCAGAGTGACATCGAGCGTGCCGCTGCACGGGTCATGCGTCGGGGTCAGGCTGAAGCCTTGCGTACCGGTGGTCGAATCCGTGTGGATGCGTAGGTGAACCATGGCGAAGGTACGTTTTGACGACAAAGCGTTCCGGACCCACATGGTTGAGTGGATAGAGCAGGTAGCCGACAATGACTTGTCCCGAGCATGGGATGTCGTTGTCGGTTGCCTTGCTGTCCACGCCAAGTTGGATCAGGAACCAAAGCAAAGCAGAGCCCAAGCGATGCGAGAAGCCTACGTGGATTTCGTGGCCCTACTCGATGAGGAGCCCGCGACAGAGACGATGATCGGGCTCATGCGGGAGCTTGAGTATTGCTGTCCAGATCACCTGTTGGATGATGGGACGCTTTACAAAGTGTGCAGGGAAGCCATGGCTCTTGCACGGGGCGAAGACATACCAGTTGAACAAGACCCACCGGCTGAACCGCCGACGCTTCGACTGCTGGAAGGAGGGAAAATATGAGCGAAAGATTGCACGACTATGAGGATTTCAAGCGGCGGCTCGACCGCTGGGTGAAAGACGTGAACAGCCCGGACCTAACCCGGTCATGGCGAATCATGCTGGGCTGTATCACGGTTCATGCCATGGTTGATGGAGGACTGGAGGGGCTCGACTTGAGCGAGGCACTCAGGGTGACGTGGCAGGATGCCTACGAAGCCTTTGCTGGACTCTCCTGCACGTTCACGATGGATGCCTTGACCAAGGACATGATCTTGGCAAGCCACGGGGCAGACCCACCACTACTGGTCGTCGTAGACGAAGCGTTTGCGTCGGCCTCACAACCCATGGCGAGGAAGCGAGCGAAGACAACACTCACAGCCCTTGAAGGAGGAAAATCGTGAAGACGATCATTCATGTGAACCAACACAAGATCAAGTCCAACCGGAAGCACGGGACTCGGGACCCCGTGCTGACGGTGAAGACCTACAAATCCAACACGTATGGCCACTCGGCCATCATCCGAGATGCGAGCGGCCAAGAGGTCGCTCGCGTCGTTTATAGACCAGACAAGCCCCTGTCATGCGGGGCGCACGTCTGGATTGAAACCCAGCATGACGTAGAGGTGAGTGATGAGTGAAGCAAAAGAAAGACAAGAGTGGGACCGTGGAGTGTACGGCATGTTCTGGTGCCATACCGCCTATGGAGGTGACGATTACGACTCCATGGGGTTCTGTGACTTGGACGACCCGAAGGTGCAAACCGTAGGCGTGAACGTGAAGATGACGCCTGACGCACATCCCTGCGACATAAACTTTCACATAAACTGCGACCGGCTCGGGATGGTGGACCCCAAGAAAGGGCAGGAGGCGTTCGACAAAGCGCTGAAGGCTGCTCGCCTGTTCGTGGCGGCACCTGACCTGCTGGCTGCGCTGGAAACCTTGCTGCTCAGTACAGAGAGGGATGACATGAACGCTCGGGTGAGGGCAATGGCAGCGGCCCGTGAAGCAATCAGCAAAGCTGAAGGAGGTGAGTGATGGAGAAGGAATACGATGCAATCGTTTGCTTGGACTGCTGGGCTCACGGCTCAACACCCGCCAAGCTCGCAGCGATGACGGGAGGCCCCGACGAGCATTGCGACTGGCACATGAACATCCAGTACATGAACGAGGATGAATACTGTGGCTGGGTCGCTCAGTGTGACAAGAAGTGGCTCGACGACGATGGAGGTATGTGATGGGTAAGAAAAAGAAAGGTCGATACCAACTGCCACACTACGACAGGGTTCACCCGATGATTCGCAACGCGCTGAACATCGGCGTTCTCAAGAGCGAGGTAGAGATGGCCTTCGTAGACCGGGAGCCTGAGTCGGTGAGGCTGTTCTTCAACAATGGAGGGTGCGGGGAGTGTTTTGGGGTCGGCTCGGACATGGCGGCGAGTATCCGCATCCACTGGGACTCAGAATACGAGACACATGGAGACAGGATTGGACTAATCTACCACCAAGTATGGGAAGACTTTATGGATCTCGAAATGCTAAATCCGGGCATTGCACTGGAGAAAGAAGCCACGAACTTCGCTTACGCAGAAGCGGTAGCAGCCCATGAGTATGACCGCTACGGAAGGCAAGCGTTCTCGATCATGCCCATGATGGCAGAAATGTTTGAGAACACGGACTTGGGCGACCTGACCCTCGATGACTTGCACATGCCGTTTGATTGCTTCTACGTGGGCTTGGAAGAATCCAAGGTGACGTTTCTGGATGGTTTCTATGTTCACAGGAGGCAGGACGTGGGAGGTGATGTACTGGCCTTCGTCGGCTTTGGGTTTCAATGTGACGCTGATCACGTCAATGAAACGTGGCCGGACGACTACACCCCCCGGACTGAGAAGGAAGCAGCAGATCGGGACGGGTACTTTCGCTACCATTTTGAGATTCAACTCAACAGAACTTCCGGAAGCGTCCATGACAAGCCGTGGTCACGCACTCACCTGTGGGGTGGGGTGCCTCTGGAGCAGGTCATTGATAGAATCCACGATCATCCCGACCTCAAGCATGGACTTGACACGGCGCGAGGGTTCGCTGGGCTGGGGATGACTGATGGAAACCGGGAGGTCTACAAGCGGGCGGTTGACAGTGGCATGTGGCCTTTGGACAAAATGTCGAGGTACATGGTCAGGATGGCCATGAGCTTGATCCTGTACTTGAACTCGGACAACAGGAGCGTCGTCGTCACGTCCGAGAGGGAAGAAGCGGAAGGTGCGGGGCGGGACGTAAAATCCCTCAAAGGAGCAAGGAGAGGGCGAAGGCGGAAGAAGCTGAGAGAAGCCAGCGAGCGAAGGAAGTATATGTCCACCGCGAATGTCACCAGAGTTGGAGGCAAAGAGACAGCCACCATCACCGGGCGACCCGGTTTCTCCTTCGACCAGCCGAGACATTGGCGCAAGGGCCACTTTCACCACTACTGGACAGGCCCCAAGAAGATCGACGGGGTGGAGATACCCTTCGATGAGTGGGAGGACAAACGGACAAGCAGACGGCCATGGGTCTTCCCTATCCTCATCAATCCAGACGCCGAGTTGGAGCTTGTGACTCGCCGGACAGTGGTACACCATGAGGACGAGTTTGCGTGGATGGATGACATCATCGCCACGCAGAAGACAGAGGGCGATCGGAAGGAGACAGTCCAGACGAAGATAGAACGAGATCCTCGGAACCGCCGACTCTGCATCGAGGCACACGGCGAGCACTGCTTCATCTGCGGAAAAGACGGTGGCTGGATGGACGATGACATGCGACTCAACTCCAAGGGCCTACCGTCTGCATGGCTGCACTGTCACCACATCGAGCCGCTGGGCGAGTACGCTCCACGCAAGACGGACCCCGAGAAGGACATGGTGCCGATGTGTGCAGAGTGTCACACCATGATGCACCTGCGTAAGCCAGCCTTGACTCTTGACGAAGGCATGATGTTCCATCGCAAGCGCATGGAATACGAGAAGCGCAGGAAGGCGTCGTCAGAATGATGTGCCCGCTGCTCGCACGTCGTAATGCACATGATGTGTACGTTAGGCGAGTGGAGAGCTATCTGACATTGCCAATCTGTCCTGACAAGATAAGTTACTGGTGTCGAAAGACGGAAACCCAAACTGCGTCGTAAGGCGCATCATGCCCAAGGAGGCACACATGACAGCCATTTTCACCAACCCGTTCGTACTTCGCCAAACCGCTCAGAGCAGCCAGTCACACAGTGACAAAAGCTGGGACGAGCTTTGCCAGCTTGCACTGGACAACTTCGACAACGCCATTCCGGGCTACCGCGAAGGCGTGCTTGAGGTTCCGGTTCCTGCTGACGGCATCTTCAGTGGCGTCGTCCTTCTCAGCGAGGGCGACAAGCTGACAGGAGATTTTCTCTCACGCCGGAAGATGGCAGACGGCTCACCCGAAGCGCCTCGGAAGGCTGTTAGGACGAGTGCGGACCAGAAGCTCCCAGCGAAGCAAGCGACCATCATCCTGTACAGCAGTGCGGTCTTGGCCGAGCGCGTGTACGACGACGAAGGCAACATGGTCAGCGGTGACGACAACTCCCAGCCGCCCGTAGACGGAAACTGGGAGATCGTGTCCCTGAACTCCAGCCCGGTCGAGGGCGAAATGCCGATTGATCCGGACGTGCTGATGCACAACGCTTTCGGGAGCGAAGGAGGCACAGCTACGGAAATGGACCCGGCTGAGTTGGTCGCGCTGCTGCGTAAGGGATTCAACTTCTGGAAAGACAAGGCGATGATCGCCCAAGGAGGTGAGTAATGAGATTCGATGAACATGACGACGAATGGATCAAAGCCTTGAACACACCCAAGACGGCGGAAGCAATCAACGACAAGTACGAGGAACTGCGAGATCGGGTGTGGTATCAGCGAACCCTCATGCGTGGTCGGGTGGAAGGCATCTTTGGTAACGTGCTGGAAGAAGCCCTGAAGGTGGAGAAAAAGTATGCCGACCGGACGCTGTATGGGAAGCCCATGCTGGAGTGGGACCAAGAAAACTATCACCGGCTGGAAGGCTGGATGGCGGCGATCATGTGGGCCAGTAGTGGCATGGATGATGATGAGGCCGTTCTTTATGACACGTAGGAGGCCAGCGATGAAATGCCCACAAAAGTACGTCGCGCTGTTGGGTCAGATGTTTGATTGGGAGCTTGCCCAACTTGCAGGTGTCTCGCCTACACAGGCGAGGCAGTGGAGACTCGATGCTGGCATAAGCCCGCAGTGTAAGGGGTGCCGAGCTAAAGCCCCATCCAAGTGTCCGCAACACAGCGAACATCCCCCCTTCGTTCCTGCCGAGCAGATTGACGTTGACGCGGCGATGCGAGAACTGGCCGCGCTGGATCGAAAGCACGATGAAGCCCGCAAGCGAGTGGATGATCTGATTCAACAACTGAGGAGGACGTATGAGATTCGATGAACATGATGACCGCGACCCGAAGGTACGCGAGTACATTGACTTCGCTCGGTCAAGCGATCCCGAGATAGCGGACGTAGCCGATGCAAGACGCATCTTGGCGTCTGCCGTCAAGGCGATCCAGCGCATGAACCACACTTTCAGTGGGTGTGACTGGTGCGACCAGTGCGGTGGCGGGAATATCGCCATGGGCGAAGCACAGGACGAGGCCAAGCAAGCCATCGAGTACATCGAGGCTGCGGGCGAGACTTACACGCTCTCATGCGCGTGCCACAACTGCTGGCACTATGATGCTACACACGTCCGCGTGGAAGCCGGTGAGTTTGGGTGGGGCATCCCTGTCTGCGACAAGTGCGCTGATTTGGAGGATCACAAAGCGTCAAGGCGCGGGGAGCTTGAAGCCAACTCGGACTGCGGTGTGTGGTACGTGTCTGAGGCCCGTACATCATCATGTACGTCGTGATGCACGTCGCGTGTACGTGAGTCGCGTGAAGCCAGAGGTCAGATTGCTGACACATCGAATCCAAGTTCTATTGTAAATGTCATTGAGACAAAAACTCCCGAGGTTTGCGGCGTTCCTCGGGGGAATCACAGCCGCATGAGGTACACACCATGACTATTTCCAGCAACTTTACTGTTTTCCATGCAGACCACGGCATCACAGAGGACCAAATGAGCTTCGTGTTCGGGTTCCTGAGTGAAGCCAACCCCGAAGGGTTCTTCATCAAGCAGATCACCATTCCAGCGAACCTCGGTTCGGTTACCTGCGGTTTGTACGGTCCTTCGATGGGAGATGAGCCTGTCGCAGAGAGCGAAGTGCAGAACATCGCTCGCGGCGAGCGCGAGTGGACGGATCGACTTGTTGACCGTCCGTTTCGTCCAGTGGACTACGTGCAGGTGATCGGGACTCGGGGCGAGGATGGCAAGTTCACGCTGTTCACCGTCTACGGTGGCCCGCTTGCTCCACAGAACCCCGCTGACCCGACCAATCACGACCCCGAAAGCGCGAAAGCGTGGTGGGCTGACCACGCCCTGTCTCTCTAAACCCCAACACAACCCCAACCCAACACACAAATGCGCGAAAGCGCAGGAGCATACACATGACTATTCCCTCCAACACTTTCACCCTTCCTATCTCGGCTAACGCTACTGACTACACTGACTTCGCCCACGCCTTCGTGTCTCATCTTGGCGAGGTATCTGTTTGCGTATACAGCCATGAGATCGACGCTGGTGATCTTGGCCAGCTTGAGATCGATCTTGAAGACATTGACGTAGACCTGAGCGAGTGCGTGAGCAGCTACACGATCTCCAACGCCATCGAGAACGTGGTGCGCGGTGGTGGGTGCGGTGAGGACTTCACGCAGGAGGTCACACTCACTCAGGTGCGAGAGGCGTACTGTAAGGAGCACGACTGCAACCCCTACGAGTATCTCGCCAACGTCGCAGAGGAAATCACAGACACGGCGATGGTGTTGGCCCGAGCAAGCGTGGAGACAGAGTACCAGCACAAGGCTCGCCAAGAGGACGAACGCGCACAAGCGTCAGTCGAGGCAGACAAGCTCGTAGTCGAGCAGGCCCTTGAGGATCGCAACAATCTTCAGGTCCAGCACAACGTACAGTCCTCGTTCATGCACAAGGCTATCGAGTTGCTCAATCAGGCGAGTTCGCAGATGCGCGATCCATCGGGAGGAATGTCCTTCATGTCCGAGGACGAGCAACTGCGAGATACCACGTCAAAGCAGATTCGCGAGTTTCTTGAGCAATCTGCCTCGATCCTGCCTGAGACTGAGACTGAGACTACCCCTGAAACCACAACCGACTCAACCGACGCAGAAGCGTAAGGAGATACACATGACTGTACAATACGAAACCATTGCCTACCGGGCTATCAACCCGGACGACTGCAACATTCAGGACATGGAGTTTGAGCGAGGCGTCAACCGCTTCATGGAGCGACGGATGCCGGGATTCCCCCTGCAACTGCTGGAGCGGGACTACGAACGCTGGGAGCTTGCGCCTCTTGGTGATTGCGAGGTCAACAGGGAAACCGACGAGGGCGTGACTGGCCCCAATGGGGAGCCCAATCCCTACTCGGTCAAGGACGAGTACGGCGACGTTCACTTGTTCGACTGCGAAAGCGAGGCGGAAGACTTCGCTCAGGAGCAGAACGAGCAAGCCGAAGAAGGCCGACTTGGATTCCCGTGGGCGTGGAACTGGTGCCACTACCCGTGTGAGTACATCACTGACGAGCAACTGCGAGCAGCCGGGTTCACGATTGGCCTCTACACCGACTCGGATGGCGAGCAGAGGCGTCTGTGCGGGATTGATGGCTGCGGCTATTCATTCCAAGGCGCACACTACTCCAAGCTGTACGCCATCGTGATGAGCGCCGAGCCGCGTACTCCTGTGGATACCAAAGACGGTAAGCGACTGCTGACCTTGCCGGAAGGCTGGAACTGCAACTGACAGACTGGTAGGCGTGGCGTAGTAGATGTGACTGTGTGCCCACATCGCCTACGCCGCGTCTACCTTATGTCTGCACCTGATGATGCACATGGTATGTACGTGACCCGTGTGACAACCAAGGCCACTTCGACAATATGTCCTGACAATGTTCTATTATCAGTGTTCAAAGGAACAAACCGGATTGCATTCTGCGATTCGTAACACATGACCCGCGCCATTGGCGCAACTGGAGTCCATCATGGCTAAAGCCAAAACCCAACCCAAGACCGCAAAGACCACCATCGGAACCGTAGTAGAGGACGAGCGAGGCTTCGTCACTCGTAAACAGTGTCGAACCCAGATGCGCGAAGCGCTAAAGGGCATCGGCCTCGCCTGTGGCCTCATGGAGTCCGAAGGTGGCAAGCGGTTCACCGCTACCATCACCAACTCGGATGTCACGGTCACCGCCGAGCGCAAGGTCGGTGCCAAGATCGTCGCAAACGCAACCAAGAAGGCTCTCAAGGCTCTTGCGGTTGAGCGTGAGGTCACTGAGATCATCGAGAACGATCCCCTCGACTTGCTCGGTAGCTCAGACGAGCCTGTGATCGTGATCGCACCAAAGGCGAAGGCCAAGGCCAAGGCCAAGCCCAAGGCAGAGGCGCTGACGCTGGAGGACATCGGCCTCATGTCCATGGACGAGCAGGGTGAGTTGACCACAACCCACCCACGCAAGGGGGGTCTGTCGGCTGGAGCGATGCGAGCCATTCTGGAAGACGCTGGATTGACTGACATTCCACGCGACTTCAAGCGGGCTGACATGATCGAGCTTCTGCTGATCGCTGCTGCACAGACCGTGACCGTCGCTCCTGCGCCCAAGAAGGGCAAGAGCAAGAGCAAGGCCAACGTGCTGCCGTTCGCGAGCAAGGACTTGGATGTGGACGACCTCACTTTCTAAGACAGGTCGGGACCACCTGAGCATGTGGCTAAACTGCTCCCTTTTTCACTCACACCAACCCATACGAGGTACACACCATGGAAGCAATCGAGACTGACACCAACACTCCAGAGCAACAAGCACTGGACTTCTTCACCAACATGACCATAGGATATGCGCCCCGCGAGGGCTATATGTCCCAGTTTCATAATCTCTGGCTAACCGCCAGTGGCGCAGCCAAGCTCGCATCAACCGCAGGATGGATAGCAGGGCAGCGCTCAGGGGAACTTGCCCTGAGCCTGTACTCCAACCTCTCCCGCTTGAATGGTCGAGGGGAGATGCTGGAAATCTCTCGCGACCGCTACGGTCACACCCTCTCAAGACCGGTGGAGTTCCCTTCCCAGCGGGTAATGCTGGGGGACGATGGGACGCTCGGTGGGTTTTCCGTTTGCTTCTGCTTGTTCGTCTCGGATGAGGATGTCCAGGAGAAGGCGGAAGCCTTGTACAAAGCGGACGAGAGCGAACACAAGGAGCTACTCCCGCTCTATGAGGCCCGTCGAGAGCTTGCTGTGCAGGACTGCCTGACCACCTCCCGCTACCGCAGTGACTCAC
>Ga0233415_10000180_pt1 | contig 31842 bp, 23 predicted proteins | sample Na_anoxic_12_MG_FD_188631 | JGI IMG/M metagenome (GOLD analysis project Ga0233415, IMG submission 188631) | Seawater microbial communities from Saanich Inlet, British Columbia, Canada - Na_anoxic_12_MG | ecosystem: Environmental > Aquatic > Marine > Inlet | place: Canada: British Columbia...
TGAAGATTACAAAGAAATATTAGAAGCTGAATATGGCGCTATTAATATTGACCTTGAAGATGGTTCTTATACTAAGATAGAAGAAGATGTCGAAAGTAATAAGGAAGATTAGTATAGGTTCTGACTATAAGAACGATGCAATGCATTATTCAACCGGTCAGGAAGTATATGGCGGACACGTAATTAGCGATATTCTTTTTGAAGACAAAGACCAATCATATAATATTTTTATAACTAAAAATAATGAAGTCTTACCTTGGAAAAAGTTTAATGCTAATATGTCGATCTCTGTAGAGTATGATCTTAAATATTAGTGAAAAGCTTATATTACTTTATTGTTAAACCTTTTGAAGATAGGTATGACAATATACGAAGAGTTGATGATACTGACCTTATTATCAATACTAGCATTGAAAACCATAGATTTATTAGTAAAAAAGCTGTAGTAGTTTCAACTCCTGCAGCTTATACTACTGAAGTAAATATAGGAGATGAGGTTTATGTTCATCACAACGTATTTAGAAGATGGTATGATCAAAAAGATAGAGAAAGAAATAGCTCTACTTATTTTAAAGATGATTTTTATTTTGTTATACCTGAACAAATCTATATGTATAATTTAAAACCACATTTAGATTATTGCTTCGTAAAACCACTAAAAAACCAAAGCATTTTAGAGAACAGAAAAGAACAACCTAATGTTGGAATAGTTAAATATTCTAATAAGTCCTTAGAAGCTCTAGGAATAACACCTGAAACACTTATTACGTTTACACCTGACTCTGAGTTTGAGTTTATTATAGAAGGTGAACGACTTTATTGTATGAAATCTAATGATATAGCTTTAACTCATGAATACCAAGGAAACGAAAAAGAAAATAATCCAAGCTGGGCAAAAAGCAGTTGAGGAATTAATTAAGGTAGCAAAAGAAAAGATTGTTGACTCAGACGATGATGTAAGCGCTGACAGATTAAAAAACGCTGCCGCAACTAAGAAGCTAGCTATATTTGATGCTTTTGAAATACTTAATCGTATTCAAGTAGAAGAGGATATGCTAAATGAAAAACCTAAGGAAGTTAAAGTAGAAAAAACTTTTAAAGGTTTTGCAGAAGGGAGAAGCAAGTGAGTTATAAACAAACTCTTTGGAAAGAAATTAAGGACGTTGTAAATCCTAAGATATTAGCTAAAAACAATAGATTTAAAAAATGGGAGTATGGTTACAACTCTGATTATGATTTTATAGTAATAAGTAAAACTGGAAAAATTGGACAAATCATTGAAATACAGAATCTCAGGATTGCTTTACCAACAACAGATGAACCGTTTAAACGAAGTAAAGAAAAAGCGGAACAATACTGGGAAAGAGCAGAATATCCAAAAGAATTAAGTAAAATTAAAAGTAGATTTGACTGGGATGAATACCCTACAGATTTTAAAGAAAAATGGTACGATTATATTGATGATGAATTTACTAGACGAGAAGAAGGATTTTGGTTTTATAACAATGGTACTCCTACTTACATTACTGGCACTCATTACATGTACTTGCAATGGTCAAAGATCGACGTTGGAGCCCCTGATTTTAGAGAAGCAAATAGATTATTCTTTATATTTTGGGAAGCATGTAAGGCAGATACGAGATGTTACGGAATGTGCTACCTTAAGAACAGAAGATCTGGATTTTCATTTATGTCCTCGGCTGAACTTGTTAACCAAGCAACAATATCTAGTGATGCCAGATTTGGTATACTCTCTAAATCTGGATCAGATGCTAAAAAAATGTTTACAGATAAAGTCGTCCCAATATCCGTTAACTATCCGTTTTTCTTCAAACCGATCCAGGACGGTATGGATCGTCCTAAAACAGAACTCGCATACAGAGTTCCAGCTTCGAAGCTTACTAGAAGGAAGCTTGAAAGCAATGAACAACTAAGAGAGCTAGACGGACTTGATACAACTATTGACTGGAAAAATACTGGTGATAACTCTTACGATGGTGAAAAGCTAAAGCTATTAGCTCATGATGAAAGTGGTAAATGGGAAAGACCTGATAATATATTAAACAACTGGAGAGTTACAAAAACTACACTACGTCTTGGTTCTAGAATTGTAGGTAAATGTATGATGGGCTCAACTTCAAATGCTTTAGACAAAGGTGGAGAAAACTTTAAAAGACTTTACAACAATTCAGACGTTACTAAAAGAAATAGAAACGGACAAACATCTTCTGGGCTCTATAGCTTGTTCGTTCCTATGGAATGGAACTACGAAGGATTCATCGATACTCATGGATTACCTGTCTTCGTTAGAGGTAAAGCTACAGTTAAAGGAGTTGATGGTTACGAAATTGCAACAGGAGTTATCGAGCACTGGGAAAACGAAGTCGACGGTTTAAAGTCTGATCAAGATAGTTTAAACGAATACTACAGGCAATTTCCAAGAACTGAAGCGCATGCTTTTAGAGACGAAACAAAAGAAAGTTTATTTAATTTAATAAAAATCTATGAACAAATAGATTATAATGATGAATTTAATAACAAAGCTAACGTTACTAGAGGTAAATTTATGTGGGAAGGTGGGATTAAAGATACTAGGGTTCAGTTTGTTCCTGATAAAAATGGTAGATTTAATATTAGTTGGGTACCAACAAGTGACTTGCAAAATAGAGTTATAGTTAAAAACGGTATTAAATACCCAGGCAACGAACACTTAGGTGCTTTTGGATGTGATAGTTACGACATTAGCGGCACTGTTGATGGTAAAGGCTCTAATGGAGCTTTACACGGATTAACCAAGTTTTCAATGGAAGACGCACCGCCAAATCATTTTTTCTTAGAATATATAGCTAGACCAGAAACAGCTGATATGTTTTTTGAAGAAGTTTTAATGGCTTTAGTTTTTTACGGTATGCCAATATTGGCTGAAAACAATAGACCTAGACTATTGTATTATTTAAGACGAAGAGGTTACAGGGGTTTTAGCATGAATAGACCTGATAAACTTTGGAATAGATTATCTACTACTGAAAAAGAAATAGGTGGAATACCTAATTCAAGTGAAGATATTAAACAAGCTCACGCAGCTGCTATAGAAGCTTATATAGAAAATTATGTAGGTATATTAAAAGATTCTTTTGGAGATATGTATCACCAAAAAACATTACAAGACTGGTCTAAATTTAATATAAATAACAGGACTAAGTTTGATGCTACTATTAGTTCAGGTTTAGCTATAATGGCTTGCAATAAAAATAATTATAGACCTAATGCAATTAAAAATAAACAACCATTAAATTTAAGTTTTAAAAAATATGACAATGATGGTTTTGTTTCAAAAATACAAAATAAATGATAGAAACTAGTTATGGAAGTTCATTTCCGGATCAGGTAGTACCTGATGCAGTTAAAGCGTCTTATGACTATGGATTAAAAGTAGGACAAGCAATAGAAGGCGAATGGTTTAGTGGTACTAGAACTGGAGCCGGAGGTTATAGATTTGCGACTAACTACAATAATTTCCATCAATTAAGACTATATGCTAGAGGAGAACAATCAGTTCAGAAATACAAAGATGAACTATCTATAAATGGAGATTTATCTTACTTAAATCTAGACTGGACACCTGTACCTATTATTTCTAAATTTGTAGACATAGTTGTAAATGGTATGTCTCAAAAAAATTACGATATTAAAGCTTATGCTCAAGATCCTTCTTCTACTGGAAAAAGATCTGCATATGTTCAAGGTTTAATGAAAGATATTTACGCTAGAGAATATATAGCTAAAGCAAAAGCTCAACTAGGTTTAGATGTTTCAACAGGTGGTGGTAAATCTAATATGCCAACTAACCCTGATGAAGTTTCTGTTTATATGCAGCTTAATTACAAGCAAGGTGTAGAAATAGCTCAAGAAGAAGCTATTAACTATGTATTAGATTATAATAAATATGATTTAGTTAGAAGAAGATTAAACCATGATTTAACAGTGTTAGGTATCGCTTGTTCAAAAACTGAATTTAATTTACAAGAAGGTGTTGGAGTTAGCTATGTTGATCCTGCTAATTTAGTTTATTCATATACTGAGGACCCAAACTTTGAAGACATATGGTATGTTGGCGAGGTAAAAGGACTTAGCATGGCAGAGCTTAAAAAACAGTTTCCTATGCTTACGCCTGAAGAATTAAAAGAAATAAGTAAGTATCCAGGTAATTCTAACTATAGAAACGGAGCAGAAGGTAGATATTTTGATGATAAAATACAAGTAATATATTTTGAATATAAAACTTTTACTAATCAAGTGTTTAAAATAAAAGAAACTCCAAATGGTTTAGAAAAAGCATTAGAAAAAACAGATGCATTTAATCCACCTGAAGAAGTTAACTTTACTAAAGCTTTTAGATCTATAGAAGTATTATACAGCGGTGTTAAAATATTAGGCCACCCTAAAATGTTAAGATGGGAAATGGCTCAGAATATGACAAGACCTAATGCTGATACTACTAAAGTTAATATGAATTATAATATATGTGCTCCTAGAATGTATAAAGGACGTATAGATTCATTAGTTAACCGTATAACAGGTTTTGCAGATATGATTCAACTAACGCATCTTAAGCTACAACAAGTATTGTCTAGAGTAGTTCCTGATGGTGTTTATATGGATGTAGATGGTTTAGCTGAGGTAGATTTAGGCAATGGAACAACATATAATCCACAAGAAGCTTTAAATATGTATTTTCAAACAGGTTCTATTGTTGGTAGATCATTCACTCAAGATGGTGATATGAATCCTGGTAAAGTTCCTATTCAAGAATTACAAAGTGGTAGTGGTGGTGCTAAAATACAAAGTCTTATACAAACTTATCAATACTATTTACAACTTATAAGAGATGTTACCGGACTTAATGAAGCTAGAGACGCTAGTAGTCCTGATAAAAACTCTTTAGTAGGTTTACAAAAAATCGCTGCTGCTAATTCAAATACCGCAACTAGACACATATTACAAGCTAGTTTGTATTTAACACTTAAAAACTGTGAAAACATATCGCTTAGAATAGGTGATGCTTTAATGTTTCCACTTACTAGATCAGCTTTACAAAACAGTATAACTAAGTTTAATGTTTCTACATTAACAGAGCTTATGGATAAAAATATATATGATTTTGGTATATTTTTAGATCTTGAGCCAGATGATGAAGAAAAAGCTAAACTAGAAGAAAATATACAAATAGCTTTAAAAACCGGTGGTATCGATTTAGAAGACGCTATAGACATTAGAGAAGTTAAAAACTTAACATTAGCTAATCAATTGCTAAAACAACGTAGACAGCAAAAGCAAGCAGCTGAACAACAAATGAAACTTCAGCAAATACAACAGCAAGCTCAATCACAAGCAGAAGCAGCTGAAAAGCAAGCTTTAGCTGAAACTCAAAAACAACAAATATTAACAGAGCAGAAAGTACAGTTCGAACAAGCTAAAGTACAGTTTGATTTAGAAAAGTATAGACAAGAGGCAGAAGTTAAAATAATGATCATGAACCAACAACATAAGTTTGATTTAGAATTAAAACAAATGGAAGTTAATGGTTTAAAAACCAAAGAAAAAGAAATTGAAGACCGTAAAGATGAAAGAGTACGTATTGAAGGTTCTCAACAGTCTCAATTAATAGACCAAAGACAAAACGATTTATTACCAACAAGCTTTGAAACAAGTGCAACTGAAAAAGATCAGCCAACACCTAGTGAAGAGCCTATGCCAATACTCAATCCTTTTGGAATGGGTTAATTATTAATTATTATATTATATTATGTCAGAAAAACAAGAAGTAAAAGAGGCTCCTGATGGAACCTTAGAACAAGGTGACTTTAAAATGAAAAAGAAACCTAAAAAATTAGTTAAAACAGAACTAACAACTAAAGTAGATTTAACTAAAAAAGAAGAAGAAACAAAACAACCTGAAGAAACTAAAGAAATTGTACAAGAAATTGTAGAAGAAAAGGTTGAAGAAAAAGTAGAAACTAAAGAAGAGCCGGTTAAAGAAGAGGAATTTACTGTTATAAATGAAGTGGCAGAAGATGAAGTTCCAGTAGAAAAACCGGTTATAAAAGCGCCTGAGCAAGTTATAGAACAAGTAGATTTACCTGAAAATGTAGAAAAACTTGTTAAATTTATGAAAGAAACTGGTGGTACATTAGAAGATTACGCAAGACTAAACAGAGACTACACTAATGTAGATGAAGATGTTTTACTTAGGGAATACTACAAACAGACTAAGCCTCATTTAGATAGAGAAGAAGTAGATTTTATATTAGAAGATAAATTTTACTTTGATCCTGAAGAAGCTGAGGAACGTGAGCAAAAGAAAAAGAAACTTGCTTATAAGGAAGAAATTGCAAAAGCCAAAAACTTTTTGGAGGAAACGAAAAAGAAGTATTACGACGAGATCAAGTTGAGACCGGGCGTTACTCAAGAACAACAAAAAGCAATGGACTTTTTCAATAGATATAACAAAGAACAAGAGGTAGCAAAGCAAAGTCATGAGAGCTTTAAAGCCGCAACTAAAGATTATTTTACTAATGATTTCAAAGGTTTTGATTTCGAAGTTGGTGAAAAGAAATTTAGATATGGCGTTAAAGATGCTAATGAAGTTGCCGAGGCGCAATCTGATCTAACAACATTTATTAAGAAGTTCTTAAACGAAGATGGTACAGTTAATGATCCAGGTGCATACCACAAAGCTATATATGGAGCTAGAAACATCGACACTATTGCTTCTCATTTTTATGAGCAAGGTAAAAGTGACGCTGTGAAAGATATTACTGCTAAATCAAAGAACATAAGCAAAGACGCTAGAACTGAGGTTCCGGGTGATGTTTATTTAAATGGTTTTAAAGTAAGAGCTATTTCTGGTGATACAAGTTCTAAGTTAAAAATAAATAAAATAAAAAAATAACTTAAACTAAAATATAAAAATGGGATTTTTAGACAATTCTGCAGGTGGCGGAGCATTTCCACCATCAATTGTCCCTATGCCGAAACAACAAGCTGTGGTTGATAACTATATCAATTTTCACGACGCTAATTTTTCGACTTGGACACAACAATATCTACCTGAGCTTTACGAAGCTGAAGTAGAAAGATACGGAAACAGAACTTTATCTGCTTTCTTGAGAATGGTAGGCGCTGAAATGCCTATGACATCTGATCAAGTAATTTGGTCTGAGCAAAATAGATTACACATCGCTTATGAAGGTGTAACTAGAGCTGGTGATGTTTTAACTATAACAGGTAACCAAGCTGTAAGAGTAAATCAAACTATAGTTATAGCTGATGGCTTTACTACTGTAAAAGCTTTAGTTGTAGCTGTTGCTGGTTTAACTATTACTGCTGTACCTTACGAAGCTGCTACTTTAACTGCTGCTAATTTGGGAACTACTGGATTAAAACTGTTTGTTTATGGTTCTGAATTTGCTAAAGGAACTAACCAAATGGTTGGATCTATTGAGCCTACTCCAAAAACTTATGCAAACAACCCAGTTATCATTAAAGATAAATTTGAAGTATCAGGTTCTGACGCTGCTCAAATTGGTTGGATTGAAGTTGCTACTGAAGATGGAACATCAGGTTACATGTGGTATCTAAAAGCTGAGTCTGAAACAAGACTAAGATTTGAAGATTACTTAGAAATGACTTGCGTTGAAGGTGTAAAAGCTGCTGCTGCTTCTGGCGTTAGCGCCTTTGACTACACAGCTGGTAATACTCAATTTACTAGTGATGGCACTAATGGAGTTGCTCCAATAGGTACTCAAGGTTTATTTGATGCTATTGAAACAAGAGGTAACGTATGGCAAAATTTTGCTGGTGCTGCTGCTCCTGGAGCTGGTGCATTAGGTGATTTTGATGCTATTCTTAAACAACTTGACAAGCAAGGAGCTATTGAAGAAAACATGTTATTCTTAAACAGAGCTACTGCTTTGGATTTTGATGATATGATTGCTGCTATGGCTGGCGGAGGTTACGCTGGTACACAAGCTGCTTCTTATGGTTTATTTGACAATGAATCAGAAATGGCACTTAACTTTGGTTTTTCAGGATTTAGAAGAGGTTCTTATGACTTCTACAAGACTGACTGGAAATACTTAAACGATGCTACTACTAGAGGTTTAACACAAGATATTGACGGTGTTATGGTTCCTGCTGGTACTACTACTGTTTATGATCAAATGTTAGGATCAAACATTAGACGTCCTTTCTTACATGTAAGATATAGAGCTTCTCAAACTGATGACAGACGATATAAAAACTGGATTACAGGTTCTGTAGGTGGTGCTTATACTTCTGCTCTTGATGCTATGGAAGTACACTTCTTATCTGAAAGATGTTTAGTTACTCAAGCTGCGAATAACTTCGTATTGTTTAAGTCAACTATATAATTATTAACATTTTAAAAGATAAAGAAAATGGGATATGTAAAATTAAAAAAAGCTGGTAGCGAATATGATTTGTTACCTGCTGAAAACGTAGGTTCAATAAAACTAGGAACTTCTGCTGATGTAGAAATAATAGTTAAATATGTACCTAGTGGAACTGTAACAATAGTTCCTACCGCTTCTTCTGATTTTGTTCAAGGAGACGTTGACAAGATTACTGACGCTATAAATAAAATAAATGGTGCTGCTGGCCCTGGTATTTATCCAGATGCTCTTAGCCAAAATGTTTTATCGGTAACTGTATCTTAAAAAACAATAATAAGATCCCGCTTCGGCGGGGTCTTTTTTAATTATTATATTATATTATATTATGGAAACAAAAGAAAAGAAAAAGCCTGTGGCCAAAGCCCCAGCAACTCCTGAAGTAAAAAAAGATACTTGGGAATATAAAGATAGAACTTATTTTTTAACAGGTTCAAAAGAACCATTAACATTTAAAATTCCTTCAAGACACACTCCTAGACATCCAATGTTTTGGTTTGACCCAATAAAAGGTTATAACAGAGAGTTAAGATATGCAACTAATCAAAAGTCTGTGTTTGTTGATGAACAACAAGGGCCAGTTACTTTAGAGCATATTGTTTTTGAAGATGGAACATTATTTGTGCCAAAAGAAAAAGTTCAATTACAAAAACTATTATCTATATACCATCCAGCTAAAGGAAAAGTTTATAATGAATTTGACAAAAAAGCTGTAGCTGTCGATGAATTAGATATGATAGAATTTGAAATTAAAGCATTAAACGCTGCTTCAGTAATGGATATTGAACAAGCAGAAGCTATATTAAGAGTTGAAAATGGTTCAGCTGTATCTGGTTTAAGTTCTAAAGAGCTAAAAAGAGATATATTAATATTTGCTAAAAGAAACCCTAAATTGTTTTTAGATTTAGCAGAAGATGAAAATGTAGTACTTAGAAACTTTGCTATTAACGCAACTGAGTCAGGTATTATTAAGTTGTCTCAAGATCAAAGAACGTTTACTTGGGGTACTAACGGTAGAAAATTAATGACAGTTCCTTTTGATGAGAATCCATATTCAGCAATGGCTGCTTGGTTCCAAACAGATGAAGGACTTGAAGTTTACAAATCTATCGATAAAAAACTTAAATAACAAGTGATTATAAATAAGGGTGGTTTTATCGCCACCCTTTTTTTTTAAAAATATTAAAATGGCAATAAACGTAAATGAAGTTTATAAAACGGTTTTATTAATATTAAACAAAGAACAGAGAGGTTATATAACTCCTGATGAATTTAATAAAACAGGCACACAAGTTCAGTTAGAAATATTTGAAAAGTATTTTGAAGACTTGAACCAGAACTTACGTATACGTCAAGATGAAACAGAATATGCCGATAGAGTTAAAAACGTAGATGATAAAATATCTATATTTAAAACTCAAGGCAATTGCACTTGGGACGGTGCTAACAAACTTTTTACTACTCCTACAGGCTTACACAGAATAGGTACTGTTATATATAAAGACTCAACAGAAGTTGAAAGAGTGCAAAGAAATGATTTATTGTATTTAAAACTTTCACCTTTAACAAAACCTTCTGCTTCCTTTCCTGTATACTCATACGAGGACAAATTAACTACAACTCCATCTCCAAAGCTTTATGTAGAACCTAGTTCTATACAATCAGATATTTCAGTAACATACATAAGAAAACCTAGCAATGTAAGATTTGGTTATTCAGTAGGCTCTTTAGGTCAATACATATACGACAGCAATGCATATATTCCAACAGGGCTTTTATTGGCAAATAACAACTTGTTTAATTTTTTAACTACTAATTTTGTTGCAACGTCTAGCCAGCCAACTAGTATATCTTGGTCTGGATTAACTACATCTTCAAATGGTATTACTTATGTAGGTAACGGCAGCGGGTTAGAGTTTACATTGACCATGAGTAATACTGGCGTTATAACAGGATTAAATGTGGACAAGCCTGGAACTGGTTTTGCGGCAGGTGATACCTTAACGTTTGATTCAACAGTATTTCAAGCAGGTGGTGGTGGAGGTGGTGGCATTAATGCTGTTGTCACGCTTGCTTCTAATAGTATATATAGCGGAACTACGTATGGATCAACTCAATTTGAAATAGACAATACTGACCAAACAGAAGTTATACTAAACATACTTAAATACTCAGGTATAGTAATAAGAGATCCACAAATAATACAGTCAGCACAGCAAATGGCTATGGCAGAAGATCAAAACGAAAAAAGTTAATAAATGGGACTAATTACAGAAACTAACGAAGAATATTACGCTGGCGAAAAAGTATTTTTAATAGCAGCAGCTACAACTCAAAGTTCTTTTGAAACAACTTTTAATACTGAACTAGTTTTAAGTTCTTCTTCTGCTGATGCTAATTTTATATTTGAAATAAGCACAGACGGTGGAGTTACTTATAATCCGTATTCCGCAGGTGTTATATCACTAAGTAACAATAATAAAACATTAGATGTAAGTGTTGCTGTTGCTGGACCAGCTATAGCTAGAATAATTTTGAAAATAGCTGCTGTACAAAACAATTATGGAGGCTATTCTTATGTGAAGCTTAATGATATTATAAACACTTTTATAGCTACATATGTTGGCACAGGTAAGCTAATACCAAGTGTTAAAAGAACTGACGTCATATTCCACGCTAAAAGAGGTTTACAAGAATTTAGTTATGATACTTTAAAAAGTATTAAATCTCAAGAAGTTACAATTACACCAAGTCTATCGATGATAATACCACAAGACTATGTTAATTACGTTAGATTATCTTGGACAGATGCTTATGGTATTAAACATATTATTTATCCATCTGATAATTTAACTATAAAACCTACAGATGTACCATTACAAACTGTCAATGGAGATTTTATACAAGACCAATATGGTTCAAACACTCAAGGAACTTCTGACACTTCTAGAAACTGGGATAACCTAAATCAAAGAAGATTAAGTGGTGGTTTTGACGCTTATCAAAATGGAGTTGAAAACTACTACGGTGATGGTTACATGTTTGGACATCAGCAACTAGGCATGAGATATGGAGCTTTACCTGAAACAACTCAAGTAAATGGTTATTTTACAATGAATCCAGCTAGAGGTACTATATCTTTTTCTAGTGATATGAATGGTAGAACAGTTGTTTTAGAATATATATCAGACGGTTTAGCTTACGATACTGATTCTAAGGTGCCTAAGATGGCCGAGGAAGCGATGTATATGCATATAGCTTATTCTATATTAGCTGGAAGATCTGGAGTTCAAGAATACATTGTTCAAAGATTTAAAAAAGATAGAAGAGCACAGTTAAGAAATGCTAAAATAAGATTATCAGATATTAAACTAGATCAAATAGTTAGAATAATGAGAAACAAATCTAAACAGATTAAACATTAATATGGCTCAAGTTAAAAACACATTTGTAAAATCTAAAATGAATAGGGATTCAGACGCTAGACTGATTCCTAATGGCGAATATAGAGAAGGTAGAAATATAAATGTTAGTAGATCTGAAGGCGCAGATGTAGGCGCTTTAGAAAATGTTAAAGGAAATGCTAGCGTTTTACCTGGCTTTATAAACGGACTAAACGCCGCTTTGACTCCTAATGAAAAGCCTTTAGAAGTTATAGGTATGTTTACACATGAAGATAGTAGTTCTATATACATGTTCTTAACTACTTTTTTAGACGCATCAAAGACACAACTTGATAATCACGCTAAGTTATTTAACTCTCATTGTTATATAACTAGAATAAAGTACAATGGTAATTTAGAAATTCCTGAAGAGAACAGATATGAATCTTCTATACTTGTTGAGGGTAGTTTTTTAAACTTTTCAAAAACACATCCTATTTTAGGTTTTAATATAGTAGAAGATTTAATGTTTTGGACTGATAATAGAAACCAGCCTAGAAAAATAAATATTGAAAAAGCTTCACAAAGAGCTCCTGGCAATAGTTCACTTCCATATTATTACAGTGAAGATCAAATATCAGTAGCTAAATACTATCCTTACAATTCTATTTCTTTAATGAGAAAAGATGGTAGTAACTGGAGTTCTACTGTAAAAGCCACAACTACTGAGTGGTTGCCAATATCTTTGTCTGCCCCTTTAGATTCTATAAAAACAGTTGGATCAAATGATGTTTTAAGCTTTCTCGACACTGCACAACCCGCGCCTCCCGTAGATAAACCCAACTGGACAGGTACTGGAGCATCTAATAGCTCTATAGCTAACTTTTTTAGCAAATCAAGTTCATCAACAAGCCCTGTAGTTAGAGTTAAAAATGCTAGCGCACCTGGTAAAGTTGATTTATTTATATACTCTGTAATAGGAAATGAAGTCAACGTTGCAGCGGATAAATCATCTGTAGACACTCAAATAAGTGTTCCAGCAGGCTGGGCATCGCCAGGTGATGTTATAATATTTCAATTACAAAATCCAGAATATGACACCGCATTTAATGGTGATAGAGATTTTTTAAAAGATAAATTTCCAAGATTTAGTTATAGATTTAAATATACAGATAATGAGTATTCTTTAATGGCTCCTTTTACTCAACCTGTTTTTGTGCCTGCTCAATATGGTAGTTTTACTTTTGGAGATGAAGATAACTCAACTAGAACCACAGAACTTGGTTTTATGGAAAATAGAGCCAGCGAAATAGGTTTAGTTATTAATTTACCTTATTACCCAGGTAGTAAAAATTCAACAACCCCAACTGTTAATTTAGAATTACAAAGGCAATTACATATAGACGAAATAGAAATACTATTTAAATCCTCTAAAGATAATAATATTTACGTTTTAGATTCTGTAAACATTGAAGATGGTTGTTCCACAGATTATTTAGTCGCTCCAGAAAGCACAACTATATTTAATAGAAATCAATTTATATATACTTACAAAGGTAAAAAACCTTACAAGGTGGTTCCTGAATCGGATGTTACTAGAGTTAACGATATAGTTCCTGTAAGAGCACAATCTCAAGAAACGTCCGGCAATAGAATAATGTATGGTAATTACGTAGATAACCACGCTTTGCCTTCTAGGCCTTTTTATGAGGTAACTTCATCTGTTAAAAATGGTTCTTTTACACCTGATTTCAATATAAACACAAATCCTCCTATAGCTAGCACTGTAAACAACAAAATTAAAGAATATTACAATGCCACTTTAAAACAAGGTAGAAATTACCAAGTAGGCGTTGTCTTTTCTGACAGGTATGGAAGACAATCTACAGTTATGTTAGCTGACGAAACTTCTGTTTACGGAACTGGTGCCAAAGAAAGATCTACAGTTTTTGCTCCCTACGACAACTCTGGAGCTTCTGACATTATAAACTTTTTTGGAAACTCATTAAAAGTAGATTTTTACCAAAAAATACCAGATAAACAAACTTGGAATCCAACTAATTACCCTGGATTATATAATAATTTCAATCAAAATTTAGGTTGGTATAGTTATAAAATAGTTGTAAAACAACAACAACAAGAATATTATAACATGTTTCTGCCTGGTAGTATGTCTGGTAACGTTGTTTATAAAAATAATCAAACTCAACTAAGTTATAGTGATTCTTTTAATATTTCTAATTTATCTTTATATGGTGATAATATAAATAAATTACCAAGAGACATGACTAATGTTGGTCCTACTGACAGGATATATGGCAGTAAAGAATCTTTGTATTTTAGAGTTGCGCAACCTAACTATACCTATTCTGGTAACTCTGCTGACTCTAGTACGGTAGATGTAAATAGATGGAACTCAAGACAAACTCAATTGCCAGTTATTGAATCGACAGTTGTTTCTATACAGCCGTTTTTAGACATGGGTAAATGGACGACTCAAAAAGGTGTTGCTAGTTCTATATCGTATCCAGGAGGATATGAATATCCATCAAATACTTTAGTTCCAGGAACTACAGATCCTTTAGTTAAGTCAGATAATAATCCATTTGTTGCCAATGTTGATAATGGTGAAAACAAAGATAGAGTAGGTTTTTTTAGCACCCAACAAGTCTCTAATATAACTTCAGGAACTCCAAATGTAAATGATTTTGCTCAATTTTCTAAATCTTTAATAGTTGCAGAAACTAAACCAACTCAATCAGATTTAGATTTATATTGGGAAACAACAACCTCTGGTTTAATAAGTGAATTAAATACCGGTATAGGAACTGAAACTAGTAATACAGCACCTTCTGATTTAACTACTTTTTCTTTTACTGGAGACGAAAGTATTTTATATGATGGAACTGCATTAAGTAAATCATTATTAAATAGCAATATAAACATAGTAACACAAAACGGAAGTGTAAATGTTAATAACACTTATAGCATTTCAATAAACTCAGTTGAAGCTATAGTCGCTGGCGCCTCGCAAGATGTAACTGATTACTTTAAGATGTACGAAGACACTTCTACTACTCCTAAAACTTATAATATAAAGCTAAACCAGACAGGTATTGGTGTTAATTCTCTTCTATATTTTAATAAAGATAATCCTAGTAATTGGGGTAATAAAGAAATAAAGTTTAATTTTAAATTAGAAATAGATAACGAGCTACCAACTACTGTTTCAAAAGCAAATAACTTTTTTAGTAATGCAGCTCCAACAATGGGATCAACACCTAACCCTTCTGCCGACGCTCCTTATGATTCGGGATGGAACGGTGATGGATGGGCTTTTAGTATTGGTGGCGAAGAACCTGACGCTGGCCAAACTAATGTTAACTATGTTAAAACATATCCTATGTTTGAAAAGTCTGGAATATCAACAAATTACGAAGTTACATCTACTTCTATAAGTAATGTTAGAAGTAGAAATCAAAGATTTTTTACTCAATATAATGTTCCTGGAGCTACAACAGCTGAAGATCCTAAATTTAACCCTGGCTCTACTGGTTGGAACAATGGTAGCTATATTGGTCAAGATGAAGGCTCTGAGTTGTATATAGAAAAACTAGAATGTGCAGTGTATGATAAGAACCATAACGAGCTTTATCCTTTTTTAGAGTGGATAATTGCTGACGGCGCTCAAATGCCTTTAAAAGTTAATTTTGGTGGTTTATATGGTGGTCAAGGACTAAGATATACCTGGAGAGAGTATCCTTGGAAAGTAGAATATGTTGACGCTAACAACCCCATATGGAGTGGTTCACCTTCTTTAAATTTTGGTTCTGGTTATTATCTTTTTGCCAATGAAAACTATCCTCCTTTTGAGTGGCATGGTGCCGCAAGAGAAAAAAACAATGGAAGGTTTTGGGCGGAAGGCTTTTTAAATGGAGGTGATTACAGTGTTCATAAAATAACTATAGGCGTTAAGGAAACTTTCCAAGATGGTAAAACATCACAACCTAATCAATTTGTTGTTTATACAAAACTTTATAGATAATGGCATATAGCGTAGAAGTATCATATTTTAATTCTTTTTGGGCTAAAAAGACTAATAACGAGTTTACAGAGTCTCAGTATCCTACGGATGGTTACGGTAGTATATCTAAAATACCTAATTGGCCAGGCGTTCCTTACCATAGTTATGATAATACAAGTAACTCTACTAGATATTTAAATTATGCTACAACGTCAAATGTCTCTCCTTTACCTGATAATAGGCCTGATATAAACTTATCACCAACTGCTAACCACTCGTCTTTAAACTGGATAATTGAAGAGTCTAGAATAAAAGGTGCTTTTAATGGTGCTTCTACTGATTATGGTGTTAAAGCTTATTTACTAGATGATGAATATACGTCTGTAACTAGAAGAAATAATATCATATATTCTGGTTTATTTAATTCTAAAACAAACGTAAATGAAACTAATGTGTTTTCTTCAGCACAAAGCATAACATTTGCAGCTCCTGAGCAATATGGTTCTATACAAAAGCTATATAGTGAAGATACTAAGTTGTTAATATTTCAAGAAAACAAGGTTAGTAGAGCAATGGTTGACAAAAATGTTATATATACGGCAGAAGGAAGAAGTGCAAACGTTAGCACACAAAATCTTGTAATAGGGGAAATAATTCCATTTGTAGGTGAATATGGTATTAGTAGGAATCCTCTTTCATTTGCTAAGTTTGGTAGAAGAAAATACTTTACTGATAAAAATAGAAATGTAGTATTAAGGCTTTCTGATAATGGACTAACTGAAATAAGTAGTTATGGTATGGCTGATTTTTTTAGAGACAAATTAGCTGAAATAGATGATAATGTCTATACAACAAGTGTTACTAGAGACTTAGACGGTACACAATCACCAGCTTGGAGCAACTCTCCAGTTAACCAGCCTATAGCACCTGGACAACCTTTTATAACAATTAGCCAACCAGGAGACGATACTTTTACAGATATACCTATAGGCTCTGCTGTTTTTATAAATGGTATAGATACTGGTTGCTATGTTAGAAATGTAGACTTATTAACAGGTGACGTTCAATTAACTGATTTATGCCCTATTGACTTAAGCTCTTTAACTAGTCCTAAAGCTACTTTTGTTACTTATGAGCAAGATTCAATTATAGGAGCTTATGACGTTTATAATGACAATTATTTAGTTAGCTTGCAAAAAAGGCAAGGTACTTACAACACCTTAGTTTTTGATGAAAAAGTTTTAGGGTGGGTTACTTTTTATGATTATAGACCTTATAATGCTAAAAGCTTATTTAATAGATTTTATACTACTAATCAAACTAATCTATGGCTACATAACGCTAGTAACGTGTTTAGAAATAGTTTTTACGGAAACAATCCTGTAAAATCTTCTATTGAATTTGTTTTTAACGCCCAGCCTAACATCGTTAAAACTTTTAAAACGGTTAACTATGAAGGCACAAATGGTTGGGAGGTCTCTAGCATGATCTCTGATCAAACTGGAGCATTACAAGCTCCTGGTTTAAATTACAATACTTATGAAGATCAAACAGCTGTAATAAAAAGCTATGATGAAGGTCTTTACATAGAAGATGGATCACCTCAAAGAGCAGGTTTTGATCTAAAAGAAAATAGATATGTAGCAAACGTTATAAATGCTACTACCGCTCAACCAGGTGAAATAATAATAGGCCCTGAAGCTAGCGGCATAAAAGGATATTTTACTACATTAAAATTAACAACAGACGAGACTACAGACTTTGGCGGAACAAAAGAGCTATTCGCTGTAGGATCTGAATATGTTATGTCATCTTATTAAAATTAAAATATGGGTTTATTAAATAACAATAACAATAGAAAAAATAAAAGAAATACTTTAAGAAAACAACTTCCACCAAGAGGCATTCAACCTATAAGTATATCAAATCCTCAACCTACTTTGCGAACTTTACAAACTAATACTAGTGGAACTACCAACACCACTAACATGGGTGGTGGAAACATGATGGGTTACATGCAAATGGCTGCAGCTGCTACACCTATGGTTATGGGTTTTATACAGGCTAGACAACAAAAAAATTTAGCTGAAAAGTTAGAAACAGAAAGATTAGCAAAAGACGAAGAAGTAGCTGGCCTATTAGCTAATAGACAAGAAATAAGAAATCCTTATGCTAATTTAGCTGTAGCTACAGAGGCTGCAGAGTTTCAAGCTCAACAGGTAGATCAATCACTTGCTAATACTTTAGATGCTATGCAAGCTGGAGGTTTTGGAGCTGGTGGCGCTACTGCGTTAGCTAGAGAAGCTGCTAAAGCTAAACAAGGCATATCAGCTGACATACAAAAACAAGAAGCTACTAATCAAAGATTTTTTGCTCAAGGAGAGCAAGTTAGACAAAACATGCAAGAACAAAGAAATATTGATGATATTGATTTTGCTAGAGCTCAGTCTGACAATTTAAGGCAGCAAGAAATGGATGCTTTAACTGCTAGACAAGCATCACAACAAGCTGGAGTTGGAGGAACTATGCAAATGGCGCAAAGCATTATGTCTAATCCAGAAGCAATGAGTCAAATATCCGGTTTATTTGGAGGTTAAAAAATAAAATATGGCAACAAGAAGATACACACCTAAATTAGTTAGAGATACTAGAGGCGCACAAGCTGCTAAAAACCTTACTTCTATATCAGATAAGGCTTCTAAAATGTATGACAAAGCTACGCAAGCTAAAGCTGCAAAAAAACTTGGTGTTAAGATTCTTACTAAAGAGTCTTTAAACGAGTCTCAAGCGTATAGAGATATAGCTAAAAACATAGCTAAAGTAAATCCAGATTTAGACGAGCAAATAATGGCTGACGTAGAAAATAACGCTAGACTAATCAGTGATGCTTATATGAAAGCCTATGGCCCTGATGGAACACCTGAAGACATGATCATGTTTCAGAAGTTAGACAATAATTTAACTGGTGAGTTAAACGATTTAACAACGATGATAGGCGCTATGGATGCAGATTTAGAAGCTTACGATCTAGCAAAAAAAGAAGGAAGATTAATAAAAAAGACTAATGAAATAGGAGAAGTAATAGAAGATGAAAACTACGACTTGTTTAGGTATGGTATAACAGATGGAACTTCTGATGTTCTTTTAACAAGAGACGAAGATGGCAAGTACATGTTAAAAGGAAAAAGTAGAGCTGGAGGTGATGAAATGCAAGGTATATATATAAGTGATTACGTAAATGACTTAAAAAATAATGGCGGAAGTTTTAAAGAAATTAACCCTAACTTAGAAGTTCAGGCTATAGAATTTGGACAATCTATAGCAAGAGGTCTTTTACCTGAGTTTAAAAAAACAATGAAAGGCCAAAGCGTGGGTACTCAAAAAAATCCATTAGCCGGCGATGAAGATCCTACAAACCCTGGGTTTGATGCTAAAGGACAACCTCTAACTTTTGTTGGTAAAAAGCAATATAGTATACAAGATCCTACTAAAGCAAGAAACACTTTAATTCAATATTTTGATGGAAACTTTGCTGAAGGTTTTAAAAATTTAACAGGTAGTAAATCTGTTCCAAAAGAAGAAGAGCTGTGGGAGTATTTAAAAAACGAAGGATTTATTAATAAAACATTTCCAAGCTGGGAAAAGTCTCCAGAAGGAACGAAGCAGCAAATGTTAAACGACGCTTATGTTGATTTTATAGTTGAATCAAATGTTAGACCTGGAGAAACCGATGTTGTTATTTCAGGTAGTAAAGTAGCTCCAACTCCATAAAAATAAATTAAATAAAAAATATGCCAGGTTACGCTGAAGAAGTATACGACTATATAGACTCTGAAGACTCTACTTTTAAAGATAAAGTTTCTAAGGAAGATTTTAAAACAGCTATAAAGGATAAGTCTTATTCTGATGAGATATATGGCTACATGGCTGAACTAGATTCTGGCTTTAAAGATAAAATTGATGAGCAAGTATTTTTTGAAGCTATATCTGATGGATCAAAAGGCAAAGAAGGTGAAGTAAAAAAAGAAGAAGTTGAAGAAGAAGGTATTAACAGAGATTCTTTAGCCAATAAATACGATTTAATTATAAATCAATTTGAAGACAAAAAGTTTAAACCTGAGTTAATAGGTGAAGATAGAGAAAAAGCTATTAGCGATATAAAATCTAAAAAAGATCAAGCATTAAAAGATTTTGATTCAGATGAAGATATAGCAGGTTTTGCTGACAGGATATATAAGTTAGGTAAAAAATATTCTTTAACTCAAGAAGATATTGATGGTACTCAAGTTGGCTTAGAAGAAAAATGGTCTATAATGCCTGATGAAGTAGAAGAAGAAACTACTGAATTAGACGTGTTTGGAAGGCCTATGCCTGGTGCTGTTGAGCAAGAGTCTACTGTTGATTTAAAATCTATTAATACACCAGCTATAGAAACAGCTAGATTAGAAGAACATAGTAATGATTTAAACAATTACAAAAAAGAAGCTATAAGACAAGGTTATACAGTTGTTGGTGCTTACGATGAAGCTCCAGAAAAAGTTAATAAAGATAAATTAATAAAACTACCTGGGCCTTTGCAAAATGCTAATATAAGTGATATATATCCAAAGTCTGTTATTGACAACGTTTTAAACGAGAAAAGAACTAAAGTTGCTAAAGATCAAAAGGTAAGAGACATGAAGCCTGAGCTTGATGCTATACTAGAAGATTTTGAAAACGAAAAAGGAGTAACCGCTGTTGGAGGTCATATACTAGGAACTATAATAGAGGCAAATGATTTTTTTGACAATATATTTTTAGATGATAAATCAAGAGAAAGACAAGAAAAAATATCATTAGAACTTCACAAGGCTATAGGTACCGATGCTTCTTATATGGACGCTAGAGAAAAACTTAACAGATTACTAAAGTCTAAGCAAGATACGGAAAATTATGAAATAGACGTAAACACATACAGAATAGAGGCAGCAAATGATAACTTGCAGTTACTGGAACATCAACTATTAAGTTACGAAAAAAGAGCTAATAATAATGAGGCTTTTACAGAAAAAGATGTAGCTGAATATAATGTAATAAAAACTGCTTACAATAATCAAATAGATGTTGCTAATCAAGCAATGGTTAGACTAGGCGAATTGACAGTTGAAGGAGTTAATTTTGATAAAATTAAAGACAAAACATTAAAAACTTATTCTACTTTATCAGTATATGGTAACAACATAGGCTCTAGTGTTGTTAGAATAGCAGGCGGTTTAGCTACGTTAAGACATGAACTTACTGTTCCTCAGCTTGCTAAATGGGCGGGATATGATATAAATGACGCGCAAGTAAGATCTGAAATAGCTTCTGGTTTTGATGATTTTTTTGGTACTGAAATAGGTGACGATATTGAAGCTGGTTTATCTTCAATAAACAGTGGAAATCAAGAAGTAAAAAATCAAATAGGCAAACTACATAGTTGGGCAGAAGAAATTAAAGACGAAAATAGAGAGAAACAAGACTTTAATAAAATAACAAACCCGTTAGAGTTTATTTCTTGGGGCTTTGAAGGTGTTACAGAAAACGCTGTCAACTTAGGTGTTTCAGCTATTACAGGCGGCAGTGGAGGTCTAGTACTTATGGCATTGTCAGAATCTGGTAACAAGATGAATGAGATGAATAAAGAAATGGAGGGTGAGAAATGGAGCAATGATGAGCTAAGATTTATTCAAAAAGAAAAAGAAAGATTAGGTAATAACTATAGTTTGTTTTATCCAGGTCAAGACGATGAATTTAAAATAAAACCTAAAAACATAAGTGCTTTACAATATTTTGGAACAGCCGGTATCTATGGAGCTTCTGAATATTTCAGCGAAAAAATTACTTTAGGAAATTTTAAATTTGCTAAAAACAACATAAAAAAAGCTTGGAAAATAGGTGGTAAATCTACAGATGAAGTAGGCGGTAGAATAATAAACAGTAAATTAAATCCGCTTACTAAAGCAGAAAATTTTAATGTATGGGGTAAAGAAGCTTTAAAAGGGACTTTTACAGAAGCTGGCGGCGAAGGATTAGTAACAATGTCTCAAAACTTTGCTGATAGATATTTTTTAGACAATTATGATGTTTCAATACTTGACGGTGTAACTGAATCTATGGCTATGGGGGCGTTTATGAACGGCACCATGCAGTCGCCGGTGCTGCTTTCTCAAGCTTCTAATGCTTTTAGGTCTGAAAGTCAAAACGCTTTAATATCTAAAACAGGTGCTGAAATACTTTCTTTAAGTAAACAACGTGATAAAATAGATGCTCAAATATTTGCGTTAAAAGGATCTGATCCTGCTGCTATAGAAAAATTGAAGAACAATAGAAACGAGATACAAGACAATATAATGGATCTTAGTACTAAGCAGTTAGAAAATATGAGAGAGACTGAAAGTACTATAGCTAGTTTAACACCATCGGATAGGCAAAGTTTAATAGATGTGTTTAACAACGAACATAAAGTAAGAAAAGAAATTGATGATATAAATGAAAATGAATCATTAAGTAAAGCTGATAAGAAAAGTATGATAAATACTCGTTTAGATTATCTTACTAAACAAAATGCTAAAAAACAAAGAGTATTAACTAACAGAGTTTTTGAAGCTGACAAGCAAAGAGGTAGAAATTTTGCTACAGCTTGGAGAACTGAAAACAACTTGCTTGATGACGTTGCTAACATACAAGGTAATAATAATAAAGAAACTTTAGAGAAAGGACTACAACATATAGACACTATAGAAGATCTTACTGATCAAGAAAAAAATCAGGTTAAAGATCAAATGAAAAACGAGTTTAAAAGAGCTGAACAAGAGTCTAGTGGTGATTACACTGTACATGGTATGGCTTTTGGTGATAACTTAACTGTTGAAACAATTGCACCTGACGGAACTAAAAGCACTCGTAAAGTTAACGTACCTATAAACTTCTCTATGGGTAAGGGAAATAGAACTGTTCAGTCACATGAAATGGGCCATCAAACAGTCTTTAAAAAGTTTATGCAAAATAATCCTAACGCTACAGGTTTAGTTAACGACATGGAGTCTTATATTAAAAAGAATTTTAAAGGAGAGATATTACAAGAGTTAAAAGAAGTAGAAGAAGCTTATAAAGATAAATCAAAAGCAGAAATAGCAGAGGAGAAACTAGCTAGAATTAGTGATTTTCTTAGAAGAAAAAACATTAAAGGAGATAGGACTTTAAACAATAAATTATTTGGAAGGTTCCAAAAATTTAATGAAGGCAATGGTCAAATAAGTACTGGTAAAGATGTATTTGACATGATTACTAGTTATAATCAATCATTTGAATCAGGAGTTTTAAGTGGATTAGCAAAAACCATAGCTCAGCAAGAATCTAAAAGCGAACCAACTACAGCTAAAAAGTCTATGACTAAAGCTGAGCGAAATAAAGTTGAAGATGCTTTAAATGATGCTCCAGGTCAAAGAAATAAAGATGGTAAGTATACCATGACTAAAGCAGAGTGGCGTGCTGACAAGAACAGAGCATTTAGTAAAGCATATAACATGCTTATGAATGGTGATTTAGATGGTCTTATAATAGCTAAAATGGCTTCTGGTAAAGATATATATGGTCAAGCTAGAGAAGAATTCTTAAGTGACGCTAGAGACAAAATAGGACAACATATGCTTAACTTTGATCCACGAGGCAGAGACAGTTTATTTGGATGGGTTAATTCTTATATTGGTAGAAAGGTTAGTGATGTTGCTAATAAAGCTAAGAGAGAAAAAGCTAAAACACCAGGTACAAAAATATCTACAGATCAAAAGCTAGGTGAAGAAGGTAGAACAGTTGCTGAAACTATTGAAGGTGATACTGCTAGTGATATAGAAGCTGCAGTTGATAGATCATTAAATGCTAAGAAAAAAGGTGTTGATAATCTTAGAACTAGACTAGGTATTGAAAAAGGTGGTAAGATATATAACAAAGTAGTTGATTCTGTTAAAAAAGTATTTGGAGCTAAACTACCTGAAGTATCTAATAAAAATTTTAAAGAAGCACTTAAAAAAGATTTTAATACTTTATTATTTAAAGATATTAAAAACGATATAGGAACTAGAGCTAAGTATAAAGAGTTTATTGAAGGTGATATAACTTTTAAAGACGCAAATGGTAATACAAAAACAATGCCGCGTTGGGAAATGTTGTATGATTATATATCACAGTCTACGTTCAATAAAAGATTTGAACCGTTTATAGAGCCTCTAATCAACCCTGAGACTGGCAATCAAGCTAGGCCTGATAATAATCCTTTGTTTACTAAAAAGAAAATAACTAAAGAACAATGGGTTGAGTATTTCTTAGGTGATAAAGTAGGTGCATCGACTAAAGGAACTAGAAAAGATGCTTTAGCATCTGCCATAGCTCAAGAGCTAGCTTTTGATGCTACTATGGAAACTATATCTGATCCAGATATACAAAATAGAATAAAAGATATTTATGAGTCACAAGGCTTAAGACAAGCTGAAAACTATTTAGAGCAAGTAGCTAAAGAAATAGATAGAACTCCCGATAGTAAGTTTAGTATAACTAAAGATATACCAGTTGATGTTAACCAGCCAAAGTATTTAGTGCAATCTGCTTTAAATAATTTAAAAGATTATTTAGAAAATGAAAACACGGGTATATTAAGCAATAGACCGGTTCGTGAAATAATAAATGATTTTAGAAAAACTATAAATAGCACGCAAAACTCTATATTAGAACCTCTTTTTGAAGCAATAGAAGATAAAATATCTAGCTCAACTAATCCAGACCCAGACTCTTTATCATCTTACGAGTATGCGGCTAAATTAAGAGATTCTATAATTGGAGAAATATTATTTGAAAACTTAGATAGTAGTCCTAAACCTGGTAAATCTTTTAAAGATTTAATATTTTCAAAGTTAAGTAAAAAACAACAAGAAAACTATCAAAAACCTTACACTACTAACGCTAGAAGTAAACCGCTAGATGCTGATCAAACAAAAGAATATACTGAAGGAATAGAAGATTTAGGTAATTTCTTGCCTGATGACTTGAAGAACAATACTGGTATATTAACTTCTTTAGCTGGATCAAACAACATCAGAACAGAACAAAAAGTAAAAAAACATCAAGACAAAACAAATGCCTTAATAAAAAAAGGTATGAGTGAGGCTGATGCTAAGAAAAATAATAAAACTACTAAGTCTATAACCAACGATGATGTTAAAAAATTACTTAATAAAAGTAAAAACAATAAAAAGTCAAAAGCTTCTAATAGCAGTGTTACTACTCCTAATTGGGGTGGTAAAACAGGTATAAGTCAAAGTGTTGATAATTTAATAAACGATCCTAACTTTGATAGAAATAATCCTAAAGACTTAGCTAAATTAAAAAAACTAATAGATGCTAAATATCCAGCATCAAAAGCTAAAGAGTTGCAAGAGGTTGGTGAGGCGTTAATAAACTCGTTAAACGAGATGGTAAATAGTTATACTCCATTTAGCCCAAAATGGTGGAAAGCTTTTAATTTTGCTCAGAATCTTATAGCTGCTCAAACAAACGCTACTAATGGAATATTTAGGCAAATGGCCGGTTTAAATGCTGTTAGTCTTTTATCAGGTAGTAAAGCTGCTTTTCAAATAGAACACAATGTACAAAGTGGTAAGTTTAGTTTTAACGCTTTAAATTATATATTTCTTGAAGCACAAGCTAAAATACAAAACAAAGATTTTAATTTCAAAAAAGAATTATCTAGATTAAGCAATATGTTTAATAGAAACATGATGTTACTAGATAAAGATATACAAGTTGTAGCTGATGCTAAAGCAGGTAGTGAAACTTTTAACAAAGGGTTAGAAGTTCTAAAGAAAAAGTACGGAGAAAAGTGGTTAACGCCAGAAAGACTACAAAGAATAAAAGACATAGCAGGTTCAACAACAAACCAAGCAGGTTTTAATCCTAATATGGACACGTTAGTTAATAATGTTCTAGCTTTTGGTATAGCTAGTACAACGCTTGATACCAAGAGTGGATTAACTTATGACCAAGTACTCATAAATCAAATGCAAGGATCTTTAGCGCACGACTTAGTTAGTAAGATTATTGAGAAAAACATTAAGAAAAGTACAATGGGTAAACAAGTTTTAGAAAGTAAAAGCATTTCTAAAACAATAAAAGCAATTCCTGAAGCAAACGAATTATTTAACGAGATGATAAGTGAGTCTGCTCAATTACAAGTTAATCCAAATGCCGAAAACAACATTAACGAAAACTCAATAAAACTTAGTTTAATTGATAGCAACTATGAGTCTTATAAAAAGCGTAATGAAGAAAATAACAAGCTAAGTGAAAACGCTCCTGTAGTTAAGTTTTCTAAAACAAAAGATACTAATAAAGAAAACATTGAAGAGCTAGGAACTGTAGATAAAGCTCTAAATGTAGCAAGAGATCCTAAAGCACCTATTAAAAAGATTAGAGTATTTGATTTTGATGATACATTAGCTACTACTAAATCTGATGTTTTATACACAGCTCCTGATGGAACTAATGGTAAGCTAAACGCAGAGGAGTTTGCTACACAAGGTAAAGAGCTGTTGGATCAAGGTTATAAATTTGATTTTTCTGAATTTAATAAAGTAACTAAAGGTAAGCCAGGTCCATTATTAGACATAGCTAAAAAAATACAAGCAGCAAGAGGAACAGAAGACGTATTTGTATTAACCGCTAGAGCACCTGAAGCTCAAGCAGCTATTAAAGAATTTTTAGATAGTGTAGGATTAAATATACCGTTAAAGAATATAACTGGCTTAGGTAATTCAACTGGTGAAGCTAAAGCCCAATGGTTAGTAGGTAAAGCCGCTGAAGGTTATAATGATTTTTACTTTGCAGATGATGCTATGCAAAATGTTGATGCAGTTAAAAAAGCTATGTCAGTTTTAGATGTTAAATCTAAAGTACAGCAAGCTAAAGCTAAATTTAGTAAGACAGTAGACGAAACTGTAAATGATATTATAGAGCATAAGACTGGTATTAAATCTGAATCTGAATATTCTGATGTTAAAGCTAGATTAAAAGGTAGAAAGAAAGGTAGATTTGAAATGTTTATACCACCATCAGCTGAAGACTTTGTGGGTTTACTTTATAAAATGTTAGGTAAAGGTGAAATAGGTAATATGCAAATGGATTTTTTCAAAGAGCATTTACTTGATCCTTATGGTAGAGCAATGGAAAACTTATCTCGTGACCAAAACAGAATGATCAACGATTTTAAAGCATTGAAAGATCAATTAGTTAAAGAAGGTTTAATTCCTAAAGACTTAAATAAAAAAGCTTTTGGTGAATATACGCTTCAAGATGTAGCTAGAGTATTAGCTTGGAATAAACAAGGCTTTGATATACCTGGTATTTCTAAAACTGATTTAAAACAAATATTAGATTATGCTAAGAAAAACCCTGCTATAGATGTATTTGCTCAAAACTTAATTGATATAAACAAAGGAGATGGTTACTCTGCTCCAAACGCTGATTGGTTAGGTGGTACAATATCTACAGACTTATTAGATGGTTTAAGAACTGGCAAGCGAAGTAAGTATTTGCAGCAGTGGCAAGAGAATGTTGATTTAATATTCTCACCTAAGAACTTAAACAAGATGGAAGCAGCTTTTGGTACTAAGTACAGAGAAGCTATGGAAGACATGTTAGGTAGAATGAAGTCTGGTAGAAACAGATCTAACAAAATGGGTAGATTAGAAAACAGGTTACTAGATTATATCAACAACTCTGTTGGTACAGTAATGTTCTTCAACATGAGATCTGCTTTACTTCAAACTATATCAGCTGTTAACTTTATAGATTTTGGTAGCAACAATGTATTTAGAGCGGCTAAGGCATTTGCAAATCAACCTCAATATTGGAAAGATTTCATGGAGTTAATGAACTCTGAGTTTTTAGTTGAAAGACGTAATGGATTAAAATTAAACGTTAGTGAATCTGAAATAGCTGATGCTGCTGCTACTAGCAAGAACAAAGCTAAAGCTGCTGTTGCTTATATACTTCAAAAAGGTTATTTACCTACTCAGTTTGCTGATAGTTTTGCTATTGCTTCAGGTGGTGCTACTTTCTATAGAAATAGAATAGATGCTTTAATGAAAGAAGGTATGAGTGAAGCTGATGCTAAAAAACAAGCATTTTTAGAGTTTAGAGAAATAGCAGAAGAATCACAGCAGTCTTCTAGGCCTGATAGAGTATCTCAACAGCAAGCTAGTGTGTTAGGTAGATTGATATTAGCTTTTCAAAATACACCTATGCAAATGAATAGACTTGGTAAAAAAGCTTTCTTAGATTTAAAAAATAGAAGAAAGAGACCAGGTATGACACAGTTTCAAAGTGATATGAGTAATGCTTCAAGAGTAACTTACTATTTTGCTGTTCAAAGTGCTATATTCAGTGCATTACAACAAGCTTTATTTGCTTTAGCATTTGATGACGAAGAAGAAGAAGCTGAAAAAGAAAGATATTATAATGTAGCTAACGGCATGTTAAATACTTTCTTAAATGGCACAGGCATGATAGGTGTTGCTGCATCTACATTAATATCTGTAGGTAGAAAAGTTTATAAAGAGTCTGCTAAAGAAGGCCAGTTTCCTGGCCCTAACTACGAAGATGCCGCAAATGAAATGTTAAACTTCTCACCACCAATAGATATTAAATTAAGTAAGTTAAGACAAGCTGGTTTAACTTGGAAGTATGAAGGATACAAACATGATGAAGCTAATTGGGGTATAGATGATCCTGCGTATAAATCAGCTGCCTATGTAATATCAGGGCTAACTAATGTTCCACTTGATAGATTAATTTCTAAATCAGAAAATGTTAGAAGCGCTATTGAAGATGAGCAACAAAATTGGAAAAGAGTTTCTTTAATACTAGGATGGAGAGATTATCAATTAAACTCTACTGAACAAAGAAAAGAATATGTTACATCACAGAAAGAAGCTAAAGCTGCTTATAGAAAAAATATGAAAAACAAAGGCACTAGACAATATACGCCTAAGAATCTAATGACAACTAAACAGTTTGAAGAAGAGAAAATAGAAAAACAAAGAATTAAATATAAGAAATTAAATCAAGCAGAACAAGTAAGAAAACTAGATAGTCTAGGCTTGTCAAAGAAACAGATAAAGTCTTTAAAATACGAAAAAGATAGAGTAGCAAAACTTATACAATTAATGAGCAAATGAAAATATCAGAAAGCACAGAGTTTAAAATAGATTTAAAAACATTTATTGGCATAATAATGCTAACTACGACTTTAGTTGGTATGTACTATACGCTACAAGAAGATATAAGGTTAGCAAAAACATTACCTCCAGTAGAAGTTACTCGCTTAGAATATGAACTAAAAGAAGAGTGGAACGAAAAAATGATCATGCAGTTGAAAGATCAAGTAGAAATGCTAGAGCAAACTCAAGACATATTAAAGGAAGAAATTAGTATAACTGCTAGTATGATCAAAGATGGAACGGAAGCTGATGGTAAATTAGAAGAGCTTAATAGACAGTTAGAAGAATTACAAAACAAAAAACCTAGTACTAGAGTTATAGTAAAAGAGGTTAAAGTAGATAAAAAAGGTAGAAAATTATAAATTATGGGTAAAATATCAGGACCTTGTAAGACAGCAGCAAAAAATAAATTTAAAGTATGGCCAAGCGCTTACGCTAGTGGTTGGGGTGTACGATGTACTAAAGCTGGTGGACCAAGTAAGATGGGTAAAAGTAATAGAAAAAAGAAAAAGTAATGGCTAAAAAAACTAAAGGTGGTGGAACTACCAAGGTATGTTTGCCAGCTAGTAAAGTTAAATCCATGAGCAAGGCAGAGCGTGATAAAGTTGTAAGTGCTAAACGTTCAGCTGCTAGTAAAGGAAAGTATAAAAGATCTAGTAAGTCAAATGTTAAAGGTGCACGTAAAAAAGGAGCAACACTTCGTGACTGGTTTGAAAAAGAAAACTGGATTAACGTAGCAACTGGTGCGCCTTGTGGAGCATCAAGCAGAACTCGTAAAAAGAAAAAGTAATGGCTACTAAAAGAAAAAAGAAAAACCTTGCTGGGATGGTTATGTCAAAAAAGGTATGAAAAAAAAAGGTAATAGAATGGTAAACAATTGCGTACCAATAAAAAAGAAATAATATGAGATCAAGAGGTAAAAATGAATGCAAAAAAGCTTGGAAAAAATGGGAAGCTGGGTATGCTAAAAAAGAAGGTGGTAAAGAAGAAGCTTCTAAAGAAAGAAGAGAGTTTTATTGTGATAATGGAGTAATAAAGCTTAGACCGTCAGATGATGCTGATGTACCTTTAAATGACGAGCAAATAGAAAATAAAAAATAAGTTATGGCAATAAGAAAAACTACAAAAGGTAAAGGTAGGAATTTTAGGACAACTGAAGAAGGAGCTGGAATGACTGCTAAAGGAGTTAAAGAATATAGAAAGAAAAATCCTAAAAGTAAACTAAAGACTGCAGTTACTAAGTGTGATGTCAAAGTAGGTACTGAAGCTTACAAAAGACAAAAAGCATTTTGTAGTAGATCTAAAAGTTGGGATGGAGAAAGAGGCAGAGCAGCTAGAAAGCGCTGGTGCTGTAGTAGATTTTAATTAGGAACAATAAAAAACTGGGCACCATACCCAAAGTTCCTGTAACCAAAAAAGGGGAAGTCGTAATGACCTCCCCTTTTTATATTTAGCACCATGGGCAAAATCCGCCCGGACAGTTTTCACACATAATTTTAATTTTAGAATCTATAAGTAATACCAAAAGCAAATATAAAACCTCCACTAGCTATAGCTAAAGTGTTAGGATTTAAATTGATTTTTTGTTTATGTAGTATCATATTGCTAACTGCAAAGCTAGCTAGGCTTATACCACCTATTATTGCTAATTTTCTCATCCTTTTATTTTTATTATAAGATAAACGTTAGAAAACATTATACTTATCAAAATAATAGCTGCATATATTATAGCATCACCTAAATAGGGTTTAACTGCTAAAGTAAACGCAGATAAAGTTACCATTTTAATAAATAAACTTCCGTACATAATACCATAGCCGGCTTTTGCAAACCGACTAGTTAGTATTATTACCATAAATGTTATTACAAGAACCAGTATTGCAGCAACAAATCCGTATGCAGCTGATGCTATCATTTTATTTCGCAGCCGTCTGCACCACAGGCAATTTCTCCAGCAAGATCTGTTTCATCCTCTGTTTCAATAATCTTACTAAGATCAATATCTTTAAGATGTGTCATTGCCATGTCATATTGGACTTTACTTATATCTTCAAATGGTGCTTGAGTATATGTACCACCATCGTAAGGTAGTACAGATAGACCATTGTAATGATCTCTGTTTTCCCACATCCATTTACCAGCTTGATCCCACTCTGTTTGTTTTAAACTAACAGTAGCTGAAACATTGTGAGTGTTAGATCCTTTTCTATGGCCTGGCTTAACCCACTCAGTAGCAACCTTTTTAATTCTTTCAAGTAAATCAAATGGTGATTCACCTCTTAGTATAGAACCTTTAGGTGCTTTTTGTGGTATACTAATTACAGCTGTATCATGAGGTCTGAAAAACTCATCTTCAATTAACTCAGGATGATTAGTAGATAAATACTTATACATAGATTCGTTTTTACCAACTCTGATTCTACGCGTGTAATAATCATTATGCCATGCGTGAATACCAGATGAAGTTCCTAGCGCCAGAGATGTCGTCCCAGCAGGCTTCACTGTCGTGCATCTTGCAGCTGGATTAATACCAATTGCTTTAGCTGTCTTTGTATTCTCTCTTTTTACTATATTTGCAGCGGCCTTCATATCCAACGGCAGCACAGCGGCACTCGCGATTCCTGTCATTGATACACCGATAAGGGCGTCCTTCTCTGTCGTATCTCTCCATACAT